>Ga0075471_10001536_pt1 | contig 15196 bp, 12 predicted proteins | sample DEB19_08_DNA_2_FD_74787 | JGI IMG/M metagenome (GOLD analysis project Ga0075471, IMG submission 74787) | Aqueous microbial communities from the Delaware River and Bay under freshwater to marine salinity gradient to study organic matter... | ecosystem: Environmental > Aquatic > Marine > Coastal ... | reverse complement strand
ATCGCCCGCGAGAAGTGGCCCGTCGTCTGGATCGACGTCGAGGGACTCGAGGACGCCGCCACGACTCGCATGATCGGCGACATCTTCGAGATCGGCGAACTGGCCCTGGAGGACGCCGTGACTCCCGACGAGCGGCCAAAGGTCGAGGTCTTCGGACACCAGGTGCTCATCGCGGTGCGGATGGCCCGCTCGGACGGCGACGCCATCGTGACCGACCCGATGGCGATCTTCCTCGGCGACCGCTACGTGATCACGTTCCACGAGCGGGCGGTGCCCGACGGATTCGCGAGCGTTCGCGATCGCATCCGTCACGGCCGCACGCGACTGGGCCAGCTCGGCGCCGACCATCTCTGCGCCCTGCTGCTCGACGCGGTCATCGACGGCTACTTCCCGGTGCTCGAACGGTTCGGAGACGCACTGGAAGTGATCGAGGACGAGGCTCTCGACAACCCGACCCGGGCCCTGCTCGGGAGAATCCACGACGTCCGCAACGACCTGATGACGCTCCGTCGCGCCCTCTGGCCCACCCGCGACGTGCTCCACGCGCTCGGCCGCGAGGCGACGGCCTTCGTGGGCGAGCACGCTCGCCAGCACTTTCGCGACACCTACGACCACACGATGGAGCTCCTCGATCTCACGGAGGGTTATCGCGAGATCGGCAGCGACCTGCGCGACATCTACCTGGCGAGCATCAACAACCGGATGAACGACGTCATGAAGGTGCTGACGGTGATCGCCACGATCTTCATGCCGCTGACGTTCATCACCGGGTACTACGGCATGAACTTCGACACCGCGTCGCCTTGGAACATGCCGCTGCTGCGGTTCCGCTACGGCGGCCTGGTCGCGGTAGCCATGATGCTGGCCACGACCGCCGCGATGATCGCTCTCTTCTGGCGGCGCGGCTGGCTGAAACGGTGGCACTGACGGGCGCCGCGCGGGAGCTGCAACGGGCTTCGTCTCACGCCCGGCCGAGCAGGAAGAACGTGCGCACCTGGCCCTTCCCCTTTACCGTCACCTCGCCGCGGTCTGCGAACCGGAAACGGTCGCCGAGCAGGCTGCGCGTCGGCTCCGAGACGTGGATTCGCCACGGGGCCCCGTGCGACTCCATGCGGCTGGCGAGGTTGACCGTGTCGCCCCAGAGGTCGTAGGAAAATTTGTGTCGGCCGATGACCCCGGCGACGACCGGCCCGGAATGGATGCCGATCCGCACGGCGATCGACAGGCCGTGCTTGATCGTCACGTTGCGAAACGCCTCCAGCATCCCCAGGGCCATGTTTGCGACCGCGTCGGCGTGGTCCTCCCGCGGAATGGGCAGGCCTGCAACGGCCATGTAGGCGTCGCCGATCGTCTTGATCTTCTCGACGCCGTGGGTGTTGGCCAGGTGGTCGAAGGCCGAGAAGATCTCGTCGAGGAGGTCGACCAGGCGCCGGGCGTCGCAGTGATGGGAGAATTCCGTGAAGCCGCTCAAGTCGGCGAACAGCACGGTGACGCTCTGAAAGCTGTCGGCAATCGTCGATTCGCCGTTCTTGAGCCGGTCGGCGATCCGTTCAGGCAGGATGTTGCGGAGCAGCCGCTCCGACTTCTCCCGCTCCTGCTTCAGCTCCGCCAGCGACCGCTCGAGGGCGGCGAATGCTGCGTTTCGTTCGAGCAGCCTGCGGTAGGCGTCGGAATGGACGCGGATTCTGGCGATGAGTTCCACCTGGTCGGGAAGCTTGACGAGGTAGTCGTTCGCGCCGGCCTCCAGCAGCCGTGCCTTCACGACGGGCTCCTCCTGGGCGGAGAGCATGATCACCGGCACGTCGGCGGTGGCCCGCAGGCCGCGGAACTGCCGCACCATGTCGAGGCCGTCGATGCCGGGCATGACGAGATCCTGCAGGATCACCGTCGGCCGGAAGGCCTCGGCGGCCGCCAGTGCCGCGGTCGATTGCCGGCAGAAATCGAACGCGATCTCCGGCTGTCCGGACAGCAGTTTTCGCACCGCCTCGCCGATCATCGCCTGATCGTCCACCAGCAGCACGCGATGAGTGACCGCGCCCGCGTCGGGTGCCGCAAGTGCCGGGACGTCGTCGGATGGCGAAGACGGTGCGGATGCTGCCATGGCGGGTGCGAGCAGCCTGCGAAACCGGAGGCCGGAAAGCCCTTCCGCTCGCGCGGTCGGTCACGGTGCCGGGGAGCGAACCGCTGAAGACGAAGCTGGGGAACTAGGATTCGAACCTAGACTAACTGGTTCAGAGCCAGTCGTGCTACCGTTACACCATTCCCCATCGTTCGAGTTCTGTCGGTCGCGCCCGTCCGTGCTGGAACCTGCCCGTGACCGGACGCGGCGGCGTTTTCCTGGTCTGCGGTCGGCCGGTCGCCCGCCGCCGAGGTCGCCACGGATCGCGTGAATCCGGGTATGCTGGGCGTGGTCCGACCCCCAGAAGAGTACCCGGCGGGCCCAGGGGTGGCAATGCGTTTCGCCCTGGTCGTGGGTCTGGTTCGTGGGCCTGGCAGCGGAGCCAACAGGCAGTGCCTTTCCTCGAGATGAAATCCGGACCGCGGAGCGGCGAGCGGCTGACGCTGCACGCCGACCGGATGGTCATCGGCCGCCACCCGGCCTGCGACATCGTCATCGACCTCTCCGCCGTGAGCAGGCAGCACGCGGCCATCACGTCCGAAAACGGGGCGATGTTCGTCGAAGATCTGCGCAGCCGCAACGGCACGCTCGTCAACGGCAAGCTGCTCACCAGCCGCCACCGCCTGGAAAACGGTGACCAGTTGCAGGTGTGCGAGCAGGTGCTCGTGTACGTCTCCGGTGAGCGTCCCAAGGCCGGGCTGGCGGAGGATGACGACTCGGCCCTGACGTCGCAGACATCGCTGTTCGACGATGAGGTGGTGTCGGAGGGCGACCGCGATTCGATCATCGTGTCGCAGGTCGACATGGACGCGCCGCGGGCCGAGCCCGAGGGGGGGCCGCATGTGGAGGCCAAGCTGCGGGCGGTGATCGACCTCAACCGCACGATCGGCGCCTCGCTGTCGCTCGAAGAGGTGCTCCCCCGGCTGCTCGACGGCTTGTTCAAGATATTCCCCCGTGCCGAGCGCGGCTTCGTGCTGCTGGCCGACCCCGTCACCCGCCGGCTGCTGCTGCGGGCCAGGCGTGTGCGCGGCAGCGTGCAGCCGGGGCCGCTGCGGTTGAGCCTGTCCCTCATCGACCGCGTCATGCAGTCGCGAAAAGCGATCCTCTCGGCCGACGCTGCGTCCGACAGCCGCTTCAACGCCATCGACAGCATCGTCGACTGCCGGATTCGCTCCGTGATGTGCGTGCCTTTCCTCCGGGCGGACGGCCAGGTACTGGGCGTGATCCACGTCGACTCCCAGGACGTGCTCAACGGCTTCGATCAGGCGGACCTCGAAGTGCTGGCGGGGATCGCGGGGCAGGCGGCGCAGGCCGTGGAGCAGGCGCTGGCGCACGACCACCGCGTCCACCAGGAGCAGATCAAGCGCGACCTGGAACTGGCACACCGAGTCCAGCAGGGGCTGCTGCCGACGAAGCCGCCCGACATCCCCGGCTACGAGATCTTCGACTTCTACGAGCCTGCACAGCACGTGGGGGGCGACTTCTTCGCGTACGTCCCGCTGTCGGAGGGCCGGCTCGCCGTCGTGCTGGCCGACGTCTCGGGCAAAGGCGTTTCGGCGGCGCTCGTCATGGCCGCGCTCTCGGCCGACGTGCGCTACTGCCTCGCCAGCGAACGGGATCTCGCCAAGGCGGTGTCCCTGATCAACGAGAGCTTCTTGCGCGGCGGCTGGGACGACCGGTTCGCCACGTTCGTGGTCGCCGTGCTCGATCCGGCGAGCCACCACGTCACCCTCGTGAGCGCCGGCCATCTGCCCGTGCTGCTCCGGGAGCCTTCGGGGACGGTGCGGCCGATCGGCATCGACCTGGGCTGCCTGCCGCTGGGGCTCGACGCCACACGCGGCTACAAGTCGTGCGAGCTCGACATGTCGGCCGGCAGCACGCTCGTTTTCTACACCGACGGCATCACCGAGGCGCTCGACCACGAGCAGCGTCTCTACGGCCTCGAACGGCTCGAGCAGGTGCTCTCCGGTCCGGCTGCGGGCGTGGGCGACATCGGCCGCCGGATTCTGGCCGACGTGGAGCGGCATGCCGCCGGGCAGGCCCGCAGCGACGACATCTGCCTCGTCTGCATCGGCCGGCCGGTCCCGGCGCCGGCAGAGTCTGCCCAGAGTCCAAGAAGCGTCCGTGACGGGCGGTCCGTGCAGCGGACTGTCTGAGCGGCCGATACCACCTTTCGTCGGGAACGCCGCGGGCGGCGGAACCGCGGAACGCCGGTGTCGAGCGTCGGTGGTGACGCGGCTGGCCTGGCGACCGCACACGACACGGGGTTTGCGAGGTCAAGGCAGATAGGGGGAGCGAATGAGCTTTTTCCATTGGTTGAGGGAAGGCGTCCGGCAGGCGGTGGTGCTCGGGCTCGCAGACGCGGTCGAGGACGTCGGCACGCGGAACCAGGGAGAAGACCTCGGGCCGGCGCTGGCGCAGTCGCTGCGCGAGCGGCTGGCGGTCCGCAAGGAGCCCGCCGTGCTGGTGGAATCGTCTGCTACTGCCGTCGCCGCACCGGCGACGCGGCGGCGGCTCGGCCGATCGCTCGACGGCATCCGCAAGGCGGCCTGACGCCCGCCTTCAGGCCGGCGCGGTTCTGGTGGCGTCGCGCGACTCCCGTGCCGGTACGGGCACCGTGACGTCGATCGTGGTGCCCGCGCCCGGTCGGCTGGTGATTGTCGTCTCGCCGCCCAGCAGCCGCGCCCGCTGCCGGATGCCCTCGAGCCCGAACCGTTCCGCCGGCACGGCGGCAGGATCGAAGCCCGCGCCGTCGTCGCGGACCACGATCCGTATGCCGCCGTCCGCGGTCGATGCCAGAAGGACGTCGACCGCGCCGGCCCGGGCATGCCGTCGCACGTTTGCCAGCGACTCCTGCACGATGCGGAAGATCGTGGTTTCGACGTCGGCCGGCAGACGGCCTCTGGGCAGCGCGTGCTCGAAGCGGACCGTCGGCACGTCGGTGCGGGCCTCCACGACCAGCGTTTGCACCGCGTCGACGATGCCCAATTCGTCGAGCGCGGGCGGCCGCAGGCCGCTGATCAGCCGGCGGGCCTCCTCGGTGGCTGACCGCAGCAGCCGGAGCCCCTCATGGAGGTCGTGCGACCGCGGTGAGCCGCCGGCGTCGTGAGCACAGGCCTCCAGGTGCATCATCGCGCCGGCGAGGTACTGGGCGAGACCATCGTGAATCTCGTAGGAGACCAGCTGCCGCTCCCGCTCCTGGATCGTGAGCAGCCGACGCAACAGCGTACGCTCCCGCTGCAGCGCGGTTTCCGACGTCCGGAGCGGGCGAATGTTCTCGCAGCACACCATCACCGCGGCGGTGCGGCCCGCGATGCACACCGGGCCGAGCCGTAGCGTGAAGTAGTTCAGCGTGCCGTCGAGCCGGCGCACCGTGGACTCAAGCGTCCGCTCCTGCCCCGTCGCGAAAACGTCGGCGAGGCTGCGGGCGATCGGCTCACGGGAGTCATCCGGCGAGAATGCGGAAAAACTCTGTCCGATCACCTGGTCGACGTGAAATCCCTCGTCCACGCGATTGCACCAACGGATGATCCCGTCGCGGTCGACGATAACGATGTACTCGCCGGAGGTCCGCTGCATCGCGTCCCACAGGGCGGGCACGTCCGCCAGCACGGCGTCGACCTCGGGGTCGTGTTTGGCGGCCGTGCGTGGCGTGCGGTCGGCGGGAGGCATCGGAGGCTCGCAAGGAGGACTCATCGCGATTTTGGCCGCGGGATCCGTCCGCTGAACCCCCCTCCGCCCCTGCGGCCGCGCGGCTTCGCACCGCGGGGCTTCTCGCCGCCGTCCCGCAGGGACGCGATCTCGTCGCGGATCCGCGCCGCCCGTTCGAAGTCGAGCTCCGCGGCGGCCTGCATCATCTCCGCCTCGAGCTGTTCGAGCAGTTCGGCCGCACGGCGCCGCGATTCGTCCCCCTGGCCCACCGCCGCAAAGGCCACGGCACGCGAGGCCGCCTCGGCCTCGATTCCGGCCCGGATCTCCTTGCGGACGGTCTCGGGAGTGATGCCGTGGGCGGCGTTGTAGGCCTCCTGCAGCCCGCGTCGGCGATTGGTCTCGTCGACCGCCTGACGCATCGACTCGGTGACCGTGTCGGCGTAGAGGATCACGCGGGCGTCGACGTTTCGTGCCGACCGTCCGATCGTCTGCATGAGCGACGTCTCACTCCGCAGAAAGCCCTCCTTGTCGGCGTCGAGGATCGCCACCAGGGCCACCTCCGGCAGGTCCAGCCCCTCGCGGAGCAGGTTCACGCCGACGAGCACGTCGAACGCGCCCTCGCGAAGCTCCTTGAGCAGTTCGACCCGCTCGAAGGCGTCGAGCTCGCTGTGCAGCCAGCGGCAGCGGACCTGCCGCTCCTGGAAGTAGGCAGAGAGGTCCTCGGCAAGCTTCTTGGTCAGCGTGGTGACGAGCACGCGATGGCCGGCCGCCACGGTCTTCTCGATCTCGCCGAGCAGGTGGGGCACCTGGTTCTTCGCCGGCACGATGTCGATCACGGGGTCGAGCAGGCCCGTGGGGCGGATCACCTGCTCCACCACCTCGCCGCCCGTGCGGTCGAGCTCCCAGACGCCCGGCGTGGCCGACACGTACACCACCTTGTCGAGCTTCTTCTCCCACTCCTCAAACATGAGCGGCCGGTTGTCGAGCGCGCAGGGCAGCCGGAAGCCGTGCTCGACGAGCGTGAGCTTGCGGCTGCGGTCGCCGGCGTACATGCCGCGGACCTGCGGCACGGTGACGTGCGACTCGTCGACGAAAAACAGGTATTCCTTGGGAAAGTAACTGAAGAGCGTCTCCGGCGTGCTGCCGGGCGGCCGGCCGGAGAGTGGCCGGGAGTAGTTTTCGATGCCCGGGCAGAAGCCGGCCTCCAGCAGCATCTCGATGTCGAACCTGGTGCGGGCCGAAAGCCGCTGGGCCTCCAGCAGCTTGCCCTGCGACTTCAGCTGCTCGAGCCGTTCCTCGAGCTCTCGGCGGATCTCCCCCACGGCGGCCTTGATGCGGTCTTCGGGCATGACGAAGTGCCGGGCCGGATAGAGGTAGGTCTCGTCCTTGCGGGCGGCCACCTCGCCGCTGGTCGGATGGGTGACGGCGATCGACTCGATCGTGTCGCCCCAGAACTCGACGCGGATGGCCAGCTCGTCGTAGGGGGGCCAGATGTCGACGGTGTCGCCGCGGACGCGGAAGCGGCCCCGTTCGAGCGCCACGTCGCTCCGCTCATACTGCACCGAGACGAGCTTCTCCAGGAGAGCGTCGCGGGAGAGCGGCGCGCCGGTCGCCAGCCGCACGACCATCGCCCGGTAGTCGTCCGGAGAGCCGAGGCCGTAGATGCAGGAGACGCTGGCCACCACGACGACGTCGCGTCGGCTCACCAGGGCGCTGGTCGCGGCCAGTCGCAGGCGGTCGATCTCCTTGTTGATCGCGGCGTCTTTTTCGATGTAGATGTCGCGCTGCGGGATGTAGGCCTCGGGCTGGTAGTAGTCGTAGTAGCTGACGAAGTAGTGGACGGCGTTGTGGGGAAAGAAGTCGCGGAATTCCGCGTAGAGCTGGGCTGCGAGCGTCTTGTTGTGCGACAGCACGAGCGTGGGCCGGCCGACGCGGGCGATGACGTTGGCCATCGTGAAGGTCTTGCCGGAGCCGGTGACGCCCATCAGCACCTGCGCCGCCCGCCCCTCCTCGATGCCGCGGACGAGCGCGTCGATCGCCGCCGGCTGGTCGCCGGCCGGCGCGTAGGGAGCGACGAGTTCGAAGACGCCGGGGTCGAGCGACATGATCGTGATCAGGGGATGGAGACGGGCCGCAGGTGCGGCCGCATGCTTTCGAGCGTGGCGGGACCGATGCCCGGCACGTCGAGGAGCGACTCGATGGTGGCGAAGGGGCCGACAGCGCGGCGCCGGTCGACGATCCGGCGGGCGGTGGCCGGGCCCAGGCCGGGCAGCTGGGCGAGCTCCGTCTCGTCGGCGGCGTTGATGTCGACCGTGAAGGCCACGGGGCGGACAGGCGGCGCGTCGTGGTGGACGAGCCCGCCATCCAGCCCTCCGACCGCGACGTACCATGCCGCGCCCCCCGCGAGGCAGACGGCCAGGACCGCCGCAAGCAGCGGCTGCACGCGGGCCGGCAGGAGCGGGCGGGCGGTATCGGGGGAGTCCACGGAAGGTGCCCTCTGTGTGCGGTGGCCGGATGCGGACGAGGCGTGCGCAGGCCACTGGGGCGGGACGGCCATCCGCCTGGACCGCTTTGCTGTAGGATAGCCCGTCGTTGCCGCGGCGGCCCATCTGCGGGAGCGTCGGGGCCGTGCCGGCCGTGGCCCGGCGCCACCGGACGAGGCCCGCCCTCAATGCCCCACCAGGTTCGCGAGTACCGTCAGACGCAGTGGGACGAGCAGCTCGCGGCCCACGTGGCCACGCGGGCCGTCGAGTGGTTCGCGGAGGATCTCGGGCACGAGTGCGACTGGACGAGCGTGGGCCTGATTGGTCGCAGGCAGCGGAGTGAATTGGCGGTGGTCGCCAGGAGAGCCGGGGTGATCGCGGGCCTGTCGGCAGCCGGGGTCGTGGCGTCCGTGGCGGATTCCGGGCTCGGGTGGCAGCCGCTCGCCGCCGATGGTGATGTCGTGGCGCCGGGTGCCCGGGTCGCGCTCATCTCCGGGACCACCCGGAGCGTGCTCGCGGCGGAACGGGTGCTGCTCAACCTGATCGGCAGGCTGTCAGGGGTGGCGACGGCGACCCGGCGGCTCGTCGACGCCGTCGCCGGCACGGCGTGCCGCGTGTATGACACCCGAAAGACGGTGCCGGGCTGGCGGCTGCTCGACAAATACGCGGTGCGGATGGGGGGAGGCTGGAATCACCGCATGGGACTCTACGACGCCATCCTCATCAAAGATAATCATCTCGCCGCCTTGGCGGCCGAGGGGGTCGGGCCGGCTGAAGCCGTGCGGCGTGCGCGGGCGTTCCTGGCGGAGACGTTCCCCCCTTCCCGCAGCGACGTCATGGTGGTCGAGATCGAGCTCGACTCGGCCGCAGCGCTGGCCGCCGTGCTCCGGGAGGCGCCCGACGTGGTGCTGCTCGACAACATGCAGCCGCCCCATCTGGCTGAATGCGTGGCCATCAGGAACGACGTGCGGCCCGACGTGATCCTCGAGGCGTCAGGTGGCATCCGGCTGGAGACGGTAGCCGAGATCGCGAGGACGGGCGTCGACCGGGTGAGCACCGGCTGGCCCACACACGACGCGCCGTGGCTGGACGTCGCCCTCGATTGGCAAACCTGATCTGCGGCGGTTGCGCTGGTCGTTCGCCGTGCGGCCGAGGAGTCAGCCGCCGTAGAGCCGCTGCTCGTCCGGGAGCGAGGCTGCGGTCAAACCCCGAGCAGCCGATTCCGCTTCGTGCGACGTTCGGCACGCAGCCGGGCCCGGCGGCGCGTCTCGCTGGGCTTCTCGAAAAACTCCCGGCGGCGCATCTCCTTCTTGATGCCGCTCCGCTCCACGAGTTTGCGGAAGCGGCGAACCGCCTCCTGGATGCTTTCGCGTTCGCGAACCGTCAGTTTGACCATGCGGATTCCACAATCGTCTCTCGAATGGGTCGGGGGCCGCGGACGCTTCCGCGGGCCTCGTAGTATAAAAATTCAGCGGCGTGGCGTCCATCCGACCGGGCGGGGCCGGGGCTTTTTCCGTCCGGCGCGGTGTTTTCGGGTTTGTCGGGCTCCCGGGGCCGAGTCACAATCTCCGCGTCTCCCGCCGCGGCACTTGAGGGTCCGCGAGGCCTTTCCCGGCGGGTGCCACCCGGCCCGAGCGGCCGCAGGCTTCCGGCAGCGCGATGAATCCGAGCGGAGTGTTTCCGATCTTCGACTCGTTCGGGGCCGGCCCCGGTGTCGCCGTCGGCCGCGAGCTGGCGGCCGCGTTGGTCGCCGTCGCGCTGTTCACCCTGACCGCGCCGCGGGGCCGCCGCTGGCTGGCCTGGGTGCCGATCGCGCTGCTCCTGGTGGCACCGCTGCCGCTGGCCGTCGCGCCGTTGTTTCCGGATGCCGCCGACGCGCCGCGGATAGCCGTGTTCGCCATCCGCTTCTTCCTGTTGGCGTCGCTGTTGCAGTCGGTGCTGTTGCTCATCGCCGTCTCGCTCTGGGAGCGGGTCGGGCAGCCGATGCCACGAATCTTTCTCGACGTGCTGCGGATCGCGACCGTGCTGGCGGCGCTGGTCACGGTGCTCTTCGAGGCTGGGGTGAAGGCCGATAGCCTGTTCACGGGATCGGCCGTGCTGACGGCCGTGCTCGGATTCGCCCTCAAGGACACGCTTGGCAACGTGTTCGCGGGACTGGCGATCCACGCCGAGCGGCCGTTCGAGCTCGACGACTGGATCCAGTACGACACCAACCCCGCGCACATCGGCAAGGTGGTGGAGATCAACTGGCGGGCCACCAAGGTGATCACGCTCGACGAGGCCTACGTCATCATTCCCAACGGCCAGTTGGCCCAGGCTTCCATCCGCAACTTTACCAAGCCCGACCCCTGGTCGCGGCGATCGCTCTATGTGATCGCTCCCTACGAAGTGTCGCCGCAGCGGGTGCAGCAGATCATCCTCGACGCGATTCGTGGCAGTTTCGGCGTGCTCGATCATCCGGCCCCGTCCGTCGTCACCAACGACTTCAAGGAACGCGGCGTCGAATACTGGGTGCGGCTGTTCACCACGGAGTTCGGCAAGCGCGACCGAGTCGACGGCATGGCTCGCGACCGGATCTGGTACGCATTGGCCCGGCACGGGATCGAGATTCCGGTGGCCACCCAGGACATCCGGCTCACGCAGCTTCCCGAGCCCGTGGTCGAACGGCCGGAGGCCGCGGTCGCCCGCCGCGCCGCCTGCCTGCAGCGGCTGAGCCTCCTGTCCGCGATCGGTCCGGAGCAGGTCCGGCGTCTGGCGGAGGAGAGCGGGGAGCGGGTCTACGCCGCCGGCGAGCCGGTGATCCGCCAGGGCGACGCCGGCGACAGCATGTTCGTGGTGATGGATGGCGAGGTGGAGGTGACGGCCGAGCAGGAAGGTGCGGGAGCGGCGCGTCTGGCGGTCCTGAAGGCGGGCGACTATTTTGGCGAGATGTCGCTGATGACCGGTGCGCCGCGGGTGGCGACGGTCACGCCGCTGGTCGAGACCAGGCTGATGGAAGTGGGCAAGGAGTCGTTCCGGGGCGTGCTCGCCGCGCGGCCGGAACTGATGGAGACGATGGCCGCCGCCCTGCGGCAGCGGCTGGCCGAGCGGGCCGAGGCGATGGCCGACGTCGGCCGGCCGGCCGCGGACGCGCCCGACATCTTCCAGAAGATCCGCAACTTTTTCGCCACCTGATCGCCGGCTGCGACCCGTCTCGCTCCTCCCGTCCCGCCCTTCCACCGAGCCACGAGCCGATGCGCGTCGAACTGCTGCCGTCGAGTCTGCCTCCCAGCGACCTGCAGTTCCTGGTGTCGTTCCTCGTCGACGATGCCGTGGCCATCGACGCCGGTTCGCTGGGCCTGGTGGCCGACCTCCAGCGGCAGCGGCGGGTGCGGCACGTGTTCATCACGCACGAGCACCTCGACCACATCGCCACGCTGCCGATCTTCCTGGAAAACGTCTACGAGCCGGGTCCCGACTCCGTGGAGCTGCTGGCGGCCCCCGACGTGCTGGACTTCATCCACGGCGACGTGTTCAACGGCCGTGTCTGGCCGGACTTCATCGACCTCTCGCGGGCCGACGACGCCTTTGTGCGCACGACGAACCTCGCGCCGCTCGAGCCGGTCCGACGGGCTGGGCTGACGATCACGCCCGTGCCAGTGTCGCACGGGGTGCCGACGCTCGGGATGATCGTCGACGACGGCGCATCGGCGGTGGCCTTTCCCTCCGACACCGGCCCCACGGCCGTCCTCTGGCAGCACCTGGCCGGGGTGGAACGGCTGAAGGCCGTGTTTCTCGAGGTCAGCTTTCCGCGCAAGCTCGCCGATTTGGCGGCGGTCACGGGGCACCTGGCCCCCGACACGTTCGCGGCCGAGGTGCGGAAGCTGCCTCGAAAGGTCCGCTGGATCGTCGTGCACCGCAAGGCCCGCTATGCGGCGGAGATCGCCGCCGAGGTCGAAGGTCTGGGGCTCGACAACGTCGAGTTCGTCAGCCCCGGCGCCGGCTACGAGTTCTAGACCGCATCCGTCGTAGCTTGAGCGATGCCCCGGCGAACCAGGAGATGCAGGCGAAGGGATCGGCGGAAGCTCGACGAGCGTGTGGCCGCTGCGGCATCGCGCGAGGAGACTGTCGCCGCCCCCGAGCCGTGCTCCACCGACGTCGGATGGGCTCTAGGTTGTGTCTGAAAACTCGGCCGGAATGGCTGCGCCGTGGATGTGTGAGCGGATCGAGGCGAATGAGCCAAGACGTATCAAGGCGATACGGCGGGCGAAGCCAACGACGAGCCGCTCAAAAAGACCAAGCAGACGGCCGAGCAGAGTTTCCAGACAGAGTCTAGGCCTTCTGCCGCGACACCTTGCGCCGCTCGTGCTCGGAGAGCAGAATCTTCCGCAGACGGATCACGGCGGGCGTCACTTCCACGAGTTCGTCCTCCTCGATGTACTCGAGTGACTCCTCCAGCGACATGCGGCGCGGGGGCTTGAGCAGGATGTTGCGGTCGCTGCCGGTGGCCCGCATGTTCGTGAGCTTCTTTTCCTTGGTGGGGTTGACCACCATGTCCTCGCTGCGGGCGTTCTCGCCGCAGATCATCCCCTCGTAGACCTCGTCGCCTGGTTCGATGAAGAGGTCCGCCCGCTCCTGCAGACCGTCGAGCCCGAAGGCGACGGCCTTGCCGGGGAGCATCGACACGAGCACGCCGTTGGCGCGGCCCGAGACCTCCCCCTCCATCTCCCGCCAGGCCTCGAACCTGTGGTGCATGATCGCGGTGCCCTGCGTGGCGTTGAGCACGCGGGTGCGCAGGCCGATCAAGCCCCGGGCGGGGATCGAGAAGACGGCGTGGGCGAATTCACCCCGCGAGCCCATGTGGACGAGCTTGCCCCGCCGGGCGCCGGTGAGTTCCATGACCGGGCCGAGCTTCTCGTGCGGCACCTCGACCACGAGCGTTTCGAAGGGTTCGAACGTCTTGTCCCCCTCCTTGCGCAGGATCACGCGGGGTTTTCCGACCGACAGCTCGTAGCCCTCGCGGCGCATCGTCTCGATCAGCACCGAGAGGTGCAGCAGGCCACGGCCCGACACCGAAAACTGCTCGGAGCCCTCGATGGGGTCGACCCGCAGGGCGACGTTGCGCTCGAGCTCCTTCATGAGCCGGTCCCGGAGATGCCGCGTCGTGAGGAACTTCCCCGACTTGCCGGCCAGCGGCGACGTGTTCACGCCAAAGACCATCGAGAGCGTGGGCTCGTCGACAGAGAGCCGCGGCAGCGGGCGGGCGTCGACAGGGTCGCAGACCGTGTCACCGATCTCCACGTCCTCCAGGCCGCTGACGGCGGCGATGTCGCCTGCTGTCGCCTCCTCGACGTCGACACGGCCCAGCTTGTCGAACACCTGCAGCCCGATCACCTTCGCCGGCACGAGGCCGCCCGCCGCGGTCGAGCGGACGACCGGGGCCGACTTCACGAGCCTGCCCGACTCGATCCGGCCGATCGCGATGCGGCCGACGTAGTCCGACCAGTCGAGCGTGGTGACAAGCATGCGCAGGGGCGCGTCGGGATCGACGGCCGGCCCAGGAATCTTTTCGAGCACGAGGTCGAGCAGCGGCTCCATCGTGCCCTCGCGCACCGCCGGGTCGTGGGAGGCGAAGCCGTGGCGGCTCGACGCGTAGACGAAGGGGAAGTCGGCCAGGTCGTCGTCGGCGCCGAGTTCGAGGAACAGCCCGAGAATCTCGTCGAGCACCTCGAGCGGCCGGGCGTCGGGCCGGTCGATCTTGTTGACCACCACCACCGGCCGCAGTCGGCTTTCGAGCGCCTTGGAGAGGACGAACCGCGTCTGCGGCATCGGCCCTTCGGCGGCGTCGACGAGCACGAGCGCCCCGTCGGCCATGCGAAGCACCCGCTCCACCTCGCCACCGAAGTCGGCGTGGCCGGGGGTGTCGATGAGGTTGATCTTCACCCCCTTCCACTCCACGGCGATGTTCTTGGCGAGGATGGTGATGCCGCGCTCCCGCTCGAGGTCGTTGGAGTCGAGGATCCGCTCGCCGGTCAGCTGGCTGGCGCGGAACTGTCCGCTCTGCCGCAACAGGCAGTCGACCAGCGTCGTCTTGCCGTGGTCGACGTGGGCGATGATGGCCACGTTGCGGATGTCGGTGCGGCGATGCCGCGGCTCCGGCGAGGAGGCGTGGTCGGGTGGCGATGGGGCGCTGGCGGAGGGCATGGGGCTCGCGGCGTGGAGGGACGAGGCGGGGCGGGAACGGCCCGGGGCCGTCGGCAAAGCGGCCGCAGGCATGACTGCGGCCGGAGAAGGCGGGGGACGGAGCCGGCACCGGGCACCGGAAGGGAAACCCCGATTATTCAGGAGCGGCGCAGGGTTGCATAGAGCCGTTCGATGAATTCGGCCGAGGTTTCCGCCTCGGCGGCGGCGAGGGAGGCGGCTCGAAGGCCCGGCTGTGAGGCGGCTCGAGCCAGCGCGTCGGCGGCCCGCTGGGCCGACTCCCCGGCCTTGTCGCCGAGAAACACGGCGACGAGCTCGTCGCCCCCGAGCCGGGCCACGATCGCGGATTCCGTGGCTACGTCGCGCAGCCGGTCTGCGGCCGCACGCAGCAGTGCGTCGCCCGCCAGGAAGCCTTCCTGCTCGTTCACGGCCTTGAGGCCGATGACGTCGACGATGACCATCGCCAGGGGCTTTCCGATCGGCAGCAGCGTCGACAGCCGCTGCTCGAGCAGCCCGCGCGGGTCGAGGCCCGTGACGTAGTCCCGAAGCGGGGCCGGGCCGTCAGCCGATGCCTCGGTTCCGGAAGCCCCGCGCGGAGCGACCGGGGATCGCCTGGGGGTGTGCGGCACGGGACGCATCCGCGGAGGGGGCCGGAATCCCCACCGTGGCGGCGGAGGGGGAGAAAACGAGTGGAGACGAAGGGGATCGAACCCTCAACCCCCGCCTTGCAAAGGCGGTGCTCTCCCAATTGAGCTACGTCCCC
>Ga0075471_10001534_pt1 | contig 15207 bp, 15 predicted proteins | sample DEB19_08_DNA_2_FD_74787 | JGI IMG/M metagenome (GOLD analysis project Ga0075471, IMG submission 74787) | Aqueous microbial communities from the Delaware River and Bay under freshwater to marine salinity gradient to study organic matter... | ecosystem: Environmental > Aquatic > Marine > Coastal ... | reverse complement strand
GATGTCGCAGGGGCGCCGCGCTCGCGAATGATCACCTGACCACTGTCCTCGGGCAGGTATAGCGCGCCGGTTTGGCCGCAGGCGGCGAGTGCGAGCGCGCACGTTGCGGCGAGCAAGGCTGCTCCGAGGCGCCATGAGGTATTACGCGGGATCACGTCGGCAGTGTGCGCGCGTCGCGCAGGGCGAGCCAGCCGCGCAGCACCCGGTAGAGCACCCAGATGCCGATGAGAAATAGGCCGATCGCGGCGGTCGCAAAGCCGACCAGTACCAGCATCAGCGGTGCCGAAAACACCAACACCAAAGCGCTGGCGACGAAGGCGATCCAGAAGGTGCGGATCTGCCACGAGAAGTGCGACTCGAGCCAGGTGTCGCGCACTTCGCGGCGACGCGCATAGTTCATGACGACGGCGACGATGGACGGGACGCCAAAGATGAAACTGCCGACGATCGTCGCAGCTCCGGTCACGCCGATGAGCACGGAAAGGGCATGCAGTGCGTAGATGACGTGAGTCCAGGTGACCATCGAGGGATCGGGAACGCGGTCAAAGTTATTCATGATTTATTTTGACACGACGGAGCGCAGTTTGTTCCATCCCCGGCGACTGTTGTCTGTGACCCGGGGCTCGTATCAGCGCCGCTTGATGATGGCCATCGTGATGCGCGACACGCAGACGAGTTGTTCGCGCGCGTTGCTGATTTCGACCGTCCACACCTGACTGCGGGCACCGGCGTGCAGCAATCGGGCGGTACCGGTCACCGTCTCGCCCTCGAGAGCGGGCCGCAGGTGATTCGCATTGATCTCTTGACCGACGGCGGCATGGGCCTGATCGAGGCAGCAGTTGGCGCCGACGCTCGCGAGCGTCTCGGCCAAGGCCACCGAGGCGCCGCCGTGCAGCAACCGCATCGGCTGGCAACTGCGCGCGTTCACCGGCATCGTGCCACGCAAAAAATCCGTACCCTTTTCCGTGAAAACGATACCCAGCGCATCCATCATGGTTTCGCGCGAGCGTTCGTTCATCAGTTCGAGCGTGGCGTCGTGATGCCACGGAATGGTTTGAAAGCTCACGAAGGATCCTGCTCGTCCTGATGCGGCGCGGCGCGGTTGGCCGCGAGCGCCGCACCGACTCGACGATAAGCTTCGCGGAACGGAATGCCTTCACGGACGACCAGTTCGTTTGCACGCTCGGCGGCGTGGATAGCCGGGTCGAGTTCGATGTGCTGCGCGCGGAAAGCCATCGCATCGATGGCGGGGACGAGAATGCCCGTGCTCGCCAGCGCGAGATCGATGCCGCGAAAAAGCGGGGCTTTCAAAAGTTGTAGATCACGCTGATATCCCGACGGCAGCTTGGCGAAGATGCCGAGTGCTTCGACGAGGCAGCCGTGCGCCGAGGCCGTGCGAGCGCGCAGCAGTTCGAACACGTCGGGGTTGCGCTTCTGCGGCATGATCGACGAGCCGGTGGTGAATTCGTCCGGCAGCTCGAGGAAGGCGAATTCCTGCGTGTAGAAAAGACAGACGTCGGCGGCAAAGCGACCGAGATCCTGCATCAGCAGTGCGATCTCGAACAAAAGTTGCGCTTCGGCCTTGCCGCGCGACAACTGTACCGCCGTGACGGGTTCGTGCACCACGTCGAAGTCGAGCGCGGCACGCGTGGCCTCGCGATCGAGTGGCAAACCCGGAGTGCCGTAGCCGGCGGCCGAGCCCAACGGATTTTTGCCGAGTCGACGCTGCACGCTGCGTAGACCCGCCGCATCGTCCCGCAGCTCGGCGGCAAAGCCGCCTGCCCACAGCGCCACCGAACTCGGCATGGCTTGCTGCATGTGCGTGTAGCCCGGCAGTTCGATGTCGCCCTGACGAAGCGAGAGTCGATCGAGCGCTGCGGCGACGCTCTCCGCACCCGAGGCGAGCTGCAGGGTCGCATCGCGCAAGTAGAGTCGCAGGGCAGTGAGGACCTGATCGTTTCGCGAGCGACCGAGATGCACGCGACCTCCGGCGGCACCGATCCGTGCCGTCAGTCGCTTTTCGAGTGCGGTCTGCCCGTCTTCGTCCGCCAGTTCGATGCGCCATTCGCCTTGGGCGTGCGCCGCGGCGAGGGCTTCGAGTCCGCTCTCGATGGCCTCGCAGTCTGCGGACGAGAGCAGACCCTGATCGTGCAGCATCTGCGCGTGTGCGATCGATGCGCGCGCATCGTAAGACACCAGGCGTTCGTCGAGTGCGTGATCCTCGCCTGCCGTGTACACGAGCACGCGCTCATCGAGCGGTGCGCCCTTGTCCCAGAGCCGCGTCATGAGCGTGCTGCGTCACCCGCAGCGAGCTCCGCCGGCGCGAGCTTGCCGATGTCGGCGACGACCAATGTGCCAGTGCCCTCGTTGGTGAATACCTCGGCGAGGATTGCATCACTTGCCTTGTACGAAATGACGTGCACGCGTTTCACGCCACCCTGAATGGCGCTCTCGATGGCTTTGGCCTTCGGCAGCATCCCATCGACGATGCGTTTTTCGTCGCGCAGTCGCTTGAGACCGGCGAGGTCGGTGTACGAGATCACCGAGGTAGGGTCTTCCACTCGTTCCAGAATGCCCGGCGCTCCCGTACAAAGAATCAGTTTCTCGGCACCGAGTGCGGCGCCGATCGCCGAGGCCACGGTGTCCGCGTTTATGTTGAGCAGCGTGCCCGAATTGTCGCTCGAAAGGGGTGAGATGACCGGCATCAGGCCGTTGTCGAGCAGCTTGCGGATGACGTCGGTGTCAATGTAATCGATGTCGCCGACGAAGCCGTAGTCGATGGTCGCATCGCCCGTTTGCAGTTTTACGGGCGCGCGTTTGTGCGCTTGCACCAGTCCGGCATCGACGCCACTCAGGCCGATCGCCTGGATGTCGAGTTCGCGACAGGCAGCAAGGATGCGAGTGTTGATGAGACCCGAGAGCACCATGGCCGTGGCGTCGATCGAGCGCTCGTCGGTCACGCGGCGGCCCTCGACCATCTGCGTCGGCACGCCGAGTTTCTCGGTGACTTCGGTGAGCTGCGGACCGCCACCGTGCACGAACACGACGCGAATGCCGAGCGAATGCAGCACGGCAATTTGTTCGATGAGCGTACGCGTGGCCTCGGCGTCGCCGAACACGCCACCACCTGCCTTCACCACGAAGGTTTTGCCCTTGTAGAGCCGGATGTACGGCGCGGCACTGCGCAGCGCGCGAATGACGGCTGCAGGGTCGGCTCGGTGCATGATCATCGTTCGGTTCCTCCATTCGAAAGCAGGCGGTGCAAGACCGCCATCTGCGCGGGCAGGCGATTGTAGGCCTCGCGTTGCACGATGCTGCGCGGACCATCGAGCACTTCGTCGGCGACGGCGACATTGCGACGTACCGGCAGACAGTGCATGAACTTGCAATCTTTGACGGCCGTGGCGAACCAGTTTTCGCGTACGCACCAGTCGGCAAGGCCGGCGCGCAGGGCCGCATCGCCGACGCTATCGCCGTAATGGGTCGTCGAACCCCATTCTTTGGCGTAGACGACGTGCGCTCCGGCGAGCGCCTCGGCACGATCATTGGTTTCGCGCACGCTGCCACCCGAAGCAGCCGCTGCCGCGCGCGCCTTGTCCATGATCTCCGGCGGCAGGGCGTAACCCTCGGGTCGCAGCACGACCACGTCCATGCCGCGGTGTGCCGCCATGTGCACGGTCGCTGCAGGCACGGCCATGGGCGTGACGCGCGGATGATTCGCCCAGCTGAGCACGAACTTCGCGCGCTGCGGCACGGCGAGATCTTCCAGCGTCTTCCAGTCGGCGAGTGCCTGACAGGGGTGATTGACCGCCGACTCGAGGTTGATCAGCGGTTTGTCGACGACGGCCGCCATCGCACGAAAATTGGTCTCGGCAAGATCGTGTTTCAGATCCTTGCCTTCGGCAAAGGCGCGGATACCTAGCGCGTCGGCATACGAAGCGAGCACCGGCAAGCCCTCGCGCACATGCTCGGCTGCCGCGCCATTCATGGTCACGCCGATTCTACTTTCGAGTTGCCAGGTACCCTGTCCGGGCGTGATGACGAAAGAACTGCCGCCGAGTCGCATCATGCCGACTTGAAAGGACGACAGCGTGCGCAGCGAGGGATTGAACATCACGAGGCCGAGAATCTTGCCCGCAAGCGCGCGCGGCTCGGGGTTTGACTCGAGATGACGGGCGAGCGCGATGAGATCGAGGATCTCCTCGCGACTGAAATCGGCAAGGTCCAGGAAGCGTTTCATAGATCGCGCAAGGCCTCGCGCAGCAAGTCGACGTGGTTTTCTTTGAGTGTATAAGGCGGCAGCAGGCGCAGCACGTGCGGATCGGCGCTGGTGCCGGCGAGAATGTTTCGCTCGAGCAGCGTCTTTTGAATTTCTTTGGCGGGCTTGGCGGTGATCAGTCCGTGGAGGAATCCGGCGCCCTGATGCCCGGTCACCGGACCCACGGTGCAGGTGTCGCGCAGGTATTTCGCGACTCGACGCACGTTTTCCAGCAGACCCTCGGTCTCGATGGCATCGATGACGGCCTCTATCACGGCGCAGGCCATCGGTCCGCCACCGAAAGTGGTGCCGAGTCCCTCGAGCTTGATGGCGGCCGTCACGCGCGGAGTCATCAGCAGTGCACCGCAGGGGAAGCCATTGCCGAGCGCCTTGGCGGTCGTGATCATGTCCGGAGTCACGTCATAGAAATTGGCGGCAAACGGTTGACCGCTGCGACCGACACCGATCTGCACTTCGTCGAAGATCAGCAGCGCCCCGACTTCATCGCAACGCGCGCGTAGCGCAGCGAGGAACTCGCGTCCCATGTCGAAGGCGCCGCCCACGCCCTGCACGGGCTCGACGATGACCGCCGCCGTGTCGGCGTCGACCTGTGCGGCGATGGCGCCGATATCGCGGCGTGGCACCCAGCCAACGTCGAAGGGCGCGCGAGGAAATTCGTACCACTTTTTGTCGGCACCCCAAGTGATGGCGCCCGCGGCGGCGGTGCGACCGTGGAATGCGCCTTCGATGGCGACGACTTTCGTGCGTCGCGTCATCTTGAAAGCCATGCGCAGTGCGTTCTCGTTGGCCTCAGCGCCGGAATTGACGAAGAACACGCTGTCGAAAGCGCCGCCTGCGAAACGCGTGAGTCGCGTGGCCGCACGCGCGCGCACGTCCATGGGCACGGCGTTGCTCTGAAAATTGCAGGCTGCGGCCTGTTGGCTGAGGGCGCGAGTCCAGCCCGCGTGGCGATAGCCGAGCGCAGCGACCGCATGACCGCCGTAAAGATCGAGGATGCGACGACCATCGCGCGTGTGCAGCCAGACACCTTCCGCATCGACGACCTCGATGGGGTACTGGGCGAACACGGGCGCAAGATGATCAGCGGGGCTCATGGGCAGGTTCTCTTTGATCGGTGTGTCAGGTCCAACCGGCGGCAGGCGCCGTGAGGCCCGCGGTCTCGGGCAGGCCGAGCAGGCGGTTCATCCATTGCACGGCACCGCCGGCGGCGCCCTTGTTGAGGTTGTCCACCACGCACATCACGGCGACGGTACGGCCATTGCTGGTCGCGTGCAGATGGGCATAGTTGCTGGCGACGATATCCTTGACGCGCGGCGCGCTATCGAGCACGCGCACGAATGGCGCTGCGGCATAAAAGCTGCGTAGCTGGTCGAGCAGGGTCTTCGTATCGAGGCCTGCATGCGGCGCGGCCAACGCCGCTTGCACGGTGACATGGATGCCGCGTGCGAACGGCCCCGAGTGTGGCACGAACGCGAAGTCGGCCGTGACACCGCTCGCTGCCGCGGCACAAGCCGTGATTTCGGGAACGTGCCGATGCACGAGGGCGTTGTAGGAGTAGAGATCGCTGTGTCGCGTCGGGTGGTGAGTGCCATCGACGGGCTTGCGCCCGGAACCCGTGCTGCCGGTGACGCCACTTACGAACAACGTCGGCGCCGCGAGACCTGCTGATACGAGACCGAGTGATAGCAGTGGCACGCTCGCGAGCAGGGTCGCGGTGGCGAAGCAGCCAGGGTGCGCTACGTGCGGTGTCGGCGATGCCGCCAGATGCTCGGGTACCGCACAGGTGAAATCTTTGATCCGTGACGGCGCGCCATGTTCGTGCTTGTAAACGGCGGCGTAGGCTTCGGCGGTGTCGTAACGATAATCCGCGGAGATGTCGACGACCCGCGGTCGGGTGCCAGCGGATTCGGCCGCTTTCAACAGGCGATCGATCAGCGCAGCGCTCACACCATGCGGGGCTGCCGAAAAAAGTGCGCTGACCGGCAGGTTCGCGACGAGTTTCGTGAGATGGCTCTCGGACATGAAACGCAGATCGCCGAGCACTGGCGCGAGGTGTGGAAAAGCCTTGGCGACGGACTCGCCCGGCTGCGAGTCTGACATCACGCCTGCAATCTCCAGCTGCGGATGCAGAGCAACGAGCCGCAGCAGCTCACCGGCCACGTAGCCGGTACCGCCCAGGATCAATGTCGGCACTCGGCTCACGAGGCAGCCACCACCGGGAAGCGTGCGCCGAGACCGATTGCATCGATCACGCAGTCACCGAGCGCTGCTCCGTCGGTCAGTGCATTGAAAGCAGGCACCTTCATCTGCTCGCGGATGATGTCGACGCCGACGGCGTTGTCCGTGGCCGGGCCGGTGACGGCGCAAGGCTCGACACTGAAACGTTCACGCAAAAGTTTGACGCCACCCCAGGCGGCGACCGGATCGTTCGCCGAGAGCACGACGCCGGTCAGGGCCCGGCGAATGTCCGCGCAGTCGAGAATGGCGTCGACGCCATAGGTGCCGAGAATGCCGTCGCCGAGTTCGAAGACGATGACGTCGGGTTTCTTTGCCGCGATCTCGGTGATCATGGTTCGCGTGAGCGCGGGACCGACGCTGCGAGTGGTGGTGATCACGCCGAGATCGGTGAAGATCATCGAGTTGCGCGCACCGGCATCTTCCATGGCGAGGATGTCGCGTCGCAGCGAAACACCGGTCGCCTTGAAGCAGTCGACGACGAGGCCACGATGACGCATGCGGCTCACCATGGCGCAGGCGGCGGCGGTTTTGCCGGCTTCCATGCAGGTTCCTGCGAGCGCCACTACGGGCACGCCCTGGGAATCGAGCGCTGCACCGAAGTCGAGCTTGCGATAACCCGCGCGCGCCGGCACACCGATGCGCTCACCGAGATAGGGAAAGGTGAGCACCACGCCGAGGACGCGACAATCGAAGGGTTTGCCCTTGTCGGGGTTCGCGGAGTCGCAGATCCCGAGTACGCCACCGATGTTGAGCATCTGGATGACGTCGCCCGCCGCGAGTTTTTCCGGAACATGGCCCGAGTAGCCAAAGAGCGCTTTGCGGTGCCCGAGCGCACCCACGACGATGTCGCCTTTGTTGACCTTGGCCATGCGACCGCTGGTGAGCTCGAGCGTGTTGTAGCCCGACTTGTTATTGAGAATCTCGACCACGACCACCACGCCCTCTTCCGAGGGCAGGTTGTCGGTCGCGATGCGTACCTCCTGACCGAGACCGCAGGCTTGGGTGATGGAAGCGATTTTGTCGACGACGATGGTTCTCATTTCTTTGCAGTCCCCTGCGTCTCGTGGTGGCTCGATGCTGCCGCGCGCTCTCCGGCACGGCGATGAAAAACGCCGGTGAGACCGACGATGCGTGAAAATCCCAAAGCGTCGGCCGCGGTCCATTCGCCCGTGGCTTCGCCGTATACGCCCTTCGATGCGGCCATCAACGACCACGGCGAGTCGACGCCTTCGACGAACACCGAGCCTGGGCGGAACATCACGTTGACCACGCCGGTCACCCGCTGCTGCGACTGCAGGAACAAAGCTTCGATGTCGCGACAGACCGGATCGAGCAGCTGCCCCTCGTGGACCCAGTCGCCATACGGTCCAGCAAGCATTTCCTTGATTCGCTGCTGGCGTGCGGTGAGCACGAGTTTTTCGAGCTCGCGGTGGGCGTGGAGCAGTACTTCAGCGGCCGGCGCCTCGAAGGCAACGCGGCCCTTGGTGCCGATGATGGTGTCACCGAGATGGATGCCGCGGCCGATGCCAAATGGCCCAGCCAGTGATTCCAGTGTCTCGATGACCTCGACCGGAGACATCTTGTTGCCGTCGAGTCCGCAGGGTACGCCGCGTTCGAAATGCAGCACGTGGCGTTCCGCGGATCGCGGTTTGCTGAAGGCGTCTTTGGAGAGTACCCAGGCATCATCGGGAATACTGCCCTGAGAAGTCAGCGTTTCTTTGCCGCCGATGCTCACGCCCCAAAGACCTCGATTGATCGAATAGGCGGCGCCGAATGGGGGCACCGGCAGCTTTCGGCTCTGCAGGAATTCGAGTTCTTCCTGGCGCTTGAAGTGCCGGTCGCGCACCGGTGCGATGACTTCGAGTTCGGGCGCCAGCGTGCGCAGCGCTACTTCGAAGCGCACCTGATCGTTGCCGGCCGCCGTGCAGCCGTGGGCGATGCTGCCGGTACCGAGCTCACGCGCCATCAGCGCGATTTTTTGAGCCTGCATCACCCGCTCGGCGCCGACGCAGAGCGGATAGAGCTGGCCACGTCGCACATTCCCGATGATCAGGAAGCGCAGTACCTGCTCAAAATAATCGGCACGTGCATCGATCTGGTGATGCGCGCTTGCACCGAGCGCAAGCGCGCGCTCCTCGAGCGTCCTTGCGGCGGCGGCGTCGATGCCGCCTGTATCCACGGTGACCGTGATGATCGGCCGCTGGTATTGCTCCTTCAGCCACGGTACGAGGAAAGAGGTGTCTAGACCGCCGGAATAGGCGAGGACGATGGGCTGCGACATGGGGAATCCTTGACTGCGAATTCGTCAGACGCGGAAGAGCTCGCGCAGACGCGTGACCACGGCCGCCTGCGCCGCCGCGGTATCGGTGGCGATGAATATGGTGTCGTCGCCCGAGATGGTGCCGACGATCTCTGGCCAGTCGGCCTTGTCGATGGCGATCGCCACGCTTTGTGCGGCACCGACTGTGGTGCGCAGCACCGTCAGCGCGTTGCCTGCGGTCGCGACGCCGCGTACGAATTGCCGCAGCGTGCCGAAATCGTCGAGCGCCCGCTGATTGGCATCGGGCGGCAGGTAGCGTCCGCCGGCCTTCAGCACGCCGAGATCCCGCAGGTCGCGACTGATCGACGACTGGGTGACCTCGTACCCCTCGCGCTTCAAAAGGTCGACGAGCTCGCCTTGTCTGCGCACGGCGGCACCGCGCAGCAGGCGCAGGATGGCGCTTCGACGATCGGACTGGTGCAGGTCGGTTTGCATAAAAGTGCGCGTATTGTGCATATTCATGCGTAATAGTCAACAGTCTGCCGTCCGCCGAGCCGCGTTGGCCGGGCAGGGGAGGCGCGGGGGGGGGTCGGGGGGTCAGCCCGCCTTGATGGCGGCGATGCGCTCGACCATCGGCGGATGCGAATAGTGGAATGCCACGTAGAGGGGATCGGGAGTCAGGGTGGAGGCATTGTCCTCGGTGAGCTTGACGAGGGCGCTGGCGAGATCGTCGCCGCTGGCGTTGGCTTTGGCATAGGCGTCGGCTTGGAATTCGTGCCGACGCGACGCACGGCTCGAGAGTGGGGCCAACACGAAGCTGACGCAGGGTAGCACCAGCATGAAGAGCGCGAGTGCAAGCCCGTCGTTGGCCACGTTGGCATTGGGGGTTACACCGAGACCGAGGTAGAACTCGGGCTGCTGCGCGAGGAAGCCGAGTGTCGCGAGACCCAGCAGGCTCATGAGGAAGATCTGAACGATCATCTTGACGATGTGCTTGTGGTGAAAATGGCCGAGCTCGTGCGCCAGTACGGCTTCGACCTCACCCGCTGAGAGTCTGGCGATCAGGGTGTCGTAAAACACCACCCGCTTCGAGCGACCGATGCCGGTGAAGTAGGCGTTCGACTGCGCCGAGCGCTTGCTGCCGTCCATCACGAACAGACCCTTTGCCGAAAAGCCGCAACGATCCATCAGTGCCTTGACGCGTATCGCCAAGGTTTCGTCGGTGAGAGGTTTGAATTCATTGAAGAGCGGCGCGATTAAGAGCGGATAGACGACCATCAACAGCAGGTTGAAAGTCATCCAGAACACCCATGCCCAGAGCCACCACGCGGGCCCGGCCGTGTCCATCAACCAAAGCACCACCGCAATGAGTGGCGCGCCGATCAACAAACTGACGATCAGGCTTTTGAGCAGATCGCTGAACCAGATTCGTGGTGTCATGCGATTGAAGCCAAAGCGCTCTTCGATATGGAAGTTGTAGTACCAGTCGAAGGGTAGATCGAGCAGGCCACCGATCATTCCGAAGGCGAGCAACAGTGCGATCTGATAGGCGAGATCGCCAGAGGCAAGACCGACGTTCGGGGTGCCGTCACCGCTCGGCACTCCATCACTAACAAAGAAATGGAGAATGGCTTCGTTGAGAGCATCGAGTCCGCCGCCCAACGTCCACGCGAGCAACAGCAGTACGCCGAAGCCAAACTGCCACAGGCCGAAGCGCTGCTTGGCGCAGGTGTAGTCGGCAGCCTTGCCGTGGGCCTCTGTGCTGATGGCATTGCGAAAGGCGAGCGGCACCTCGGCGCGATGTCGCAGTACATGCGCGATCTGCCGCCGCGTCAGCCACAGCTGCAGCGCCGCCTGAACGACGACGAGTGCAATGAAAAAAATCGAGACGGTGGCCGCGGTCATGCTCAAGTGAAGCGACGGCTACCGAAGTTGGCGCTCAGCGAGCGCGTTTCGAGCAGTGCCGTATCGCGCTCGCGAATCGTCTTCAGGAAGTGGAAGTTCCCGGTCGCCGATTGCGGCGTCAGCATCACGCTGGTGTAGCCGCGATGACGGGTATCGGCATAGGCGAGGTGCCGGTTGGTGGCTCGCAGCGCAGCGGCCAGCTCGTCTGGCGACACTCGGGGTAGATAGCTTTCGAAACCTGGCGAGGTCACCGAGTGGGTGGCAAATTCCACCCCCACGGCCGTTTTTCCGTTCTCCAGGTTGTTCGCCCAAGCGTTGTGACTATCGCCTGCCAACACCACGAGATTGGCATTGGCGTTGGCGGCATCTTCAAGCAGGCGTCGTCGCGCTGCCGGAAAACCGTCCCAACAGTCGAAGTTGAAGGGCAGTCCTGCGCGTGCGGCCGCCAGCGCGATGGTCAATTCCTTGCGTGCGGTCTCGGTGGCATCGTCTCCGATCCAATTCTTGGCCTCTTGCGGGACGATCATCTCACCCATGACCACTTGCTGTGCCAGGACCTGCCACCGCGTCTTTGCAGAAGTCGAGCGTTGCAGACCGGCGCGCAACCATTTTTCTTGCTCGAGTCCGAGTAGCGTGCGTGTCGCCGAGCTCAACGGCCCATCGCGGAAATCGACCAGTGCTTGGGTCAAATTTCTTGTGCCTTTCAGCGTGACGTTGAGGTCGAGGAGTTCGCTGCGACCCGTGATTCGCGTCTCGGCCTTGAACAGCGTGGCGAGGCTTCCGATCTGGTATTCGCGCCAGCGCTCGCCCGACACCGGCATCCATTCGTTGTACACGCGCTCGGCGACCGCTTTGCGCACCGCCCAATCTCCCTCGGTGGCACTTTGGTGATTCTCGGCGCCGCCCGTCCACGCGTCGTTGGCGAACTCGTGGTCGTCCCACTGCGCGATCATCGGATAGAACTGATGCAGTCGTTGCAGATCGGGGTCGAGTCGATAACAGGCATGGCGCAGACGGTAATCGGCGAGCGACAGAATTTCGTTCGACGGCTGGATGAGTCGACCCGGCATCAATTCTTTGAGAGTGGGATAGGTGCCGATCGCATACTCGTAGAGGTAATCACCCACGTGCACGACGAGGTCGAGATCGGTGCGCTCACAGGCGTGGGCGTACGCGTTGAACCAACCAAAGCCGATATTCGAACACGAGAATAGCCCGAGTCCGAATCTTTGAACGTCACCCTGCGGCAGCGTTCGAGTGCGCCCGACTGCACTCATCGAGCCATCGGACGCGATGAATCGATAGAAGTACCAGCGGCCGGGCTCGAGACCTCCGACCACCGTGCGCGCCGTGTGATCGCGATCGGGCTCGGCGGTGCATTCGCCACGCGCCACGATACGACCGAACATGACATCGCGCGCCACTTCGACGCTCAATCGCGTATCGCGATCGGCGACGAATCGGGTCCAGAGTAGTACCGAATCTGCCGTGGGTTCGCCGCTTGCGACACCATGAGTGAAGCCGCGCGCCTGCAGAACCTGCGCGACCCCCGGCAACGCGACGGCACCAAGTCCGTACATTGCGGCGTGCAGCAACTGACGACGATCGATACGAATGCTCATGCCTGTTCCCCTCGGGCGCGTTGCCGATGATCTCGGGAGTCGAGGATACCGCAGACATACACGGTAGAATGCGGCGCATCGATGGATAGCCCCGAACAATTCGTTTTGCTGGTCAACGCGGTAGTCCTTGGTTTTGCCTACCTCATCGTCTATCCGCGTTTCGCCGGTCGTGACCAGACGCGACTCGCCATCAACGACCTGATCGCCAACGGCTGTGCGCTGTTGGTGGTCGGCTTCGCTTATGCCGGTACCGGTCAGCAGTTCGATCTGCTCTTCGGCGAGCTCGGCTGGTTCGGCTTCACGATCGCGACTTTTCTGCTGATGGAGATACCGCTCTTTCTCTGGTACGCGCGGCGGTACCGGATCTTCGATCGCGATCAGAGCGAGGGCGACTGATACGCTGCGATCGAGGGGGTGTTGATCGGCAGGTCGAGACGGATACGGTCGATTTCGACGCCGCCTTTCCAGACGCGCACGACTTTGCGCACATTGCGAATGTCCACGCTCGGGTCGGCCTCGAGCAGCACCACGTCGGCAATTTTGCCGAGTTCTATCGACCCGAGATCACGCTCGCGACCGAGGAATGCGGCCGCGTTCAACGTCGCGATTCGCAGCGCCGCAAGCGGTGGAATTCCGCTTTCGACGACGAGCTCGAGTTCGCGCAACGCGGCGGGTGCAAGCGTGCGGTCGGTGGCGAGCACCAGTATGCCGCCAGCATCGTGGATCCGCTTCACGTTGCGCAGCGCATAAGGATAAATCGCCGCGAACCAATCCGGCCAGCCGAGCTTGAGATAGCGCTGTCTTGCCTGCTCGCGCACCGCAGGTTCGCGCGGATCGACCACTGCCCGATATTCAGGCGTACGAAGAAAATCGACGCCGTCCTTGAGCGCGCGGATTTCGTCGAACACGGCGAGCGAAGTCTGGATGGGGATTTTTTTGGCTGCGACCAGCTCGGCGAAGTCCTGCGTGATCACGCCCGTTGCCGGTGCGTGCGCAAGTGTGTCGATACCCGCGTCGATCGCATCGCGCGCCATGCGTTCGTTCGAAATGTGCGCCGTGGTACGTACACCGCGCGCATGCAGGTAGTCGATCATCTGTCGCATGAGCTCGCGCGGCAGTTGCCTGACGAGAGGGTTTGGGCCGACTCCCATCGCCTCGTAGGTTATTTTTTGAATGTCGGGTTTGCGCGCGACTTGCAGTTCGAGATCGTCGATGGTGCCCGGCCAGTCGCGAACCCCGATACCGGCGTAGCCCACGCTCCAGCTGCCGGGATAACTCAGCAACTGTCCCGTTGCAAATATGCGTGGCGCGACGATCTCGTTGCGGCGTTCACGCTCGCGCAGCGAGAGAATGAAGTCCGGATTGTTGCCGGCGTCATAGACGCTGGTGAACCCGTAGTACAGATAGCCTTGCAGCGTGCGCAGACCGGTGTCGTGATCGACCGGCTTGTCGGACTGCGCACTCGAGTCGCGCCACGCACCGCCGCCCAGCAGATGGATGTGCATGTCCATCATGCCGGGAATGAGAAACTTGCCGCGCGCATCGACGACGGTCGCGCCACGCGGCTTACGCAGGGTTCGCGCCGTCGCTCCCGTTGCAATGCGCGCGATTACGCCGTTGTCGAGCACGACCGTCGCGTCGGCGACCGGCGCGCTGCCCGTGCCGTCGATCAGGGTCACGTTTTCGATGACTACGGCAGGTTGTGCGACCGACTCGACCGTGGCAAAAATCAAAGAAAAAATCGCAAGCCAAAGAATAGATCTTGCAAATCGCCGGAGAAAAATGTTTTTGGCTTCGGTGTGCATTCGGATCAGGCGATGACGGCCCGATGTGCCGCCGTGGTGTCGGGCCGCAGCCCGCGCCACAGCAGGAACGACTCTGCAGCCTGCTCCACCAGCATGCCGATTCCTTGCGCTACGCGACCGGCGCCGTGCTCGGTTGCCCAGCGCGTGAACGGCGTCTCGGGTTTGCCGTAACCCAGGTCGTAGGCAAACGTTCCCGGTCCGACGATCTTTGCGGTGACTGCCGGCACCTTGCCCTCGAGGCCCAGTGAGGTAGCGTGAATGACGACATCGAAGGGCAGGTCTTTTCTCGTCGCGAGTGCCTCGTAGACGCAGCCTGAGTGACCTGCGAGTTCGCGGGCACGCTCGGCCGTTCGGTTGGCGACGATCAATTCGGCAGGTCTTCGATCGCGTAGCGGACCGAGGATGCCGCGGGTCGCGCCGCCCGCGCCGAGAATCAGCACCCTCTTGTCGGTGATATCGCAGCCCAGTCGATGAAGATCCGCCATCAGACCCGCGCCGTCGGTGTTGTCGCCGAGAATTCGCCCGTCGTCGAGTCGGGCCAGCGTATTGACCGCTCCGGCGAGCCGCGCCCGCGGGGTCAGTTCATCGGCCAATCGCGCGGCGGTTTCCTTGTGCGGAACGGTTACGTTGAGTCCGCGTCCGCCAGCCGCGAAAAAAGCACCGACCTCACGCGTGAAATCATCGGGCGCCAGGTCGTAACGGTCGTAGACCAAATTTTGACCGGTCGCTGCCGCGAACATCGCATGGATCATCGGCGAGCGACTGTGCGCGACCGGATGCCCGACCACGCCGTAGCGATCGATGGATCGAGCCACTGAGTTTTGCATGGCCCGGATGTTAGCGCAGCGCGCAGCCGCCGCTCGCGCTGTCATCCAGCAGCGCGTGCAGCGCAGGCAGCCAGTCTGCAGCCTGTTCGGCGAACTGGTAGGGGGGATTGATCACCAGCATGCCCGAGCCGTTGAGGCCGACACGGTTATCGAGCGGGTGTATCCAAAGCTCGAGTGCGGCAGCCGGTGTTGGCGTTCCGCCCGCCTGCGGTGGCAGGCCCGCGATCAACTTTTGACGCCAAGCATCGGTCTCTTTGCCCTGCTTGATGGG
>Ga0075471_10001533_pt1 | contig 15213 bp, 29 predicted proteins | sample DEB19_08_DNA_2_FD_74787 | JGI IMG/M metagenome (GOLD analysis project Ga0075471, IMG submission 74787) | Aqueous microbial communities from the Delaware River and Bay under freshwater to marine salinity gradient to study organic matter... | ecosystem: Environmental > Aquatic > Marine > Coastal ... | reverse complement strand
TTTGAAAAAAAGTTGAAATAAAAAAACTAATTACAAATCCGGCTCGATGGTTCCCCATCACATTACCATGGCAGGTCAAAAACTTAAACCCACAAAAAAACCCAAGATTAATCTTGGGTTTTTTAACCAAATCTACCAAACTTATTTTACTTATTCCATATAGCTTTATTTAGGGATTTTCTATCCTTATTATAGATTTCTTTCAATAATTCGTATTCAGATATAGTTTTTATTCTTTTGTTTTTGTCATAAACACAAACATAGAAATTATCAAGTTCCTCAGATTCCTTAATAATTTGTGGATGATTTTCAGCGAATTTAAAAAAATCTTCCCAACTATTAACTCCATCTAAATCATTTTCTAGTTTCTCTGAAAAATATCCTTCAAAATATCCTCCAAATTCTCCACCAAAATTTTTAATAAGATTTTTAAGAAATTTTTTTAAAATATCATCATAATCGTTATTAATTGAAATAGATTTTTCCTCTCCCAAATAATGATTAACTTCTGTTAAATTGTAGAATTTTTCTTTTTCATTTTTCATAGTACTTGTTTTAATTGGTTATTGGTGCAAATGTATAGAATTTTCTACAAACAAAAAAATGTTTTTGAAAAAAAGTTGAAATAAAAAAACCAGATCGGATCGAGCCTATTCTGGGGTTCCCCGCTAATACATCCTGGTTCTTATCCATCATGTACCCCATCATGTATCCCATCATGTACTCCAGCAGAAAACCAGGAGGAGGACAGAGTAATCCAGCGAGGGGGTTCCTCAAAAATTTACCATGGCTGGCCGAAAAATTAACCACAAAAAAAGACCCAAGATTTCTCTTGGGCCTTTTAACCAAACAATCAACATCACGAACCAAACATACATTCGGTAAGAAAATCAGCTTGATCATCATTTAACTTACCTATAAACTCTTCTTCATAATCATTATTAAAAAATTCCTCACCATCTATTTCAACCTTTGTAATTTTCTTAATTTCTAGAATTGCTCCTATTAAGCTTTCATATCCCATACCTGAATCTATACTTCCGTCTTTCAAAGCCTTATTCGCTTGTTCCAGTAACTCTTCTTTTGTATCTGCGGTAAATCTAATAGTTGAATAAGCTCCTTGGCCCCCACCCCAGTAATTTCCTAGTACGAATCCCTTTGCTGTAAATTTGATTTGTTTTTCCATGTTTATTTATTTTAATTGGTTATGTCGCTAATGTATAGAATATTCTATAAATAAAAAAATGTTTTCTGAAAAAACCCTCGCACGTACGCACGTATACGCACGTCCCCCTCCCCTGGTCCCCACAATTATTAAAAAGCTTTATCCTTTCCTCGTAAGATTAATGTTTCATCTCCTATTTCAATTTCCTCATTAATAACACTTGAGCCCATAAAATCATCAAACTTGTTTTCTAAAATGCCTGATTTTAATACGTTCAAAGAAAGTTCTTTTGATTCCTCAATAGAAAAAAATAAAGTTTCATCTAATTCGTGAAAAAGAGTAATTGGGATTTCACAACCGAGTTTTCCTAGATTTTCTTTCCTCCATGGAAATACATCCTTAATAATTTCTAATCCTTGAATCATGGTTGACATTTCTCCTGTTGGTTTAGGATATCTAAACTTACGAGGAGAAGTTATAAATTTTTCGATAAAAGAATATGACTTTTCTTTTTCTAAAGGCTCTTGTGAGATTATTAAGAATTTTCGAACACTATGTTTTTCATTTAGATTCCAATTAGTTATTGTTTCTAATTTAACTATCGTACCAAAAATCTTTTTTTCCATGTTTATTTATTTTAATTGGTTATGTGCTAATGTATAGAATATCTTTTATAATGTTAGTTTTTTTACTCATTGCTCAATTCTTCTATAATACTATCAAACCAGTTATTATAAGTATTTAGATATTTTTCTTCTTGCTTTTCGTTAGTATCTACATAATCTTCTTTATCCTCAAAATCTTTCTCTAATTTATATTTAGAATCATAAGGGTCTTGTTTATACATCCTATGTAACATATCTGTGAAAATAGACTTACCCTCAAATCTACTTGTTCTCAAAATCCACATAATTAAAAAATAATCACCTTTCCAATTATCATCAAGTGGCTTTCCATCAAGTATATTTTTTTCTAAAAAACCTTTGAACACATCAAAAAATTTATCATCATCCTCACAAGAATCTACAAATTCTTTAAATTCTTGTATTGTTATTTTGAACTTATCATTAATAGCACTAAGATGAAATAAAACCTCAGGGTCTTGATTAAATCCATTAAGTGTATCTTGAAATTTTTCTGTGATTGTTTTTTTTGTTGTTTTCATGCTGTTTTTAATTGGTTATGTGCTAATGTATAGAATTTTCTATAAAGAAAAAAATGTTTTCTGAAAATTATTCTTGAATTAAATCCCAGGCAATTTCTCCTGTTCCTTTACCATTATAAGTTATCTCATAATTAGGGTCCATACCGGAATTAATAATATCAGAAATTAGTTCATCAATTGTTTTGAACCCTCTTGTGTAATAACTACATTTTAATGAATACATGATTTTAAGTTTTAATTGGTTAGTGATACAAATATATAGAATCTTCTACAAAGAAAAAAATGTTTTCTGGAAAAAGTGAATCAGGATTTTTGCCCTGCCGGGGGTTCCGCCCAGGCGTTAACTCCTGCTACCAAAAAACTTTAGCCCACAAAAAAGTCCAAGATTTCTCTTGGACTTTTTAACCAAACAAACTAATCAAACATTCTCATTTCTTTTTAGCTATCCCCCTAATGATGGGACCAGAAAGATTATAGTCAAGAATCAATCTATCAAAATATTTCTCTTTCTTTAGTCTATAATCAAGATCAATGATTAAACCAATCTCTTCAGGAGAAAGCAATTCGAAATGACTGTATTTTCCATATTGATTACACTTAACTAAAACCTTGTCGCCAACAAACCCAAAGACCTTCCAATCGCAATTTCCTGTTGGTTCAACAGTTTTGTGTCTAACTATAAAAGATTGCATGAAATATAAATCTTTTCCTAGAGCACGTTCAAATTTTTCAGAGCTAATTACTGGATTCTTTAGAATGATTTTTTCGTGTGACTTTAAATAAATGGATTCCCCCACTCTAAAACCAAATTTATCTTCGAATTCGATTTTTCCAGTCAAACCATTAGTTTCTAGGTATTTGGCAAAAGATTCACTCGACCCTTTCTTACTATCCCATTCTAAATGTGAGCAGCTCTCATAATTAGAAAGCTCCACTACCTCAAAATAATTGTAATAGTTTCTTGTTGTATAGTATCTAACTAAGGCCTTTCCGTCCACATAAAAACATTCAATTGTTGTTCGTACAATAGGATTTTTTACTTCTTCAGGGGGACTTACGCCCAAAACATAGTGACTACCTCCACGTTCTACTATATCTACTCCAGCAGGAAAATAGAATTTACCCCAACTTCCATCATACCTAAACGGAATAAATCCTTCTTGTTTTAGCCTAATTTGGTCGCCTACTTTAAATCCTAAATGAGACTTCTTTTTTGAAGGTGCAATTATTTGCTCAGTCACATCATATAAATCAAATTGATTGCGCTCGTTTTGTCGCAAAGCGTGTGTGAATTCCCTACTGGAGTAATGAAAATCGTAAGCAATATCACCTATCCTAACCACATAATAATAATCATATTTGTGTGCTAATCCTCTTATTTTATTATCTAATCTATCAGATTCTTTATTTAAAGAATCTTCCAATTCGTTAATTGATTTTTTTATCGCTTGAAGATTTTTTTTCTCTTTTCTTAAAAGCTTAAGTGTCTCTTGATTTTTCTTTTTAGCTTCTTGGGTTTCCATATTATTTGTTTTAATTGGTTAATAACGCTAATCTATAGAATATTCTACAAACAAAAAAATGTTTTCTGAAAAAAATTTAATTCAGACCTGAATCGATCCATCGAGGGGGTTCCCCAAGAATTCTCCATTGCAGACCAGAAAAAATTACACACACAAAAAACCCCGGACTTACTGTCCAGGGTTTAAAAAGATTAAAGGAGTTTTTAAAAAAGTATTCTACCTAAAGCAGAACCACCTTTAATTAAATCTTCACTTATTCCTTTCTTGTCTAAAGCTTCCCAATCTTTTTTAGGAATAGAACTCTTTGACATTGCAACTGCAATTTCATAAGAGCAACCTTCTTTTATCTTTTCAAATATCACTCTACTTGCTTTTGCCCCTATAACTGTTTTAAAGTTACTATTACACTTAACTCCATAATCATGTTTGTAAAAGCTATCCTTCATCTTAACTTTTGAAGGAACAATATTAAGATCAAGTATTCTTGAAATTAAATGAATGTGTTTGGAAGTTGTTCTTGTATATCTTCCATTTTCAATTAGTTCATTTCCTTTAATTTCAGCTACGATTGTTTCATAACTAATAACCTTATTACCTTTGATGTAAAGGTTATCTTTAATCTTGTAAACGTTTTTTCCTAAATTCATAATTGTTGTTTTAATTGGTTGATGCAAATATATAGAATATTCTACAAATAAAAAAATGTTTTATGAAAAAATTCCAAACCTACCTAAAACCGAACCGCCTTTCTCTAAATCTGGGGTTAGTCCAGTTTTATCAAGTAGATTCCAATCCTTTTCAGTAATATCATTCTTAGATGCAGCTAAAGCAACTGGATAAGAAGCACCAGATTTCATTTTATTAAATATAAGTTGTAATATTTTTTCAGAAACTGGATTCCTGTAACAATTGAAATTCTGTTTAACCTTTTGTGGTGCTCCCACTAGAGATTTGAGTTTATTATCCGAACAATAGAAAGAACCAATAGCCACTTGTGGTGCTCCTTCAAGAGATATGAGTCTATTACTTTCACAATAGAAATCACCTCTAACCACTTGTGGTGCTCCCACTAAAGATGTGAGTTGATTATGTGCACAACTGAAATCCCCACCAACCTTTTGTGGTGCTCCCACTAGAGATGTGAGTTTATTATTTGAACAAATGAAATCCCCACCAACCACTTGTGGTGCTCCTTCAAGGGATGTGAGTTTATTACCATAACAATAGAAACCCCCTCCAACCTCTTGTGGTGCTCCTACTAGAGATGTGAGTTTATTATTTTCACAATAGAAATCGTCTTTAATCTCTTGGGGTGCTCCTACTAGAGATGTGAGTTTATTACGTGAACAATTGAAATCTCCTCCAATCTTTTGTGGTACTCCTTCAAGTGATGTGAGTTTATTACGTGAACAATTGAAATCTCCTCCAACCTCTTGTGGTACTCCTACTAAAGATGTGAGTTTATTATTATAACAATTGAAATCACCAGTAACCACTCCAAATCTGACAACCCCTTGATATTTTATAAAATCTTTACAAATAAAATCTCCTTCTATATCAACGATTCCAGTTTTAGCATTAATTTTAAATTTCCCATTTGTATTTTTACTAAGCCAGAATAAAAGTTCAATTTCTTCTTGAGTTAATTTACTAAGGTTTTTCATAGTACTTGTTTTAATTGGTTGATGCAAATATATAGAATTTTCTACAAAGAAAAAAATGTTTTCTGAAAAAATGAATCAGAATTTTTGCCCTGCCGGGGGTTCCGCCCAGGCGTTAGCATCTGCTACCAAAACTTTAACCCACAAAAAAAGGATCCGAAGATCCTTTTTAAGAGCTAGCTTTATTTACCTTAGATTATACCAAGTTCAATTAATTTATTAAAAAGATCTTTGGTTGTACTTTTTTCAGGTCTTACTATAAAGATTGTTTTATCATCTTGAACAAATTCATTATCATCAAAATAGAAATCATGATTTCCGTTGATAGCATGAACTAAAGATCCCACACTATTTTCATCATCAGGGAAATATGCACCAGATGTCCAAGTACGATTTTTAATCATAACAAAATTTTGGTCTGCCCATGTTTTTAAAGTATTCATTGCGTATTCCTTTTCAATTTTTTTCATATTAATTGTTTTAATTGGTTAATAGTGCAAATATATAGAATATTCTACATATAAAAAAATGTTTTCTGAAAAAAAATATGACCAAACACATTCCTCCGCAGGGGGTTCCTCATCGCGTAATCCAGGCGAACATCCAAAAACCTTAGCCCACAAAAAAAGGACCCGAAGGTCCTTTTTAAATTCTTTGGGTTTTTTAATCAACCCAAATTTCCTGTGTTCTTGAAACGCTTCGCCAAGCTCCTTTTTCCAAATCGTAATAAGCAACCTGTGAATCTGAAATCTTACCACCTTTTGGAAGTTTGTCTTGTGGAAGTCTTGTTAGGTCCAAAGTCCCTAAAGCAATTCTTAATTCTCCTCCAACTTTTCGGTAATAAAACTTAACCGCTCCTTGGTTTAGTTTTTGTTTTAAATCATCGTGTGTGATTTTTGTTAGACTTGCCATTTTGTTTTTTGTTAATTGGTTATGACGCTAATGTATAGAATATTCTCTAAATAAAAAAATGTTTTCTGAATTTTTTTTAATTTGCTGTTCTTGTTAAATCCTCGATTAAATATTCATTTAAAGTTTTCTTACCCATTAATACTTGGATCTCACTTAGAAAGTTGGAAACGTGTTTGTGTAAAAGAGCAGCATGTTCCTCTTCTGAAGCTGCCATTAAAACAAGTTTAATTGTTTCCCCGATAAAGATAGATTGACCATCTTGTTTAGCTTCTCCAAGAGCTGAAAGTAAAACTGATAACATTTCAATGTTTTGGATTGTTTCGATTTTTTGATCTTTTTTCATTTTGATTGTTTTAATTGGTTATGGTGCAAATGTATAGAATTTTCTACAAAGAAAAAAATGTTTTCTATTTTATTTTTGTACAATAAAATGAGTTACAATCATCATGGAAACTTTTAAGAATTGTTTTTCTCATCTTCTTTAACTCTTTAGGTTTGTCCAATTTGTAAAACATCCAATATAATAAATCTCCCATATGGTTTATCCTAAGCCAAATTTCAGTTGTACATCTATGATCTATGATTAACTCATACCATTGGGAAGTAACCATTCCCCACGAATAATTACCATGGTCCTTGTGTTTGAGAATAACCCTAAAGTTCGTTCCTAATAATTCCCCCTTCTTAATTTTAAACTCCGGCAATAAATCCTTAATCAACTTCATAACCTTTTCCATATATTCCTTACTCATCTTTTTTACTGGTTCAGATTTTAACTCTTCATCTCTTTTCCAAACCTTATCGTAATCTTTTTTTTTCATATTGTAATAACTCCTGGTTTTCTTTTTCATAGTAGTTTTTTAATTGGTTAATGGTGTAAAGATATAGAATTTTCTACAAAGAAAAAAATGTTTTCAAAAAATTATTTTTCAGACCGAATCGGATGTGCTGCGGGGGTTCCCCAAAGAATTCTCCAACAGATCTCCAGCAGAAATCCAGGAGGAGACAATTCCTGGGGTTCCCCACAAATTTACCATGGCTGGCCAAAAATGAAAACCCACAAAAAAAGGACCCGAAGGTCCTTTTAAAAATTGTTGTGTGAGATTAATCTCCGTCTTCATCATTGATACCTGGGAATCCTCTAAATATACTTCCTAAAGAACTACTTAAATTAGCCATAGTTCTTTTTGAACCTATCATCATACCTAAGAAAATGAGTTTCTTTTCGTATAAAGATAGTGGTGCTCTAACCTCACCTAATACTTCTTCTCTTAAATCCTTCCCTGATTTCTCAAGAACATCTGAAATAGTATCATTATTTTCCCAATGGTTGTCAACTAAGGAATTTAAGAATATTACAAAATTCTCTTCCATTCCTAATGCTTCTGTTAATGTCTGTTCTTTTCTTTTCATTTTTAATTATTTTGATTGGTTATATCGCTAATGTATAGAAAGTTCTACAAATAAAAAAATGTTTTCTTGAAAAAAGTGAAAAAAACCTCTCGCGTACGCACGTATACGCACGTCCCCCTCCTGGGGACCAGGAGATAAAAAAGCCCAAGATTAGATCTTGGGCTTCGGCAGGTTTACCAGGTTATATTGTTGGCAGCATTTTTACCCTGGCAGAACTAGTACTTATTAGAATAAACTTTCCAATGTGTAATAATTCCGGGTGTTCTTTTTTAAACGGAACACCTTACGTTCTTTCCCTTCTTCATCTAGGTGAATCTTTCCTGTATCTTCGAGGGTTAGTGTTACTCCGGGTTTAACGCTAGTAACTCCTTTCTCCTCAAATTTAAGATTTGAGTACATCTTCAAACTCTTTTCTAGAGTCACTGTTACTTTTCTGTTCATCTTTCTTTTTTGTTTTTGTTTATACTATTTGTTGATAACTGTTGAATCCATTCATTACAAAAACCGCCTTAGAACCATATCTGTCATAGCCTCTTAGTATTAAAGAGTTTCCTTGCCAGGTAGCACTTTCGACTTCTATAAATAAAGGATTTCCTGCTAAGCAAAACCCAAACTGATTATAATAGAGTTTTACTGTGTTGTTAGAATAGTTAATATCAACTACTCCGAATTCTCTGCACTTTTCCCAATTCATATTTTTTGTTTTAGAATGTTCGACAAATTTAACTACTTATTTTTAATCTAAAAAATTTTTATATCTTAAGTTTTAACGAAATTATTTGTTCTGAATCCTTTCCATAAATATTAAATATTATTGGATCTTTTCCGGAGAAGCCCTCTTTTTTTAATCCGGTTGTTATCGAAGTTTCAGTTATAACTTCCTTATCCTCTAGGTGATCTAGGTTTTCTATAAATTCATCAGTACTATTTTCGTTGTCCAATATGATAGAAGCAATTGCTTTTCTCTGGAACTTAGAATCTAAAATACTTCCCTTCATTCCTTTATATAAATCCACATCGAAGCTTTTTCTATGAACTGATAAAATCTCTAATTCAGAATTCATAATATTTTCTATTATGTCTTTAAGACTATACTCTTTTCCTGTTTTCAATCCAATCTTATTTAAAATGAACTCGTGAATTTCGTTTGCATTTAATCCAGACTTACTTAGGTCGGTTGATTGCTTTTGTCCCTTTCGATAAACCATAATAATACTTTGATGATTCGTTTGTACTTTTAGTAGAACTCGTACCCTTTTGTTTCTTCGATTTTGCCATTTTATATTTTTTATTAGATTGTTATTAACTTCCCAATGTTAGAAATTTCTTTCTAATCAAAAAAATGTTTTCTAAAATTTATTCCCAATATTATAATAATGAACCTTTTTAATACTAGATCTTGGAATAGATTTAAGAGATAATATACTCTTACCCACACCAAATATCTTTTCCATAAAAGGTGAATGATCGTTACCTTCCACGAGATGTTTGTCACTAACTTCCACCTCTATTACAGCTAGTTCATTTTCACCAATAGCATGCAATCTAAATCCCATCCATCTAATGGCGGAATCTATACTATCAGTGAGATAAACACCTTCCCAGTATGCTATTAAACCTTTCTCCTCTATTGATTGGACATTGCCAACTCTTGTTGCGTGATATAATCTCATATGTTTATTTTTTAAGTTCATCAAAATAGAAAGTTAATGCACGGTTCCAACCAATACTTATATTAACATAGGTTTCCCCAAACTCAGGTTTTTTACCTCCCTTAATTAGTGCCTTAGCTATTTCAAGCTTACCTAATACCAAATCATTATCAACTTCGCTTCTTGGTGATTCCATAAAGGTTGTAGCAGTATATTCACCACCACAACCACATCTACAATGATTGTTTTTTCCTTCATAAACCTGGCTAATCTTTTCCAGACCGATTTCTAAGAATTCTTTTTTTGTCATGTTTTAGGTTTTAATTGGTTTATATCGCTAATATATAGAATATTCTACAAATAAAAAAATGTTTCCTGAAAAAATATAATTAAAATCGCATTGTCGGACAACATCCATCGAGGGGGTTCCTCAACATAGACACATTTTTTACATCCGAAAAACACCACAAAAAAGGCCCGGAAATTTCCGAGCCCCTTCTGCGTGCTATAACCAACTAAACACTATTGAAGTTTCCTTTTTGCTTCTAATACATTCTCAAGTAATTTAACCCCTGAAAATCCGTTTTGGTATGCGGATTTAACTAGCCATTCCCCTGCTGCAGTAAAACAATATCCGTATTCTTGAATGTCACCTTTAAAAAATTCATCAACGGATTTGTTTTTACTTTGTCTAAATTTTTCACCACGGTCACGGTGATAAGCTAATACAATTCCTTTTGTTGGGGTTCCGAAAGTGTGTCCATCACCCTCTGGGATTTCAATCGTTGGTGCCAGAATACTTATGTCACCTAAGGCGATTAATTTTTTTACCTTTTCGTGGTCTTTGTAATGTTCAAAAAGGATTTCCCCGTTGTGCTCAGGATAACCATCAAAGTGACAGTAGATTGATGTTACTGAACCATCCTCGTTTTCGATTGCGATCATTGATCTTGTTGCCATGTTTTTTTGTTTTAATTGGTTAATGGTGCAAATGTATAGAAAATTCTACAAAGAAAAAAATGTTTTCTGAATTTTTTTACTCTAATAATTCCAGTTGGTAAGTGTTACAATACTTTCATATTTTTTTAAGATCTTTAGGATGTGCTAAGTATAATTTTTCTATAGTTTTCAATTTTTTACTATTTCTTAATTTTATAGTCTCTTTCCAGGTTTTATCTTTTTGTTTATCAACGGGGAATCCAAAATCATCCATACGCACCTTGGTTAAAACAAGAGGCTCCTTAGAATGTAAAAATCCCACCACTTCAGCCTCCCTAGTAACGCTACATTCTTTCATTTTAAATTCATCTCCTATAGACAATCCATATAAAAAATTCTCTTCTGAAATATTAACTTTCTTATATTTAGATGACAATTCAATAATATTCACAATTGGACTTTTCTCCCAAGGATCTTCATTAGGATCTAAGAATTCTAATTTAATATTAATTTTTTTAGGAGCATTAGATTCCTCTTGTGTTAAATCTATACATCGAATCCAAAAATATTTTTCTTCTTGATTGATGTAAATATCTCCAACTTTAATATCCCCAAATTCTTTAATTTTAATGGTATCATTTTTACTAATCTCATTTGAAATATCTATTAGATCCATATAAGCTTTTGTATATTGATCTGCAATTTTTTTACTTATTTTCATATTTTTTTTAATTGGTTAATGGTGCAAATGTATAGAAACTTCTACAAAGAAAAAAAATGTTTTCTGAAATTTTTTACTCTAATAATTCATTTGGTTTGATCTGTCGACCTACTGTTTCCCAGTAACGGATTGTGATTTCATATCCTTCGTTCTTAGGAAAAGATTCTACTAGCTTATCATATAGCTCTCGCGTCTTGCGTTTATCACCAACCGTTAGTGAGCGTTCGTGGGTTGCAAAGAGGTGTTTACCATCTTTTGATACATTGATTTCAAAGTGTGACATAGTTTTTAGTTTTAATTGGTTTTAGGATATTTTTCTGCGTATTTACTTTTTATCCAAACTATCGGTTCCATGTTGTCTGGATCTAAGCTTATAATTTGAACCCCGTATTCTTTCCCTGTAGCCCAAAGGTCCTCAGCCATTTTTACAGCCTCTTCAAACTCCAAATTTCCTTCGATAACAATAGCTTCTGCATCGTCATCTTCAAAGGTTGATACCTCAAATAATTCTTGTTTTTTCATGTGGTTTGTTTTAATTGGTTAATAACGCTAATGTATAGAAACTTCTACAGATAAAAAAATGTTTTCTTAAAATTTTAATTCTTTTTTAAGCCACACAACTAAAGAATCAAATTCCTCCTTTCCTATTCCATTAATAACAGGAATAACAGCTTTTCCTAATCTCGAAAGATTGAAAAACAATTTTCTATATAAATCATGACTTATAGAAATTAATTTAGGGGCATCAAGATGAAATAGAAAACTGGGGTTTATTAATTCAGCAAGTCTTTCTGAAGAGATTTTTTTACTCTCAATTAAAGTATATGTGTATGTAAATTCTCCATGATCGTCTGTAGCTTCTTGCCAAAACTCAAACGTATTTTTTTTAATCTTCTTTAATTTCTTAATTTTTTTTTTACAATCATCATCATAGTATTCTCTTTCCCATTCAGTTTCTTTTTCTAAAAGACCTTTTAGCTGTTTTTCGTCAACCCCCTCTTTGGAAACAGCCAAGAAATAATTAATCCTCTCATCATCTATTCCACGATAATCATCCTCTTCTTTTCTTAGGTCTTCCACCAAAGTTATAATTAACTCTTTATTCTCATCTGTTAAAGTTTTTATCATAGCAAGCCTTTCTTCAGATTTTTTTTGATTGATAGCAAGCCTTTCTTCCAATTTTTTTTGTTTTCTAAGCTTATCAGCTTTAGTCTCTATCTCAATTTCTAAAATATTTGCTATTACAGAAATATCAATACCTATTGAAACGCAAATATCTTCTAATACATCCATTGATATAATAGTAGGGCTATTCTTTAGGGAATCTAAAATATCGTCATTTATAGAAATTTGATCTTTCTCGATTTTTTCTAAAGCAATTTTAGAAACTTCTTGCTTTAATTTTCGGATTTTTTCAATTGACATAGTTTTTGTTTTAATTGGTTAATAACGCTAATGTATAGAATATTCTACAAAGAAAAAAATATTTTCTGAAATTTACATAACATTATTAAATGTTCGACAAACTTCTTCTCTGCCTTCACAAACTCTAAAATCTCCACCACCATAAAATCCATTCTCCATCAATATCCCCATTTCAGGCTTTATCTCAAAAAAAACATCACCCATCCCAAGCATAGTATATACACCCTCAGCTTGATCTAAGCTAATTAGATGTTTTTTGTCTACCTCTTCCCCTTTAAATAAAGAAAATAAACTATCATTTTCTGTGGAAAATCTTACAAATCTATTTTCTGGATTATATTCCAGTATTTCAAGGGTTTCATAGTTATCCTCATCTACGCTCTTACCATTGAGAATATAACTTTCGAGAGTTCCAACAAAAATATAATTCTCACTTACAAAACATGCTACTGAATAGTTTTTCATATTATTTATTTTAATTGGTTTAACGTCTGCATCTTGAATCAAATTTAACAACCATATCATCATAGAAGGATTCTTGGACATCTTCAAAAGTTCCATTTCGTCCTTCATTGATAAACATACGGTTACCTTCTCTTTGGATTGTGCTGTTTCCAATTCCTGGATGTAGAGAAAGAGCTATGTATTTCTTTTCTCTTTTAAGCTTCTTTAGTAGCTTTTCAATTTCGGGTTGATTTTCCATTTTTTAGTTTTAATTGGTTATGACGCTAATGTATAGAATATTCTACAAAGAAAAAAATGTTTTCCTAATTTTTTCTTAATTTCGCATTAAGATAATTTTCTGCTCTTAGGTTAGTAATCTTTTCATCGTTACCAACCACCAAGTTAATACCGCTTTTACTTTTATAAACCCATTGTGTCTTAGGATCAAATTCAGAACCTGTCGAATGACTGAATTCAAAAATCTCAGATTTACCACTAACCATGTTTTTAATTTCATAGGTTGTGTCAAAAGGTATATTCCTTTCGTTTCCGTAGAATGTGTTATCCTCTTTATTAAAGATAACTGGGTTATTACTTGAACCCGGTGAAATACTAATAATTCTCATGTGATTTATTTTAATTGGTTATGACGCTAATGTATAGAATTTTCTACAGATAAAAAAATGTTTTCTGAAAAAAATAGTGATTAAAATCACACGATCGGACAGTATCCGTCGAGGGGGTTCCTCAACTCAAACCAAGCGGCCGCTACAAAAACTTTAGCCCACAAAAAAAGGACCCGAAGGTCCTTTTCTTAATAGTGGGGATTTTCTTAACTCTTCTTCATCTTCTCAAACTCTTCCTCTGTCATCAAAGTTACCTTACACCATCTTTGCTCCCATGTTGCACAATACTCTTCAATAAGATAATCAATAACATCCTCACTTGATTCATCCTCCTCGATAACTTCCAAAACATCCTCTTCTGTTATCTCAAAATCCTCTACCAAAATACCATCTTTTAGATATTCTTTTGGTCCTGTTACTATAGCTTTATATTTTAATGTTTCCATGTGGTTTGTTTTAATTAGTTATATTAGAACAAAAACAGTCTCTTCTGCGTGAATACCAGATTCAGTATCAATCCCCATCGCTCTCATTATGGGAATAAACAAATCCTTGTTGTTCACCACGATCATATAACCGGGATCATCAGTAATGTCTTCTCCACAATTTAAGAATCCCAAATAATCTGGGCTCTCTTTGTCAAATTGAAAATCACCTTTCACACTTTCTAAGAAAGCGATTCCTAATTCTAGCTGTTCTTTTTTCATATTATTTGTTTTAATTGGTTATGTCGCTAATGTATAGAATTTTCTACAGATAAAAAAATGTTTTCTGAAAATTATTTCGCCTTTACCTCTTCCAATTCTTCCCTAGAAAATTCAGAATAGCTATCTATAATCTCATTAACAGCATCAGTATTGAACCGTTTGAAATTTTTACGATAATAATCACAAACTTCATCTTCAATATCTGATTTTAGTGTATATAAAATTTCTTCAAGATCTTCAGATTCCTTTGCTATTTTAATAATGTTCTTTTTGTCTAAAATTTTCTTTAGACCTGGAATTTCATCAAAAGCATCCTTATTGATCTTATGTTTAAATATACCATTTCTTATTTCTTCAAGAATTTTTTCGTCGCTTGTACCCTTAGGACATTCAATTTGTATTATTCTGTGTGTATAAATAGGCCAATGCCCAGGAGATTCTGTGTCGTTAGAATTTGGTTCAACACTGCTCACACACATTTTAAACAATTCCTTTTCAATAATTGGAGCTTCATGCAATTCTTTAGGGTCTACCCATTTTGGAATTACTTTATTGTAACCATTATGTCCAATTATAACCTTATTTTGTTCTAAACAAAATCCGATAATCCTTCCCTTCATTTTACTGGAGTTTCTCATATAATAATATAATTCGTCCAATTTCTTTCCCCACATCTCAGGTTTTTTAATAACCTCTATTTTTGTAGCATGTTCTAGTAGATAACTTATAGATACCTTAATATAAGATATATCATCAGGATTTAGAGAATATAATGTAATATTGGATTGATAACATCTTTCTGGACCACAATTAGTTAGATCATAAATATCTATAGAGTTTATTAAATAATAACATATTTC
>Ga0075471_10001532_pt1 | contig 15231 bp, 18 predicted proteins | sample DEB19_08_DNA_2_FD_74787 | JGI IMG/M metagenome (GOLD analysis project Ga0075471, IMG submission 74787) | Aqueous microbial communities from the Delaware River and Bay under freshwater to marine salinity gradient to study organic matter... | ecosystem: Environmental > Aquatic > Marine > Coastal ... | reverse complement strand
CTCGTGGCGCTCGAGAGTGTGGTGCCGCCCATCCCTTCTGAGGTGGTGCTGCTGCTGACGGGCTCGAACGTGGAGTCAGGTCGCTTCGACATCATTCCGGCGATTCTGGTGTCCACCATCGGCTCGGTCGTGGGGGCACTCGTGCTCTATGCGCTCGGTTTCTGGCTGAGCGCCGATCGCATGGAACGCCTCATTGCTCGCCTCGGAAAGTTCGTGGGGCTCAAGCAGAAAGATGTCGACCGGGGCTTTCGCTGGTTCGATCGACACGGCTCGCTCGTGGTGTTCTTCGGCCGCCTGATCCCGCTCGTTCGCTCAGTAGTGAGCATTCCGGCGGGCGCCGAGCGCATGAACCTCGTCCGGTTCGTGGGGCTCACCTTCGTGGGAAGCGCGATCTGGAACACGATCTGGATCGTTGCGGGCAATGCACTCGGTGCCGGTTGGGAGCGTGCCCAGAAGTGGGCCGACGTCATCCAGTACGGCGCAATCGCGCTACTCGCCATCGCACTCGTGGTGGTAGTGGTGCGGGCCCGGCGACGTTCGTCGCATTCCGGCGCGTAGCACGCCGGGCCCGGTACTCACCATGCTGTTGGCCTGATCAGGGCTGTTGGCCTGATCAGGCGAGGGCAGCCTCGATGGCAGCGATGACGCTGGGGTCGTCGGGAGCCGTGGTGGGTGCGAACCGCTTCACCACGTTGCCCTGCTTGTCCACGAGGAACTTCTCGAAGTTCCACAGGATGTCCGGGTCGTTGTTCGGGGTCATGCCGAAGCCCTTCAGACGCTCGCGGAACGCATCGGGATCGCCCTCGGCGCGCGGTGCTGCAGCGGTGAGCGCACCGTAGAGCGGGTGCTGATCAGAGCCGACCACGCTGATCTTGGCGAACATCGGGAACTTCACCGAGAAATTGGTCGAGCAGAACTCGGCGATCTCCTCGTTGCTACCCGGTTCCTGTGCGCCGAAGTTGTTGGCGGGGAAGCCGAGCACTTCGAAGCCGCGGCTGTGGTACTGCTCATAGACCTGCTCGAGGGCGGTGTACTGCGGCGTGAGGCCACACTTGGACGCCACGTTCACCACGAGGAGCACCGAGCCCTCGTACTGCTTGAGCGACGAGTCTGCGCCGGTAATGGTCTTCACGGGGATGTTCTGGAGATTGCTCATAGTGCAGGGGTCAACCACCCAGACACCCGGGACATTCCCCGGCCGATCCCCCGGCCGATCCACCGGGCCGTCGGCCCGGCTCAGGCCCCGAGCGTGCGGTCCAGGAATTCGGTCAGATCGGTCCGGTTCAACGTGATGGTGGTGTGCCCTCCACCACGTTCGATGGACAGCGACGGGCAGAACTTGTTCTCGGCGCCGATGAAGAAGTGCGGGGAACCCTGCACGCCCCGTGACCTGCCCTCGGTCCAGTCGGCCACCACGGCCGCATCGTCCTCGGCGGTCGGGTACGGCACCGAGAGCCGATCGGCGAGCTGGTGGATGACCTCGGTCTGGGAAATGTCCCGACCCTCTTCGAACAGGGCGTCGCGCACGGCGAACGACATGAGTTCGCCGACCTGTGTGCCACACCGGTAGGCGCTGACCACGAGCGCCAGGGCGGGCAGCGTGGTGGAAGGGAAATGCGCCGGATCGAAACCGGCGAACAGATCGGGCGACACTTGCTCACGCAGATGGGCCACGTGCTCGGTGGTTCGCTCGGGGTTCATCGGCGCCGAGTTCACGAGTTCGAGCGGCCACGCCCTCACGATGAGCGGCAGGTCCATTCGGTTCCGGCGACGACGTTCGCCTGCCACCACACGCAGACCGACGTGTGCGAACGGACACCAGATATCGGCGAAGACCTCGATGGCCTCCGAATCCACGGCATACACGAACAAGACTCCTGCTGTTCTCCCTCGCCCTGACCCTATTGGCCCCAGTGCCCCACCGGGGGGATGTCCCAGATCCGCAGGACATACATCCCGTACGACACAATGCATCTGTGGAGCACCCGACGAAAGCGACCATCACACGTCCGGGGTCGGGCCTCGAGACGCTCGAGCCGCGGTTGCGCGGTGTGCTGCCGGCCGAGTTGTACGCGCCGGTGTGGTTGCATCCCGACAGCGACGGTCTCCACCGTGTGTTCGTGCACCTGCGCACCCTTTTGCGGATCCTGTACGACCAGATGCCGAGTCACGTCGCGGACAATCCGCCGCCCGCCTCGGCCACTCGTCACGAATGGCAGACCGGAACGCTGATGTTCACCGACCTCGCCGGCTTCACCCCGTTCATCGAGGCAAATGCCTCCGGTGGATGGGAAGGGACCGAAGTGGTGCAGCGAGTGCTCAATCGTTATCTCGCCTCGATGATCGACGTGTTCGGTCATGCCGGGGGCAACCTGCTCGAGTTCACCGGTGATGCGTTGCTCGTGCGGTTCGCAGCCGATGACCGCGGCGACGACACGCGGCGCGCCGTGAACGCCGCACTCCGGATGCAGCGAGCGATGGACGAGTTCCGCGTGATCGAGACTCCGGCCGGCACGTCGAGTTTCGGCATGCGCGTGGGCATCCATGTCGGACAGTTCCTCGCTGCCGACGTCGGAACGCCCCGTCGACGCGACCACGTGCTGTTCGGCGAAGCAGTGCGCGCCACCAAGGCGGCCGAGGGTGCGGGCGTGGTTGGTCGTGTGTGCCTCACCGCCGAGGCTGCTCGTGTTGCTGGCGACCGATTCCACGTCGAGGCCGGCAACGATGGGCACTTCCTCGTGATCGACGATCTCGACGAACAAGAACTCGGTTTCTACGACCTCAATCCGCAACAGCGTCGTCTGCGCGCTCCCGTCATGCTCGATCGCAGCGTGCCGGCGCTGCTCGAGGAGATCGAGCGGTCACTCGATCTGGTCGAACCACTTGCCACTTACATGCCGCGACCGCTGCTCGAGGTCATGGTGGAGACCGCGCAGGACCGCAGGATCCCGGTCGAGATGAGCGAGCCCGTCGTGATGTTCGTCAAGCTCGAAGGCTTCGACACCAACCTCGAGACTGCCGACGAGACCGAGATAGCGGCGCGTATGGAAGCGTTCTCGGGTGTGTTCGCTCGGCTCGACGCGGCGGCCGCGGCCCGGGGTGGCATGTTGCGCAGGGTGACGTATCAGGCAACGGGATCCGACGTGCTGGTGTGTTTCGGTGTACTCAACGCACACTCCGACGATGCGCGTCGCGCCGCCGACATGGCGATGCAGATCCCGAGCATCGTGGAGACTGTTGTCGGTGACATGCAGGGACGCATGAGCGCGCAGGTGGGCTTCCGGGTGGGCATGGCGTCGGGGCCGGTGTTCGCGGCGGAGATGGGCCAACACATGGGACGGCGCGAGTTCAACCTCGTGGGTGATCCGGTGAACGTTGCGGCACGACTTGCAGCGAAGGCCGGTGCGGGCGAGGTGCTCGTTGCGCCGGAGCTCGCCGGACAACTCGGCGATCGGGTGCCGCTCACGTCGCATGGGAAGATGGCACTCAAGGGGAAGTCCGAAGCAGTCGAGGTCTTCCAACTCGGCTAGCAGCAATGGAGCTCGGTGTCCGCGCCGACGGCTCGCTCCCGGTCGAGCCGTACTGACTGCTTCCCAGCAGATTCCCAGCATTCTCGGATGCCGGGCTGCGGTCTGTTCGTCACAGTGTGCGCATGGGACTTCCTGATATCGACGAACTCTCCGCTGCGCCCCAGATCGCTCGTCGCCGTCTGCTCGGCGTGTTTGCCGCCGGCGCCACTGCGGTGCTCGCTGCCTGCTCGTCCGAGCGGACGTCGGCAGGTTCGCCGTCATCCGGCGCCGCCGCAGGAACGGCGGCCGCACCGACGTCGGTCGGGAGCGCAGCGACGCCGGACGATGCCTCCTGCTCCATCATCCCCGAGGAGACCGCCGGGCCGTTCCCCGGCGACGGCTCCAATGGCCGCAATGTGCTGAATCAACCGGGGGTCGTACGCAGTGACATCCGCTCGAGTTTCGGATCATCCACCACCACAGCGCCGGGACTGCCCGTGACGATCGAACTGATCGTGGAGGACGCGAACGGCTGTGCGCCCATCGAGGGGGCGGCGGTGTACGCCTGGCACTGCGACACCGAGGGTCGGTACTCGATGTACTCCGACGGTGTGACGGGCGAGAACTTCCTCCGCGGTGTGCAGCCGACCGATGCATCGGGCACTGCGCGGTTCGTCTCGGTGTTCCCCGGTGCGTACAACGGCCGATGGCCGCACGTGCATTTCGAGGTGTACCCGAGCGTCGCCGAGGCCACTGCGTCCGGACGGGTGCTCGCCACATCGCAGATCGCGCTTGCCCCCGAGGTATGCACAGCCGTGTATGCCACACCCGGTTACGAGACCAGCAAGCGCAACTTCCCCAACACCACCCTGCAGTCGGACATGGTCTTCGGCGACGATGGTGCAGCGCACCAACTCGGCAGCGTGTCCGGTACACCCGAATCGCGCCTGACGGTGACGCTCAGGGTTCCTGTGCATACCTCGTAGCGAGACTCGAGACGAATTCGGCGAGTCGCACGTCGTGCTCGCTGACGCCACCGGTGGCGTGCGTGGTGAGTGCCACTCGAACATCGGCCGGGAACCGGATGTCGATGTCGGGGTGGTGGTCCATGTCGTCGGCAGCCTGTGCGATCTGTGCAGCGAACTCCCCTGCGTGGGCGAAGGAACGGACTCGGAACGTGGCGCTGATCGATCCGTTCACGTAGGCCCATGCATCGAGCAACGGAGCACATGCGCTGGCATGTTTCGCGAAGGACGCACTGTCCACTGCGGTGTAGCGCACGGGGTGGCCGTTCTGATTGCTCAGTGTGCGCCGGCCGGCGTACGGCCGACAGCCGCACTACCGGGCGCGCCCGATGCCGGTGCTGCAGTGTCGGGTTGCCGGCGCAGGAACAACGCCATCACCGGTACGAGGTACACGAAGTACGCAATGACCCGGATCGTCTCGGCATCGGCAGACCAGCCGAAGAATCCCTTGAGGAAGTCGTAGAACGTCCCCGACGCGAACGGGCCGGATTCCACCGTCCATGCGGGATCGATGAGCCATCCACTCTCGGCACCGAACAGCTCACGGAACTCGTGGAACATCTTGCCGAACAGTCCTGCGGCGAACAGGATCAGCAGCACGCCGGTGATGTTGAAGAACATGCGCAGGTTGATGCGAGCACCGCCGAGGTAGACGAGCCAGCCGAGCACAGCCGCAATGGCGAGTCCGATCAGACCGCCCACCACCACCGAGGCTCCCGATGAAGAACTTCCTTCGGTGCGCGCGCTCAGCAGGAAAAGCACGGTCTCGAGACCTTCGCGGATGACCGCTACGAACGCCACCATCACCACGGCGCCTGCACCGGTGGCGCCGGCAAGTCGCGATCGCAGCTCGGCGCCCATCGAGCGAGCGTTGCGTCGCATCCAGAAAATCATCCACGTGAGCACGGCACACGCAGCGAGTGCGATCGAGCCCTCCACGGCCTGTTCAGATTTGCCATTGAGTCCGCCGACTGCCGCGTTGACGATGATGCCGATCACGATGCAGATCGCTGCGGCGATCCCCGTACCGATCCACACCTGGGCGATGGCGGCCCGACGGCCGGTACGCACGAGGTAGGTGGCCAAGATGGCGAGGACGAGCGAGATCTCGAAGCCTTCTCGCAGGGTGATGAGGAGGGCACTTCCCATGGAGGGAATGTTAGGAGTGCCTAACTTCCTGCGTCAAGAGGCATTTCGGCCCGGGCGCGTGCGTCCCGGACGGTTTCGGCCGGGGATGCGCCGGGCCCTTGGGCCCAAACGACATACTGCGGCGGTGCTGAGCGTTCCTTCCAGGCTCCCGTTCGGGCGGCTGCGCCCACTCGTCGGAGCGTTCCTCGCTGGGTGTGCACTGGTCATGCTGGCGGCTTGTGACCCCGCCGCCGATCGGGTCACCACGCTGTCGGTCACCACGTCGTTGTCGTCCAAGTACAAGGACCTCCACAACGTCGGTGCCGATAATCGGATCGTCTATGGGTGGAACGACCTCGAGGGCACGGCACAAGTCGGGGACGAAACGGTGCAGGTCCAACTGCTCGGCGACGTGGAGTACACCGACGGTGGAGGCCCCTTCGGCGGCTTCGTCACACTCACTTTTCCCGATGGCGCCGTACTCGCGTTGCGGGTGGTGGACGCACGTGCCATGGCGAAGACCGACACATCCGATGCGCGCTTCACCGGTTTGGTGCGAGTCATCGGTGGGACCGGCCGCTTCGTGGAGGCGAGTGGGCGAGGAGTACTCGAGGGTCGCCGCAACGACGAACTCGGCGGAGTGGTGGAGATGACCTACACGGTGCGTCTGGAGGAATCACAGTGAAGCGGGTCATTGCGCTGATGCTCGTGGCTCTGGTTGCGCCGCTTGCTGCATGTGGTTCCGACAGCAATCGCAGTGAAGTGGTGCTCAACTTCGATCTGGAGTCGGTGGAGAAGCGCCTGCACAAGGTGGGTCCCGGCGAGCAGATTCTCTACGGCTGGAATCATCTGCGTTCCGAGACCGAGTTCGAGGGCTCCACGATCGAGATCGAACTGCAGGCCGGTGTCGAATACGTGAATGGTGCCGGACCGTGCGAGGGTCGCTTCACCCTGACGTTCCCCGATGAGTCGGTGCTCGCTCTTGCCTTCATCGACTGCGAGGCCTTCACCAAATCGGAGGCTTCGGGAGCGCGATTCTCGAGTCGCATCCGCGTGATCGGCGGTTCGGGGCGATTCGTGGACGCGCGCGGGAATGGCTCGTACACCGGCGAGCGGCGTGACGAGATCGGCGGGGTGGTGCGGAGCCGATTGGCGCTGCAGATCGACCTCGGGGACGAGTGAGCCCAACGGGTAGTGTCGGTGCGTGGCCGAAAAACCAGTGATCTCCATCCCTGCCGGAAACCCGCCGAGCGATCTGCTCATCGAGGACGAGGTGGTGGGCTCCGGTGCCGAAGCCACCGTGGGCAAACGGGTGACGGTGCACTACGCGGGTGTCGCATGGAGCACGGGCCGCGAGTTCGATGCGAGTTGGAATCGTGGTGACACGTTCGAATTCCATCTCGGCGCTCGAGAAGTGATCGAGGGCTGGGACCGTGGCGTGAAGGGCATGAAGGTCGGCGGGCGTCGCCGACTCACGATCCCGCCGGATCTCGGCTACGGAAGCCGCGGTGCAGGTGGAGTGATCAAGGGCGGCGAGACGCTCGTCTTCGTGGTCGACTTGATCGCCGTTCGCTGACGCAGCGACCAGTCCGAACTGCTCACCGACCGTGCAGTCGGTCGTCTTTGTCGGCAGCCTTCACGGCGTAGCCCAGGATGATCGATGGGGCGAGCAGCACAGCACCCGCAATCAGCGTTGCGATCACCGTCGTGGCCACAGCGGACTTGAAGCCCACTCCGAAGCCGATGAAGAACACGGCGAGTGACGCGCCCCAGAAGAGGTAGCCCACACGGTTGGCGATGAGTACCCACTTGGCCACCTGCGCGCGGCGGGCGCGGATGGGGTCGTGCGGTGTCGGGGTGTTCACGCTCCGAGCGTACGGGCGGCTACAGCGCAGGCGGCAGGAGTCGGTTGATGTTCTGGTACACGAAATACAGCACGACGACGAATGGTGCCGCTGCGGCCAGCACACCCACCCACCTCCGGGTGGTGCGACGTGCAAGGAGCCATCCACCCATCACGACGGCCAGTTCGAGTGCACCCCATCCCACAACGTGCCACCACGCTCCGGAGTCCGTGAACCAGCCCTGCGTCAGCGCGCTCTCCGACTCTTCATCACCGACTGTCGGCCCGTCGCCGTCATCGGCGGGTGCCACGGCATCGCTCGATGTATCGCTGGTTCCGAGCGAATCCTGCGATGCGTCGGCGTCGGTGACCGACGGGAGATCCCCGATGTCGGTCGCCGTCGGTCCGGCCTCGCTGTCGCCGGTATTCCGTGGCAATTCGGAAGTGTCGGATCCATCGGCACCCGGTCGAGGAAATTGCGCCGGTGCCGAACGGGCTTCGTCGAGGACCGCCGAGACCACGATTCGCTGCTTGGCGGAATACTTGGGGTGACACGACGTGATGGTGAGCCGCGCCACCGAGGGATCGGTGGTGAGAATCACGCCAGCGTCTTGCGCGCTGATGACCCGCGGCGCCTGATCCACCACGTAGACGTACCGCTGATTCGTGATGGTGGTGACGATGATCTCGTCGCCTGCCTTGATGCGATCGATGTGGAACAACGGCGCGCCGAAGGTGGTGCGATGGCCTGCGAATGCGCTGTTGCCGAATTGACCCGGCAACGGTGTGCTGGGGAAGTGACCGAGGCCGCGCTTGAGGTCTGAGGCCCGAATACCGCTCAGGGTGTAGATGCGCTTGTTGATGCGCGGAATCTCCATGATGGCCAGCACCTGACCGCGCCGCACGGTGGGCCACTCCTGAACACCGCCGGGCACGGTGCTGTCGGGCACGGTGCTGTCGGCGGGCGCCGTGGTTGCCGGTGCGGTGGTTGCCGGTGCGGTGGTTGCTGGTGTCGTGGTTGCTGATGTCGTGGTTGCCGGCGCTGTCGTCGCCGGCTCGGTGGCCGGGGTCACCGTGATCGATGTTGCGGAATCCGGTGTGGTGGTGACCGGCGTTGCGGTCGTGGGTGTGCCGGTGAGCAGTGCCTCTTGCAGTGCGGTGAACTCGTCGGCGAGGGCGTCTTGGTGCTGGCGGTACTCGATGCCGGTTCCCCAGAGCTGATACCCCACGAAGCCGAACATGAGCACACCGATCACGAGCAGTACCCGTCCGGTGCCGCCGACCCAGAACCGCCAATCACGAGGCGCGTGCGGCGATTCGGTACGGCCGCTGTTCGGACCTTCGGTGTCGATGGGATTCACGTCGTCCTCAGAATCCGGGCGGCAGGAGCCGGTTGATGTTCTGGAACACGAAGTAGAGCACGACGACGAACGGAACTGCAGCCATGACGACGCCCAACCAACGTCGCCCGAGTCGCCGTCCGGCCCAGCGCCCTCCGAGCGTGATGGCTCCGAGCAGCGCTCCCCACAACAGGATCTGGGGCCATGCGCCCGTGTCGTGGAACCATCCGCGTGCGAGGTCGTCGGCGTCGGCTGGTTCCTCGGCGGCGTCCTCGGTTCCGGTGTTCGCGCTACCGGTGATCGTGCTGCCGGTATTCGAGGTCGATGTCGACGTCGAGACAGCTGCCGGTGATGTTGTCGGCGTAACGGTGTCGGTCACCGTCGTCGAGGTGGATGTCCCCGCGTTGGCGACGGTGCTCGTGGGGTTGGTGGCTGCGGGTGATCGGTACGGCGCGCTGCTCTGGGTCGGATCCAAGCGGGCGTGCACCACGAGACGCTGTTTGGTGGAACGTTTCGGGTGACAGGTCGTGAGCGTGAGCAGTGCTTGTTCGGTGTCGTCGGGTTGCAGGAGCACCGTGGTGTCCTCGGGGCTCACGATCTCTGATCGCTCCACGAGGTACACGAGCCGTCGGCCGTCGATCGTGGTGATGATCAACGGATCACCCGAGCGGAGGCGATCGATGTTCTCGAACGGCGCGCCGTAGGTAGTGCGATGACCGGCGAGTGCCGTGTTCCCGTAGTCACCGGGTGGTGCGGTGCCGGGATAGAAACCGATTCCCCGCTTGAGATCGGTGGTGCGAACACCCGCCACGATGTAGAGCGATTTGGACGAGATCGTGGGCATCTCGAGCGATGCGAGGAGCGTGCCCGCCCGGGGCCGATCGGTGGTGGTCGGTGCGGTGATCTCGGGTGTGGTCGTCGTGGTCGGAGAGACCACGGATCCTGCGGTCGTCGAGTCGGGTGTCGTGTCGATGGGCGCGGTGGCGACCACGCTGTCGGGCACTGTGGTGCTGGTAGAGAGCGCCCGGGCGAAGTCCTTGCCGAGCGAGTCCTGATTCGCCCGGAACTCGATGCCGGTTCCCCAGAGCTGGTACCCGACGAACGCCAGAATGAGGAGTCCGAGGGTGATGAGTACTTTGCCCAGCGCACCGAGGGCCCAGCGCCAGTCCTTGACGACGGTCGGTGAACGTTCGCCCTCGTCGCCCTCGTCCACGGCGTCCGAACCTATCCCGTCACCCCACTTCGCTGGGGGTCAGTGTCACGGCCTCCGATACCGTCGTCGGTCGAATGACGCCGACCTCCCAGCACGATCCCTCCGGCGGCGGCCAGGCGACCGCTCCAGTGGTGTCGTTGCGCGAGGTCGTTGCGGTGCTCGGCCGCTTTCCAGCGCTCGCGGGCGCCAGTCTCGATGTTGCCGCCGGTGAGATCCTGCTGCTCCAAGGTCCCAACGGTGCGGGCAAGACCACGCTGCTGCGCGTGTGCGCCGGACTCATCCCGGTTGCACGAGGCGAGGCCCGGGTACTCGGCCACGACCTGCGTACCGATCGTGCGGCGGTGCGTCGCTTCGTCGGCCTCCTCGGTCATCACAACGGCCTGTATGGCGACCTGTCGGTTCGGGACAATGTCGGGTTCTGGGGGCGCACGGCGGGTGCGAGCGACACCGAGATAGCGGCTGCCATGTCGCAACTCGGTCTCGACGGCCGTCTCTCCACCGTCCCGGTGAGCCGCCTGTCGGCGGGGCAGCGACGTCGCACGGCGCTCGCCTGTCTGTTGGCGCGTCGATCGCAACTCTGGTTGCTCGATGAACCTCACGCCGGTCTCGATGCCGACGGACGTGATCTGCTCGACGGCGTGATCCGTCAGGCGGTTCGATCGGGTGCAACGGTGATCGTTGCCTCGCACGAACTCGAACGAGCCGAGGCACTCGCCACGCGCACCGTCACGGTGGCGGGCGGGGTCGTGCTCGCCGGTGGTTCGGGGATGGTGGCCTGACATGTGGCGCACGGCACGCCTCGTTGCCTCCAAGGACCTCCTCATCGAGTGGCGGAGTCGGCAGGTGACCAATCAGGTGTTGCCATTCGCGGGCCTCACGCTGGTGTTGTTCGCCTTTGCGTTGGACCGTGACGACATCACCGCCCGGGTCGCGCCCGGCCTGTTCTGGCTCGCCACCACCTTCAGCCTCATCGTGTTGGTGCAGCGGACCTTCGCGGTCGAGACGAGCGATGGTGCACTCGACACCTTGCGGGTGGCGGGCGTGGATCCCGCAGGCATCTACCTCGGAAAATCGCTCGCCCTCGCCGTGCAGCTGCTGGTGCTCGAGGTGCTGCTGGTGATCGGCGTCGTGGTGTTCTATGCGTCGAACATCCGTCCGGCGGGGATCGTGCTCGTGGTCACAGCGGGCTTGCTCGCGACCTGTGGTCTGGCGTTCGTCGGTACGCTCTATGGCGGTCTCGCCGCCGGCGCGAAGGGCCGGGAAACACTCCTCCCGCTTCTGCTGCTCCCGGTGGTGGCACCGGTGCTCATCGGGGCAACCCGAGCGTTCGAAGCGGCGTTCGGAACCCGGGGAGGAAACGGAATCCGTGCAGGTGTCGAGATCGCCGACGGCTGGCCTTGGGTCGGCATGCTGGCGGTGTTCGCCGCAGTGTTCGGTACCGCGGGAGTGTTGGCCTTCGGGCCGCTACTGGAAGAAGCCTGACCATGTCGATCACGGTGCCAAACGTCGAGGGCGAGCAGCTCCATGCACGCCGGGCGTGGATGCGGCAGTGGCGGGGTGTTACGTCAACGGCCTTCAGCCGTGTGCTCGGCATCGTCACGCTGGTGGGGTTGGCGTGGCTGGTGATCTTCGGTCTCGTGCTGTCACCCGAGGACGAGATTCAGGACAGTTCGGTCCGCATCCTGTACATCCACGTGCCCACAGCCTGGGTGGCCTACCTCGCGTTCGGCGTCACTGCCCTGTGCTCGGCGATGTACCTGTTCCGTCCCGCCCACTCGCTCACGTGGGATCGCATTGCGGGTGCATCCAGCGAGATCGGCGTGATGTTCATGGGTCTCACGCTCGTCACGGGTGCGTTGTGGGGCCGGCTCACGTGGGGAGTGTTCTGGGCGTGGGATGCGCGCCTCACCACGACGGCATTCCTGTTCGTCACCTACATCGGATATCTCGCGGTGCGCCGCCTCGGGGGCAGCCATCAGGCGCGAGCCCGTCGCTCTGCCGTGCTGGGCCTCCTCGCAGTGCTGGAGATTCCTCTCGTTCACTTCAGCGTTCGACTCTGGCGGTCGCTGCACCAAGAGGCGTCGGTAGCGAATCCGAACGGCGATGTGAAACTCGACGGTCTCATGCTGTTCTCGTTGATGGTGGGCCTCGTGTCGTTCACCCTGCTGTACGCATGGCTGGTGCTGCACCGACAGCGAGTGATGTACCTCGAGGATCGCTACGAGGATGCCGACCTGGATCTGGCACTCGCACAGCGACGTGCCGAGAACGAGGAGAACAGCCGTGGATGACGCCGGCTTCATCTTCGCGTGTTACGGCGTCACCCTCGGTGCGTTGTTGATGTACGCCGGTGTGCTGTTGCGCCGGGCCCGACGTACCGGGCGCGCAGCAAAGCACGAGGATCTGCCGTGGACATGAACGCGAATCCGTCCTCGGGCCCCGACGACGCCGATGTCGAGGGCGACGTCCAGGCGGGTCTCGACCTCAGCCCACGAACCACTGCCTCCGGACCCGGGCGTCGCAACCGCCGCCGTTGGGGTGCCGTCGCGGTGCTCGTGCTCGTCGTGGCTGCAGGTGGTGTGCTGATCTCGCAGTTCCTCGGCAATTCGCTCGACTACTACTGCAACGTCGACGAAGTTGGCGTGAAGGACAACTGCTCGGGAGACCGCAGTCTGCGCGTACAGGGCACGGTGGAGAAGGGTTCGCTCGAACGCCTGGATACCCAAACCCGGTTCCTCATCGGTTTCAACGGCAAAGAACTCGCGGTGGTCTACGACGGCGATCCGGGCGGCAAGTTCCAGGAATGCATCCCTGTGGTGGTGCGTGGTCGGTACGAGAACGGTGTGTTCCTCGGCAACGAGGTCGAGGTGAAGCACTCCAACGAGTACGCAGCCAAGAACGAGGGTCGCTTGGAGCAGGCCGAATCGGCCGAGTGCCCGCAGGCGGCATGACCACATGATCGCGTCGGTCAACGGCGACCTCGGCAATGCCGCCCTGGTGATCGGTCTGTCGGCGTCGGTCTTCGGGGCGGTGGCGATGATCGTCACCGCCAGAACCGGCAACACGAGGCTCGCCCGAATGGGTTTGCGCTATGCGTGGGTAGTTCTCGCCATGGCCGTCTGGGCCTTCGTGATGATCGAACGAGCACTCATCACGCGCGACTTCAGCCTCAAGTACGTCCAGGAAGTCGGTGGTCGGGGCACACCCGCGCTCTACAACTTCACCGCAGCGTGGAGTGCGCTCGAGGGATCGATTCTCCTGTGGCTGTTGGTGCTCGGCGGTTTCATTGCCGCAGTGGCGTACAAGTACCGACACCGCATCGACGACGCACTGGTGGCGTGGGCGCTCGGTGTGCTGTTCCTGATCGCCACGTTCTTCTTCGTGCTCACCCTCTTTCCTGCCAATCCGTTCGCCTCCGGACCAAACGGTGTCACCGACGGACCGGGGCCGAACCCGCTGCTGCAGGATCACCCACTCGTGCTCTTCCACCCTCCGGCGCTCTATCTGGGTTATGTGGGCATGAGCGTTCCGTTTGCGTTCGCCATCGCTGCACTCGTCACCGGCAGGGTCGGTGAGGGTTGGCTGATCGAGACGCGTCGTTGGACGCTGGTGTCGTGGGGCTTTCTCACTGTGGGCATCATCCTCGGCGGATGGTGGGCATACGAGGTGCTCGGCTGGGGTGGCGTGTGGGGCTGGGATCCGGTCGAGAACGCAAGTTTCATGCCGTGGCTCACCGGAACTGCGTACATCCACTCGGTGCTCGTTCAGGAGCGTCGGGGGATGTTGCGCGTCTGGAATCTCTCGCTGTTGGTGGCAACGTTCAGCCTCACCATCCTCGGAACGTTCCTCACCCGCTCGGGCGTGCTCAACAGCGTGCATGCATTCAGCGAGAGCCATATCGGCCCCTACCTCCTGACCTTCTTTGCCGTCATCGTGGTGTCGTCGATCGGACTCATCGGATGGCGTGGGGATCGACTTCGGTCTCCGGGGGCGATCGACTCCCCGGTCTCGCGTGAGGGTGCCTTCCTCGCCAACAACGTGCTGTTCGGTGTGTTCACCTTCATCGTGCTGCTGGGCACGGTGTTCCCGCTGTTCGCCGAGGCGTTCCAGGACCGTGAGGTGAAAGTTGGTGCGCCGTACTACGACCGACTCACGGCGCCACTCGGTCTGTGCCTCCTCACCCTGATGGCAATTGCTCCGGTGCTGCCGTGGCGCAAGGCCGGACAAGAACTCCTGCGCGATCGACTGTTCTGGCCGGCGTGGTGCGGCGTGATCGCCCTTGCAGCCAGTGTTGCCGTGGGCGCAGATGGCGTGCAGTCGCTCATCGCGTTCGGCCTGGGTGGGTTTGCTGCAGGATCGGCACTGCGGCAACTCGTGCTGGCCACGCGCCGACAGGGATGGCGGGGTCTCGTCGGTCGGGCCAACGGCGGCATGGTGGTGCACCTCGGGGTCATCATCATTGCGGTTGCGCTCGCAGCGTCGAACGCGTACACGCACACACAGCGGTTCGTGATGGAGCGGGGCGACACCGCAGCGTTCGCCGGCCACACGTTCACCTATCAGGGAACGGTGGAGGAGACCGACTCGCGTCGTGTCACCATCAAGGCACAGGTCCTCATCGACGACGAAGTGGTCTACGAACCCTCGCTGCACCGCTACACGCAGACAGGCATGTTGGTGGGTACACCCTCGGTGCGCAGCAACGCCGTGAAGGATCTCTATCTCACACTCGACGAGGTGCAGAGCGGCGGCGAGCGCGCAACGATTCGTGTTGCGGTCAAGCCGCTCATCCTGTGGGTGTGGGTGGGTGGCGGCGTGGTCGTGCTCGGAACACTCTTGTCGGCCTTCCCCGGTCGCAGGCGCAAGCCCACTGATCCGGTGTCGGCTCCCGTAGCTGTGAGCGCAGGGGAGTAGTCGAACGAGATGGGAACGTCACGGCGACGACTCGCGCCATGGATTGCGCTCAGTGTGGCGGCTTTCGTTGCACTGCTCTTCGTCGTCCTTGCGGGCGCTGACAACAGCGATGTCGACACTGCGGCAACACCGCTCATCGGCAAGCCCGCTCCCGCCGTCTCGGGCCCCACGCTCGACGGCGGTACGTGGGAGTTGTCGCGGCGCAAGGGAAGTTGGGTCGTACTCAACTTCTTCCAGTCCACGTGTGTGCCCTGCAAGG
>Ga0075471_10001531_pt1 | contig 15233 bp, 19 predicted proteins | sample DEB19_08_DNA_2_FD_74787 | JGI IMG/M metagenome (GOLD analysis project Ga0075471, IMG submission 74787) | Aqueous microbial communities from the Delaware River and Bay under freshwater to marine salinity gradient to study organic matter... | ecosystem: Environmental > Aquatic > Marine > Coastal ... | reverse complement strand
TCGATCACGTCGATCCCGCTCGAGACCCGCATGGGCAAGGGCAAGGGCGAGCCCGAGTTCTGGGCGGCAGTGATCAAGCCCGGCATGATCCTCTATGAAATCGGCGGCGTCAGCGAAGACGCGGCGCGGCTGTGCCTGGCGCGACTGGCGCACAAGATGCCGCTGCGGGTGCGGTTCGTGAGACGGCGGGCGATGTAAGCGGCGGGACGGCCGTGCGATCGGCGGATGCGGAGCTCCCGAGACCGGAAACCAGCCGCGGAAACCAAGGGTAGAAACGAAAGAAGCGGACGACATGACCAAGGCACGTGAACTTAGGGACATGGCCGAAGAGCAGATCCGGCTCGTCTGGAAGGACGCGGCGGAGTCGTTGTTCCGGCTGCGCGTTCAGGCGCAGACGGAGAAGCTCGCGGCTCCCTCGGAGCTGCGGAACCACCGCCGCACCATCGCCAGGTGCCAGACGATTCTGGCCGAGCGAGGGCTGCTCGTGCGCGACGAAGCCAAGGGCGCCGGGCACGCCGCCCAGGGCGATGGTGCGCCGCAGCACCAGAAGCACGCCCGCAAGCGGCGGTTGAGTGGGCGGGCCAAGATTCGTGCCGAAAAAACCGGCCGTGTCGCCGGCAGGCGGCAGTTTCAGAAGCGCACGCAGAGCGGCAACTAAGACAGGGGCAAGGCTTCGGCCGCCCGCACGATCATCACCGACATCCAGGCCCTCACGTCAGGAATCATCCAGATGCCCAAGCGAGTCGAGACAGGAACGGTCACCAGCGCCGCTGCGAGCAAGACGCGGCGCGTGGAGATTCCGCGCATCGTGCGCCATCCGAAATATGGCAGGATCCTTCACCGCCGAACCGTGTGCCACGTGCACGACGAGGCCGAGACCTCGCAGCTGGGCGATCTCGTTGAGATCGTCGAGTGCCGGCCGCGCAGCCGACTGAAGCGTTGGGAACTGGTCCGCGTGGTGGCGAAGAGCACCGCGGTTGACGAGGCTTCGCTACGAAGCGGGGCTCGGGCCACACAGTTGCGGGAGTCCGCGGCGCGAGCCGAGGCCGAGGCCGCGACAGGGGGCGTCGGGCAGCGCGGTGACGCCGCGGAAGGACGGGCGACATGATCCAGATGCAGACGAGGCTCGTCGTTGCCGACAACACGGGCGCGAAGGAAGTGATGTGCTTCAAGGTGCTCGGTGGCAGCAAGAAGCGCACCGCCGGGCTGGGCGACATCATCGTGTGCAGCGTCAAGAGCGTGATCGCCGGCAGCGACGTCAAGAAGAAGGCGGTGGTGAAGGCGGTCATCGTTCGCTGCAAGCGGCCGACGAGGCGCGACGATGGCAGCTACGTGCGGTTCGACACCAATGCCTGCGTGATCATCGACAACGACAAGAATCCGAAGGGAACCCGCATTTTCGGCGCCGTCGCCCGGGAACTTCGCGACCGTAATTTCATGAAGATCGTCAGCCTGGCGAGCGAGGTGGTGTGATGCTGATCCGAACCGGCGATCTGGTGGAGGTGAGGACGGGCAACGCGAAGGGAACGCGGGCCAAAGTGCTCGCCGTGCGGCCTGGCAAGGCCGTGCGGGGGACCGGCGGCAAGGTCGTGGTCGAGGGAGTCGGCCGCGTCTACCGCCACATCAAGCGGAGCCAGAAGAACCCGCAGGGCGGGCGGCTCAGCAAGGAAATGCCGATCGACATTTCGAATGTCTTGTTGGTGTGCTCCGGCTGCGGCAAGGCCGCCCGGTTCGGCGTGCGCGTGGCCGCCGATGGAAGCCGTTCCCGCGTCTGTCGGAAGTGCGGGGCGGAGCAGGGGGTGATTCGCCGCGCAAAGGCGGCCCGGAAGGCGAGCACGTAGGCGAGGGGCAGCGGGGCCGGTCCGCCGGTGACGGAGCCCTGGAGAACGACGACCAAGGATTGCAACGATGGCAAAGAAGACGAAGGCTGATGCAGCGAGTACGGGGAAGCGGGCGCCGGGAGCCGGCACGGCGGGAACTCCGCGCATGCTCGACTACTACCTCAACACGGTGCGGCCGCAGCTGGCCGAGTCGCTTGCCCGCACCAATCCGCACGCCATCCCGAAACTCGTGAAGATCGTGGTCAACATGGGCGTGGGCGTCGCGGTCACCGAGAAGAAGTACCTCGAAGAGGCGATCGGGGCCATGACGCAGGTCACGGGGCAGAAGCCGATCGCCACCATCTCCAAGGCGGCAGTTTCGGGCTTCAAGCTGCGGGAAAACCTGCCCATCGGCTGCAAAGTCACGCTCCGCGGCCGGAGAATGTACGAGTTTTACGACCGGCTCGTGTCCCTCGCGCTGCCCCGGGTGCGCGACTTTCGCGGCCTGTCGAACACGGCCTTCGACGGTCACGGCAACTACAGCCTCGGCCTGTCCGAGCAGATGGTTTTTCCGGAAATCAACCCCGACCGCTACACGCGGCCTCAGGGTATGCACATCACGCTCGTGACGACCGCCCGCACCGACGACGAGGCGCGGCAGTTCCTGCGGGCGATGGGCCTTCCGCTGAAGAAGAATGACGACGACGGCGGTGCCGCAGCGTAGCGGCACCAGGACTGATTGCGACGGATTCAGAAACACCCATGGCAAGCAAATCGAAGATCGCTGCGGCGAAGCGGCCGCCGAAGTTCTCTACCCGCAAAGTGCATCGATGCATGCTCTGCGGCCGGCCGCGGGCCGTCTACAGGAAGTTCGGCACCTGCCGCATCTGTTTTCGGAAGCTGGCCGACCAGGGGTGCATCCCGGGTGTCCGCAAGGCCAGTTGGTAGGGCTGCTTGGAGCACGTTCGTAGGCACGAGATAGCACGCACGGATCGAGTCCGAGGATTTCACACGAGGGTTCCGCTGACATGATGACCGACCCCATCGCCGACATGCTCACCCGCATCCGCAACGCGGTGCGAGTCGAACGCGCCTCCGTCGAACTTCCGAGTTCCAAGGTGAAGCGCGGCGTCGCCGACGTGTTGAAGCGAGAGGGATTCATCTGGGATTGGAAGGAAGTCGAATCGGAGCCCGTGCCGCAGCTGCATCTGGAATTGAAGTACGGTCCCAACGGAGAGCGGCTGATCCGCCACATCCGACGGGTCAGTTCGCCGGGCCGCAGGGTGTACAGCCGATCGGCGCTCCTGCGGCCCGTGCTCGGCGGCCTCGGTATCTCGATCTTGTCGACGTCGAGCGGCGTGGTCAGTGATCGTGAGGCACGGCAACGGAAGCTCGGTGGTGAGGTGCTGTGCGAGCTGTGGTAGGCGTCCCGCGGGGGTGACGCGGATGAGGATGGTGAGGCAACGGCCGCGGCAGGCACGAGCGACGGCAAGACAGCAAGACAGGAAGAAAGGTTGAGGCGATGTCCCGTATCGGCAAGGCTCCAGTGACGATCCCGAAGGGCGTGAAGACGTCCCTCGGCGCCGGTGTGCTCACGGTTGAAGGACCGCTCGGCAAGCTCGAGCACCGGTTGCATCCCGTCGTCGGATTGACCGTGGATCAGGCCGGCGGCACGCTGACCGTGACCCGTGACGGCGACCATCGGCTTGCCAGGAGCGTGCACGGCCTGACCAGGGCCCTGGTGGCCAACATGGTGGAGGGCGTCTCCAAGGGATACGAAAAGAAGCTCGAGATCGTCGGCGTCGGCTACCTCGCCGCGATCCAGAAGAACACGCTGCAGTTGCGGGTGGGTTTCGCGAACGAGCTGCAGGTGCCGATCCCGGCAGGGCTCACGGTCACGTGCCCCGACCAGACGCACATCAGCATCAAGGGAATCGACAAGCAGCTCGTCGGCCAGTTCGCCGCCGAGGTGCGGTCCTTGAGGAAGCCCGAGCCCTACAAGGGCAAGGGCATCCGGTATGAGTCGGAACAGGTTCGCCGCAAGGCCGGCAAGGCCGTCACGAAATAACAGCGTCCCACATCGCGGACGCCGGTGCGGCGTTCGACTCCGGGTCCCTCCCAACCGCCATCGCCGATCCCGCACGATCGGCCCGTTCACTCGACACGCAATCCTCCATCACCAGCGACACCCGTCATGGATCACGCCCGTACGATTCTCCGCCAACGCCTCCGTCGTCGTCATCGCGTGCGCCGGTTCATCAAGGGCACAGCCGAACGGCCGCGCCTGTCCGTATTCCGCACGCACAAGCACATGTACGCCCAGATCATCGACGATGCATCCGGGCGGACGCTGGCCTCGGCGAGCACCATGGACAAGCAGATGCGGTCCACGGTGGGCTTCGGCGGAAACAAGGATGCGGCGGCCGCCATCGGCCGCGCCGTCGCCGAACGAGCGAAGGCCGCCGGCGTGACCAAGGTCTGCTTCGATCGAGGAGAGTTCAGTTACCACGGCCGAGTGGCGGCCCTGGCCGATGCGGCCCGCGCCGCCGGCCTCGACTTCTGATCGACTCCGGTTTTCCCCATCAGCACTGCGATTTGCACGGCAATCATCCCAACGATCACCCCCAAGGGAATCAGACGTGTCTACAAGCGGAAGAGACGGCGGCCGAGACAGGGATTCGCGGGGCGGTGACGCCCGTGGTGGCGAGTTCGCCGAAAAGGTGGTGAAGGTGCGGCGGTGCGCGACCGTCGTGAAGGGCGGCCGACGCTTCAGCTTCGCCGGGTTGGTCGTCGTCGGCAACGGCCGGGGCAAGGTCGGCTGCGGCTACGGCAAAGCCAACGAGGTTCCGCCGGCCGTGGAGAAGGCGATCAAGGACGGGATGAAGAATCTGATCGAGGTGCCGGTCGAGGCCGGCACCATCCCGCACCGTGTCGAAGGCTTCAGCGGTACGGCCAAGGTGATCATGCTGCCGGCCAGTCCTGGTACGGGCATCATCGCCGGTGCGGCCGTTCGCGCGGTGTGTGAATCGGCCGGCATCAAGGACGTCCTGACGAAAGCGCACGGGTCGACCAATCCCGTGAATCTCGTCAAGGCGGCGCTGGATGCGCTCAAGCAGCTGCGGACGAAGACGGACGTGGAGCGGTTGCGAGGCGTGTCGCTGTCGTAAGGGGTGGGAAACAGGACCTACGGGGCCGACCGGTGGTCCGGTTGGTGGACCCAGGCGCGAGCGGGCAGGAAATCATGAAAATCAACGACGTGAACAAGGGCGTCCACAAGAATCGCAAGCGGCTGCGAGTGGGCCGAGGGCCTGGATCGGGCCGCGGACGCACCGCAGGCCGGGGCAACAAGGGGCAGGGGCAGTTGGCCGGCTGGAGCGCCCCGGCGATCTTCGAGGGCGGCGGCACGCCGCTCATCCGGCGGATTCCGAAGCGTGGATTTCACAACCGGCATGGTCGCATCGTCACCGACGTGAACGTCGAGGATCTCGAGGCACGATTCGCCGCCGGCAGCGAGGTCTCGCCGGAGAGCCTGCGGAAGTCCGGCCTCGCCAAGGGCATCTGGGACGAAGTGAAGATTCTGGGCAACGGGTCCATCGCCAAGCCGCTCAAGGTGTCGGCCCACCACTTCAGCGCCCAGGCGCGGGAGAAGATCTTGGCAGCGGGCGGGACCGTCACGGAAATCCCCGGGCCGGCCGCGGTGGTGAAGAACAAGCGAAACGCAAAAAAGGCATCGCGAAAAAAGCCGGTCGCAGGGTAGGGTGGCGGCCCGGCGGGCAGCCTTCCGGCGGCCCGAACCCTACGCCCCCAGAGGTTGAGGAGCCACGCCCGTGCTCGAAAAGCTGCGCATCATCTTCACGATCCCGGAATTGCGGCAAAAGATCCTGCTCACGCTCGGCCTGCTGGCGATCTACCGGGTGGGGTGGCAGGTGCCGCTGCCGATCGTCGACCCGAAGGCGATGTCGGCGTTCGCGGAGGAAGCCGGAGGCATCGGCGACCTGCTGCGCACGGTAGCGGTGTTTTCCGCGAGCCAGCTCTCCCAGGCCACGATCTTCGGGCTGGGGATCATGCCCTACATCTCCGCCTCGATCATTTTCCAGCTGCTGGCTACGGTGTGGCCACCGCTCGAACGCCTTTCCAAGGAGGGCGAGGCGGGACGCAAGAAGATCAACGAGTACACCCGCTGGGCGACGATCGCGATCTGTCTCGTCCAAAGCTGGGCCTACGTGGCGTTCCTTTCCTCGGCCCGCGTGGGCGAGATGCCGCTGATCCAGTCGAGTTTTCTCGTGGACGGCCGCTTGCCGCTGGTCTGGCAGTTCGTGGCCGTGATGACGATGACGGCCGGCACGATCTTCCTCATGTGGCTCGGGGAGCAGATCGACGAATTCGGCATCGGGAACGGTATCAGCCTGCTCATCATGGCGGGCATCCTCGCCGCCATGCCCAGCGCGCTGGTGCAGTTGGGCAGTGACACCAGCTGGGAACTGGGAGGCGGCGGCGGCAAGATGGGCGTCGAGACGCTCCTGGTTTTGGCGGCGCTGTTCGTCGGAGTCGTCGCGGGCGTGGTCTTCATGACGCAAGGTCAGCGTCGCATTCCCACGCAGAGCGCCAAGCATGTGCGGGGCCGGCGCATCTACGGGGGAACGCGGCAGTATCTGCCGCTGCGTGTGAACCAGGCCGGCGTGATGCCGATCATCTTCGCGAGTTCGCTGCTGCTCTTTCCGCAGATGTTTTTCCAGTACCTACACAACGCCTATCCGGGCAGCGCCGTGCTCGGTGCCCTGCACGATTCTTTCACCCGCGGTCAGTCGTTCCTCTACAACGTGCTCTATGTTCTCCTGATTTACTTCTTCTGCTACTTCTGGACGGCGATCACCTTCAACCCGAAGGAGATGGCCGACAACCTGAAGAACTTTGGGGCCTTCATCCCCGGCTATCGCCCTGGCAAGCGGACCGCCGACTATCTGGAGCGGGTCATGGAGCGGATCACCTACGTCGGGGCCGGGTTCCTGGCGCTGGTGGCCATCATTCCCACGATCGTGGGTGGGTCGCTCGGCATCCCAGCGCAGGTCGCCAGCTTCTACGGCGGCACCGGGCTCCTGATCGCGGTGAGTGTCGCGTTCGATCTCGTGCAGAAGATCGACAGCCACTTGGTGATGCGCAACTACACCGGTCTGCTGGAAAAATCCTGACGCCTGCGGCATCGTCCGCGGGAGCTTCTCGATGCCCCCGCCCACAGAGCAGGTGGGAAATGCCATGCGCATCATCCTCATCGGACCTCCGGGCGCGGGCAAGGGAACGCAGTGCCAGAAACTCGTCGAGTTGCTGCGCGTGCCCCACCTCTCCACGGGCGAGATGCTGCGGGCCGCCGTCCGGGCGGGCACGCCGGAGGGGCTCGAGGCCGCCCGTTTCATGGAGCAGGGGCAGCTCGTCCCAGATCCCCTGATCGTGGGGATGGTGACGCGACGGCTCGAGGCCGCCGACTGTCGCGACGGCTGCCTCCTCGACGGCTTTCCGCGCACGCTGCCGCAGGCGGAGACGCTCGACGAACTGCTGGAGCGGCGGGCGATGAGCGTGGACGTCGTGATCGAATTGGCGGTTCCACGGGACGAGCTCGTCCGCCGTATGCTCGCCCGCAAGCGAGCTGACGATGATCCCGCCATCTTCGCCAGAAGGATCACGAGCTTCGAGCTGCAGACGGCCCCGCTGCTCGATTACTACGGTCGGCAGGGGAAGCTCGCGAGCATCGACGGCTTGGGGACGGCGGACGAGATCTTCGAACGCTTGAAGGCCGCCGTGCGGCGATTCGAGAGGATCGGGGGCGTGCGCGGTCGGTGACGCGTCGCCGCTCGCAGGGCGGTATACTGTGATCGACGGGATCCGGGCCGGTGTGCTCGCCGGCCCCGCGCTGAAGTTGCTCGTGGCAGAGTGGTGCTTAAGACGTGGTAAATCTTCGTTCCGCGCGTGAGATCGCCCTGATGCGGCGGGCCGGTCTGGTCGTATGGGGTGCGCACCGGGTGGCCGCTGCGCTCGTCCGGCCCGGAGTGACCACAGGCGAGATCGATCGAGCTGTGGACGGGTTTTTCGCGGAGCAGGGGGCGGTGGCCCTGTTCAAAGGCGTTCCTGGCAAGGTGCCGTTCCCGGCTGCCTGCTGTATTTCCGTGAACGACGAGGTGGTGCACGGCATTCCAGGGAATCGCGTGCTCCGGACCGGCGACGTGGTCAGCATCGACACGGGGTGCAGCGTGGACGGATGGTGCGGCGATTCCGCGGTCACGCATCCAGTGGGAGCCGTGACGCCGGAAATCCAACGGCTGCTCGACTGCACGTCGGGTGTTCTCGAGCTTGCCATCCAGCTCATGGCAACCCGCAACCGTTGGAGTGACGTGGCCACGGAGATGGCCACCTACGTCAGAGATCGGGGCTTTTCCGTGGTGGAGAACTTCGTCGGCCATGGGATCGGCCGGAAGATGCACGAGGATCCGCAGGTGCCGAATTTCTGTACGCCGGCCTTCCGCAAGAACCACGATTTCGAGCTGGAGCCAGGGCTGGTCATCGCGGTCGAGCCGATGGTGAACATGGGCACGAAGAAAGTGCGGGTCCTGGCCGACAGTTGGACGCAGGCCACCGTGGACGGCCTCCCCAGCGCCCATTTCGAGCACACCGTCGCGATCACCGACGCGGGCCCGGTCGTCCTCACCGCCCCGCCCGCCGGGGGCGAGACGCCGGCCGGGGGCGGGGCCGTGGAGGCCGTTGTCTGACGAGCTTTGGCCTGGTCCCGTTGGGCACGCGGGGCATTTTTCGGGCCGCGTCCGCCTCCCCCCTTGTGAATGCATGGGGCGGCTTTCTATATTTTGGGACTCTCCCAACATCACATTTCTGTCGAAGGCGTGGTCGGCCGTCGCCACGGGCTTTTCCATGAAGGTTCGCGCCAGCGTGCGTCGCATGTGTGACAAGTGCAAGATCGTGCGGCGTCGCGGCGTCGTATTCGTGGTCTGTGCCGACCCACGGCACAAGCAGCGGCAGGGGTGATGATGCGAGGAGAGCGGTTTTCCGCAGACCGTTCGTCCGCGGGCGGGCGGCGGAAAATCGAAGTGCCGGCCGAGGGCGTCAAGCCGGCGCTCCCGTCGGCCGCCGCGGTCCCTCCGCGGGCATGGGTGGTCGCGTCCTCGTCCTACCGTTGAATCCGCGACGTTCGTCGCATCGAGTCACCAGCACACCGTTCCACTGGACACCTGACATGCCCCGTCTGCTCGGCGTCGACATCCCGTCCGAAAAGAAAACGGTCTATTCGCTGCAGTATCTCTACGGAGTGGGGCAGCGCGTGGCTCGCGAGCTGTGCCACAAGGCGGGCATCGATCCGCTCGGCAAGGCGCGGGATCTTCACGAGGACGAGTTGGCCAGGCTGGCGGCGCTCCTCGACAAGGACTACGTCGTGGAGGGCCAACTCCGCCGTCAGGTCGCCCAGGATATCTCCCGCTTGAAGGACATCGGCAGCTACCGCGGTCTCCGGCATCGGCGCGGCCTGCCGGTGCGCGGCCAGCGCACCCGGACGAATGCCCGGACGCGGAAGGGGCCGAAGAAGACCGTCGCCGGCAAGAAGGGTGTCAAGGATCTGAAGTGATCGTCAGCGTCTCCGCGGGGCCGGCCGATGTCGTTGGCCGCCCGGCGTCGACAGGTGGCCTCCGTCGTAAGCAGTTCAAAGAATTTTTCTCCCCTGAGCACATCCAGGTTCCATGTCCAAGGTCGTAAAAGCCAAGAAAAAGAGCGTCTCGGCGGGCATCGCCTACATCAATGCCAGCTTCAACAACACGACGGTCACGATCACCGATCCCAGGGGCGACACGCTCTGTTGGGCCAGCGGCGGGACCTGCGGGTTCAAGGGCAGTCGCAAGGGCACTCCGTTCGCGGGCCAGTGCGCCGCGCAGCAGGCTGCGGAGAAGGCCGCGAAGTACGGCGTGAAGGACCTCGAGGTCCGCGTGTGTGGCCCCGGGAGTGGCCGCGAGAGCGCGATCACGGCCCTGCAGGCCGCGGGCATGAACGTCAAGAGCATCGAGGACATCACGCCATTGCCCCATAACGGGTGCCGTCCTCCCAAGAAGCGGCGGGTGTAGCCGGCGGCGGTCGGCGGGAAAGCCCGCTGTCGGGGCCGGCGTCGGGCTGGTTCCGCGAGGCTTCGCGTCGCCGTCGAGCGTGTCGTCTGAGTCCTGAAGAGTCACCAAAGTCCACGCATCAAAGTCCACGCATCAAAGTCCACGCATCAAAGTCCACGCATCAAAGTCCACGCATCAAAGTCCACGCATCAAAGTCCACGCATCGGGATCCGAATTCCTGACCACGACGGGCCGGCTGTGATCGGTCGTCATCACTCCTTCCCACGCGAACAGAATCGAGAGCAAGCAGGATGGGACGCATCACCGGGCCGGTCTGCCGCCTGTGCCGTCGAGACGGCCTCAAGCTTTTCCTCAAGGGGAGTCGGTGCGACACCCCGAAGTGCGCCTTCGAACGGCGGGCGACGCCCCCAGGCATGGTGCAAAAGCGGCGTTCGAAGCCCACCGACTATGGCTTGCATCTGCGGGAAAAGCAGAAGGTCAAGCATTACTACGGTGTGCTCGAGAGGCAGTTCCGCACCTACTTCGCCCGGGCGGAGCGCGGGACCGGCAATACGGGAGAGGTGCTGATGTCGCTGCTCGAGCGGCGGCTCGACAACGTCGTCCACCGGTTGGGCTTTTCCCCGTCGCGGTCGGGTGCGAGGCAATTCGTGCTGCACGGGCACATCACCGTCAACGGCCGCCGGGTCGACGTTCCCAGCTACCTCGTGAAGGCAGGCGACATTATCCGGGTGAAGAATCGCAAGCCGAGTTTGCAGCTCGTGCACGCGGCTCTCGCCGAGTGCCGTCGCGACGTGCCCGACTTCCTGTCCCGCAGCGAGGGGGGGGTGCCGGAGGGCCGCGTCGACCGCCTGCCGGTCGCCGACGACGTTTCGATTCCGGTGCAGGCCAATCTCATCATCGAGTTGTGCTCGAAGTAGTCGCGTCACGCCGTCCACGGGCCCGTATCGTCCACCGAGTGGCCATCAGAAGAAGGAGTTCCGCATGCATATCCGCTGGCGAGGTCTCGAGCTGCCCGGCTCGGTCGTGCCCGATTCCAAGACGCTCACGGGCACCTACGGCAAGTTCGTGGCGGAGCCGTTCGAACGCGGCTTCGGAACCACGGTCGGCAACAGCTTGCGGCGGGTGCTGCTCTCCAGCCTCGAGGGGAGTGCGGTCACGCAGATCAAGCTGGGTGGCGCGCTGCACGAATTCACCACCATCAAGGGAGTTCTGGAGGACGTCACCGACATCGTGTTGGCGGTGAAGAGCCTGGTCGTCAAGAACCACAGCGACTCCACCCGCGTGATCCGGGTCGAGCGCAGCACGCGCGGTGCGATCACGGGTGCGGATGTCCAGACCGACGAGGCGGTCGAGGTGATCAACAAGGACCTCGTGCTGGCGACGCTCACTGACGACGTGCCATTCGAGCTCGAGATGGTGGTCGAGAATGGCCGCGGCTACGTGCCCTCGAGCGAGCAGAGCCAGGTGTCGCAGGAGATCGGCATCATTCCCGTCGATGCCGTTTTCAGCCCGGTGACGCGGGTGAAGTACGAGGTCGAGGAGACTCGCGTCGGCCAGAAGACCAATTACGATCGCCTCACGCTGGAGATCTGGACGAACGGGACGGTGACGCCGGAGATGGCGCTCGTGGAGGCGGCGAAGATCCTCCGCAAGCACCTCAATCCGTTCGTCGGATACACGAAGCCAGGTCCGGCCGTGAACCTTGCCGCGCCGGGAGGCGTGCTCGCCATCGAGGCGCCGCTGGAGAGCAGGCTGGGGATGCTCGTGTCGGACCTGCGGCTGTCGCTGCGAGCCAGCAACTGCCTCGACGAAGCCGGCATCTCGACGCTCCGTGAGCTGGTGTCCAGGACCCGCGAGGAGCTGCTCGAGCTGAGAAACTTCGGAGAAACGTCCCTCGAAGAGATCGAAGCGAAGCTGCGCGAGCATTCGCTCCATCTCGGGATGCAACTGCCCGCCGCGGCGGAGGCCTGACCGGCGGTGCCGAGCCACCGGCTGTCAACACGGATCAACGAGCACTCCTTCAGCGCAGAATAGAGGAACATCATGCGTCACCGTCGCAAGGGCCGCGTTCTCGGAAGAAGCCCCTCTCATCAGCGGGCGTTGCTGCGCAACCTGGCGTCGGCCCTCATGCTCACCGAGCGTGAGGTGGAGGTCGACGAGGTCGGAGCTCCAAAAGTCTCCGGCCGGATCGTCACGACCCTGGCCAAGGCCAAGGAGGTGCGGCCGCTCGTGGAGCGGTGCATCACGATCGCCAAGCGTGGGCTGGTGGCACTGGAGCATGCGAAGGCACACGGTACCGACGCCGCCCGTGACTCGGCCGAATGGAAGGCGTGGCGGACCAGCGGGCGATGGGGCCAGTGGGCCAAGGCGATCGCGCCCGCCGTGGCGGCCCGCCGTCGGGTCGTGACGTTGCTCGGCGACAAGCAGGCGGCCCGAATCGTGTTCGAGCGGATCGCCCCCCGGTTCACGGACCGTCCCGGCGGCTACACCCGGATCCTGAAACTGGCGACGCCCAGGCTCGGCGACGCGGGGCCGCGGGCGATTCTGGAGTTCGTGGGTGCCGATGCCGCCGGTGGCCGTCCCCAGGCGCCCAAGGTCGAGGCGGCCCGGGCCCGTCGCTAGCCTCCCCGCCGGCGCCGGCCGGATTTTGGCACTCGCCAGACGCCCGTTGGCCGATCATAATTGGCGAGGGAGGGCTCCGGATGCCGGACTGCGGCCGGTGGCCGCGGGTCATCCGTTGTCCGCCCTTCAGGGTTGCGGCCATGGTGTATGGAGTTCCAGTGCGTTCGGCTGGCCGGGCTCGGGGGGCCATCGTGGCCGCGTGCCTCGTGTTGGCGGCGACGGCCGCGTCCCGCGGGGATGAATCCGCCCGCGGCGACCACTTCGGCGTCCCGCAGGTGAAGTTCATCAACGAACAGGTGGCCGCCGGCTGGGCCGACGCGGGTCTCAAGCCGTCTGATCCGGCCACCGACGGAGAATGGTGCCGTCGGGTGCACCTCGACGTGATCGGCAGGATTCCGACGCTCGACGAGCTGCAGAAATTCCTGGCCGATTCCTCCCCGACCAAACGGGTCGAACTCGTCGATCGCCTGTTGGGCGACGACTACGTGGACGACTATGCCCGAAGTTGGACCGACATCTGGACCACGGTGCTCATCGGCCGCGACGTCGCCAACGAGATGGTCAGCCGTCCCGGCATGCGACAGTATCTGCGGCGCGCGTTCTCGAAGAACATCCCGTACGACCGATTCATGGAGGAATTGGTCACGGCCACGGGCGCCAACTCAAACCGCAAGGACGTCGACGGCTTCAACGGCGCGACCAACTTCCTCAGTGGAAAAATGCAGGAAAACGGCGTGCAGGCCACGGCCAAGACGGCGCAGGTGTTCCTCGGGCTGCAGGTGCAGTGCACGCAGTGCCACAACCATCCGTTCAACAAGGGCAAGCAGAATCAGTTCTGGGAGTTCAACGCGTTTTTTCGCCAGGCCAGGGCGCTGCGGAAATTCGACGGCACGCGTGAGATCCAGTGGATCGAGCTCGTCGACGAAGATTTCCCCGGGGAGGGCAAGTCGCAGGCCGCGAACGCCGAAGAGGCCGAGATCTACTACGAATTGAGAAACGGGCTGATGAAGACCGCGTTTCCGGTGTTCGTCGACGGCACGGAGATCTCCCGCAGCGGCTACCTGCCCGGCACGCTCGCCGATGGCACGGCGTATGGCTCGCACAGGCGGCGCGAACTGGCGGGCCTGATCAAGGCGAGCCCGTTGATGCCCAAGGCGATCGTGAATCGGATGTGGGGGCATTTCCTGGGCTACGGCTTCACCAGGCCCGTCGACGACCTCGGCGAGCACAACGCCCCCTCGCACCCGGAGCTCCTCGAGGGACTCGCCGACCAGTTCCGTGAGGCCAGCTTCGACCTCAAACGGCTGATCCGTTGGATCGTGCTGTCACGCCCCTACTCCCTGTCGAGCAAGACGACCAAGGGCAATCAGCGGGATGATCCCACGCTCGGCGAGAAGCCGATGTTCTCTCACTTCTATCTGCGGCAGATGCGGGCGGAGTCGCTCTATGAGTCGCTGCTCACGGCGACCGCGGCCACCGAAGGCCGTGGTGGTGAGGAGGCGGCGAAGCAGAAGGACGAGTGGCTGTCGCAGTTCGTCATCGCGTTCGGCACGGACGAGGGAGATGACGCCACCACCTTCAACGGCTCGATCCCGCAGGTGCTGGTGATGTTCAACAGCGAACTGATCAAGCAGGCCACGAGCACCGGCAAGGGAGGGTTTCTCCAGCGCGTGGCGGCCAGCGACCGCAAGAACGCGGCCAAGATCGACCTGCTCTACCAGGCGGCGCTGGCGAGAAAGCCCCAGGGGCGCGAGCTCACCGAAGCCAACGCGCTGCTCGTGGCCCGCAAGGGCGACGCCGTCGGCGCCCTCCAGGACATCTGGTGGGCGGTGCTCAATTCCAACGAATTCATCATCAACCACTGACCTCCCGTCGACCAGGGTGGCCCGGCTACCCGGACGTCCATCTCCAGCACATCCAGGAGTCCTTCCATGTCACGCATCTTCAACGTTCCGGTCGGCATGAATCGGCGGCATTTCATGAGCCACCTTGCCGGCGCGGCGGCGCTGGCAGGGCCCGCGACGGCCTTCACCAACTCGCTCCTCGCCAACGCCACCGACCTGAAGAAGCGGCACAAGGCTGCGATCCTGCTCTGGATGGGGGGCGGTCCGAGCACCATGGACATCTGGGACTTGAAGCCCGGTGCGCCGACCGGAGGGCCGTTCAAGCAGATTTCGACGAGCGCCGACGGGATCGCCATCTGCGAGCACATGCCGCTGATGGCCAAGCAGATGCACCACATGTCGATCGTCCGCTCGATGAGCACCCGAGAGGCCGACCACATGCGGGGCCGCTATTACATGCACACCGGCTATGTCCCGAATCCGAACGTGGAGCACCCCGGCTACGGTTCGGTGATCGCGCACGAGCTGGCCGAGAAGGTGTCGGGCCTCGAGATCCCGCCGTTCGTCTCCGTGGGCAGCGGCAGCGTCGGTCCCGGGTTCCTCGGGATGACCTGGGCGCCGTTCGTGGTCGATTCCAACGGAAACGTGCGGAACCTCGACGTGGGCATCGATCCGGCCCGGCTGTCGCAACGGCTGGAAATGCTCGCCACGATCGAAAACAAGTTCATCGGCGAGAAGCGTGGCGGCTCCGCCGAGGACCACAAGAAGGTGCTCGAAAAGACCGTCAAGCTGATGACGAGCAAGCAGATGGACGCCTTCAAGGTGATGAAGGAGCC
>Ga0075471_10001529_pt1 | contig 15242 bp, 14 predicted proteins | sample DEB19_08_DNA_2_FD_74787 | JGI IMG/M metagenome (GOLD analysis project Ga0075471, IMG submission 74787) | Aqueous microbial communities from the Delaware River and Bay under freshwater to marine salinity gradient to study organic matter... | ecosystem: Environmental > Aquatic > Marine > Coastal ... | reverse complement strand
AACTGGAAAGGGAGGCTTCGGGGGAGTCGGCGAACGCTTCCCGAACGAGGGCCGCCGCGGCCTGAGTGAGGATCTGAAAGACCGCGCAGCGGCGACTTTTGCCGCTCCCCCGAAGCCGGCGCGCACCCGAGCGAGGCGAACGTCCAGCGAGAGGGTCTGGGCAGTCACGAGCCGGCTTTGGAGCGTGGGGCGATCAGCGGCACAACCGTCATATCCGGCCCGGAGGGCGGATTTCGCCGGGTCGGATGCCGAAGGCATACTCATGGGGTAGGCCGACCCCAGTTTCCGGAGGATGCCCCGTGATGCCGATCTCCCCGCGGCTCGTCGCCGTTGTCGCTGCGCTCGTCGTGATCGGAGCGTCATTGCCCGCATACGCTCGCGAGCCGGTGGCACGTTCACTCGCGTCGTCCGGCGACGTTCAAGACGTGCTCGAGGCTGAAGCTGCCGGGCTCGTGACCGTGCGGTACGTGCCGAACGATTCGCGGTCGGCTCAGATCATCGTCACCAATCGTGCGAAGAAGCCGCTCACGCTCCGGCTGCCCGCGGCGTTTGCCGGCGTGCCGGTGCTCGCGCAGATGGGCATGGGCGGCATGGGTGGCATGGGCGGCGGCGGTGCCGGGTTTGCCGGAGGTGGCATCGGCGGCGGTGCGCAGACGACCGGTGGTGGCGGGCTCGGCCAGCAGGGGATGAATGGCATGGGCGGCATGGGCGGCATGGGTGGCGGTGCGTTTTCGATTCCGCCGCAAAAGACCCGCGTGCTGCGGGTGACGACCGTGTGCCTGGAATACGGCAAGCCGGAGCCATCGCCGCGGTATCCCTACAAGCTCGCGGAAGTGGAAAGCTTTTCGAGCGATCCGAAGCTCGCGCTCGTGCTCGAGCGGCTCGGCCGGGGTGAACTTCCGCAGAAGGTCGCCCAGGCCGCGGCCTGGCATCTCTCGAGCGGGCTCTCCTGGGAGCGGTTGGCAGCGGAGAAGATCGACCACGCCGGCGGCGTGCCAGACGAGGCCTATTTCAATCCGGCGGAATTGCTCGCTGCGCACCGCGTCGTCGAGCAGGTGACACAGGCCGTCGCCGAGCGGCAGCCAGCCGTCACGTCGTCCGCGGCTCAGTAGTCGCCGGGCGTTTCGGCCCCGGCCCGTGTGCCGAGCGCCTGCCACGTGCTGCGGTCGATCATCGAGCCGATGCTGCGGACGGAGCCATCGAGGAACAGCGTTCCCACCGATCCGGCGTGGTGGCTGCGGGACGTGACGACGGCATACGTGGGAGTATTGGAGCTGTTTCCCTCTCGCAGTGACGACACGTCGATGTCGTAGGTCCGGCCATCGCGCTCATGGGCGACGAGCGTGTTCGGCGGGAACGTCGTGGTGACGCCATTGTGGATGGCGCGGCCACACACCCATTCGGTGTGGCCGTTCTCAGCCGACCAGCCGGTGTCGGTGACTGCGAGCGTCGAGACCACGTCCGCCGGAGTTGCGGGGATCGCCGTCAGCGACGCAGGCTGCCCCGCATCGTGAAACCGGGGCGTGAAAGCCTTCACCTCCGCCAAGGCGAGCGTCTTGCTCAAGCCGTCTGGAAATGCGGCCGCCCGCAACTTGCTGTCGAGCCCGAAGGCACCGCCGCCGTCGGCCTTCGTGGCCGGGTCGTGAACCAGAAACGACCCGACGTTCATGCCGTAGCAGAGCGGATAGTGCTCGGGCACTCCCGACGACGTAAACCGCGGCTTGCTGTTTGGGTCGCTCGGGCACTGCAGCACATCGACGCGCACAGTGGCCACGCCATTCGGCGGAAAGAGATCCTTGTTGGCCTGGTTGGAATAGGGCTTGGTGAAGTCGATCTTGCGGAAGAGCGTGTCGCCCTCCAGGAACGGCAGCACCAGCGCGTGCCCCGACCACGGCGCGCTCCCCGCCGACATGCCGAGCGTGGAGCCGTGGGGCGGGAAATGCTTGCGACTGTTCTCGAAGTTGTGCATTGCGAGGCCGAGCTGGCGGAGATTGTTTTGGCAAGCCGAGCGGCGGCCCGCCTCACGGGCGCCCTGCACGGCAGGGAGCAGAAGCCCCACGAGCACGCCGATGATCGCGATCACCACCAAGAGCTCGACCAGACTGAAGCCTGAGCGCGGCGAAGAAACACCAGGAAACGCGTGGATCGACGTTTTTCGCATGCCGCTCTTCCTAAATCCGCTCGCCTTCTGGAAAATGAGAATCATTCTCAACTCGCGCATTGTAGGGGCCCGTGAGTGCCTGTCAATAAAGCGTGCCACCGGCACTTCCCGTCGTGCGGTTTGCCGGTACAACGAAAGCACTTACGTCAATATCCCAGTGGGGGCTGACAGCATGCATGCCGAGGCAGGAACGAGCCGTGGTGCGGGCGATCAGGACGTGATCGTTGCGGCCCGCAACCTCTCGAAGACCTATCGCGATTTCTGGGGCCGCAGCAAAAAGGTGGCCCTCAAGCCGCTCGACCTCGAGATCCGCCGTGGGGAGATCTTCGGCCTCCTGGGGCCCAACGGCTCCGGCAAGACCACCACGATGAAGCTCCTGCTCGGGCTCATCTTTCCCACGTCGGGCGAGGCGCTCGTGTTTGGCCGCGACGCGACCGACGTGTCGAAGAATGAGCGCATCGGCTACCTGCCTGAGGAAACCTATCTCTACAAGTTTCTCGACGCCGAGGAGACGCTCGACTTCTATGGCCGGCTCTTCGACATGCCGCCGGAGGAGCGCAAGCGGCGGGCCGACGCTCTGATTGCCATGGTCGGCTTGTCGCGCGACAAGAAGCGGCAGCTCAGGGAATACTCCAAGGGCATGACGAGGCGCATCGGCATCGCCCAGGCCCTGATCAACGATCCCGAACTCGTGCTGCTCGACGAGCCCACGAGCGGCCTCGATCCGATCGGCACCCGCGAGATGAAAGATCTCATCATCGACCTTAAGAAGCGGGGCAAGACGGTGATCATGTCGTCGCACCTGCTCGCCGACGTGGAGGACGTGTGCGACCGGATCGCCGTGCTGCACCAGGGTGAGCTCAAGGAACTCGGGCGGGTTGAAGACCTGCTGCGCGTGACCGACGTCACGCAGATTCGGGCCCGCGGACTGCCGGCGGCAGCGGTCGACGAGGTGCGGGCGGTGCTCCAGCGGCACGGCGGGGCCGAGATCGAGATCGGCAACCCCACCACGACGCTCGAGGAGCTGTTTCTCGAAGTGGTGCGCGACACGGAGGCCCGCCCTGGGCGGCGGGCCCGGCAGGCCGACAGGAACGGGTGAGCAAGCGGCCAGCCGGCCGCGCGTGGTGAAAGACGCACATGGTGCTCGAAGAGGAAATTCCGAGTTTCACCGCCTGGATCGGGCCCGCGCTCGTTTCCTGGCTGTTCGTGGCCGGCCTCGTTACGGTGTTCGCCGCGGCCCTTGCCTGGCTCGTGCAGTCGGCGCTCTACGGGCCACTTGCCGCCGGCGACCGTGTCTATCGCGGCGTGCTCGGCACGCTCGCCGACCTGGCCGGCATGTCGCCGCGCCGCATCTGGGCGCTGGCGCGGCTGGCGGTGCAGGAGTCGCTGCGGCGCAACGTGCTCGTCGTGCTGGGCCTGTTCGCCGTGATCGTGCTCTTTGCCGGCTGGTTTCTCGATCCGGCCAGCGTGAACCCCGGCAAGCTCTACCTGGGCTTCATCCTCTCGGCGACAAACCTGCTCGTGTGCCTCGTGGTGCTCGTGCTCTCGGTCTTCAGCCTGCCGGCCGACATCAAGGCGAAGGCGATCCAGACCGTGACCACGAAGCCGGTGCGCACCGGCGAGATCGTGCTCGGCCGGATGCTCGGGTTCGCGCTCGTGGGCACCGTGCTGCTCGCGCTGATGGGGGCCGTCGGCTGGGCGTTCGTCGTGCGCAGCGTGCGGCACGAGCATGAGCTGCTCTCCGACGACGTGCTCGAGATCAGGGCCGAAGATGGCTCGATCACCGGCTTCGAGGGGCGCACGAACCTGGCTCGCGGCCATCGCCACCGCGTCGAACTCGGCGCCGACGGCACCGGCCGCACCGACACCGTGCAGGGGCACAGGCACGTTGTCAGGACCGTCGAAGCCGCCGGCGGCCGGACCTATGAGGTGGGCCCGCCGGAAGGCCTGCTCGAAGCCCGCAAGCCGCTGCGTGGCACGCTGCGGTTTCTCGACCGCCAGGGGAAGCCGAGCACGAAAGGCATCAGCGTCGGCGCCGAGTGGTCGTATCGCCAGTACATCGAGGGCGGATCGCTCGCGGCGGCGATCTGGACGTTCGACGGCGTGACGGAGCGGGAGTTTCCCGAGGGGCTGCCGTTGGAGATGATCGTGCGGGTGTTTCGCACCTACAAGGGCGAGATCGAGAAGGGGATCGCGGGCAGCGTGCGCGTGCGAAACCCTGCCAACGGCCTGCAGTGCGACCCGATCTACTTCACGGCCAAGGAGTTCACGATCGACTCGCTCCTGATCCCGCGGCAGTTGGCCACCACCACCACCGATGGCGGAACGCGGCAGGTCGACCTGTTCGGCGACATCGTCACCGACGGCCGGGTGGAGGTGGTGCTCCAGTGCCTCGAGCCTGCGCAGTATTACGGCGTCGCGCAGGCCGATTTCTATCTGCGGCGGGGCAGCGGATCGTTCGTGGCCAACTATGCCAAGAGCTGCCTCGGCATCTGGTTCTCGATGCTCATCGTCACGGCCCTCGGCGTGATGTTCAGCACGTTTCTCGCCGGGCCGGTCGCTCTCCTGGCGGCGCTTTCGGTCGTGCTCGTCGGGCAGTTTCGCGAGTTCATCCAGCGGCTCTTCGAAAGCCAGGTGACCGGCGACAGCAAGATCGTGCCCGGCGGCGGGCCGATCGAATCGCTCTATCGGATCGTCACGCAGACGAGCATCACGCTCGATCTCGACCCCAGCCCGGCCGTGACCGCCATGAAGGCGCTCGATACGGTGCTGCTCGCCCCGATGCGGCTTGGGGCGGCACTGTTTCCGTCGCTCTCGTCACTCGGCACGAGTGACTTTCTGGCTGGCGGATTCGACATCCCCTGGGACCTCCTCGGAGCCCATGCCATGGAGACGCTCGGCTATCTTGTCGCCTTCTTCATCGTGGGTGCGGTGTGTCTCAAGGCCCGGGAGGTGGCGGCATGACGACGCCGGCGAAATCGTGGCTCGGACTGCGGCGGGAAACCCTCCTGGCGCTCGTTGCGATCGCGGTGCTGCTCGTGCCGCTCTCGGTGTTGAGCCAGCCCGCCGATTCGTCGAGCCCCGGCGGCTTTTTGGCCCGGCAGCGGGCGACGTTCGGCCTCTCGCAGGCGAACCTCGGCGAGGTCGATCCCACGAGCGAGACGATGCGGCTGGCGACGCTCGGCCTCAAAAACGTGGCCGTGACGCTGCTCTGGGATCGGGCCAACCACTACAAGAAGGTGGAAGATTGGACGAACCTGTCGGCGGCGCTCGAGCAGATGACGAAGCTCCAGCCCAACTTCTACTCCGTGTGGGACTTCCAGGCCCACAACCTCTCCTACAACATCTCCGTCGAGTTCGACGACTACCACGACCGCTACGCCTGGGTGATGAAGGGCATCGAGTTTTTGCGGCAGGGGATCGCTCTCAACCAGCGCGAGCCGCGGCTCTTGGGCCGCATGGGCTGGTTCATCGGCCAGAAGATCGGCCGGGCCGACGAGAAGAAGCAGTATCGTCGACTCTTCAAGGCCGACGACGACTTTCACGAACACGACCGGCCCGGTCGCACGCTCCCCGAACGTGACAACTGGCTCGTGGCCCGCGAGAAATACCTGGCCGCTCAGCAGTTGGCTGATTCGGGCGCGCCGCTGAAGACGACGCCGCTTATCTTCCACAGCGAGCCGATGATGACCGCCATCAACCATGCCCGCGCGCTCGAAGAGGATGGCGTGTTCGGGGAGACGGCCCGCGAGGCCTGGAAGCTGGCCGGCGACGAGATGCGCCGCTTCTCCGTACGTGAGATTCCGACGAGCTGGGACGTGCCGATCCGGCTCGGGATGCGGGAAGCGGAGTTGGCCCGATCCCAGAAGCTCGGCGAGGAACTCGAGGCGCTCCTGCCGGGTCTGTTCAAGGAGGTGCAGGACCGCAAGCGGGCGGCGCTCTCGGCCGATCAACGAAAGGCGCTCGACACCCCCGCGATCGACCGGACGGAGGCCCAGCAGCAGTCCGCCGCGGAAGCGGAGTCGGCGCTCGCCGTGACCTGGCCGATGGTGGCCCGCGAAGCCCCGGCCGACGTGCGCGACAAGGCCCGCGAGCTTGCCCGGCAGTACGTCGAGGCCGCGGAGACGGCCGAGATCATCGCCCGCTACCGCGACATCGTGAACTTCGACTTCTGGCGGGCCTCCTGCGAGGTGGAGGTGACGGAGCCTGCCCTGCGGGCCCGCGAGTTGGTCTGGCAGGCGGAACGCGAGTTTGAAAACGCCCGACTGCTTCCCGCGAAACAGGCCTACGAACAGGCCTTCGCCGCGTGGCGCGAGGTGCTCGATTCGTCGCCCGTGCTCAAGGCCGACGACCTCACCGGGGACGACCTCGTGGAGATGATCGATCGCTACCGCAAGGTGCTCGATCAGCTCGACGAGAAGTTTCCGCAGCCGTTCATTCTCCAGGACGTGCTCGACAAGGCCGCGCGGACCGGCGGGTAGCGACTGTCTGCATGCGAAACATCGGCATCGTGCCGATTTTCGCTTGGCGGGCCTCCGCCCGCTGGAGTTGACCCGGCCCTCCGGGCCTGGCGCTCCGTAGCGACGGAGCTCCAGCTCTGTCGAACGCCGCGTCAGGCCCGGGTCACGAGCAGTTTGTCGATCCGGCGGCCGTCCATGTCGACGACCTCGATCGAGAGCCCCTGCCAGTGCGTCTTGTCGCCCGTGGCGGGGATTCGCTCCAGGAGCGCCAGCACGAGGCCCGACACGGTGGAGTAGTCGCGGGGCAGGGCGTCGAGCTTGATCTCCAGCCGCTCTGCGAGCGCTTCGATGCCGGCTCCCCCGTCGACGAGCCATGAGCCGTCGTCGCGGCGCACGAAGGCCGTCTCCTTGTCGCCCCGGTGTTCGTCGTGAATCTCGCCCACCAGCTCCTCGAGCACGTCCTCGAGCGTCACGAGCCCCTCGGTGCCCCCGTATTCGTCGAGCACGATCGCGAGCTGGTTTTTTTCCTTCTGGAAGAGCTCGAGCAGCCGGTCGAGCGGCATCGTCTCGGGCACGAACAGGGCCCGGTGCAACATCTTGCGGAGCTCGATCGGCCAGCCCATCCAGTTGTTTCGCAGGACGTCCTTGAGCGAGACATAGCCCAGGATGTGGTCGAGCGAGCCCTCGTAGACGGGGAGCCGGGAGTAACCGGCCATCGCGATCGCCCCGAGCACCTCTCCCGGCGGCGTGTCGATGTCGAGGGCATCGAGGTCGATGCGCGGGCGCATGATGTCGCGTACGGTGCGCTCGCCGAGCCGCAGCGCTTCGGTGGCCACGGCCTGCTCCACGGCCTCGAGCACTCCCTCCGCACGGCCGGCCTCGAGCAGATGCTCGATGTCGTCCACAGACACGCTCGGCTCGTCGTGTTTGTGGGCGCCGAGCAGGAACAGCACCGCCGACGTGGCGGTGCTGAGCCCCCACACGAGCGGCTTCGCAACCCCTGCGAAGCGCTGCATGAAGGGAGCGACGAGCCTGGCGATCGACTCGGCCTGGCGGAGCGCGAGCCGCTTGGGCACGAGCTCGCCGAGCAGCAGCGTGAAGAAGGAGAAGATCGCCACGAACACCGTGAGCGCGATCGGTTGGGCCGCCCCGGCGAGGCTGCGCGGGCTGTTTGCGGCGATCAGGGCCGCCAGGTCGCTCACGATCTGGTCACCGCCGTATGCAGCCGCGAGCGTGCCCACGAGCGTGATGCCGATCTGCACCGTGGGCAGAAACTTGTCCGGGCTCGAAGCCAGTTCGAGCGCCTTGCGCGCGGCGTCGTCGCCGTCGTCGGCCATCTGTCGCAGCCGCCCGCGGCGGCTGGCGACGATCGCCATTTCCGCCCCGGAAAAAAATCCGTTGGCGAGAATCAGGGCCAGAACGATGAGAAGTTCCTGGAGCATGGCGATGCGTCAGTCGGCGGCGTGGTCGCGGCGGGTGATCGCGAGATTGTCGCGGTGGATCACCTCGTCGTAGGGGCAGTAGCCGAGTTCTTCGGCGATCCGTTCCGTCTTCAGGCCCGCGATGCGGTGAAGGTCGGCGATGGAGTAGTTCACGAGGCCCCTGGCGAACTCACGGCCATCCGCCGCCGCGAGCGCGACGATGTCACCGGTGGCGAATTCACCCTCCAGCCGGCGCACGCCCGCGGCGAGCAGGCTGCGCCCGTGATCGACGACGGCCGCCCGGGCCCCATCGTCGACGATCACCCGCCCCTTGGCGTCGGCCGACCAGCCGAGCCAGCGCTTCCAGGCGGGCATCGTGACGCCGCGTGCGAGAAAGGCCGTGCCAACGTCCTCGGCGGCCATCAACCGCTCGAGCACGTGGTCGTCGCGGCCGCATGCGATCACGCAGTGGCTGCCCGCCTCGGTGGCGATCCGGGCCGCCGCGATCTTGCTGGCCATACCCCCCTTCGATACGCCCCCGAGTCGGTCGCAGGCGAGGCCTTCGATGCGGCCGTCGATCCGCTCGACGATGGGCACCCGGGCCGCACCGGCCTCCGACGGATGGCGGTCGAACACGCCGTCGACGTCCGAGAGGAGGACGAGCAGATCGGCCCCGAGGAGCGTTGTCACGAGGGCCGCGAGACGGTCGTTGTCGCCGAAACTCGTCCGTAATTCCTCGACGCTGACGGTATCGTTTTCGTTGATCACCGGGATCGCCCCGTAATCGAGCAGCGCCCGCAGCGTGTTGCGGATGTTGAGGTAGCGGGCCCGGTCCTGCAGATCGTCGGCAACCAGGAGCACCTGGGCAGCATGCCGATTGCGGCCCCGAAACGCACGCTCGTAGGCCTCGATGAGGCTGCTCTGCCCGATCGCCGCCACGGCCTGCAGGTGGGCGAGCTCTTGGGGTCGCGCCCTCAGGCCCATCCGGCCCATGCCCGCACCGACGGCGCCGGAACTCACGAGCACCACGCGCCTTCCCTGGGAGAGCAGGGCGTCGAACTGCCTGCCCAGCACCTCGATTCGCGCCGTGTCGAGCAGACCGTCGCTGCCGGTGAGCACGCGGGTGCCGACCTTCACGATGACGAGTCGGGAGGTGTCGGCAAGGGTCCGGCGCGAAGGATCAGCCATGGACGTTCGAATGACGGAGAATCGAGCCGCAGGGAAACCCGAATCCTACCCACCCGATGCCATCGTCGGCCACCGCACCACGGCGTGGGCGACCGGCCGACTCCACGACAGCGGTTTTCATGCCGGTGGAGTTCAGGCCGTTGAGCGACTCCGGGATCGGCCGCTATAGTCCGGTGGTGGCGCGGTTTTCCAGCCTTCCCCTCAGGCGTCTCCAGTGAGCGAACTCCATCACGAGTGCGGGCTGGCGGCGATCTACCACCTGCCCGGTTCCGAGCCGAGCCCGCTTTGTCCGGCTCAGGGGCCCGACGAGGTCTCGCGGCTCGTGCCGCGGATGCTGCTCGATATCCAAAACCGCGGCCAGCTGTCGGCCGGTATGACGGCCTGGAACCCCGCCCGCAGCCACCTGCTCGCCACGCTCAAGGACGTGGGCACCGTGAGCGAGGTGTTTCGCCTGGGCCACCGCGGCAAGTACGAGAGCCTGATGGAGCAACACGTCGGCCCGGCGGCGATCGGCCACGTGCGCTACGCCACCTGCGGCGCCGACGACCGCGGGTACGCGCAGCCGCTCGAGCGGCCGCACATCCAGAAGCGGAAGTGGTTTGCCTTCGGGTTCAACGGCCAGCTCGCCAACTATCCCGAGCTCCGCGCCGAGATTCTCGCCGGCGACGACAACCACCTGGCCCGTGACAACGACACCGAAGTGATCATGCACGCGATCGGCAACGAGCTCTCCGGCCTCGCCGATCCGAGCCCCGTCGACCTCTTGGCCGCGATCGCCGCCCGCTTCGACGGCGCGTGGAATCTCGCGATTCTCGACGCCTGCGGCCGCATGATCGTGGCCCGCGACCCGCTCGGCATCCGGCCGATGGAATATGCCCGCCTGGGTCCGCTCGTCGCCGCCGCCAGCGAGAGCGTGGCCCTGCTCAATCTCGGGTTCCCGGCGGCGTCGATCCGGTCGCTCGAGCCAGGCACCGCGTTGATCGTGGACGGGGGCCAGATGCGAATCGAGCGTTTCGCCCCCAGCCCGCGCCGGGCCCACTGCTTCTTCGAGTGGGTCTATTTCGCGAACGTGGCCAGCACCATGGACGACCGCAGCGTGTACCTCACGCGCAAGCGGCTCGGCGAGGAGTTGGCCCGCCTCGAGACCGTTCCGATCGATGCCGATACCGTCGTGGTTCCGGTGCCCGACACGAGCAAGGCCGCCGCCGATGCCATGGCCTACGCGCTCTCGATCCCCTGCGTCGAGGGCCTTATTCGCAACCGCTACACGGGCCGCACGTTCATCGACGGCGCATCCAGCCGGCGCCAAAAGGCCGAATCGAAATACACGCCGCTCCGCGAGGTGCTCGAGGGCAAGCGGGTGCTGCTCGTCGAAGACTCGATCGTGCGCAGCACCACGATGAAGGTGCTGCTCGGCCGGATGCGGTCGCTCGGCCTGGCCCGCGAGATCCACGTGCGGGTTGCCTGCCCGCCGATCGTCGCCCCCTGTTTCTACGGCATCGATATGTCGACGATCGACGAGCTCTTCGCCCCGGCCTTCCTGCCCGACGGCCGGCTCACGGCAGAAGCACAGACCGCCATGGCGGCGAAACTGGGCGCCGACTCGCTCCGCTATCTGCCGATCGAGGCGGTGGCCCGCTCCATCGGATTCGACGCCGCCGAACTCTGCCAGGCCTGCATCACGGGCGAGTATCCGACGCCGGCAGGCGAGCGACTCTACCAGGTCGCCCTCGCGCAGACTGCCGGTGGCCAGGCAGGCCGCACCTACGAGAGCGTCCCGTAGGACAGGCTTCAGCCTGTCACGCTGATCAATCCTCAGCGCGCCCAATCCGGCTTCGGGGGAGCGGCAAAAGTCGCCGCTGCGCGGTCTTTCAGATCCTCACTCAGGCCGCCGCGGCCCTCGTTCGGGAAGCGTTCGCCGACTCCCCCGAATCCTCCCGTCTCCAGTTGAGGAGGCTTCGGGCTCCCCGTGTCCCGGGAGCCGGCGTATTTGACCAGCGCAACCATGGATGGCGCAGCGCAGGCAAATCCGAGTGAGCCGAAGCCTGGAGGGCGGAGGCGAACGTCCGGCGACGGGACATGGGGAGTCCGAAGCCGGCACGTCTCCAAGAGAGTGAACGTCTGGCGAGACGGTACGGGGTAACCCCGAGCCGGGGCGCATGAGTTGACGCTGAACAGGTGAGACCCCCGTCCTACGGTACGCGAGTGACAGCCGCGGGGCGGTCGTTGCGCGTGAAGAGGGCGCGCCACACGGGGGCGCCGGCGAGGCGGGTGCGGCGCTCGAAGTGGGTGTGGTAGTCGAGGTCGTGCTCGGCCGGGCGGGGATCCACAGGAGCCGGCTCGGAGAACAGGCCTGTGGCCCGCGTGAAGTCGAGCGTTTCCAGGAAGTATTCCTCGACGTCGGTCCACACGTGGAGTTCGCCGCCGGCAGGCAGCACGCGGCCGGCGTGCTGGAGAAACGTCTCCGAGAGCACGCGCCGCTTGCGGTGCCGGGCCTTCCACCACGGGTCGGGAAAATAGACGTGGACCGCGGCCAGGCAGGCGTCGGGCAGCAGACCACGTACGAGCCATGTGGCGTCGCCCGAGATCATGCGGGCGTTCGTTGCACCACGGCGGGCGAGGCGGGCGGCACAGAGGCGGGCGTAGCCTGGCGCGATCTCGGCGCCGAGAAAGTTGCGGTCGGGGCGGGCTGCGGAGGCGGTGTCAAGGAACAGGCCCTTGCCGCTGCCGACCTCGAGTTCGATCGGGGCCCGCGCGGGAAAAAGCGTGGCTGGGTCGAGGGGTACCGGCAGATTCGTGAGCACGACGAGGTGCGACGAGAGGTCGAGCGCGGGATCGGGCTTCTTCGGGGGCCGGCGCGGCATCAGTGGGCCGTGGTCCCGCCGGACGACTCGAGCAGAAAATCAACCGGCAGCGGCACGCCCTTGATCACGCCATCGACGACGATGCTCTCGCGCACCACGCCCTGGAAGCGGCACACGATCATCGCCTTGGGCCGCACCCGCACACGCTCCACGGCGATCACGAGCCGGTCGCCCGGGACCACCGGCTCACGGAATCGCACCTCCTCCATGCCGCCGAAGCCGATCACCTTGGCGTCGAGGAGATTGTGCTTCTGCGTGTAGTAGCTGGAGAGCTGCGCCGCCGCTTCGCACATGAGCACACCGGGCATCAACGGCATCGCCGGAAAGTGCCCGCGCACCCAGAATTCGTCGCGGGTGACGTCCTTGTAGCCGACGCACAGGCCGCGGCCATGGTCCTCGTGGACGATCGCCGTGAGTTGCTCCATCTCGAACCGCTGCTTGTTCCAGCGGCGGATCTCGTGGATGTCGGCGATGACGTGGTTGAGGTCGTATTCGCTCGGGTGGATGAGAAAATCGCGCGGGGCCACGGCCGTGCTTCCTCGGGCGGCGGAGGTCAGGTGCGGATGTGCTTGCGCTTGGCCTTGCGGGCCTTGCTGTTGGCGGGCCGGGCGCCGTGGTTGGCCTTCTTGAGGCCGCGATGGGGCTTTGCCATGAGAATCGTCCTCTGGTCGTGGGCCGCACGGGCCTTGCCGCGCGGTGGGCGTGTTGTACCACGCCATCGCCGGGGCCGCCACGCCGCCCGCACGGCGTCCCGGTCAGCGCCGCCGATCGGCGGCCGCCGCCCGGTGTTCGGCGGCGATCGCCTCGCGGAGGCTCGTACGCAGAATCTCCACGAAGCTGGCAGCGAGAAATCCGAACAGTCCGCCGATCACGGCCGACGAGAATCCGCCGATCACCGCGCCGGCCCACGAGCAGGTCGTGAACGCCACGAGTGCCGATGTCCCGATCACCGCGCCGCAGGCCGCGCCGATCGCCGCGGAGACGGGCACGAGGCGGCCGAGGCTGCCCGAACGCTCGAGGTGCGTGGGCCGCGGAGCGGGCACGGCCACGGCCTGCATCCTCGACGGCGGCCGGCGGGAGAGTTCGAGATCGGTCGCCTCACGCATCTTCGTGCCGAGGGCGTTGCCCGCTACGTGGGCCGCCAGGCTCGCGATCACCACGGCGGCCGCCATCCAGCCGGCGATCCCCAGCCAGGTGATCGCCGCGCAGGCGATCGCCACCACCACCACGAGCCAGGAATACGTCGCCAGCCGCATGCGCTACCCTCGCACTCCTCATCGTAGCAGCGCGGGCGGAGGCGGCCGTCAAAAGCCCCGGTCGACGGCCTCTTCGCGGTAGATCGGCAGCAGGCGGTAGTAGACCTCGAGCGTGAGCACGGCAAGCGCGGTGTGGGCGAGTCGCCCACCCGGCGCCGTGTCGTGATCAGCGAAGAACCAGCTGCCGGCCTCGTGGCCGAACCGCGCCTGGCAGGCCACCAGATGGTCGCGGTTCTTGGCGTTCCAACGCGGCCAGACGGGATGGTCGAGCTGGAGGAGGGCCTGCGCGAGATAGAAGTTTTGATAGATGTTCGTGGGATGCGGTCCTGGCTTGGCGAGGTTCGTGACACCGCGGTTGAGCGCCTCCTGCCCGCTGCCCCAGCCGGTGTACATGCGGCAGAGCAGGCCGATCGCCGAGGTGCAGGGCTTCGCGGCCGGCGTGCGGTAGCCGTAGGCGGCGCCGCCCTGCGTCTGCACGCGGTCGAGGAACCTCCGGGCCGCTTCGATCGTGGGCGAGGGCACCTCGACGCCCGCGAGCATCGCGCTCTTGAGGGCCGCGATCTGCCAGGCCGTCACGGTGATGTCGCCGGCCTGCCCCGGCAGGTAGCGCCAGCCGCCTCCGTGAAGATCCTGTGCTGTTTCGGTGAACCGGACCGCATCGCGGACGTAGGGCACGAGCATCTCGTCGCCCGTCATGCCGAGCGCCTCAGCGAGCGCGAGCGTGGTGACGCCGTGGCCGTACATCGTGCCCTCGCAGAAGTCGCCGCCGCGCGGCGTGGGCTGCATTCGGCTGACAAGATAGTAGATGCCGCGCGATACGGTCTCGTGATACGGGCCATCGACGTGCGTGCTCCCCGCGCCCAGAAAGGGCAGGAGCGCGGTCGCCGTGCTCGCCGTCGAGCCGGTGAGCGTGCCGGGATCGCGGCACGCGCCGTCGCAGCGGCAGCCGGAGAGGTCGAACTGCCAGGAGCCGTCGACAGCCTGATGGAGCGCGAGCCAGGCGAGGCCGGCCTCGACGGCTGCCTCGCTCGCCGGCGAGCCGCCGCGGGCGAGCGCGGCGATACCACGGGCCGGGCCGCGCCGCGCCGCGAACGCCGCGGTGCCGCTCGCCACCGCGCCGTCGGCCCGGGCAGCGGCAGGGGCCGCGCTGCCCACGCGCACCGAGACGGCGCGGGCTGGCGGCCCGGCGGGGTCCTCGCGGATCGGCGGCTCCTCCGCAGGGGCGAGCGGCGCGTCGCTCGGATTCTGCACGGCGACGAGCGGCACGTCGTCGGCTGGTGGTGGTGCGGCCTCAGCGGCAGGCTCCACGGCGGCAGAGGCTGCGAACTCCTCGATCGGATCGCCCAAGGCGACGTCGGCAAAATGTTCGTCGCCAACGGCCTCGGCCTCATCAAACCGGATGTGGAGCGGCTTGGGCGGCGGCGAACGCCGGGCCTCGAAAGCGAGGATCGCGAGCACGATGCACACGACCACATGCGCGACGAGGCTCACATAGCCGGCCCTCACGGCGGGGCTGGCCACGGCCCGTTCGATCCACGGCGTATCTCGACTCTCGCTCGGCATGGCCCTGCCTGTGGGGGCGACTTTTCCGGTGGGGCAAATCGTACGCTCGGGAAGGGCTGCTTTCCCCGCGCAGACCGCGATCCCCATGGACGATCTCCGGGTGTCATCGACCGGCCCGTAGGACAGGCTTCAGCCTGTCATGTCTCAACTCGCAACCCGGCTCGGGGTTACCCCGTACCGTCTCGCCGGACGTTCGCCTTCGCCCTCCTGGCAATCCTGTTCGGCACGGCGGTTGCCGTCTTGTGGAGCAAGCATCCCGCTTGCCGTAGGACAGGCTTCAGCCTGTCATGCCCGAACTCGCCCAATCCGGCTCGGGGTTACCCCGTACC
>Ga0075471_10001528_pt1 | contig 15244 bp, 13 predicted proteins | sample DEB19_08_DNA_2_FD_74787 | JGI IMG/M metagenome (GOLD analysis project Ga0075471, IMG submission 74787) | Aqueous microbial communities from the Delaware River and Bay under freshwater to marine salinity gradient to study organic matter... | ecosystem: Environmental > Aquatic > Marine > Coastal ... | reverse complement strand
TCGTCGGCTTGATCGTCGGCGAGTGCGGCACCCAGACGCGCCCGACTGTCGCCGGTGAACACCGCCACCTGCCACGGCCATGTTCGTTTGTGGTTGGGTGCCCACGTGATGAGCGAGCACAAACGTGTGACGATCTCGGGGTCGACGGGAACGGTGGTGTCGATCAACAGGCTGGTGCGTCGCTGCTGCACGACTGACTCGAGGTGTTCGAAGGACTCGGGCCAGCCGTGGATGTTCGGCGAACGCGGTACGACGTGGTCGGCCGCGTTCATCTCAGCGTCCGAGGCCACGCAAGCCCGACCAAGCGAGCACTGCCAACTGCTCGGCAATCCGGTCGGGCTCGAACGATGTGCCCGAGTCGATCAACTTTCGGCTCGCTGACTCGGCCATGCCGACGATCGCGTGCGCCAGGGTCTCGCGGTGCTCGGCGGAGATGTCCACCGTGATGAGCGACGCGATGGCACTCGCAACGCCGTCGGTCACCCTGCGGACGGCATCGGCGAAATCGTCGTCGGAACGTGGCCCGCTGCCGAACAGCAGCAAGAACGCATCGTGGTCGTCGGCCACCCAGTGGAAGTAGGCGCTGAAGCCGGCGAGGGTCTGTGTGCGCCCGTCGACGGCCTCGGCAGTTGCTTTCGAGATGCGGGTGAGCAGACGCCGCCCCACTTCGTCGAGCAGCGCGATGTAGAGATCCTTCTTCGACGCAAAGTGCTGATACACGACCGGTTTGGTGACCCCGGCGGCCACGGCCACATCGTTCATCGAAGCGGCGTGGTACCCGTTCTTGGCGAACACCCCGACGGCGACGTCGACGAGTTGTTCACGACGTGCGGTGGCGTTGAGGCGGACGGTCATGATTCCGGTGAGCGTAACGGCGGGCAACGACGGTTCCGATGCCGCTTCTGGGTACTCAACCGGGGCGTTCGTCCAGCAGATCCTCGGCGATCTGACGGGTCTGCCAATCACGGTCGTCGAGCAGTGCCCGCAGCGCATCGTCGGCCTCGGGCGAGTCGAACGGAGCGAGCGCAACCGCCGCACGACGTCGCACCGCAGGCTTGTCGTGTGTGGCTGCAATGATCGCCGGCATTCCCCGAGGGTCACCCACTGCGCCGAGCGCAGCAACGGCGGCCTCACGAACGAGGGGCTCGGGGTGTGAGCCGGCCAGTTCGATGAGACGCTGAAGCGTGGCGTCGTCGGCAGACTCGTGTTCGCCGATCGCCCAGCACGACATCTCGACGACGGACCAGTCGCTGTCGTCGAGCGCACTGCGCAGCGCACAATCGGGCATCGACGCTGCTGCTTGCGCGGCCCGACGCCGGACATCGGCCGAGGGTTCCGCTGCGGGGTCGAGCATCGTGGCCACGTCTGCAACGGTCAGGTGGCCGAGACGCTGCAGCGCACCCAATGCCGTGGCGCGCACTGAGGGATCGGGGTCGCCGAGTGCGGCTCGCGCAATGTCCACCTGGCCCGTGTGGCCTGCGATAGCGATCTCGCGCCGTCGGCTCACGGGTTCACTTCAGTCGACCGGTGACCGAGCCGACGAGCCAGATCGCCGATGCGCCGAGCACGACAGCCACCACGATCGCTGCCGCAATACCCACGACGGCCACAGCGACCATCGAGACGGCGCGCCGCAGCGCGGTCGGGCGTCGATACAGCGGAACGGGTCGGCGATCCACGAGCACCACGGGTTCGGGACGCGGTTGGAGCCACGGCCGCAGGCCGGGAAAGTTTTCCCGGGCGCGCAGTGCGAAAGACCCCAAGGCCCTGACAGGCTTGGCGCGGCCCGCGAGGATCAACACGACCAGCACCGCGCCGAGGGTCCAGCCGGGATGGTCCACCAAGAGAGCCTGCAAGATGGTCGACGACAACACGCAGAACGAGATGGTACCGAGCGGTGCCAGCATGAATGTGTCGCCATCGCGTCGCCATCGGTGGTGGGCAGTGCCCCTTGCCGTCGTCGGCCTTGCCGTTCCGCTGGGTGCACTGATCGCCAACAGCATCGTGGTCGAGCACTGGTCATTCGGTCCGGGGAGCGCAGCAGCGGTGGGTTCACGGCTCGCGTTCGAGTCCCTGCCCGAGGGAGTGACCGAAGACGACAGCGACGGCCAGTTCCTCTTTGTCACGGTGACCGGAAGCCATCTCAACGTGCTGCAGTACACCCTCGGGCGCAGCGATGACGACCTCCGCATTCTCGATCGGCGTCAACGCTTCGGGGACTCCAAGCCGACTCAGGAGCGCGAGATCGATCTGCAGATGATGCGTGACGCCAAGGATGTGGCCGAGTATGTGGCCTACAAGCGACTGGGGTTCGACGCCGTGTTGCGCCCCGGTGAACTCGTTGTGGGCCAGGTGCTCTGTCTGAATGGTGTGCGCATCACCGATACCGCCTGCACCACGCCGGCACCTGCCGCTGAGTTCCTCGAACGTGGTGCCACCATCACGGCGGTGGACGGCGTGGCGACGCCCACGATCGAGGATCTCGCCCCGGTCATGGCCAAGCACGAGCCGGGTGACACCGTGATGGTTCGCTTCCGTTCTCCCAACTCCACCGATGAGCGGGAGGCCACGTTCCGTACGTTCGCCTCCCCCGAGGAACCGCAGCGGGCATTGATCGGCTTCACGGCGCACGATACGTACTCAGTGGAACTGCCGTTTCGCGCGTCGATCGACACCGATGAGATCGGTGGACCATCGGCAGGGCTGGCATTCACCCTCACGCTCATCGATCGCTTGAGCGCCGGTTCGCTCACCGGCGGTCGGCGTGTGGCGGTGACCGGCACCATCCGCGAGGACGGCAGTGTGGGTGCGATCGGTGGGCTCAGACAAAAGACCGTCGCAGTGCGACAGGCCGGGGCGAAGTTCTTCATCGTCCCGCTCGAACAGGGCGAAGACGGTGTTGATGGTCTCGATGCCGCGCGGGCGGCGGCCGGCTCGGCAGTGGAGATCATCCCGGTGGCCACCCTCGAGGATGCACTGCGCGAACTCGTGAAGCGCGGTGGGGTGCCGATCGCCGGAACACCGTTGGTGAGTGGCGCACAACCCGGCTGAACGTGCTGATTGACACCCCTCGTTCGGGTATCAGCCGTACTCTTGGGCCGTGGCTATCTCCTTTTCGCGTCCGAACACCGATGGGTCGGGTGACGGTTCTGGCGATGACTCGGGTGAGTTCCGTGTGGTGCGGCGTGGGCTCGACCCGGAACAGGTGCACGAACGCATCACTGCGCTGAGTACCGAGGTGGAGCGCCTGCGCGAGGTCGAGGCATCGCTCCGGGCGGAATTGTCGATGGCGCAGCGTCCCATCGTGGGGCTGGGTGATGTGGATCCCGAGACCCTCGCCGCACTCGTCGGTGAAGAGACCGCAGGAGTGCTTGCGATGGCACGCGAAACTGCGGTGCAGTCGCGCCAGCGAGCCGAGGACGAAGCCGTGCAGATCGTGGCCGCCGCGTACGAAGAGGCAGCGCGCGTGCGCGAGTCCGTGCAGGAGGAAACCACCTACCTCCGGCGAACCACGGCCGAACAGGCCGAGACAGAGCTCGCTTCTGCACGTGCGAGGGGGCTCGAGATGGTGACCGAGGCCCGTGAGTATCGGGAAAAAGTGCTCGCCGACCTCGCCCAGCGCCGTGATCTCGCCCGTGAGCAGATCCGCGCCCTCATCGACGGACGAGACCGTCTGATGCGGGCCTTCGAGGTGGCTCGTCTCGCCTCGGTGGACATGCTCGCCGAGTTGGAGCAGGCGATACCGGTGGACGACGGTGACCCGACGCCGGTGTCTGGTGTGGCCTCGCCCGATCCCTCTGATGGCGACCATGCGGGTGCGGTTCTTGGGGTGTTCGACGGCGACGCGGAGATGGCCAACGACGACGAATCAGCGATGGCGGTGTCTGGTGCGACCGATGCCGAGGTGTCCGTGCTGGTTGCCTCGGAGTCCCCGTTTCATCGCCGCCGTCTCGCGTTGGACCCACTGATCGAGTCGCTCACCAGGCATTGGCGCCGCATCATGGTGGACGAGCAGAACGATGTGCTGGCCGCCGTGCGTCGATCCACCAATCTGTCCTCGATCGGTGAGCTCCTGCCCGACGAGGAAGCACACATCGACCGCTACGGCGCCTCGCTGGCCGAGGTGGACGCAGCGATCGATGCAGGAATCGCCTCGGTGGGCGCGGGTCCCGAGGGGCGCGACCGCACGGATGCGACCGCTGTTGCACGCGCAGTGCTCATGGAAGACCTGATTCTTCCCCTGCGCGAGCGTCTCGAACGAGTCATCGAGACATCGGGCGGCAACCGTTTCGAACTCAGTGCATACGTTCGGAGTTCGTACCGTGAGTGGAAACAGCAGCTGGAGTCGCATGCAACTGATTCGCTCGTTGCGGCCTTCGCCGCGGGGGCGTACGCAGGACTGGACACGGGCGCGCTCGTGGTGTGGCAGCCGGATCCAGAGGGTCCGTCGTGCAGCGAGGTTGCGGCGAACGCAGGTGTGGTGATCCGTGTGCCCGATCACTTCCCGAGTGGACATGCGCATCCGCCGGCAACGCGTGCCTGTCGCTGTCTGATCCAGCGTCTTCCCGACTAGGTTTCGTGGGGTGCGGAACCCCTCGGATCTCCCCTCGCGTCGCCTCAAGGTTCCCCGGCTCCGGTTGAACACCCGGTGGAGGGTTGCGATCGGTGTCGTCATCGTCGCTTTCATCATCGGACTGTTCTCGGCCCGGGGAATCGCCAGTTTCTATGTCGACTCGTTGTGGTACCGCTCCGTGGGCCGCTCGGATGTTTTCTGGGACACCTTCTGGGTGAAGGTGGTACTCGGTGTGGGCTGTGCCACGGTCTTCGCAGTGCTCGCCGCGCTGAGCCTGACCGTTGCCGATCGCATCGCGCCGACGGTTCGTCCTGCCGGGCCCGAAGAAGAGATGCTCGAGCGCGTGCGCTCCTTCATCGGTGCGCGCCGGCGTCTGCTCCGTGCGGCGATCGCCATCATGTTCGGTCTCATGGTGGGACTCCCTGCGGCAGCGAAGTGGAGGGAATGGCTGCTGTTCCGCAACAGCGTGTCGTTCGGCACCAAGGATCCCCAGTTCGGACAAGACGTCTCGTGGTACGTCTTCCGACTGCCGTTCCTCACGTGGCTCATCGGTTGGCTGTTCAGTGCCTTCCTCATCGTGTTGATACTCACCGCTGTTGCGCACTATGTGAACGGTGGTATCCGCACCTCGGGTCCGGCGCCGCACGTGACCCCGCAGGTGAAACTGCACATCTCGGTGATTCTCGCAGTGCTGGCCGTGTTGAAAGCGGGGCAGTACTGGCTCCGTCGATACACACTCACTTCGTCCACGCGCGGCTTCGTGCAGGGTGCGGGCTACACCGACGTCAAGGCCACGCTGCCTGCGCTCAACCTGCTCATCCTCATCTCGCTCGCTGCCGCGGCGCTGCTCATCTGGAACGTCCGTCAGCGTGGGTGGCGACTTCCGGTGATTGCGGTGGGGCTGTGGGCAGTGGTGGCCATCGTGGCCGGCACGCTGTACCCGGCGGTGATCCAGAAGTTCCGCGTGGAGCCGTCGCAGTCCAAGCGTGAGCGTCCGTACATCCAGCGCAATATCGATCTCACGCAGCAGGCGTTCGGACTGGACACCGCAGTGTCGGCACGCGTGCCCGTGACATTCGGCAACGTGAGCACGCCGTCGGTGCAGCAGGCCACCGAGGCACTCTCGAACGTCCGACTGCTGGATCCGAAGCAGGACGCCATCCGACAGGCCTTCACACAGCAGCAGCGACCGCAGGGTTTCTACGAGTTCGCCGATCTCGATGTCGATCGCTACGAGATCGACGGCAAGTTGCAGCAGGTCATCGTTGCGGCCCGTGTGGTGGCCGAGAAACTCCCCAACAGTTCGTGGGAGAACACTCACCTTGCGTACACCCACGGACACGGACTGGTTGCTGCGCCCGCGAGTCGAGTCGCTGCCGATGGCCGCCCCCTGTACGAACCCGAGGTGGACAGCACGGCGCTCGGCGTGACCCGCCCCGAGATCTACGTGGGCGATGGGATGCCGGGAACGTATGTAGTGCTGAAGAGCAATCGTGCGGCGGGCGAGATCGGGCCGACAGGACCCGGTGAGCGGTATTCGGGTTCGGGCGGTGTGCGCGCCGGATCCGTGTTCCGTCGATTGGCGTTCGCACTGAAGTTCGGCGAGTACAACCTGTTCGGGTCCGGACTGATCGAGTCCGACAGTCGCGTGCTGTGGGTGCGTGATGTTCGTGAGCGCGTGCAGAAGATCGCGCCGTTCCTGTCGCTCGACTCGGATCCGTATCCGGTTGCACTCGACGGTCGGATCGTGTGGGTGGTCGACGCGTACACCACCACGTCGGAGTATCCGTACTCGGAGAACGCCGATACCTCTCAGTTGCCCGCAGGCAGTGGTTTGCGCAAGTCGTTCAACTACGTGCGTAACTCGGTGAAGGCGGTGGTCGATTCCTATGAGGGCGACGTCACCTTCTACCGAATGGACGAGACCGATCCCGTTGCGGCCGCGTGGGCCAAGGTGTTCCCGAAATTGTTCAAGCCCAAGAGCGCATTGCCCGCCGGACTGCGGGACCACCTGCGGTATCCCGAGGATCTGCTGCGCGTGCAGACCGCACACCTGGGCAAGTACCACCTCACACAGGCAGACGATTTCTTCAACTCGGACCTTCGCTGGTGCGTCACCCAGAACGTGCCCGGCCAGCAGTCGGCCGAGCTTCCCACTGTGGTGGCCTCTGCGGTGCCGTCGGCGAATACGTCATCTGCGGCAGCGTCGGCCACCAAGTGCAGCCAGGGTGGCCGCTTCGTGCCGTACTACGCATTGTTCACGCCTCCGGGTGCCGACAAGCCCGAGTTCGCGTTGATCCGCCCCTTTGCACCGTTCTCGCCCGACGACACCCTGCAGGTGTTGCGAGCCTTTGCAACCGGAACAGTGGACGCCAATCTCGAGCCGCGCCTCACGCTGTACGACGTACAGGGCGCGCCGCCCGCAGGGCCGTACACGGCTCACCTGCAGATCCAATCCGAACTCAGCCAGGCCTTCACCCTCGAGGACTCCAAGGGTTCCAAGGTGCTCTTCGGCGACATGCAGATCGTTCCGGTGGGCGACGGCCTGGTGTATGCCCGACCGATCTATGTGAAAGCAGAGGGTCAGACCGCTATCCCGGACCTGCGCTATGTCGTGGTGATCGCAAACGACAAGTTGGGCCAAGGTGATTCGCTGACGGCAGCACTGAACAATCTGTTCCCCGGCGCTGAGGTGGTGCTCGGCGACCGCGGTGGCACCTCCACCACCACGCCCACGACCGGACCATCGGGTCCCTCGGGTCCGAGTGGCGCATCGGGGGCGTCTGGTGCCACTGGTCCGGCCGGCGTGTCGACCGTGGGGCAATTGCTCGCCGAGGCGAGTGCGTTGTTCGACGAGGCCGATGCGGCACTGCGCGCCGGCGATCTCGGCACGTATCAGTCGAAGGTGAAAGCAGCACGGGCCAAGATCGAGGCCGCCGAGGTACTCCTCAGTGGGTCACCTCGCGGCGCATCGGGTGCCTCGGGGCCGTCGGGGCTGACGGGTCCGAGTGGCCCTGCATCGGTGGCCACCTCGGTGCCCGCACCGACCCCGACGGCGTAGGGCGCACCCGAAGTTCGTCCTCGGGTCGACCGGGCTTCACCGTGGGTTTACCTCGCTGCTCCACACTGATCGCATGGGTCGCACACGCAGGTGGCACGGGTGGTTCGAAGATGTGATGCGGGCGATGGCAGACGCCGGAACGCTGTTCGGTCTGCCGCCCGCATCGGTGGAGTTGATGATTCTCGAAGAACGCGAGCGTGAGCTCGATTGCTCAGCCGTGCGCGGCGGTGATGAAGGCCTCGAGCTCGCGGGCGATGTTGGGTCCGGCAGGCTGGTAGGCGACTTCGGTGACACCTGCGGCGGCGAATCCAGCGAGCGTCTCGCGCAGCCGGGCCGGGCTGTAGGCCCCACCCATGGCCTCGATGAGGTCACCGGTGATCAGCGGACGATCACGTTCGTTGACCGCCACCAGATGCTTGTCGTGAATCGCTAGGTGCTTCACGTCGGCGGGAACGTCGGCGTAGCGGGCCAGCCACTCGGGGCCGCCCGGCATGTTCTCCACGCCGAGCTCGTTCTCGGCGAAGAAGTGGAAGTACACCGCTGCCCCGTGCCCGGCTGCCTCGATCACTCGTTGGCTGTTGGGTGATTCGCCCGCATCGAGCACGGTGCCGAAATGCAGCATGATCTGCCGCCCGCGTGATGGGTCGGGTTGGGCACCACCGAGGAACAGGCCGGCCCCGAGTTGCCGCGCAACTTCGTAGCCCTTGGGACCTGCAGCGCCGATCACGAAGGGAACCTTGATGGGGCGTGGTGCACCGAAGCCATCCGGGTGGATCATCTGGATCTTGGCGCCCTCCCATGAGGTGACGTCGCCGCGCAGCAAGGCCTGAACCACCTCGATGTACTGCTGGACGAATGCCCACCTGAGCGGTTTCTGACCGAGCGTAAAGCGACCGGTGAAACCCGATCCGACACCGATCTGCACGCGGTGTTCGCCGGCGAGATCGACAAGGGTGGCGATCGCCGCAGCGGTGGTCATCGGGTGGCGCAGACTGGGGATCAGTACTCCGGGTCCGAGGCCGATCGTGCTCGTGCGCTCGGCGGCGCGGCACAACTGCACCCACACATCGGGATAGAGCGCCGGCGAGTCGTAGCACCAGGCGCGGGTGTAGCCGAGTTTCTCGGCGAGAACGATGTGATCCACGGTGGCCATCTGGGTGGCAAAGGCGCAGGTGACTTCGATGCTCATGGGGGCGACGGTAGCCGCGTCGCTCGTCCGGCGCCCGTGTGGGTTCGGGCCCTCGAGCCACTCGGCCACTCGGCCACTCGGCCGCACTGGCGGGCATCGTCCATACTGTGTGCGTGGGGGAGTTCGACCGGGTACTCAGTGTCGATCGAGACATCGTCGACGATCCCTACCCGGTGTGGGGCGCCATGCGTGAACGATGCCCGGTGTTCACCGAACCGCGTTTCAACGTGGTGGTCGTCACCAAGTACGACGACATCGTCGATGTCGCCCGGCGCACCGAGGACTTCACATCGATCCTGGCTGCCTATGGACCGAACGCACACGATCGGGGCGACATACCTGCTCGGCTGTGTGCGCTCGCGCGCACCGCAGGTACGCCCGACGCACCGCCACCGGGATGGGTCGATCAGTTGCTCGACGCGTACGTTCCCGACCTGCAGGACCAGTTGCAGCACGTCGATCCGCCACTGCACACCCATCACCGTCGAATCGTGAGCCGTTGGTTCACGCCGGCGAGTGTGATCGAGCGGGAGCCGCATATCCGCGCCATCGCCCGGTCTCTCATCGAGCGATTCGCCGACGGTGGTCGTGTCGAGATGCTGGACGCCTTCGCGGGCCCGTTCCCCGCAACAGTCGTCGCCGACACGATCGGGATACCGGAGGAGCATCGGGAGCTTTTCCTCGACTGGAAAGAAGAGATCATCGGTAATCCGGAGGCCGAGGGCTCGCGCAGCACCTCGCAGCGGTACCGCCAGATCCGCGAACTGTTCGGATCGTTCATCGCCGCACGTCGGGTGGAACCACGCAACGACATGATCACGACACTGGTGCAGGCCCGTACACCAGCCGGTGAACTCCTCGACGACACCGCCATTCTCGGCCTCTTGATGTTGTTCCTCGGTGGCGGGCAGGAGACGACGGCCAAGGCCATCACCACCGGCCTACGCCTCCTCGGCGAACGACCGCAGCTGCAGGATCGACTGCGTGCAGAACCGGAGCGCATTCCTGCCTTCGTGGAAGAAGTGCTTCGCTTCGACCCACCGGTGCGGGGCATCTTCCGCATGGCGCGCCACGACACCACCATCGGCGGCGTCGACGTACCAGAGGGTTCACTCGTGCAGATCATGTGGGGTTCGGGCAATCGTGACCACTCGGCATTCGGTGATGCCGATGTGTTCGACCCTGATCGCTACGCCGGCGGGCGTCACGGTGACCGACCGACGCTCACGTTCGGGCACGGCGTGCACCTGTGTCCCGGTGCGCCACTCGCGCGGCTGCAGACCCGCATTGCGTTCGAGGAACTGCTCGGCACTTTCGGTCGACTGTCGTTGTCGGACATTAATGAGTTCCGCTACTTCCGGAGCCAGATTCTGCGCGGACTCGCTGGCGTCTGGCTGGACCTCGAGCCCGCGTGACCCCGTGGTGATGTGACATGCCGAACCGTCTGGCACACAACGATCTCGTATTGAGCCACTTCAGCCTGCCGCGTGACACACCGCTCGAGGACCGTGTGCGTGCGGCGGCCGCCGCGGGTTATGCGGGCATCGGGTGGTACGTCGCCGACTATGTGGACCATGTGCAACGCGGCTGGACGGATCGGCGCATCGCCGATCTCCTCGCCGACCACGATCTGGTGCTCCACGAGGTGGATGCGTTGCCACTGGACCGACTCACGTTCCTCGATGCAGCGGTGCACCTGGCCACCACCTTCGGCACGAACCACCTGCAGGTGCAGGGGAATCGCCCGGGGTCGGTGGCCGATGCTGCTCGCGTGATCGGCGAGATCGCCGACCGGGTGGCGCCGTACGACGTGGGTGTGGCGATCGAGTTCGTGGGCAACAAGAACATCACGTCGGCAGCGGATGCCTGGGAACTGACGCTGCTGTGCGGTCGCGCCAATGTGGGTGTGCAGGTGGACATCTGGCACCACGTGCGCGGAGCGAACGACTGGGAGATGCTCGAGGCACTGCCCATCGAGCGGATCATGTCGGTGCAGTTCGACGATGGACTCATCGCGCCCATCGACCCGGACTACACGGTGGACACCGTGACTCACCGGCGGGTGCCCGGTGAAGGTGAGTTCGACATCGACCGCTTCCTCGACACGATGTACCCACCCGAGTGTTCGCTCCCGCTGTCGCTCGAGGTGATCTCGGCCGAACTGCTCGCGTTGCCGGTGGACGAAGCGGCCCGACGTATCGCAGACGCAACCAGAGGCGTACTGCGCTGACGGCTGCCGGGATCAGAGCACTGAGAGGGCGTTGCTCTCGACCGCGTGGGTGAACATGCGCACCACATAGGCGCGAGTCATGGCCTCACCGCGCTCGTTGCCTGCGTCGAACGTTGCAATGAGCGACATCGCCCCGATCGTGTAATACAGCAGGCTCTCGAGGTACGCGCGCCGACAGTCCTCCCACGAGTATCCCGTGATTCCGGCGCCGACGAGGCCGTCCCAGTAGCGCCGCAGCAGGCGCTCCCAATGTGCGCGTTGGTCCGGAACGTTCATCGATGTGCCGATGAGGTACGCCACGTCGGCGGGTCCGCGGCCGCGCACAGCAAGTTGCCAGTCGATGAACACGGGCTCGCCCCGGTCGAAGAAGAAGTTGTCGAGCCGTGAGTCGGTGTGCAAGAAGGTGTTCGGTCTGTGTGCCGTGCGTTGCAGGATGTCGCCGAAGCGCGGCTGAACCGTGCGGGCAAGTTCCACTGCGGCAGGGCCGACGATGTCGGACCAGTTCGCAGTCAGCACCTCCACGCCCGCTGCGTACATGGCCGGCAGGGTCTCGAGATAGGCGGGGTCGGCGCTCGTGGGCAGCCAGGTGAGTGCGAACAACTCGGGTCGCTCCCACCATGTGGCGTGCAGGGTGACGAGTCCGTCGATGATGCGTTCGGCCTGGGGCACCGTGACCCCTACCACCTGATCGCCCATCTCCATGCCGCCGAGGTCCTCGAGCAGCAGTACGTAGGCGCCGCGTGCGGGATCGAGATCCGCAGCAAAGGCCCGGGGTACGCGCAGCGGTGTGGTGGGGGCGATCTCGGCGAAGAAGCGCACCTCGCGTTCGTAGATGCCGAGCGCATCTCCCACCGGACGGTTCGCCGGGTCGGAGGTGGGGAACTTTGCGATGATCGATGCGGGCAGCGACGAGTCGCCGCGCAGGCGCACCCGGACGATCTCACCGAAGATCCCCACACCGGTGCCGATGTCCACGAGGTCGAAGCCGTCCACCCGTGCACCGAGTCGTTCGCTCAACCACTCGGCGGTCAGGTCCCCTGCGCATCCCGGAATCACACCCATGGCCGTGAACCTAGTCGGCTCCGATCCGGGGGCCGAAGGTGTGCGAGGCTGGGGTCATGGAGATCGGAGCACTCATCTTCCCGACGGACCACTCGATCCGTACGGACCAATTGGCTGTGGAACTCGAATCGCGCGGTTTCGAATCGCTGTGGGTCACCGAGCACACGCACATCCCGGTGAGCCGTCGCACACCGTGGCCCGGTGGACCCGAGTTGCCCGACATGTATCGCCGCACGGTGGATCCGTTCGTTGCACTCATGGCAGCGGGGGCGGTGACGAGCAGGCTCAAGTTGGGAACCGGGATCTGCCTCGTTGCGCAGCATCATCCGATCACACTGGCCAAGACCGTTGCTTCGGTCGACCTCATGTCCAATGGCCGGATGCTCCTCGGTATCGGTGTGGGCTGGAACGAGGACGAGATGGAGCACCACGGCGTGGACCCCAAGTTCCGCCGTGGTGTCACGCGTGAACATGTGTTGGCCATGAAGCGACTCTGGACCGAGGAGGAGGCTGGCTTCGACGGTCGTTTCGTGAAGTTCTCGCCGTCGTGGAGTTGGCCCAAGCCGGTGCAGTGGCCGAACCCGCCGGTGATCATGGGCGGCGCAGGCGGACCGATCACCTTCAAGCACATCATCGAGTACTGCGACGGTTGGATGCCCATCCACGGGCGCCGTGAGATCGACGAGAAGCTCCCGCTGTTGCGCTCGATGTCCGAAGAAGCCGGACGCGATCCCGCAACCATTGAGGTAGGCGTGTTCGGGTGCCCGCCCAAGCCCGAGACCATCGAGCGGTACGCAGCACTCGGCGTGAAGCGTGTGGCGCTCACGCTGCCGCCCGAGGGTGCCGACACCGTGTTGCCGATCCTCGACCGCTACGCGCCGCTCCTCGAGCAGTTCAGCGCATCATCGTCCTGACGTCTCGGTAGACATCGGTGGTCGTTGGTGCGGTGGTCGCTCAGCGCCGCGCACCTTCCCACGCCTCGATCATCCACGGGCGCTGACGCTCGAGTTGGCGGGCCAGGTAGGCACGAACTCGTTCGTCTCCAGGATGCTGCTGCACGTAGTCGTCGAGGGCGGTCCGCAGAACCACGGCTTCGTCGATCAAGCGCACGAGCGTGGGGAACAGGGCGGGATCGGGTGCAGATGGTGCTTCCACGCCGATGTCGGCGAGCAGCGAGCGGAGGTCCCGGTTGTCCTCCCAGAGGGCCTCGGGTTCCTGGGCGGTGCGGGCGCGCAGATGGCGCATCAGGTTCGACGCCGTGAGCACGATGCTGGCGGCGTAGGGGTCGGTCACTGCCGGTTTGATGATGTCGTCGACGCTTGCGATCACGTTGGCGAACACCTCGTCCGATGTGGGGCGCAGCATGTCATCGACCTCCTTGAGCGATGGTTCCCCGTGATTCCGACTTCGGTTCGAAGCCTGCGGCAAATGCCATGCGCAGTGTTGCCACATGTGACATCTCTGTACCCACCCAGGCGAGGCGTGCATTCTGGTCACCGCGTTCGATGAGGCACTGTGTTGCGTGGTTGGTGAACGAGAACATCACCAGCGAATACAGGCGTCGGTAGAACGCAACATGATCGGCGGTGACGCCGATGCCGCTGATGCCGTTGTAGTAGCGCAATGCCTCTGCCTCGTCCCACAGGAGGTCCTGGCACTGAGCAAGGTCGTATGCGGGGTCACACAGTCTGGAGAGTTCCCAGTCGCTCATCGCCACGATGCGGCCGTCTCGCCACACCTCCTCACCGAGGCCGTTCGTGCCCTTGCACAACGAGATCCGCGGCGCTGGGAATCGCTGTGCCTCTGCGCGGAAGTGCGCGATCGCTTCGCTGACGATGGGCATCGGCTCCACGCGGTGTTCGCGAATCGCAGCAGCGAAGTACTCCACTGCGAGCGGCGCGCAATCGTGAGCGGACGCCGGCACATCGAAGATCTCCCCGAAACCGAGTGCCGCCCAGTCACATGTGTGCAGCGCAGCGAGTCTGCGGAGATGCTCCATGCCGGCCTGCCGCCGAACCTCGGGATCGGGCCATCCGGCTATGCGCCAGTCGCCTTCCACCTGTTCACGCGCGTACGCGGGTCGTCCGGCGGGCCCGACCTCGGTGTACCAGAGGGGCCGCGCGACGGGGACGGGCCCACCGGGTTGCGCGAGCCGGCGGTACACCTCGTACTCGTGACGCAACGGGATGGGGTCCACGCTGCCGCCGGGTAGATCCTGGCGAACGGTGAACTTGCCTGCGTCGCAGTGCACCAGCCACGTCTCGCGCGAGACGCCGCGCGGGAACTTGGTGATCTGCAGCGCTCCCGGATCGCGGCCGAGACCCTCGCGCAACCACTGTGTTACTGCATCGGGTTCCAACGCTGCGCTCCCGTGGTGTGTTCGTAGACGTGTGCGGGTGGTCAGGAGGCCGAGTGGGGTCGACTCGGCGGGTCGTTCGACTCGAAGCCATACGGCGTATATCGGCCGTCGAGGAACAACTCGGTGTGTGCGGCACCATGGCTCACCGTCCCATCGGGTGCGGTAGTGCGAACACGTGAGAGGTATTCGACGCCGTACGCGTTCGGCATCTCGCGGCCGTCGTATGCCGTGTGTGCGTAGGGCTGCACGGCCCAATCGAAGGAGTCCCACTCCTGCTGGATGCCCGGCCCGTGGTAGGTGTACATCGAACCGCCGTCTTTCCAGCTGCCCGGCCCGTACCCGATCGGGTGTGGGTTCCACGGTTGGCCGGCGGGCTCGAACTCCTGCACCCATGTGCCGCCGTCTTCGTCGGTGAGGGTGATGGTGGCGCGACGCATGAGGCGTGTGCCGGGTCGGAACTCGATCTGGTGCCGACCGGCCACCAGCCGCAGGTGTCGGCCGTCCGGTCCCCAGTCGATGCCGCCGTCGAACGGTGTGCCGAACGTGTCGTTCATGCGGACCTGTTCACCGCCTTCGGATTCGTGCAGGTGGTAGAAGCCGCTGAATCGTGGACCCGAATCGGGTTGTTGGCCCTGGCCGAAGTTGGTCCAGAAGCGCAGTGCCCGGCGCACTGCAGGAACCTCGCGGGGTGGGAGCCACTTGCGCGCTGGTGCGAGCGGTGCGCGCTCGGCGTACAGACCCCACGAGTGGTCACGGCTCGCGTACCAACC
>Ga0075471_10001527_pt1 | contig 15250 bp, 8 predicted proteins | sample DEB19_08_DNA_2_FD_74787 | JGI IMG/M metagenome (GOLD analysis project Ga0075471, IMG submission 74787) | Aqueous microbial communities from the Delaware River and Bay under freshwater to marine salinity gradient to study organic matter... | ecosystem: Environmental > Aquatic > Marine > Coastal ... | reverse complement strand
AAGTTCCTGCTCTCCATCAAGAACAGACTAACGCATCCTAAGTATCAGGACCTACAACTCACTTTTGGACCACCAGGTGGTTTTGAAAAGAATTCTGATTCATGGAAGCAGGACTTAATTTACCTCTCCTCAGAGGCTCGTGACTCAGGCGAAAAGGACCCTACAGTTCAGGCTATAGGTATCCGTGGTCATATCTACGGCGCTCGTGCTGACTTAATCATCATGGATGACTGCGTGGATAACACCAACGCCCATGAGTACGAAAAGCAGATTGACTGGATTCAGTCTGAAGTCATGTCCCGTATTGATGAGGATGGGGGCAAACTGCTTCTCATAGGAACACGCTTGCGACCAAAGGACTTGTACTCCGAGTTGCGCGACCCTATGCGATACCCAGATGAAACTTCCCCTTGGACTTACTTTGCTCAACCTGCCGTTTTAGAATTTGATGAGGACCCTGAAAAATGGGTAACCCTTTGGGCTAAGACCAACATGCCACCTGTATCAGGTAAAGGTGTACCCGATAAAGACGGGCTATACCGCAAATGGGATGGACACGCACTTCTTAAAAAACGAAGCCGTCTATCTCCAAACCTGTGGGCAATGGTCTACCAGCAACAGCAGGTACATGAAGATTCAGCATTTCCTTCCGATGCTATTAAAGGTGTTATCAACGGCGCTAGAAATGTCGGGCGAATACCTAAAGGCAAGGCTGGCGTTAGAACGCACGGCATGGATGGACTTATTGTGATTGCAGGACTTGACCCTGCTGGCTCTGGTTACACAGCAGCCGTTTGTTTAGCCATTGATATTTCTACACAGAAACGCTACCTGCTAGATGTATCAAATAAGGCAGGTATGAAGCCAGATGAAATCAGGGAACTGATTAAAGACTGGACTGACATATATAAAGTTTCTGAGTGGCGTATTGAGAAAAATGCTTTCCAAACGATGTTAACTCAGGACCGTGAGGTACGGGAATACCTTTCGTCACGGGGTGCAATTCTGAGAGAACATCATACGGGTCAAAACAAATGGGACACCAACTTCGGAGTTGCATCCCTGACGACACTATTCCATGGTTGGGAAGATGGCAATGCTCTCATTGAGTTCCCATCAACTCACGCCTCAGAAGGTATCAAGACTTTAATTGAACAACTAATCACCTGGTATCCAGATGCGCCTAAAGCGCAAAAGACAGATACCGTGATGGCTTTCTGGTTTGCAGAACTTGGATGCAGAGATAGAGTCGCTAACGCAAGAACATTTGCACGCACTCATAGCAGCATCAATATGTTCCACACTCCATACGATAAATCCAAGCAATACACCGTAACACTCAGCGACATCTATTAGAACAGGAGGTGGGTGTGCCACTCTCGCTAGACGAAATCAAAGACAACTACGAGCGTTATCGCCAGTTGTACTCTGACCGTGACACCCGCATGGAACAAGTACTTCTTGTTCGTAAGGGTCGCATGCGCGATGTTTTCCCAGATTTGTTCCCAGACGGACCATTTGAGAATCCTATCGTTGCAAACATGGTAGATATTTCTGCTCGTGACTTGTCTGAAGTTATAGCGCCACTACCCGCATTTAACTGTAATTCCCCATCTATGGTGTCTGACAAAGAACGCAAGAAGGCTGACAAACGAGAAGAAATCGTTAACGGCATTATTGACTTTTCAGACTTACAAACACAGATGTTTCCAGCCTCTGACCGTTATGTATCCTACGGATTCGTACCTGCTCAGGTTGAAGTTGATTTAGAGAACAACATGCCACGCATCCGATTCATGGATTCCTATGGATGCTACCCAATCATTGACAGATTTGGAAAAGTACACGGCATGTATCAGCGCATCAAGAAGCCTTTGGCTGAACTGATGAGCGCATACCCAGAGTATGCACATTTACTGTATGACAAAGATTCTACAGATTCAATGTTGGAGATTGTTCGCTACCATGACAAAGACCAGGATATTCTTTTTGTCCCTCAAAGAAACAATATCGTCATTGACAGAACGCCTAACCCGATTGGCGAATGTCTTGTTCGCGTTGTTAAGCGACCATCCTTGGATGGCGAAACGCGAGGTCAATTTGACGATGTTCTTGCAATTCAGGTTGCTAAGGCTCGCTATGCGCTTCTATCTCTTGAAGCAGCAACTAAAGCGGTTCAAGCACCACTCGTAGCCCCTCAAGATGTAAATGAGTTAGCCTTTGGACCAGATGCTGTTATTAGAACTGACCGACCTTCAGATGTTCGCAGATTGCCTATTGAGATACCAGCAGGTGCTTTCGCACAACAGCAGGTACTTGAGGGAGAACTCCGTCTAGGAAGTCGTTACCCAGAATCCCGCACAGGAAACATTGATGCCTCCATCGTCACAGGTCGTGGCGTACAGGCACTCATGGGTGGATTTGATACACAAATCAAAACTGCACATGCAATGTTTGCTCGTGCTTTCGTTGAACTTATTGGGCTTGCGCTCAAAGTTGATGAAAAAGTTTTTGGCGATATGGAGAAAACTCTACGCGGTACACGCAATGGAGTTCCATACGCAATCAAATACAAGCCATCACGCGACATTGACGGTGACTACACTGTTGATGTTCAGTATGGTTTGATGGCAGGACTTGACCCTAACCGTGCGTTAGTGTTTGGTCTACAGGCTCGTGGAGATAAATTGATTTCCCGTGACTTCCTACGCCGTCAGATGCCTTTCTCTTTCAATGCAACACAAGAAGAAGAAAAGGTTGACACCGAAGATTTGCGCGATGCAATGAAGCAAGCAATTGCTTCCTATGCACAAGCAATTCCTGCACTTGCTTCTCAGGGACAAAATCCGTCAGATATTTTGTACAAGTTGTCTACTGTCATAAATGAACGCCAGAAGGGTACGCCCATTGAACAGGCAGTATCAGAGGCGTTTCAGCCTCAGAATCCCCCACCTGGTGCGATGACCCCTGAAGGAATAGTAAGTCCCGACATGCTTGGGCAGCCAGGTGCGGTCCCTCCAGGTGAGGGGCAACTTCCACAGGGTCTTAGTGCTACTGGTCGGATGCTTGGTGTTGCTCCAGGACAAATTGCTCCAGGCGGTAGACCAGATGTTCAGTCACTTTTAGCAAGTTTAACCCAAAGAGGTGAACCTAATCTTCAGGCTTCCCTCGTCAGACGACTACCAGTAGCGTAAGGGAGGTGACAGGGATGAAGAAGATTAAAGCAGGCAAGAAGCCAGCAAACCAAGGTTCAGCAGGAAAGCCAAACACAATGAAGCCACTTATGGCTAAGAAGGCTTCCTCAAAGGGTGGCAAGACATATTTCAGCAAGAACCCAACAGGAACTCGCGGTTCACGCAGCAAGTAATTTAAAGACCTGAGCAAGTCCCAAAACTGCTCAACTAAATTTAAATCCGAACTTAAGTGGGAGGGAAAATGGCAAAAGCAAAAGAGCAGAACTTTCAAGTATCTGCTACTGGCGGTGCAGGTACTAATGGTCAGCCTGCACGATTTGCAGCAGGTATAGACAATGCACAGGACTTCTATGACTTGCAGACTGCTGCAAAGTTAGAAGGAAGCAATCCTGCTTTCTCTCGCGTACCATCACCATCTAGCCAACGCCCGTTTCGTGGCGACTCGGCACAACCTTTAGTGCCACTAGATGCACCAACACAGCGCCCTGATGAAGATGTGCGTACAGGTGGAGCCTTTGGTCAAGAAACAATGTATGCATCAGACCAGATGGCTAATGGAGAAGATGCTAACCGTATGCGCCAAGCGCTACCTTACTTAACAGTATTAGCAGAATTACCAGAAACATCTAACAATTTTCGCAACTATGTAAGGTACTTAAAAAGCGTACTATGAGTTTTAGCGAAATACTGGGTAATGCAGCGAAAAAACTGCAAGGTAACGGGTTTGCCAACGAGATTGGCTTACCAACTTTGTTATTTGACATCGCAACTGTGTCGTCTAACGACAAGAACTGGGTGTCAGATGCGTTTAATATCGCTGGTGACACCTTCCGTTCAACGGTACTAGGTGCTTCTTACCCAATTCGCAAGACTGCAGGTGCAGCATTTGAAAAAGTTTTACTACCAACAGCGATGGTTTCATACAATGTTGGTGGTCGTTACCTTCGTGAGCCACTATCTGCAGCGTTAACCACGATTGCAACAGGTGATGTCAAGAAGTCATGGGAAAACCGCGACCAGATTTCTCCAGGTCAGGCACTTACCTACCTACAGTCACGCATACCTGGCTCTATTGGTGAGAATGAATTTGGTTCTGACTTTGATATTTTTAATCCTAATGACCGCAAGGTGTTTCAAACTGACTGGTCAGCCCGCACAGTAAGCGGTGCTTACGATACATTCTTTACAACAGTAACAGACCCGCTAGGTAAACTTGGTAAGGCAGCAGGTCTTGCTCGTAAGGCAACTGTTATGCGCCCACTCGGTGCAAAAGATGCCAATGCAGCAAGCCTTGCTCGTGACTTTGTTCTACCTCGTGGCATCCGCAACACAACAATTATTTCGCCACAGACTCTATCTAAGATGATTAACGAGGGTCGTGAAGAAGGCGGAGAGATTTACAACACGCTTACTTGGATGGCTAAGTCAGACAGAGTGGCAATTCGTAACCACCCAATGATTGAAGCATCAAATGATGCAGATACCTTGTCGTATCTCTTGGGTGAGGCAAGTACGGTAGATGATGTAGCAGATACGCTCATGGCTACAGCACTACGCGATACAGAAGCCATGGCTCGTCTTGTACAAAAGCGCAGAGATTTAAGTTTTGTCTTTGACAAACTCAAAGGCGTAAGCCAAGCAGATGAGAAGATTCTCAACAATCTTCCAACTAACGGTATTACTGATGATGTCAATAAGTTAGATGCAGCCAGTGACTTGGTTAAGACTGTTGAGAAAGACCCATACTTCCGTATGCTCAACACTTTTGCAGACCGTCAGGCTGATTTAACTAAGCGTACATTTGGCAAGCCAGTATTTGAAAAATTGGCTATGAATCGCGCTGAGCGCCGTGCTGGTCGTAGTCGTGGAGTAGATAAGCCGACAGAGTTCCCAACAGTTGGTGTTTTTCAACCAACTAAGTATCATCCAATCATTGCTGTATACAACTTTGGTATGCGCAAGATTGGTGATGCCTTTGCTGAAACTCCAGCAGGTTATTTGAATTTAAACGATAGCGACTCGTTCAATGAGTTGACTGCCTTCGGTGAACTACTACGCCGTCTAGTTGGCAAAGAATCAGCACAGCCAATTATTGACCGTCACCTACAGGATTACATCCGAGCAGGTGGAGTACCAGAACTTCGTGCAAGAGTTGTAGAGTCTTTTGAGGACTTGGCTATCTCAGCACTTAATCAGAAGGCTGGACTAACTGATGAGGCAGCACAGGTAATCTGGAGCCAGTACAAGGCTCGCCGTGAAACTGCACGACAGATGATTAAGGACCGCAAGTTCTTGATGACTGACGATGATGTTATCTTGAAGATTCCTTACCTAGAGCGCCAAGGTGCTAACGCACTACCAATGGTAGACCTACAGAATTACTTTAGAGTTATTGAGAAGAATAAAGGTTTCATCAATACTCTCAATCGCCAAACAGAAGTTCTTGACCCAGATTCATGGAAGTACACAACTGGCGTACTTAATGACATGTGGAAAGCATCTGTTCTACTTCGCCTTGGTTACACAGTTCGTAACCTTACAGAAGCAGGCATGTCCATCCTTGGTAAAGGATATGGACTTATGGCACTGGGTGATTTAAACCGTGAAGGATTTAAGTCTTGGTATACAAACCGTGTCCGTGATGTTGAGCGCCTAACAGACCGCAGACTTGTAGCACAAGGATTGCGTGAAGATTCTGTTAAGTTGCGTAAACAATGGTCTACTTTACAGACAGAGATTTTTGCAGGCGAGCGTTTGCTAGATGATGTTTATGCACACCTAGCAGCCTTTGAGCGTGCTTATAGGTCCGGGAAATTAACTGATGAACAGTACATGGAAGTTGCCGATGTTTTCCAGTATGCAACTGGTGAATGGTTATTCCATGGAACATCAAGAGTTATCAATGATTTAGACAGCACTCGCCCATTGGCGATGTCATCAAGTCAAGATATTGCAGAGCGTTATGCCACAGCAGGCATGCCTCGCATTAACGCATCAGAAATTTACAAGCGTATCTCTGGTCGGGCTTATCCGATGCCAAAGAATCTACGCTCAAGAGAAACTGGCGAACTAATCAAGCAGCCAGCACGCAAGCCAAGCAAAGCAATGGAAACTATTGCTGCAGATATGCGTGATGGATTTATTAACAGCGTTAACAACGGTAACAGTGTTGAGGTTCTTAACCCATCAACTGGTCGTTGGACAACCATTGACCCAAACACCGTAACACAAAAGATGTTACTTAATGGTGAATTTAGAATTCGCAAACCTGGCAATGAGGGCATCACCCTTAGCCAAAAAGTTTATGGTCGCTCAGTAAATCTTGTTACCTTCCGTGGTAACCAAGCACGCCTTGGACTTGAAGATTATCCTGAACTACAGAAGATTCTCGGTGTTACTGGTGGTGCAAACCAATGGAAGAATCGTGCTGCTTGGGAAGGCAAAGAACAGCAACTACTTGAGTGGATGCGTGCCAACGGCGTTGGCAAACTAACTTTGCCTGATAACAAGGCTAACGGTTACTCAACAGTACTTGTTGACCCTGACATGGTAGAAGCCTTTGGTCGCAAACCAACAGAGGCTTTGGCTCGCAAGCGCCTAGAAGCAATCAAGAAGCAACAGCAGTTGCTATCTGAGGATGCTCGCATCCTACAGATTATTGAGCGCACAATGGGTCAAGGTGGCGGAACATTTAAGTTCTCTGATAATGTATCTGGCGATGTACCTACAAAAGGCACTGCAGTATCTATCCGTGGAGCAACCCATGCGTTTTCGCTTGAAGAAGCGAGAAATAATCCGCAGGCTTGGGTTGATTCTGTGGCTGCCCATATTGAGGCTAATTTTGATAAGTTTGGCGATGCAGACCATTTTGGTACTTGGGTTGACGATATTGATGGCGTTCCTCATATTAAGTCCGACCCTGTACAGGTAATTGATAGCCGTAATAAAGCCGTTAAAATTGGCAAAGACAGAAATCAACAAGGCGTATATGACATCGGTAACGGTGAATACATTGACACGAGAGGCACAGGAGATGTCGGAGCAAGCGAATCATTTGCATTGGGTAAAGGCACCAAAGCCGTTAAAGCAGATGAACTCACAAGAACGCAGAGCGTTCGCAGAGTTACTCGCCCAGAGAATTTTAGACAGCGCGTTAATGAAATCTCCGAATCCATCGGCAGAGGTAAATACCCAACCGAAGGCTTAGCAACTATTGTCCGTGAAATTGCTGACGGACAGGCTACACGCCAAAAAGAATTAAAAGCGCTACTACAGCGTTTAAACGGTAGAATTGTTGAAGAAGAACGCTTAGGCGCACCAAAGGCTATTCAAGGCACAGGTCGCAGAGTTCTTACTTTGTACGATGGCACCAAGGTAGAAGTTGATGATGCTTTTGCTGGTGAACTAGGAAGCATCCTACTTGACCGCACAAACAGCGCAGAAACTTACCGCCGATTTGTAGACCATCCTGCACAACTATTTGCTGCTGAGCATGGTAACTTTGTTGAGGAAACCCTTACACCTGCAATGCCTGACTATTATGCAGGTTATGCAAATTCACTTAATAGTTTCTTCCGTAGCCCAGATGGTCGTATTGACCCAATTATTGAGCAGATGCTTAACAATGCACGCCCCGAAGAAATCGTGGCATGGCTACGCAACCCAGACAATGTTGAGTATGCCCGCAGATTTAACATTGATGTGCCAGGAATCAAGGTTGCTTCAGAGCGCCTAGATGTATCCATTGATGCAGAAGATTTTGTTGGTGACTTGTACAGCGCCTACAACCGCTATCTACCAGATAGGCAAGTTCAGGAAGCCTTCCGTAATGGAGAGATTACTGAATCTTGGTTGCGTGAGCATTTTGCTGAGGCTACAGAGATGCCTGACATTATTGGTCGCATCGTACCTACCAGCCCACAGGCTCGTAACTGGCAAGAAGGTTTAGCAAAGGTTGTTGACAGAGCGTTCTACTTCCTGGGTTCATTACCTGAAACAACGCTTGCTCGTCATCCATTGGCTCGTCAAATCTACCGTTCAGATATGACACAGCGTATGGACATCGCATTGGCTACAAAGCGTATGCGTTTAAACGATGACAAGTTAGAACTAACCATTGATGAAATCAACGGACTTCGCCGTGATGCTATTGAGGCAACACGCAAGGAAGTAAACAAGACACTCTTTACAATTATCCGCAAGTCTTACGCAGGTGAGAAGATGCGCTTCATCATGCCGTTCTTTAACGCATGGGAAAACACCATCCGCCGTTGGTCAGGTCTTGCCAAGGAAAACCCTGCAGTTATTGCTCGTGCTGGACAAGTTGTGTCCTCACTACGCAACCAACCAAATGTGGTTGACCAAGATGGAAACCCAACAACTGAGTTCTCTTACGAAAACAAGATTGTTGTGCCAATGTCTGAAGGTGTTATTGAAGGCATTAGCAAGATTCCAGTATGGGGCAAAGGCATGGCAGAGGCTATCCGTGCCACAGGAACACAGGTTTCTATTCCAATCCGAAGCATGGATGTAATCATGCAAGGTGAAGTTATTGCAGGTTTTGGTCCAATGGTTACATTGCCAGTCAATGAGATTGTTAAGTTAAAGCCAGACCTTGAGGATATTGTTACCTCTAGCGTTTTGCCAGTGCTTCCATTTGGACCACAAGAAGGTTCACTACGCCAGTTGTTCCCACCAGCAGCACAGAAGTTGGCTTCTCTTGTTGGACAGGATGAACTATGGAGCCGTACATTTAACACGGTTTACCGCTATGAGTTGATTCGTTACAACCTTGGCGAACGCGACACAATGCCAGAACTTGGTGAGGTTGCAGAACTAACCAGCAATTTCTACAAAGTTCGTATTTTGTCAAACCTTGTAATGCCATTTGCTGCCCAGTATGACTCACCATTGAGTTTCTACACACAGCAGTTCCGCAGACTACAACAGGTATATGGCGCAGATGCAGAGGTATTGTTCTTGCAGATGTACCCTGAAATGGGTCCTGCTTTGGTTAGCGCCTCATACAACCCAACGGGTGCGCAAGCATCACAGGCTGCTTTCCAGAATATTCAAAAGTACAAAGGCTTAATTAGCAAGGTTGGTCAGACAACACCTGAAATGATTGGCTTCTTAGTCAATGACCCAGATGGAAAGTATGACTTCTCAGAGGCTGTATATGCATGGCAGTATGGCAATGCTCCAGTTCCTGGCTCAACAGAGAACTATCGCGCACGCCGTAACCCTGCAGAACTCAAGAAAGATGCCAATGTAAAGGTTGGTTGGATTGAGTTCCGTAAGAACATGGACCTACTTGATTATCAACTACAGGCTCAGGGTTATGAGTCTTACAGCGAAAACGGTGCTGAGGAACTTCAAACCCTTAAGCAAATGATGATTGCAGATTTAACCCGCCGTAATCAAGATTGGGCTGCTGACTACTACAGCGTAGATAGAGGCAAGTGGATTTACCGCATGGAATCTATGCGTACTATGTTGTCAGACCCTAAGTGGATGGCGGAAAATGGTCGCAGACCAGTAGTGCAATCCATGGCTGTATACCTAAATATGCGTACTCAAATAGCCCGTGAACTTGCTAACCGCAAAGCATACGGCATGGCTTCAACACTAACAGCAGAGGATAATGCTGATTTAGATGCGCTTTGGAATTCAACAATCGCACAACTTCGTAATGGTTCTCCAGAGTTTGGCGATTTCTATAACCGATTCTTACAAAACGACCCAGTAACACTTGGATAGGACTATGGCAACTAGAGCAGAAATAGCACGGCAAGTGCGGGCAAAGTATCCCGACATTCCAGAGGAAAACCTTACTAAGGCAGTTGATTATTTCGTAAAGAATCCTGATGCTTTTAAAGAGTTTCCTAAGAAGGGCATGCTTCCTCTTGCTGCTATGACTAAACTAAGCGGCGAAGTTATTACACCTGCTAAGGCTGCTGTTGCTGGAGCAAAGGCTGGAGCCAAGGCTGTTAGTGGACTTGCTAAGACTGTTATTCCTAAAAAGCCAGATGGTAAAGTAGATATTAAGAAAACAGCAAAGCGTGCTGGTTTACTAGGTATCGCTGGTGCTGTAATCAATGCATTTACTGGCGATGAAACTGATACTGCTGCACAACAGCAGGCTATCGCAGACCAGGCTAATACAGATTTAATGATGGGAATGGCTCAATATGAAGCAGCAGGTGGCGATATAAACGCCCTTATGAACACTGCTGCTGGTCAGCAACTAATGAAGAATCCTAACTTTAACATTGGTGCAATCATGGGTTCACAAGATACAGTAGTTGGCGGTGCAGGTGTTTACACAGGCAAGCCACAAATTGTATCTAGCGCACCACCATCATTTGCAGGTGGTCGCCCTGTTGAGGTTAAGTCAGATACCATTTCACTAACCCAATGGAACAAACAATTTCCTATGGCTAATCCAAAGGCTTTGGCTGAGTGGAAGTCTAAGTTAGTAGCAGCAGGCGTAGTTAGCGCATCTGCTGGCTTTCAAGAACTTAAAACCCAGTGGGAAACATGGGGTAAACTTTCACTAGATGCTAACCGTCAAGGACAGAAACTAACTCCATACCAACTGCTTGATATTCAGCGTGGTCTATGGGGCGGTGGCACAGGTAATGAACCTTCATACAGCACTCAACTTATTAAAAGTCAGAACGCTAGAGAACTGTATAAACAGTATTTAGAACAACGCGCTGGTCGTATTGTTGATGATGCAGAAGCAGATGATTTCGCTAAATTTGTTCGTGAAAAACAACTCGCTTCTCCTACAAAAACTGAGGTTAAAACAGTCAAAGGCAAAAAGGTTACTGTTACAACTCCAGGCTATGGTGAGGCAGAGGCTGCTGCAGAGGCTGAAAAGCGTGCGATGCAAGACCCACTCTATAAGGAATTCCAAACAGCAAATGTATTTGGCTCAGCCCTTGAAAAGGCACTAGGACTTAGGGGTTAACTATGGCAAGAATTGATAGCAGTGTAAGTCCATTTGACCAAGAAGATGACAGCACACTAATACCAACTATGACAAGTTGGATTGTAAATTTACTTAAAAATGTTGACCAACTTCGTGCTATCTACGATGCTGTACGCGACCCTGTAACAGGCAAGTTCCTTTATGCAGAAGGTGTAATCGTTGACATGATTACCAGCAGTGACTGGTACATCAAAAACGGTCCTTCTGTTGCAGCAAACATTGCTGGTAAGTTTAAGTATGGCGAGAAGTGGTATAACCAAAATGTTAGTGAGTACAAAATCACTATATCTGGTATCGCATCAGCCCTTGGTCTTGACTTAAAAGACCCAGTAATTGCAAGTTACTTATCAGGTTTAGCAGAAACATCATTTCTCAATGGTTGGGATAAAGACTATATTGAGAACTCTATTGTTTCTAATAAAGACATTTTTAGTAAGGCTGGTGGTGGTGCTTATGTTGACACCATTCAAGATATTACATCGTATGCAAATCTTATGGGTGTACCCATTAGCCAAAAGACTGCAACTGATTACCAACGCCGTCTAATTGGTGAAGTAACTACTGATGGTTTGCGAGTCAAGGCAACACCTGACCAAATCAAGAAAGAGATTGCAGATAAGCAGGCTTTGCTTTATCCAATGTTCTCAGATGATTTTGCAGCAGGTCGCACTTTGTGGGATTTGACTTCTTTGCACCGCAAGAAGTGGGCTGACCTACTTGAGGTTGATGAAGATACCCTTGATTGGACTGACCCATTATGGAAAGATGGCAAGATATTTACAATGGCTGATGAAAAAACAGGCAAGATTATGATGCGACCAGCATGGGATGCAGAAAAGTTAATCAAGCAAGATGAGCGTTGGCAATATACAGAAAACGCCACACGCTTATATGAAGGTTATGGAATCAACATCTTGAACAAATTTGGATTGGCGGCAATCTAATGGCACGAGTAGATAATCCAGGAGATGGTGGAGTAGCAAAAACTGCTGCCCAAATCCGCGAAGAACGCATGGCTCAGTTAAAGGCTGAGCGCGAAGCGCGTATGGCAGAAGAAGCAAAGGCTCGTGCTGCTGCTGACCCTATGAGAAATCCAACTGTTCGCCCTGATGCACCTGTTGCTGATGCTGAAAACATTTATTATTATTCTTGGATTGGTGGAACAACATCAGGTCAATGGAAACTGTACAAGCAGCCAGTGACTGGTTCTGCAGATAAGGTTGCATCGGCAACTGCTCGTGCAGAAGGTGGTGAAACTCAAGCCAGTTTCAATAGCGCTGTTGGAGCAAACACTTTAAAGTCTGGGGCAACTCCTACCCTTACTCCTACACCCACTCCAACACCTACGCCCACTCCTACACCAACGCCTAAACCAACACCAACACCAACGCCTACCCCTACTCCTACACCAAGTGGATTAACTCAGGCTGATATTGATGCTGCTGTTACAAAAGCATTGGCTGCGCAACAGGCTAAGTTTGATGCACTTGTTGCTCAGCAAAAGGCTGAAGCAGATGCTGCTAAGTTGGCTGTCAAGGTAAAGGCTAAAGATAAACTTACGAACTTACTTGCAGGATATGGACTTAAAGAATTGGCTGGTTTTGTTGACCGCCGTATTATGGCTGATGCCTCTGAAGAACAAGTCATGCTTGAGTTATATGACCAAGAAGAATACAAACGGCGTTTTCCTGGTATGGAGGCACTTCGTAAGAAGGGTCGCACCATCACAGAAAAACAATATATAGATAATGAAAATGCTTTTATTCAGACTGCTCGGTTCTTTGATTTACCTAAAGGCTTTTATGACAACCCAAGTGATTTTGGTGATTTGCTTGGTAATCTAGTTTCTCCAAAAGAATTCCAGGACCGTCTACAAGTTGGTCAAGATTTGGCTCGTAGCCTTAATCCAGCAGTTAAAGAAGAACTCCTTAACCTATACGGTGTTGGCGAAGGAGATATAACAGCCTGGGTTCTTAATGCTGAAAGAGCAACACCGCTTATCCAAAAGCAGGCTAAGGCTGCGCAGTTTGTGGGAATTGCCCGCTCTGCTGGATTTGGTCTTGGAGGTATTACATCACAGCAAGCAGAAAACATTGCTGGTACAGAATCTTACGCAAAACTTTCAGAGGCAGAACTTTCCAAGGCACTTGGTAGTGCAGGTCAATTACGCCGTACACAACAGCGTTTGGCTCGCCTTGAAGGTGTTGCATATAACGAGCAAGAAGCACTTAGTGCAGTTATTGAAGGAAGTTCAGAAGCACTACTTGCTTCACAACAACGCGCTCAACGAGAAGCAGCACGCTTCTCCGCTCGTGGTGGCGTAATGGGTTCAACCCTACGAAGCACAACCACAATATAAGAATCCCCACCCTGACCCACCAGCCCAGGGGGGCGTAGAAGTCTGGTAGCAATAGCCAATTTGGTTTCCCCGAACCTCATTGTGGATTGCGAATACAACTAATAAAAGGGAGATAGGTAGATGGCTACCAATTACGAATACGATGACGAAGATGACGACACAACTACTGATGTTGTCGGACAACTCCGCAAAGTAAACCGTGCGCTGGAAAAGCGTGCGAAAGAACTAGAACAGGAGTTGAGCGGTCTGAAAACTCAGACCCGTCAGCGTACTGTCAAGGATGTGCTACAGGCTAAGGGATTAAACCCAAAGATTGCTGCATTTATCCCACAAGATATTGATTCCTCTGAGGAGGCAATCACTACTTGGGTGAATGAATACGGTGATGTATTTGGAATCCAAACTCCATCTGAAGAAAAGCCTGCACAAAAGAGTCCAGAAGTTATGGCACAAGCAAGAATCAATAATCTCGTTGCAACTGGCACTGCGCCAGATGTTGACGAAGATGCGTTTGCAAAGATTGCAGCAGCCAAAACTCGTGAGGACCTAGATGCACTCCTTGGATTGCAATAAATAACTCACACATCAACCAATCACCAGGAGGTGAACCTACATGGCATATACCGACACCTCGGCGCTCGCTGGTCTAGTCAAGACAGCGTATGACCGTTATGTTGAATTTGCCCTCCGCGCTCAGCCGATGATTCGTGCTGTTGCGGATAAGAAGCCTGTACAACAGGCTATGCCAGGCAACTCCGTTGTATTCTCACTTTACAACGACTTGGCAGCAGCAACTTCCACTCTCTCTGAAACTACAGATGTAGATGCAGTTGCACTTAACAATGTTGATACCGTATCTGTAACTCTCAATGAGTATGGAAACGCATCACTTGTAACTCGTAAACTCCAGTTGTTCTCACTATCCGATGTTGACCCTGCTGTTGCAGACATCATCGCTTACAACATGGCTGACTCACTAGACACAGTGGCACAGAATGTCCTTGTCGCAGGCACCAATGTTATCTACGGTGGAACACGCACTTCTACTGCAACAATCACAGCATCAGACACAATTGATTCTGCTGACCTACGCAAGGCTGTTGCTAAACTCCGCTCCAACAAGGCTGTTCCACGCGCTGGAAGCCTTTACTGGGTCGGTATTCACCCAGAAGTATCACACGACCTCCGTGCCGAAACAGGCTCGGTTGGCTGGCGTGAATCGCACCTACACACCGATGCATCACTCGGCAACTTGTTTGCTGGTTCCATCGGAACTTACGAAGGTGCTTTCTATATTGAAAACCCACGCATGTACTCTGCTAAGTCAGGTGCTGACCAGACCGCTCTTGCTACCACAGCAGTAACTGTTGCTGGTACATCAGCAGGCTTCACCTTTGGTGTTGCTTCATCTGCAGTTATTGCAACTCGCGCAGAAGTAGGCGACAAGGTTTCAGGAACTGGTATCGCTTCAGGTGCCAAGATTACTGCAATCTCAACTTCAGGTTCAACAACTACATTCACTGTTGACACTGCTAACACTGCTGCTGTAACTGTTTCTACAGTTGTAACAGTAACTCCAGTAACTCGCGTATTCTCCACAATCCTTGCTGGAAAGCAAGCATTGGCAGAAGCCGTATCACAGGAGCCAAATGTTGTTATCGGTCCAGTCACTGATAAGTTGATGCGTTTCCGCCCAATCGG
>Ga0075471_10001526_pt1 | contig 15251 bp, 12 predicted proteins | sample DEB19_08_DNA_2_FD_74787 | JGI IMG/M metagenome (GOLD analysis project Ga0075471, IMG submission 74787) | Aqueous microbial communities from the Delaware River and Bay under freshwater to marine salinity gradient to study organic matter... | ecosystem: Environmental > Aquatic > Marine > Coastal ... | reverse complement strand
CTACACAAAAGTTCGGGTGCGCTCTAGCCGGCCAGTCGGCGCGGGACGACCTGCTCTTCCACCGTTGAGACGAAGTGCATCAGGTAGGCATCCTCGGTCGTGTCCTGGTAGAAGTCCTTGAGCACCGAGATCGCGCGGAATCCCATCGCGCGGAAGAAGAGCTGTGCCGGCAGATTCGTCTCGCGCACCTCCAGCACGATCCGACTACGGCGCTCGGGGGTCAGCTTGCCGACGAGCTTCTGCATCATGCGGGTGCCGACACCGAGCCGGCGATGCGACCGAGCGACCGCGAAGTTGAGCACGTGCAGACGGCTACGGTGCAGTTCGTAGATCATGAACGCGACGACCGCGTCGCCGGCTTCGGCCACCATGCCGATGCAATTCCGCTGCCGCAGGCAACGGGTGAAGTCCTCGTCGGACCAGGGGAACTCGAAGGACTCCTGCTCGATCGCGAGCACCTCACGCATGTCGCGACGAATCATCCAACGCACGTGGATGCGGAGCTGTTCCTGATGGGAAGCTGTCACGGGAGCGAACCTCCAAGGGAATCGTGCGTCCCGCGGCGGATGCGGGGGCGGCGAACGTAGCAGGGGCCAGGCCGGCCACCAAGACGTTTCCGCAGCACGACGAGGCCGCTTTTCGCGGCCGGAGCACGGCTTGACCGGTCTCGCGGGGCTCCCTACGCTCCCCGCCCGCTTCAGACGGCAACGCGGACGTTCCGCGTGCGCGTCGCACCCCGGGAACCCTCCTGCCACATGCGCGACGACGGTGGCCCGCCGATGCACGAAGACCTCCCGCACTCGCTTTGCCTGCCGGCCCGCCGCGCCCCGCTGGGCACGCTGGCGTGCGTTCTCGCCTGCGCCGCGATGATCGGCTGCGCGGGGCCGGCGATCCGCAGCCAGAGTCCCGAGGTCGAGGCGCTCGCCAGCCTCGAAGCCGACACCAGACTCATCGGTGACTACGCGAACCCCTGGGGGCTCAACTCCCAGCGCATCGAGCGGGCGGCGCTCGTGACGGGACTGCCCGGCACAGGCAGCGATCCCCCACCCAACGCGCAGCGGCAGGCGTTGCTCGCCGACATGCAGGCTCGCGGCGTGGTGGAGCCCAATGGACTCCTGGCCTCGACCTCGACGTCTTTGGTGTGGGTGCATGGCTACCTGCCGCCGGGCGTCAGACGCGGTGATCGCTTCGACATCCACGTCGAAGTGCCCCCCGACTCCGATACGACGAGCCTTGCCGGCGGCTGGCTCATGGAGACGCGGCTGGCGGAAATGGCGGTGCTCGGCAGCCGCATCCGCGACGGCCACGTGCTCGGCGTCGCCGAGGGATCGCTCCTCGTCGATCCCGTGTCTGTGGGCACGCTCGATTCGGTGTCGAAGCTCCGGGCGAAGATTCCCGGAGGCGGCGTGGCACTGTCGTCTCGCCCCATCGGGCTCATCCTCATGCCAGAGCACCGCTCGGTCGCGCTGTCGAAGCGGATCGGCGACTGCATCAACCGACGCTTCCATGCGGTGCTTCGCGGCGCGAAACGAGGAGTCGCCACACCGAAGACGGATCGCTACATCGAGCTGGAGATTCCGCCCGCCTACGCCGACAACCTCGGCCGCTACATCCGTGTCGTGCGCAGCCTCGCCGTCGTCGAGCCCGCCGGCGGCCGTCATGCCCGTCTCGAACTTCTCTCCCGGCAGCTTGGCGACCCGGTGACGGCGCCGGCGGCCGCCCTGCGGCTGGAGGCGATCGGCAAGGAGGCCGTCCCCACGCTCCGCACGGCGCTCGGCTCCAAGGACGCGGAAATCCGCTTCGCTGCCGCCGAAGCGCTCGCCTACCTCGGCGAGTCGGTGGCCGCTCCACACCTCGCCGAGGCCGCCAACAGCCTGCGCAGTGCGCGGCCGGCGGCGCTGGCCGCGCTCGGTGTCCTCGATGACGCCAACGGCATCGATGCCCTGCGCTCCCTGCTGGCCAGCCCGAGCGCCGAAACCAGGTACGGCGCGTTCCGTGGCCTGTGGAAGATCGACCCGATGTCGCCGCTGGTGCGCGGCGAGCGGCTCGGCGACGCCTGTTCCCTGCACGTACTCGACGTGCAGGGGCCGCCGCTGGTGCACGTCACCCGCAGCCGGCGGCCGGAAATCGTGCTCTTCGGCACCGAACACGCGCTCGGCGACGGGCTGCGGGCCGAGGCGGGCTCATCGATCGTCGTCGTCGTCGACGGCCCGATGGCGATCGTCAGCCGTTTCGCGGCCGACGAGCCCGATCGGCAGGTCGACGTGCCCGCCCGCGTGGAGACCGTCGTCAGGGCGATCGCCGACTTGGACGGAACCTATCCCGACATCGTGCAGTTCCTACAGCAGGCGAGCTCGCATCACGCCCTGCGCAGCCGGCTGGTGTTCGACGCGCTCGCTGACGACGCCGGACGCATGACCATCCACGAGGAAGTTTCCGCCCGGGCTCGCGACATCGCCCCGGCATCTGACCGGGATGTCCCCGGGCCCGGCACCGACGCCAACTCGGTCCCGGACCTGGAGTCTCCATGACGCGGCTCATCGCCCTCGAACTCTTCGGTTTCAAGAGCTTCGCCGACCGGACGCGGTTCGACTTCCCGGCGGGCGTGACGGCGGTGGTCGGCCCCAACGGCTCCGGAAAATCGAACGTCGTCGACGCCATCAAGTGGGTGCTCGGCGAGCAGTCCGTACGCAGCCTGCGCGGCCGCGACATGACCGACGTCATCTTCGCCGGATCGGGCGGACGCAAGCCTCTCAACGCCGCCGAGGTGTCGTTGATATTCGACAACACGGCTTCCGCACTCCCCGTCGACGCTCCCGAGGTGCGGATCACGCGGCGGGTCTACCGTAGCGGCGAGAGCGAATACCTCGTCAACGGAGAGCCCACGAGGCTGCGCGACATCCGCGAGGTCTTCTCGGGCACGGGCGCCGCCACCGAAGCCTACAGCGTCATCGAACAGGGACGCGTCGACGCCCTACTCGTCGCATCCGGTCGCGATCGTCGCGGCGTGTTCGAAGAGGCTGCCGGCATCACCCGCTTTCGGGCGCGTCGCACCGAGGCGCTACGGCGACTCGAGCGCAGCGAACAGAATCGACAGCGGCTGGCCGACATTGTCGGCGAAGTCTCGAGCCGACTCGAGACCGTGAAGCATCAGGCCGCCCGCGCGCGGCGCTGGCAGCAGATGTCCGACCGGCTGCGCGGCCTGCGGCTGACGGCGGCCACGCGTGACCTGGCGGAAGTCGATGCGGCCGTCAGCCGCGTCGACGCCTCGCTGGCCGACGTACGCCAGCGGCACGCGGCCGCGGAGAACGCCGCGGCCAGCGCCGCTGACTCGGCCGCTGCCCTCGCCACGAGCGAGGCTGCCCTGACGCCACAGGTGGAGTCGATGCGCGGCGCGCTGGCAGCCGACAAGGCGCGTGCCGCGGCCGCCGAGGCCACGCTCGCCGCCCTTCGCGACCGGCATCGTGACACGGAAAGGGATCTGGCCGCCGCCGAGGAGGATCTGCGTCGCGCGGGCGGCGCCTGCCGCGACGCGACGGCGGCGACCGTCGCGGCGGCCGCCGCGGTCCACGCCCTGGAGGCGGACGCCGTCGCCCTTGCGGAGCAGCTCTCCGCCTGCGAACAGGCTGCCGCCGGCTCACACCGCCACGCTGCGGAAGTCAGGCAGGCTGCGCTCGATCGCGCCACCGACGTCGAGGAGTTGGAGAGCGTCCGGCGTCGGCTTCAATCGGAGGTTGACCGTACGTCCGCGCGCGTGGAAGAGGCCCACCGTGTCGCCGACTCGTGGCGTACGAGGATCAATGCCGCCCACGCGCAGATCGCCCGCATGCTCGAATCGGCCGCCACCTGGGAAGGGACGATCTCCACCCTGTCGCGGCGGCTCGTCGACGCCGAGGGCGAGCTCGCGTCGCTCGAGATGACCCAGCGCGAGCGATCGCAGGCCGTGGACACCGGCTGGCAGGCTCTGGCCGGCTGGCAGGCGAAGCTGGAGGCCTGTCGGGAGCGGCGTTCGATGCTGGCCGAGATGATCGAGCGCCAGGAGGGCTTCTCGGATGCGGCGCGTCGGCTGCTCGCGACCGACGCAGCGGAAGTCCCCGTCCCCGGACTTCAGGGACCGCTGGCCGATCTGATCGAAGCCGACGTCGCCTGGGCGCCGCTGGTCGACCTCGTGCTCGGACCGCTGGCCCAAGCGCTCGTCGTGGGGTCGCTTGCCGATCTCGTCGATTGGCAAGCGAGGTGGGCCGCAGGCGACGACTCGCGAATGGTGCTGGCGGCCGGCGGTCGCGTCGGCTTCGTGGCCGCTCATGACGTGCGGCCGACCTCCGCATACACCGCCGAGGCCGCCGCCGGCGTGATCGGCCGGCTCGACAGACTGGCGTGCCCCCCGCGCGGCGACGGTGCCGCGCCCCCCGCGATCGTGACGAACCTGCTGGGACGGGTGTGGGTCGTCGAACGACTGGTGGACGCGATGCCGCTCGTGGTAGATGCGCCGCCTTCCGCGCTCTTCGTCACGCCCACCGGAGAGTGCCTCTCGGCGGACGGCATCCTCGAGCTCGGACAGTCGGCGGATTCCGGCGGCGTCGTATCGCGGCGCAGCGAACTGCGAGCGCTGGAGCAGCGGCACTGCGAACTGGAACGCACGGTGGCCGACGCGCGGGCCACCGTCGAGTCGCTGCAGGCGGATCTCTCCGTCGTCCGCGAGGAGATCCGGGGTGCGCAGGCGCGCCGGCAGGAAGCCGCCGAGCGGCTCGCCTCCTCTCGCGCGGAGCTCGACCGCACCAATCGAGAGCAGGCCGGCAGCCGCGCCGCCCTCGTCGACATGGAGTCGAGCCTGCGCGACGCCGAGCAGCAGGCCGTCGGTCTCGCATCCGCCCGCGAGGCCGCGGCCGCCGAGGCCGCAGCCTGCGACACCCGGATCTCAGCCGCCCGCGAGATGCTCGCCAGGGCGCGGGCGGACATCGACACGCTCGACAGATCGCGAACCGAGGTCCTCGAGCACATGCACCGGCTGCGGGTCGCCCAAGCCACCGCCGCCGAGCGGCTCGCGCGCGCCCGTGACGCCGTGGTCGACCGGCAGGCGGACGAGCAGGGCTGCGATGACCACCTGATGGCGACACGTTCCCGTGCGGCGGATGTCCGTGCCCGACTGGCGACGTGCGATCTCGAACTGCTCACCGCCGGTCAGGCCTACGCCGAAGCGCTGGTGGCATCCGAGTGGTCCGCCACGGCGCTCGCGGTGCTGGTCGCCGATCAGGAGGCTCTGCTGGCAGACCGCCGGACGGTCCAGGCGGCGCTCGATGCGGCACGGGCTTCGGCCACCCGGCTGGCCGAGGCGATCCACGGCCACGAGATGGAAGCGGGCGAGGCACGGCAGCGCCGCACCTACATCATCGAGCGCATCCGCGACGAGTACGACATCTCCATCGAGGAGGTTGCCGGAGCGGCCCAGACCAGTAACGCCATCGACGGCGGCGCTGCGTTCGACGTTCCGGCGGAGCGCGCCGACGTCGACGCCGAAATCGAGTCGCTGCGAAAAAAGCTCGCCGGAATGACCTCCGTGAACATGGAGGCGCTCGCCGAAGCCGAAGCCCTGACGGAGCGGCTCGCGACGCTCGAGTCCCAGCTCGCCGACGTCACCAACGCCAAGCTGGCGATCGAGCAGCTCGTCGCCCGGATCGACGACGAGAGCCGTCGCCTCCTCGGCGAGACGATCGAGACGGTGCGCGGTCACTTTCGCGAGCTCTTCGAGCGGCTCTTCGGGGGCGGCCAGGCCGACATCGTGCTGGAGCCGGGCGTCGACCTGCTGGAAACGTCCGTGGAGATCGTCTCCCGGCCGCCCGGAAAGGAGCCGCGCAGCATCTCGCTGCTCTCCGGCGGCGAGAAGACCATGACCTGCGTGGCCCTGCTGCTGGCGATCTTCCGCTCTCGACCGAGCCCGTTCTGCGTGCTGGACGAGGTCGATGCGGCGCTCGACGAGTCGAACGTCGACAGGTTCGCGGGGGTTCTCCGGGACTTTCTCTCGGCCACCCAATTCATCGTCGTCACGCATTCGAAAAAGACGATGGCCGCGGCCGACACGCTCTACGGTGTCACGATGGAGGAGTCGGGGGTTTCGAAGCGGGTGTCCGTGCGGTTCGAGGCCTCCGCCGCCGCCACGGCGCGTCCGGCCCGAAAAGCGGCCTGAAGTTCGGAAAAACTCGTACAAAAGCCGCGACGCGGCCGCCCACCGGCCGGGCGTTGCGGGCGGAGCACCCGTTGCCACCGCTGCCGTCGCGAAGAACGGTTCAAGTCTCACGACGTGATCTTTCGATCTAACCCCCGGACGGTCATGCCGCGTAGGTGTCCGGCTGCAGAGCAGGACGCCGACGCGGGATGAAGCAGGGGGGGAATCCTGCGAGTCACGGTGTCGGCCGCCGGCGTCTACGGACGCAATCGTGTGCCGACACCCTCTCTCACCCCCCCCCGGCGCTTCCTTGGCCGGCTTCGTGGGGTCGACGACGCGGTCGGGTCCACGAGCGGTTTTCCGCGTCATGGGGGGCTGGGTTCCGCTGCTCGGAAGGGTGCGGTCTGGCCAGGACATTTCCGGACACGAATGATCCACATGGAGTCCACGCGATGAAGGTTTTCACGACAGGCCAGGTCGCCAAGATCTGTAAAGTTGCTCCCCGCACGGTGAGCAAATGGTTCGATTCGGGACGGCTCAAGGGCTACCGCATCCCGGGCAGCCAGGACCGCCGCATCCCGCGCGAGTACCTGATCAAGTTCCTCAAGGAACACGGCATGCCGCTGGGCGACCTCGAGGACGAGGCGATGGCGAAGGTGCTGCTCGTCGGCCAGGATCAGGTGCTGATCGAGAATCTGAAGAAGCACCTGCCCGTGGAACGCTCCTTCAAGATCCAGGTCGCCGCCAGCGGCTTCGAGGCCGGCATCCAGGCCGAGAGCTTTCACCCCGACTGCATCGTGGTGGATTACTCGATCGGCCGGATCGACGCCCAGCAGATCTGCCAGAACCTGCGTCGCAACCCCGAGTACGCCGATACCATCGTGATCGCCCTGCTGCCCGACGACGGCTCGCAGATCACCGTGGACCGGGCGCACGTCAACGAGAGCTTCAAGAAGCCGTTCGACGTGGCCCTCCTGGCGGAGCGGCTGCGGACGCTGATCGGCGCCCGCAAGGAACTGGTCTGAAACCGACCGAGAACGTCCAACCCCATCGACGTGGGCCGGCGCGACCGAAAGGGAGCGCCGGCCCATGCTCTTTGCACCCGCTATGATGGCGTGCATGGCCACACCCCACGGCATCCGCATGGTCGACGTCGGTGCCAAACCCTCCGCGCTCCGCACCGCCCGCGCGTCGGCCCGTCTCCGCGCCCTGCCCGACACGATAGGCAGAATCCGCGCGGGCGGTCTCGAGAAGGGGGACGCGATGGCCGCCGCGCGGCTGGCTGGCATCATGGCCGCCAAGCGAACCAGCGACATCGTGCCGCTGTGCCACCCCCTGCCGCTCGATGCGGTGGAGATTTCGCTGTCGTTCGACGAGCCACAGACCGTGGTCATCGAATCGGTGGTGCGGGCGACCGCCCGCACGGGCGTAGAGATGGAGGCGCTCGTGGCTGTCACCGCGGCGGCGCTGACCGTCTACGACATGTGCAAGTCGATCGACCGGGAGATGGTGATCGAGGAGGTCCGCCTCGAGGAGAAGACGGGCGGCACGCGCGGCGATTACCGCCGCTGCTGATCGTCTACTTCCGCGAGGATCGGTTCGAGCTCCTCGACGAAATCACGCACGTCCTTGAACTCCCGATAGACGCTGGCGAACCTCACGTAGGCCACCGGGTCGAGCGCCTTGAGCAACTCCATCAACCGCTCCCCGAGCACGCCGCTGGGCACTTCGTTCTCGTAGGTGCCATACAGCTCGGCCTCGAGCGACGAGACCACGCCCTCGATGTCGTCCTCGGTCACCGGCCGCTTCCAGCAGGCCTTCGCCAGCCCACGCTTGATCTTGTCGCGATCGAAGGGCTGTCGATCGCCCCCCTTCTTCACCACCGAGAGCAGTTGCCGCTCAACCCGCTCATACGTTGTGTAACGCCGACGGCAGGCCAGACACTCCCGGCGGCGGCGGATCGACGCGCCGTCGTCACCGGCCCGCGAGTCGATGACGCGATCGTTGTCGGCTCGACAGAACGGGCAGCGCATGAAAGTGGCATCCTCGTGCGACGCGGCGAGAACGATCCAGGGCATCCGGCCGACGGCATCGTCGCCGCGTGCATGGGTAGACTAGAAGCCCGCGGGTCAAACCGGCAAGCCGGCTCGCGTCCGCACTGCCCGCTCAGACACGAACGGCCGGCCCGGAGACGAACGGCTCAATCCCCCGCGGGAGCGGCCGTGCCCGGCGGCAGGGGCCGCGGGCCGGCGTCGCGGACGAGCTTCCAGTCGCGGCGCTGCCGCGACGACGGGATATCCATCGCCTTGCGATACTTCGTCACCGTCCGCCGCGCCACCGTGATCCCCTGCTTGGCCAGCGCGTCGACGAGATCGTCGTCGCTGTAGGGGTTGTCCTTCGGCTCGGCATCGATGATCTCCTGGAGCTTCAAGCGGACGGCGTCCCACGCCACCTCCTCGCCGTCGGCGCTCATCGTGCCACCGACGAAGAACCGCCGCAGCGGCACCAGGCCACGGGGTGTCTGCAGCCACTTGTCGTCCACGGCCCTGCTCACGGTCGTGACGTGCATGCCGATGCGGTCGGCGATCTGCTGCATCTTCAGCGGCTCGATCGCCTCCGGCCCTTCCGACAGGAACCTCGTCTGATGGTCGACGATCGCCTGCGACGTTTTCAGGAGGGTGCTGCGACGCTGCTCGATCGCCTCGATCAACCACTGCGCCGCGTTGATCTTGCGCTTGATGTAATCGCGAGTAGCCGGCGCGGTGTCCGGCGCGTGCAGCATCTCGCGATAGGTGGGGCTGATCCGCAGGTTCGGCAGGTCGACCTCCTCGAGCCGCACCTTCCAGGAGCCGTCGGGCTGCTGGTCGACGTAGACGTCGGGCTTGATGGCCGGCACGAAGGGGGCGGTGAACGCGGCCCCGGGCTTCGGCTGCAGCCCGTGCAGCAGCTCCCGCAGCCGCTCGATTTGCTCGATCGTCAGGCCTGTCTTCCGCGCGATGAGCGGCAAACGGTTGGCGCCCAGGTCCTCGAGGTGGTCGGCCACGAGCCGCCGCAGCAGCCGACCGTCGGGCGATTCGGGGCGGATCTGCAGGAGCAGGCACTCGCGGAGGTCCCGGGCGCCGACTCCCGGCGGGTCCATGCCCTGCACGATCGCCAGCGCCTTCTCCAGCTGCGCCACCTGGTCAGCGGGGCCGTCGGGGTCGGTGAGCTCCTGCAGCGGCATCGAGAGGTAGCCATTAGCGTCCAGGTTGTAGATCACCTTGTCGGCGGCCTGCCGCTCGGCCGGCGAAAGGTCGTAGTTGGAGAGCTGCTCGTGCAGGTGGTTCGACAGCGTCTCCGGCCGCTCGGCCATGTTGGCCATGGCGTCGAGGTAGCGGTCACCGGCCTCGTCGATCTGGGTCGCCGAAGGCCGACTGCGGTCGTCGTCGGTGTCTGGATACTCGTTCGACCAGTCGTACGACCGCTCGAAGTCGGCCTGGTTGGCATGCTCCTGGTCGACGATGAGCGGCCGCTCGTCGACGGCCTTGTCGGCCGCCACCGGCTCGGCCTGGCCCGCCGCGACTTCCGGCGCGGCCGTCCCGCCCCCCTGCTCCTCGACGCCCGGCTCGTCGACCTCCAGGGTCTCGTTGTTCTGGATCTCCTGCTCGATCCGCTCCTCGAGCGCCATCACGGGCAGCTGCAGGATCTCCATCGACTGGATCATGCGCGGCGCGAGCACCTGCTTCTGCGCCATCCGCATTTCCTGGCCGAACGACATCCTCATGGCTGGTGCTTTCCGAGTGGCATGATCGGGAGGGCGGCCGAACGCGGACGCGCATCGCCGACCGGTCCTCACCCTCAATCAGGATACCCTGTGCGGCCCGTCCCCTGTCACGGGACGGCGTTCGCCGCGGCAAAACCGAATCTGCCCGAGAGCTCGTGCCGGCCCGCCTACAGCTTCTGCCGGCTCGCGATCGCATCGGCGAGCATGTCGCGGTTGGCCTGCTGCAGTGGTGCACCCACGGTCAGGCCGCGGGCCAGCCGGGTGAGCGTGACCGACAGCCCTGTTAGCCGCTCGGCGACCAGCAGCGCCGTGCCATCCCCCTCGACGCTGGGCGTGGTGCCCATGATCACCTCGCTGATCCCGCCCTCCCGCACTCGCTGCACCAGCTGGTCGATGGTGAGCTTCTCGGGCCCGACGCCTTCCAGCGGGGCCACCCGTCCCTGCAGCACGTGGTAGAGCCCGCGGTAGCCGCCCGCCTCCTCAAGTGCCAATAGATCCCGCACCTGTTCGACGACGCACAAGAGCGTGCGATCCCGCTTCGGGTCGCGGCAGATGCCGCACTCGTCCCCTTCGGCGAGGTTGAAGCAGATGCGGCAGGGATGCAGCTTCTCCTTGACGGCGCGGATGCTGTCGGCGAAGGCGATCGCCTCCGCCCGCGACATGCCGAGCACGTGATAGGCCAGACGTTCGGCGGACTTGCGACCGATGCCCGGCAGGTCTGCGAAGAAGTCGATGAGCCGGGCCACCGGGCCGCGTTCTTCAGGCATCATCACCTCCGTCATCCCCGCCAGTCTCGTCCAGACCACCGTCCACGCCACGGTCCACGTCCCCATCGAGCGGCTCGCCGTCGACGGCATGGTCCCGCTCATCCTCGCCGTGGCCCGCGGCCCGCACCACCGCGGTCGGGATCGCGGCCTGCCGCGGCCGCGGCGGCTCGACTTTTCGCACCGCGGCGTCGAATACCGTCCGGGCGTGGATCACGAGCGGGTGCTCGACCGCCTCCCGCAGCAGTGCCGCCTGCGAAAACGTGGGCCGTCCGCGGTCGGCCTCCGTAGTCGCGTCCTTGGCGGGGTGCCCGCCGGCGACCGCCGCGGGCTCGATGACGATGCCATGCCGCACCGGCCGGCCCACGATCTCGGCCAGCGCCCGCGCCACCCCCGCCGCCACCTCGGGCCGCCGCAGGAACGAAGCGGCATTGCCCGCGGTCGCTGGCAAGGCGATCTCGCCCAGGTCCGGACGCAGGACGATGTGGCTCACACGCACCCGGGTGCCGTCGAGCTCGCGGCGGTGCCTGTCGAACGCTGCCGCGAGCGACGCGGCGTCGACACGCGGGGCGATCAGGGCGGTGACAGCCAGGTCGAACTCGATCTGGCGACGCAGCGTCGCCTCGTCGCTTCCCGCTTGGCGCAACGCCGTATCGAGACGCGCTCCCGCGCCGCTGTCGATCTGCTTGCGCAGCTGTTCGACGGCGGCCTCCACTGCCTGCGGATCGACGACGACGCGCTCGCGGGCGATCGCGTTCCGCAGCAGCCGCTCGTTGACCAGCTGCTCCACGGCGGCGGCGATCTCGACGGGATTCTGCTGCGGATCGATCGGAGGTCGCCCGCGCCGGGCACGGTGCAGAAACGACTCGAGTTCGGGCTGCCTGATGGCCGCTTCGCCGACCTTGACGAGCACGTCGCCCGGCTCGGCGGTCGGCTCGTCGGCCACGGACGACGGCCCCACGGCGAGGGTCACCATCACGATCACCACGCGGACGACGCGGCCGAACGCTCCGTGACGCATGACATTCAGTCCGGCTGCGAGGATGCGAACGGCACGTCGCGGAGCATGAAGTCGACCGGCTCCTCGTGAATGGCGATTGGCAGTGTCCATCGGATTGCCACCTCCTCGCGGCCGGCTGCCTGAGGCACCTCCTGCGCCGACGGCAGCGAGAACTCCGCGGTCACAGTTCCGCCCCTGTCGGTTCGCGCAGTCAACTCCTGATCGATGCGGTCCAGCCGACGGCCGTTCGCGGTGCACGCCTCCAGCCCGCGAGCGGCGAGCCAGGAGTGATGCGATGCCAGGGCCTCCGAGGGCGTATCGTAGGCCACTGCCGCACGAACCAGAAGCCGTCCACCCGCGACGCGGGCTTCCACGAGCCTCACCTCGGCCTCGGCCACTCGCACGGGCCGGCCGATGGAGGTCGCGTCGGCGGCGCGGTCGCCCCGAAGGCCGGTGAAGGAGAAGGTGTGGTCCCTGCCCGTCAGCCAGACGACGATCGTGCCACGCAGCGTCGTCAGCCGGTCCACCGGCACGGCGGACGGCGCCAGCAACACAGGCAGGTCGACCCAGGCTCCTCCGGGAGGAATCGTCGCCTCGGTCACCGCCGCCCGCTGTTGCGGCGGCACCGCTTCTCCGCCGGGGCCTTCGGCGACCAGCGACCGTGCGGGCAACCTCATGAGCACGGGGTGCAGGCGGGGCTCCCAGGCCACCCGCAGCGTGACCCTCGCCCCGCGCAGCTTGGCCCCCGGGGCATCCGTCGGGGAAAGACCCGTGCGCTCGACGCTGGCGATGGAAACGCGGAGTGGACCCGCGGCCGCCGCAGCGGCCGGCGGCATGGGGCCGCGCATCGCGGGCACGATCGACAGCGCGGGCAGGGGCGTTTTGCCCGCGGCCATCGGGGCGGGTGGGGGCCGGAATTCGAGTGACAAGCCGCTGCGATCGAGCACCTCGCCTATCGCTTCCCAGAACGTCAGCCGGTCGAACCGCATCGAGATCCGCCGTTCCGCGGCCGGACCGTCCGTCGCCGTCAAAGCGACGTCGATGCTGCTGCCGGTGCGATCGAACAGCTCGCGCAGGACGGCCGTGGGCGGCATGTCGTCCGCCGAGAAGGTCACGGTCGCAGGCTCGACTGCCTCGTCGGCGGCGCGACGCTCGAGCCACCGCTGCATGCCGGCCAACCTGAACGCGGTCTCGCCGGTGGCGGTCCGCCGGGCTGTTTCCACCCAGGGCAGCGCGGCCGGGCCGAGCGCCAGAAGATCGCGTTCGGCCGCATCGCGGTCCCCCATAGCCCCTGACTCAAGCCGGCGCAGGAGTCGGTCCGCCGCTGTAGGCGATCCCGGACGGCCGTCGCCCGCCTGCGTCGTTCCGCAGGCGGACTGGCCGCGCACCGGCCCTGAGAAGAGGCCGACGACGATGAGGACCAGAGGCACTCGGACCAAGGCCATCCGCGTTTTCCTGCCGGGGTGGGGCCGTCGACGACGTATCGTGGTCATGGTGCACGCGTTCCGCGGCCGCACGAGGGCCGGCGTCGCACTCGCTCGCGGGGCATTGGTCGATCGGTACGCGGCAGTCCACAATAGCAGCCCTCGCCTGTTCGGGCGCAGCCGTCGGTGCCGTGTCCTCGCGGCCGTGGCTGCCCGCCGGCGGCTGACGGAGGTGTGATGCCCAGGATCGCCATCAGTGTGTGCGGGGAGGGACGTGGCCATGCCACGCGGATGTGCACGCTGATCGAGCGGCTGGAGGCCGATCACGACGTCCTCGTCTTCACGTCGTTCGACGCCTGGGATCTTCTCTCCAGACGGTTCGCGGCGGGGCATCCGCGGGTACGGGTCGAGAACATTCCCGGCATCGTCTTCAAGTACACCGACGGCCGGCTCGACGTGATGCGGACGATCGCGGCCGGTCTCGACTACGAGGTGCGGCATGTCGGCCCGCTCGTCGACCGGATGCTGCGGGAGATCGACGCGTTCGGGGCCGACCTCGCGGTCACCGATTTCGAGCCGGCGCTGCCGCGGGCCGCGGGCCGACTGGGAATTCCGCTCGTCAGCGTCGACCACCAGCATTTTCTCATGGCATACGACCTGCGCACCCTGCCGAAGGCGCTGCAGTGGCACGCCTGGTGCATGAGCTACGCCGTGTGGATGTACGTGGTGGAGCCGGCGGACGTCGTCGTGTCGGCCTTCTTCAGGCCGCCGCTGCGCCGGGGCTGGGAGCACGTCGTGCAGGTCGGACCGCTGCTGCGTCGTGAGATCGTGACGGCCGTGCCGCACCAGGGGGACTTCCTGTTGAGCTACCTGCGGCGGCACACGCCGTTCTCCGCCATCGCGGCACTCGCCGACTGCGGCGTGCCGGTCAAGGTCTATGGGCTCGGAGAGCGGGAGCCGCTCGGGAACGCCTCGTTCCACGCCATCGACGAGCGGCGGTTCGTCGACGATCTGGCCGGCTGCCGGGCCTTGGTGGGGGCGGCTGGCAACCAGCTCATCGGCGAGGCGTTGCAGCTGGGCAAGCCGATGCTCGTGCTGCCGGAGCGGGCCCATGCGGAGCAGCTCATGAACAGCCACTTTCTCGCCGGCATGGGATGCGGCGACTTCGCCCTGCTCGAGGAGATCGGGCCGGGACGCATCCGCGACTTTCTCGACGGACTCGACCGCTATGCGCGGCCGCTGGCGGACGTCGCCGGCAAGGTCGATGGCACGCCCGACGTGCTCCGAGTGATCGAACGGCGGCTGGAGATCACGACCGGAGCAGCCAACGGGCCACCGCCGGGATGATGGCCCGCATGGCGCGGGCGCGATGGCTGATCACGGACTTGACCGTCGGCGAGAGCTGGCCGAAGGTACGGTGGTACTCGGGCACGATGAACAGCGGGTCGTAGCCGAATCCGCCGCCGCCGTGGGCCGCCGTGGCGATCACGCCGCGGCAGGCACCCTGGGACACGGCCACGATCTCGCCATCGGGGCCGGCCAGGGCGGCGTGGCAGGCGTAGTGCGCCGATCGCGGTGCCGAGGGGAGGGCGGCGAGCCGCTCCAACAGCAGGGCGTTGTTGCGATCGTCGGCGTTCCCGGAACCGGCCCGGTCCACCGCGAACCGCGCCGAGTAGATGCCGGGTGCGCCGGCGAGGGCGTCGACGCACAGACCACTGTCTTCCGCGAGCACCCAGCGGCCCAGCGCGCGGGCCTGCTGCGATGCCTTGAGGGCCGCGTTCTCCGCGAAGCTGGAGCCCGTTTCGTCGACCTCCACCGCGTTCGTCAGCCCTGCCAGCGAGCGGCACTGGATTCCCAGCGGCTCGAGCAGTTCGGTGAGCTCGCGCAGTTTGCCGGCGTTGGTCGTGCCGAGCACGAGCGTGGGGACGGAGTCGATCGGCATCGTCGGACGCCCTCGGTGGCCGCGGAGCGGGTCGTTCAGCGGCGGCCGTTGGGCACCCGCGGCACGTCGATCGGCTTGGGCTGCACGTCGAGCATCACGCCATCGACAGTCCGTGGCAGAATCTGACCGACGGCGAGCTTGGCCGGATCCGGGCCGAGCTCACGGACGATTCGCGCGACCTCCGGGTGGGGCACG
>Ga0075471_10001525_pt1 | contig 15258 bp, 9 predicted proteins | sample DEB19_08_DNA_2_FD_74787 | JGI IMG/M metagenome (GOLD analysis project Ga0075471, IMG submission 74787) | Aqueous microbial communities from the Delaware River and Bay under freshwater to marine salinity gradient to study organic matter... | ecosystem: Environmental > Aquatic > Marine > Coastal ... | reverse complement strand
TCCATGCCGGCCACACCGGCCGTGGAACGCGTCGCTCCATACCCGGCAGGCCGCCGACCGATCACCACCAACGGTGCGTGGGATCAGGACCGCCTTGGCCGGCCGTTCCGCCCCGCCGGGAGCGCAGCGACGATGGCAAAGGACACATGGCGGATCGTGACCAGGGGCCCCGACGGCCAGCTGATCATCCACGATTTTGACTCCCCGGAGGCCCTCCTCCGCACACATCTGCAGGTTGGGATCGACGACTGCAGCACCGACCTCGCCCTCCGCGGAGCGCCGGTCTTCCGCTCGCTCGTCGGGCCGATGCCCGAGGGCCGCAACATCGTCCGGTACGAGTCTCCGGAGGTGTTCGAGAGCCTGACCAAGGAGTGGGCCACCCCCAAGCCACCACGAAAGCGGATCCGCAAGGCGGCAGCCGCACGACAGCCGGCCGGTGACGTCGCGACTCCTCCGGAAGCAGCCGATGGCAGCGCCGGCTGACACGATCTTCGGCCGGATCATCCGTCGGGAGATCCCCGCCCGGATCGAGTACGAGGACGACCTCTGCCTCGCGTTCCACGACGTGGCGCCACAGGCGCCGGTGCACCTGCTCGTGATTCCCAAGCGGCCGATCCCGGCACTCGCGGACGTGACCGCCGGCGATGCGTCGCTGCTCGGGCATCTCGTCGTCGTCGCGACCGAACTCGCCCGCCGGCTGGGACTCGAACGGGGCTACCGGCTCGTCGTGAACTGCGGGCACGACGGCGGCCAGACCGTGCATCACCTGCACGTGCATCTCTTGGGAGGCCGGCCGCTGCACTGGCCTCCGGGCTGACGCGCCGGCCGCCCCCGCCCGCCTATCGCGCTACTGCAGCCAGCGACGCACGCGGTCGAAGACGCTGCCGGAGCGTGCCGGCGGCTCGGGCTGCCCGGCCGGCGGGCCGCGGGACGGTGCCGGCACCTGATCCAGCGCCGCCACGGCCTCGTCGGAGACGAACTCCGCGAGGAACCGCGGCCAATAGCCGTCGAGCTGCACGAGGCAGCCGCCCAGGTCGTTGGCCGACAAACCCTGCTCCACAGTGGCCAGCCGACGGGAGAGATCGGCCCGCTGCGACTCGTCGAACGCAAGGTCGAACACCCGCAAGCCGTCGAGCTGAACGCCTCCGGGTCCGAGCAGGTCGATCCGCACGCGCAGAGACTCCAGCCCCTGCGCCGGCAGGTCGTCGATCTGCAGCACGAACTGCGACCACTCCCCCGTGAGGGGCTTGCCGCCGGTGAGCCCCCCCACCGGCGCGAAGCGGTAGTACTCCCGGTCGTCCTGCACCCCCTCGAACGCGATCCGCAGCGGCGGCTGGGGATCGCCGTCCGCGATCCGCAGCCACACCGCCAAGCTGATGCGTCCCGTGGTCGGCGGCGTGAATGGATTGCTGCGCAGCGTGGAGAGTCCGTTGACGGACGAGAAGGCCAGAGCCCGCCCGCCCGCTCCAGCCATGCCGGGCACGAGCCGCAGCGTGCCGCGATTGGCCTCGACGAGCTCCCAGCCCGCGACCGCACCGCCAACATCCCGTCCCCCCGCCTCCGCCACTCCGGCACCGTCGAGTTCGAACCCCGGATTGTCGAGCGCGTCGAGCGGCTGCGGGGTCTCGAGCACCGCCCGCCGCCGGCGCAGGTCGGCCAGCGTCGATTCGATCGATCGGCGGACGTCGTCTCCGAAGTCGGCCCTGGCGCCCGGCACGGCCACGCCGCCGTCGAGCACGACCGTGCGGACCTCCCACGGCCCCAGCGGCACCGCCGCACCGCCCCCGGGCTCCAGCGGCAGCCGCGCCCCGTCGACCGCGTCGATCACGGCCGACGGCGATCCCGCGAGCGACAGCACCGCGCGGCACGGCCCGGGCCCGGCGTTCACGACGCACGCCCGCGTCGACCCGGAGTCGCGTCGGCTGCGGACCACGAGCGGCGCCGGGAGCGACTCCGCCAGGTCGAAGCCACCGACGGGCAGGGCCGCGAAGGCCCGCATGCGTGCGGCGTGATCAGGGTCGACGCTGGCGAATGACAGTCCCATGTCGAAGACCACTTCCACGTCCGACGCCACGAACGACTCCGCGAGAGCCCGGCCGCGCGAAGCCCCCTGGGCCATGGCATGCACGCGGACCGGCCCGGCCGCGGACGCGCTGCCGAACGGCCCGTGCGGCACGATCTCGTCGACCGTTATCGCGGTCGGCTGCTCCAGCGAGATCAGGCCGCAACGGGCCGCGCCGGCGACGCCGCGGGCCACCGCCAGCGAGCGGTTGGCGTTGTCGACGACGCTGCGATCCAGCAGGAGATCGGTGACCGTGTGTACGTGGGGCCTCACGAACACGACCCTCCGGTCCGAGGTGATCCGCGCCGGATCGAGACCGATTTCTCGGAGCACGTCGGTGTCGGCCGGAGGCGTCGCCAGCCTCGGACGGAAGCGGCCGGCAATCTCTCCCTGGAAGAGCAACGATGTCGGCACAACGTACAGGCTCCAGCGCGGCTCGTGCTGGCAGAGGACGGCCGCGAGCCGCGCGTGGAAGCGGGCGATCGTCGCCGTTCTCCACTCGAGCCAGGCCTCGCGGAGCGGCCCGTCGACGAGCGCGGCCCTGCGGGCAAACCGCTCGCTGCCCGCGCCCATGGGCGGCTCCTGCCCGCCGACGTCGGCCAGAAATCGTGAGAAGGTCACGTCGTCGAGCCCCCAGGTGGTGCCCGGCAGGTGAGCCCAGCCATGGTGGGGCAGAAGCAGGGCGACGCCATCCACGGCATCGGCACCGCGCAGTCGGTCGGCCAGTTCGGCAACCACGTCCTCGGCGGCCTGCTGCACCCTGGGATCGAGGATGTTGTAGTGCCAGCCCCTGCCTTCTTCGGCCGGCCGTGGGCGGCCGTCGCGGCCCACGCAGGTGATCCCGGTCGCACCATCACCGCCGCGTTGCAGGATCGCCTCGACCGCCGGCAGCGGGGCGTCGAACGAAACGGCCGGCACGAGTCGCAGGCCCTGCCGCCGGTGGACCCTGCAGAGCATGGCGAGCAGGTCCTTGCGATGCGGATCCAGGCCGGCGTCGGCGGCGGCTCCGCTGTCCCACCGCGGCGCGGACCGGGTCAGCCGCGACGGCCAGATCGCGGCGCCATCGGCATATGTCACGATCATCGCACCCGCTGCGCCTTGGTGCGAAAACCACTCCGCTGCCCGCGTCGCTCCGGACAAGAAGGTCCGCCAGTCGGCGAACGACCGCCCCTGCCCGGCGACCGCCCGCTCCGCTGCGCCGAACTGCGAGAAGTCGGGGGCCGGCAGGAAGGCATGTACGCGGCGGCCACCCGCCACGCCCACGAGCCCCTGCGCGTCGCTCTCGGGGCGGGCCGTTGCCGGCAGCCGCGACGGCCCTGCCGAGATCCGCACGCGGCCGAAGAGTGCCGCGGACCGGGCCGATGGGTTGGCGATCACGATGAGCGGATGACGGGTCGTCGGCCAGAACACGAAGGCATGCCTGCCGAGCCGCGGCCTGGCCGCGTCATCGACTGAAAGCGCGGCGGGCGACGCCTCGAAGCCGCCGCTGGCACGCACGTCGACACCGGTGCCGGAGGCGTCGGACTCGAGCACCGCCACACCCACGGCCGCCCTCTGGTCGAGCGGAAACTCCACCTCGACCAGATGCGGCATGCCAGGCTGGACGCCCGCGACGACGATCCCCTCCCAGGTCGGCTCGTCCGCCGACCGCGCCGGCGGCAGCCGGAGCATCGGGCCGAGCGGGTGTGGCTCCACGGTGGAATGGCCGCTCAACAGCAGGCCGCTCAATCGCGGCACCATCGACGAGACGGTCGGCATGCCGACCGACGGCAACGGCACGCTGGGCACCTTGGGAAGCGACACGTTGGGGAGCGACATCGACGGCATGGGCATGGCCGGCACCGGCACGTAGGGCATGCCCTTGCCGGGCAGCCGACGCAGCCGCTCGTGCAGCCTCGGGCTGCCCGGGTCGAGTTCGTGGACCAGCTGCCAGGAGGGCTCGCCGGCATCCGTCGACGGCAGGCTGTCGGCGACCGCGACCACCTGGATCACCCGCGTGGCCAGCGGCCGCGACCACCGCAACCCACCGCGCTCGACAGCCTCGAGCTCGATGTCGTAGCCGCCCTCGCGTGCCGGAAGCGGCACGTCGAAATGCACCCGCTCATACTCCTGCAGCCGCTTCTCCGCGGGAGCATCGCCGCCAGACGGCGCCGCTTCCGCCAGCATCACGGACTGCGTCGCCAGCGGCTCCCCGTCAGACCCGGGCTTGAGCCGCATGCGGAGCTCGATGGCGGCCGTGCCTGCAGATCGCTTGGGCAACAACGGATCGATCGCGAGCCGCACCGTTTCGCCGGGACGAAACAGCGTCGTTTCGCTCGGCGTCAGCTCGGCGGACGGCGCTGTCGCAGCGACCGTGACGCGCAGCGCGTCGCCTGGGGCCGCGCGTATCGAGAGGCGATTGCCGTCGCGGTCGAGTGGCTGCTGCCGCGTCGCCAGGAGAACCTCGGCGACCGGCACGTCGCAGACGACGGCGGCCTGCTGGTCACCATCCGGAACGAGCCGCGTCACGAGCCGCAGGTCGCGCCACCGGTCGATCACGATTTCCACCCCGTCGACACCACGACCATGAGGCTCGTGAATGTCGATGCCACCGGGCACACCGTGCGTGGTCGCCGCCGCGTCGGCATCGCCGCACAGGGTCCGCCACTGGGGTTCTTCCCCGAATGCGGCCCCATCGACGAACACCAGGCGAATCGTGCCCGACCAGGTACGGGCCTTTCCGCCTCCCCAGGTGATGCGGACGGTGGCGGGCCGGACAGCAGCGTTACGATCGGACGCGACCGCCGAACCGGCAGCATGCCCCACCGGGACGAGCGTCAGCGACGCAGCGACCGCGATCAGCAGTCGGCGGACGGCCGGGTGGCGATGGAACGCAAGCGCGAGCATCGCGGGATCGTAGCGACGGCCGAACCGGTCGACCAAGCGGTTTTTACCGCGACAAAACCGCTGTTCTTGAGGCTCGTAGGCCTACTCGGGCCCCGCTTCGGGAAGCGGTCCGCGCCACGCAGCCAGCCGCTCGCCCGCCGCGGCCCGCGCCAACAGCCCGGCAAGTCGTTCCGCGACCGCAGGGCAGCGGTCGGCGACGTCGGTGAGCTCGAAGAAGTCGTCAGGCTTGGCGAAGAGCCGCACCAGCATGCTCCCCTCGGCGGCACGGTCGTCGCGTGTCAGCAGGCCATGCCAGGACGGGGTGACGACAGCCGCCTGTGGCCCGCCGATCACGACGCGATCCCGTCTCGGTGCCGACCAGTCCTCGAACAGCCCGGCGAGGCTCATGCCCCGCCACGGTGCGACCGGATTCGGCTCCGTGCATCGAGATCCGCCGCCGCCCACGAATTCCGCCAGCGTGCTGCCCAGATCGGCCGGTACGACAAGGCCGGAGTAGCGCTGCGCCGCCATCCGTCCGCTCGCGTCGACCAGGATCGCGGGCACGTGGACCAGTTCACCGTAGGCCGCTTCAGGCCCCGCCTCCCCCACCCAGCCGTGCAGCCCCAACGGCATGCCTCGCACGCCGGCGAACAGCACGGCCCAGGCCCCAGCTTCGGTCGTCTTCGCTCGGACGGCGGCGAACAGGCGGCCGATCTCGGCGTCGAGCAGCGAGAGCTGGCCGGCGAACACCTGTCGCACGCCGACGAGCGTGTCGGGGTCGGTGCCGGCGTCGACCGGAAACGACGGCACGCCGGCCCCGGCAGGCGGCGGCGGATCCGCGGGATCGACGTATCGGTCACGATGCCGTCGCGGCGCATCCCATACGACGCCGAGGCTGGCGACGTGACACCAGACCAGGCGATGACCGCCCGAGCGGATGACGTCCACAGCCGCCGCCGCGAGTCGTGCCAGGCTCGTCTCCTCGTCGGCAGCCGCCTCAGCCGCGACGGCCGACGACGACGCGACGAGCGTGACGTCCGCGTCGAGCGCGGCGGTGAACCAGGCGGCGACGGCAGGATCGTCGGTCACCAGCGCCGGCTTCCAGCCGCGTGCCGCCGCTGCGCCACCCAGCGTCGGCCCCTGCGATTCGGCCGTCGCTGCCAGGTCGCGGAGGACCGCCGCGGGCTCTGTGTCCGGCGTGATCAGCCGATCGAGCACGACGCCCCGGGCCGCCAGCGAGTCGATGGCCGGCGTGGCCACCCAGGTGGCCCCGTAGGCTGGCAGCATCCACGCCGGCAGCCGGTCGACCGTGACGACCAGCAGGCCGTCGGAACGACCGGCGGCGACGGGGACGAAATCTGGTGTCATGGCATCGCATTCTCCGCTGCCGACCGTGATTGCACCATCATGGCAGGTCTGCCACATTTTCGTGACGCCGGCGGCGGGGTCGGTTCCCCGCCGCGCCGGCCGCACCGCGGCGTCGCCCGACGCCGGCCCCGAGGCCGCCATGCCCCCTGCCACCACCGGCCGCGCGTTCGCCGCGAGTCCCCCCGCGATCACGGGCATGCCGCCCGGGATTCCCTACATCGTCGGCAACGAGGCCGCGGAACGCTTCTCGTTCTACGGCATGAAGACGATCCTGGTCGTGTTCATGACGCAGTTCCTCCACTCGGCGGCGGGCGGCGCCGACTTCATGACCGAAGCCGAGTCGCGGGAATGGATGCACCTTTTCGTCGCCAGCGCCTACTTCTTCCCCATCATCGGCGGCATCGTCGCCGACGCATTTCTCGGCAAGTACCTCACGATCCTCCTTCTCTCGATCGTCTATTGCCTCGGACACCTCTGCTTGGCGCTGATGGACCTGCCGCAGCCGCTGCTGGCGGCCACGCTCGCACCCCGCGGCTGGCTGCTGGTGGGACTGGCCCTGGTGGCGCTCGGCTCGGGGGGCATCAAGCCCTGCGTGTCCGCGCACGTGGGCGACCAATTCGGCCCCTCCAACAAGCACCTCCTGGAGCGGGTGTTCGGCTGGTTCTACTTCGCGATCAACTTCGGCTCCTTTTTCTCGACGCTCCTCACCCCCTGGCTGCTGCACCACCACGGCCCCGGCTGGGCATTCGGCGTGCCCGGCATCCTCATGGCGCTGGCCACGCTGGTCTTCTGGCTGGGCCGCCATCGCTTTGTCCACATCCCTCCCCGCGGGCAGGGATACTTCATGGAGACGTTCGGGCCGTCCGGGCTGGCGGCGATTCTCAAGCTTCTGCCGCTCTACCTGCTCGTGGCGGTCTTCTGGTCGCTCTATGACCAGACGGGGGGCGCCTGGGTGCAGCAGGCACAGCAGATGGATCGGCGGTTTCTCGGCGTCGAGTGGCTCGAGAGCCAGATCCAGGCGATCAACCCGCTGCTCGTGCTGATCTTCATCCCGCTGTTCAGCCTCGTGATCTATCCGGCCGTCTCACGCTTCGTCGCGTTCACCCCGCTGCGCAGGATCCTGGCCGGCTTCCTGCTGACGACGCTCGCCTTCGCGATCACCGCCCACGCCCAACGGCTGATCGACGCCGAGGCGGCCAGGTTCCGCACCGTCGTCGAACCACTGCTCGATGCCGACGCCATCGACCGGCCCGCCACCGAAGCGGCGATGCGTGACGCGGGCTTAAACGCCCAGGCGGATGCGTTCACGGGCGCCGTCGCCGCGGAAGCCCGGACGGAGGCGGTCGTGGCCGCCGGTGTCGCGGCGACGCGTGACGGCTCCCGACTGACGGCCCGGTGGCCGTCGGTCGGCTGGCAGGTGCTCGCCTACGTCGTCATCACCGCGGCCGAGATCCTGGTATCGATCACTTGTCTCGAATTCAGCTACACGCAGGCGCCCACGCAGATGAAGTCCTTCATCATGAGCCTCTACCTGCTCAGCGTTTCGTTGGGCAACCTGTTCGCCGCCCTCGTCAATTCGCTGATGCAGGATTCCCAGGGCCGTAGCCTGCTCACCGGGGAGAGCTACTACTGGTTTTTCACCGGTTGCATGGCCGCGGCCACGCTCTGCTTTCTCCCCGTGCTGCGATGGTACCAGCCCCGGGAATACATCCAGGGCCAGGATGCCGCCCCGTCCGGCGGCTGACGCCCGAGGCCATCCGACCCACGGGCATGGTGACAAGCCCGCGGCCTCTGGTAATGTGACAGGTCGGGTTTCCGGTACCGGGCGGGCTCACGATGCATTCCTTCTCTGTCACCCCGAACGCTGCGGTCCTGGCGAGCCGACGCGGATTCATCGCGGCGGCCGCAGCCGCGGCGATCGCCGCCCGGCCGCACATCGGCACGGCGGCCGACAAGCCGGTGGCCAAGCCTCCGCTGTTCCGCATCTCGCTCGCGGAGTGGTCGCTGCACCGCACGCTCTTCGCGGGCAAGCTCGACAACCTCGACTTCCCCGCCGCCGCCAAGCGTCAGTTCGGCATCGAGGCCGTGGAATACGTCAACCAGTTCTTCAAGGACAAGGCGAAGGATTCCGCATACCTCGCCGAACTCGCCAAACGGGCGGCCGACGAGGGCGTCACGAATCTGCTCGTGATGTGCGATGGCCTCGGCAATCTTGGCGATCCAGACGCGGCCATGCGCTCGAAAGCGATCGAGAACCACTTCCCTTGGGTCGAGGCTGCCAAGCGACTGGGCTGCCACTCGATCCGGGTGAACGCCGCGAGCAAGGGCTCGTTCGATGAGCAGCAGAAGCTCGCCGCGGACGGGCTTTCCCGTCTAGCGGACTATGCATCCCAGATGCAGATGTCGGTGATCGTCGAGAACCACGGCGGTCTGTCGAGCAACGGCGAATGGCTGGCGAGCGTCATCAAGCTCGTGGGCAAGCCAAACTGCGGCACGCTGCCAGACTTCGGCAATTTCCACGACTACGACCGCTACCGCGGCGTCGAAGAACTGCTGCCATTCGCCAAGGGCGTGAGCGCCAAGAGCCATGAATTCGACACTGACGGCAACGAGGTGCGCACCGACTACGGCCGGATGATGAGGCTCGTCGTCGATTCCGGCTATCGCGGCTGGGTGGGCATCGAGTACGAGGGCACGTCCCTGCCGGAGCCGGAGGGCATCCGGTCCACGAAGGCACTGCTCGAAAGGGTCCGATCCCAACTGCAGGCGTGACCGCGGGGCGACCACCCCTTTTCGGGAGCACGTTGCCCGGTCCAGACGCCCTACCGGGACCGTTGACGTGCCGCGGCGGCGACCGGTAGAACTCGCCGCCCGTCCGCGGCGATGACCGGTCCCGGTCGCCACGGCCGCACGCGACTCCGCCGAGACACCCGCATGCCCCGCGATCAGGATAGAATCTCGTGCCGCCCCGGCAACGCGGGCGACGGACGGCTGCGGCAGTTCGTCGAGATCGGCGACACGCACGTCGGCCGCGGAGTCTTCGCCCGGAAGGCGATCCGCGCCGGGGAGATCCTGGGAGAGATCCGCGGCGAAATCCTGCACGTCGAGCCGGACGACCCCCACTACTGCATGGAACTGCCCAGCGGCCGGGTGCTCGAGCCGGCGCCTCCGCTGCGATTCGTGAATCACGGTTGCGATCCCAACTGCGAGCTTTTCTATTGGTTCGACGAGGGTGGAAGCCTCCAGGAAGACAGGCTGTGGCTGCAAACGATCCGTCCGATCAGGGCCGGCGAGGAGCTCCTGATCGACTACTGCTGGCCGGCGGCCGCGGCGATTCCCTGCCGGTGCGGGGCGCTGGAGTGCCGGGGCTGGATCGTCGATCCGGAGGAGTTGCACCTGTTGCCGCCCCAGGCGCAGGGCCAGGGCCCGGTCCGGGCTCATGGCGAATCCTCACTGGAGCGACCGTCGGGCTCCTGACACTGCTCGCGGCGTTCGGCCTGTCGCGGCTGAAGATCGACGACGACCTGCGGTCGTTGCTCCGCGATGCGGACGCCGACTTCAGGCTGGTCGACGAGGTGGCCGGACGCTTCGGTGCGCCCGATCGCGAGTGCATCGTCCGCGTCGCGGCGAACTCCGGAGATCTCTTCGAGGCTCACGCGATCACGAGGCTGCGCGGCCTGACGAAGAGTCTCGCATCCCTCGACGGCGTCGAGCAGGTGCGCTCGATGTTCGACGTGCGTCGGCAGGGCGTGGCCGGCGCACTGCTGCCGGTGATCCCGCACGTCGAGGGCGAACTCGGGGATGGGGAACGACGGGCTGCCCGCGCCCGTGCCGTCGCCCATCCGCTCGTCGCGGGCCACCTGCTGGCCGACGACGCGCGATCGGCGATCGTGCTCGTGCGGCTACGTTCTGACGCGGACAAGCCTCCGGCCCTCGGCGAGGTCGTGACACGGATCGAGGCCTTGCTGGCGGCCGAGCGGGCCGGGCCAGCACCGCTGACGCTCGAACTGACCGGCCTGCCGGCGCTGCGGGAGCAGGCCGCGCGGGCGTTGCGGCGTGACATGGCGCTGTTCAATTCGATCGGCCTGGGCCTGGCCGTCGCGCTGTCGGCCTGGGTGGCCCGCAGCCTGCGCTCGACGTTCGTGGCCTGCGTTCCTCCGGCGATCGGCGCCGTCTGGGCGATGGGAATCATCGGGCTGTGCGGCGTGCCTGTGAACATTCTCACGAGTGTCGTGCCTTCCCTGGCGCTCGTGGTCGGAACGTGCGACTCGATCCACTTCATCGAGGACATGCGCCGCAGCGCCCGGCGCGGCGTCGACGCCGTCAAGGCATCGACGGCCGCGGTTCGCCGGGTGGGCGCAGCCTGCGGCCTGACGAGCCTCGTCACCGCGATCGGCTTCGCGTCGCTGGCGGCGGCGAGGATCGACACGGTGCGGACCTTCGGCATCGCTGCGGCTGCCGGAGCGGTTGCCAGCTTTCTGGCTGTCACGCTCGTCACGCCGCTGCTCGCCTCTGCGCCGGCACTCGGCGGCCTGCGGCTGGGGCGTTCATCGCGGCGCGTCGGGCGGCTGGCCAACAGGCTCGCCGCGTTCTCCGTCGCCCATGCGCGGCCGCTGGCGGTGGCTGCGTGCGTGGCGACGCTCCTGCTGGCCCTGCCGGCCTCCCGGCTCGACGCCGACAACCGGGTGGTCGACGCCCTGCCACGCGACGCCGAGGCATCCCGCGCGCTGGCTCACGTCGACGGCGATTTCGGCGGTGCGATGGGCGTAGACGTCGTCGTCCGCTGGCCCGCGGACCTCGGCTGGCTCGATGATGCGGTGCTCGATTCGCTGGCCGCCGTGCATGGTGTGCTCGACCACGCGGGTGGCCTGCCGAATGCGGTGTCGCTCGGCTCCGTTGCCCGCACGCTCCCGGACCGCGCCCGCCGCCGGCTTGATCCGGCGGAATTCTCCGACCTGGTCGACGCCGCGTCGCGTACGGCGATCGTGCGGGCACGCGTGCGCGACCTGGGGTCGAAGGCGCTCGAATCCCTCTACGCAAGGGTCGACGCCGGCCTGGCCGATCTGGCCGCGGCGCGGCCGGGCTGGACGTTCGAACTGGCAGGGATGTCCGTCGTCTCGGCGCGAAACATCCGCCAGTTGATCCGTGATCTCGGCGGCAGCCTGCTGCTCGAAGTGACCGTCATCGCGGGCATCCTCGCCATCGCGTTCCGCTCGCCACTGGCCGGGGTCGTAAGCCTGATTCCGAACGTTTTTCCCCTCGCCGTCATCGCCACAATCCTCGTCGCGACCGGACGGTCGCTCGACCCGGCCACGGTGATCGTGTTCAACGTCTGCCTGGGGCTGGCCGTCGACGACACCGTCCACCTGCTGGCGGCGATCCAGCGGCAGCGACGCGACGGCGTGTCGATCGCCGGATCCGTCCGCCGCGGCGTGGCGGAGACTGGCAACGCGGTCGTGCTCGGCGGCGTCGTGCTGGCCGTCGGCTTCGCCGTGGTGACGCTCAGTTCCGTACCTTCACTGTCTCGCTTCGGCATGCTCGCCTGCGCAGCCGTGGCGGCCGCCACCGTCGCGGAGCTCGTCTTCCTGCCAGCGTTGCTCGTGGCCACCGACGCCCTGGTGCGACGCCGTCCGGAACTGCTCCACGACGGCATCTTCGGCGCGGCGAGTCTGGCGCTACCGGCGGCGGCCCCCGACGCCGCCGCGGCCGGAAAACTCGCCGGATGATCGGCGACGTCATCCGGGCACGGCGGACTACGACGACGTCGCCGCCAGCACGTCGGCGACGGACTGCACGGCGTGGGCGATCTGCTCCTCGCTGTGCTCCGCGGTGATGAAGAACCGCACGCGAGCCGCCGCCTCGCGAACGGCCGGATAGAGGATCGGACGGGCGTTGATGCCCCGCTCCAGCAGCATCTGCGAGACGAGGATAGCCCGCGTGGAGCTGCCGACGATGACCGGAATGACGGGCGTGTCGCCACTGGCACCCGTGTCGAGATCGCAGTCGGCGGCGAGCTTGAGGAAGAGTTCCGACCGCTCCCGCAGCCGCGTCACCCGCCAGGGCTCCCGGCGGATCACCCGCAGCCCCTCGAGGGCCGCCGCCGCATTCGGCGGCGAGCAGGCCGTCGAGAACACGAAGGCTGGCGTCGTGAAGCCGAGGTAACGGATGAGTCGTTCGCCGCCGGCAAGGTAACCACCGCCGGCGCCCAACGCCTTGCTGATCGTGCCCATCCAAAGGTCACCTTCCGCCGGATCCACGCCGAAGAAGTCGCAGATGCCGCGGCCCTCCGGCCCCATCGTGCCCAGCGAGTGGGCCTCGTCGACGTACAACAGCGCGTCGTGCCGCTTCTTCACCTCGATGAATCGAGGCAGATCGGGATAGTCGCCGTCCATGCTGTAGACGCCCTCGATCGCCACGACGACGCGGCGATATTGCGGCCGCAGGTCGCGAAGCAACCCGTCGAGCTGCTCGTGGTCGTTGTGCCGAAACGAGCGTCTGCCTGCCTTCGACGCGTTTGCGCCCTGCATGATGCTGTTGTGCGCCAACTCGTCGTAGAGGATGAGGTCGCCGGCACCGAAGAGATGGTTGAACACGGACGCGTTCGTCCCATAGCCGCAGGGGAATACGACGGCCCTCGCAGTGCCGAGGAACGACGCCAGCTCCGCGTCGAGCTCGTCGAGGATGGTGTTATTGCCCCCGACCATGCGGCTTGCGGAGGCACTGCAGCCGAACCGATCGATCGCCTGTTTGGCGGCCCGGCGGACGTCGGGATGGCAGGCGAGGCCGAGGTAATCGAAGCTCGTGAAGCTCACCACCTCGCGGCCGGCCACGCGAGCGGTGCGGCCGTTCACGGACTCGTTGGCGTGCAGAAAAGGATTGTCGAGACCAGCCGCTTCGAGGTCGGCCAGCCGCTTTTCGAATGCCTGGCACTCGGAGAACGCTTCCGAGCCGTCGCCGTCGGGCTCCTGTGGCCTGGCCCCTGCACCGCGTGCCCCGCCCCGCTCCCGCAGCGCCGCACCGAAGCTCGTGCCGGCGCGTTCGGCGGGTCGCGGCTGCTCGCTGCGGTCGACCGCATCGAACATGTGGATCGCGATGCACTCCACCAGATCGCCGCAGGTGCGGACGTCGCGAAGCCATTCGTCGCGGAAGCGCATCTGGTAGCGGCCCTCGATCCGCGCGACGGCGTCCAGAAAGCGTCCGGCATCGATGCCGTGACGGGCGAGCGATGACCCAAGCTGCAAAACGTGCCCAGGCGGGGCGACGCGGGCGATCTCGTCGAGCACGACCTCGGCGATCGCGCCCCTTGAATGCGCGTTCGGCCGGGTCCGTTCGCGGACGAGCCCATGGGCGATCGTGGCAACACCGGCAAAGCCCGTATCGGCTTCCATCGAACTGTCCCCTCCGTGCGAGCGCCCGTGGAGGCCCTGAACGTCGCGACTGCAGGCCGGCGCGTGAATCATCCACACGCGGCGCCGGTTGACACCGGCGGCCCGCAGTATACAGCGTGCACGCCCACTTGCGAGCCGTGCGACGACTCTGCGGCCTGCGGAAAGATTTCCGCCCGCTGCGCTCCAGTGCGGTCAGCGCGTGCCGTCGCGTTCCGGGTCGGGCACCATGCGCGCGGTGCTCGCCGCCGAACGCCTTGGCGTCACGTGTCGCCGAGGGCGGCCCCGATCGCCGCGAACGCGGCCTGCTTGACCGCGATCGTGCCAGCGCCGCCGAGCGACCCCAGACTCGCGAAGAGGCTCGCGATCGCTGGCGTCACCGGCCGGTTGTTCACCGCTGACAGCCGCGGGGCCTTCGATGCCGTGCCGATCGTGAGCAGCCCGGCCTGCTGGGCCAGGAGCGCGCCGGTCGCCGAGACGGCGGTGGTCGCCAGCTGGCTGTTCGCGGCGATGAGACCCTGCACCGCAGCCATCATGTCGACCTTGCCGTCGCGGTCGCTGTCGATACCCACCGCCGTGACCGAAGCGAACGGCCTCGGCGAGTTCGGGAATGGCACCCAGCCGAGCAGCAGTGCGTCCTGGGAATCGTCGACCCGTCCGGAAAACACCTCGACCCGCGACTTGATGCCCTTGGCGGACGACACCGCGATGTCGTCGACCGCATCGCCATCGAATCGGCCGGCCGAGACGGAGAGCGGGCCGACCTTGGTCGAGCCGCCGAAGGGATTGATGGTATCGACGAGCCGGGGCGCCGCCCCCGACAATTCGTAGACCAGCACGGTGGCCTTCATGCCGGAGCCGCTCGCCACTGCCAGCTCGCCCACGCCATCACCGGCCGTGGCATCCTGCGTAACGCCGGCGACGAACCGGCCCACGTCGACGATCGTGACGGCGGCACCGCCGGTGAACTTCTTGCCGAACGGCTGGAACGAGAGCACCGGTGTCTCGACGACGGGCTTTGCCAGTGTCTGGTCGACCCGGAAGATCGATACCAGGCTACGGCCGCCGAGCATGGAGAGCACGATCTCCGGCCGTGCGTCGCCGACCACGTTCCCCACGGCCACGTCGGCACCGCCCGAGTAGGACTTGCCGAACGGCAGCGTTCGGTACTGCTGGAGCTCGTAGCCCCACTGCGTGAACACCCGCAGCTCGGTCGGCCGGCCACGGCCCGAGACCATCGCGATCTCGTCGATACCGTCGCCGTCGACGTCGGCGCCGACCGCCCGGATGCCGCCGCGATAGCCGGACTCCCACGGGGTGATCGACCGGATCGTGCCGCCGGTGGCCGGATCCACGAGCCTCACCACGCCGTCCGACTGGCAGCCGACATCGCTGCCGACCACGAGCATCGGCTGCACGAGCGGCACGTCCGTGTCGGCCGCGGCATTGTTGGACTCGTCGGCGTCGACCTGGCCGTCCGCCGGCCGGGCCGTGACGAGCAGGGCGATGCCCCGCACCGCGGTCGGTGCGATCGAAGCGGTTACCGTGAAAGAGACCGAGCCGTTGGCTGGCACGTCC
>Ga0075471_10001524_pt1 | contig 15258 bp, 16 predicted proteins | sample DEB19_08_DNA_2_FD_74787 | JGI IMG/M metagenome (GOLD analysis project Ga0075471, IMG submission 74787) | Aqueous microbial communities from the Delaware River and Bay under freshwater to marine salinity gradient to study organic matter... | ecosystem: Environmental > Aquatic > Marine > Coastal ... | reverse complement strand
GCGAAGGTGGCCCACCTCAACCGCCTGCCCCAGGGCCAGGCGGAGCGCTACAGCCGCGTCGAGGCGATGGTGGAGACCATGGACGAGCACTTCGGGTCATGCACCAACCACGGCGAGTGCGAGGCGGCGTGCCCGAAGGAGATCTCCATCGACGTCATCGCCCTCATGCACAAGGACTACCGGAAGGCCAAGTTCGCGAACCGCAAGGACCTCGCGCGCCAGTAGGCCCGACGCGGTCACGACATGGGCGGCAAGCAGTTCAACTGCGTCATCTGCAACGCACCGTTCCTGCGCGAGACGCGCGGGCCGGTGATCACGTGCCAGAACGACGAGTGCAAGTACCTGAACAGCCGGGTCACGCGCATGAACGCGAACCGCAAGCAGCGCGGGCTCGACAGGGCGTGCGGCCGGTGCGGCACCGAGCTGGCCGCGGGCAGCAGGTCCCACTACTGCGACAACTGGTGCGGCCCGTTCCGCCGCACCGTCGCGCGCCGTGGCCGGCCGCCGGCAGGCGCACCGCCGGAACCGAAGGGCCCGAAGCCGAAGCGGGGGAGACCTGCCGCGAAGGTGCTGGGGATGGACGTGTCCGCCCTTCCGGAGCCGCACCGCACCATCGTGAAGATGCGTTTCGGGAACCCCGGCGGGATCCCCATGACGATCGAGGCAGTCGCGGAAGCGCTCGCCATCGCTCCCGTCGACGTGGTGGGCATGGAGACCGAGGCCCTCGAGGCGATGGGCAACAATGCCCGCGGCTTCACCGCGAAGCGCTGGCACTACCGGTAGGGCTCAGGCCTCCTCGAAGCAGTAGCCCGTGGTCGGGTTGAACCCGATCGACCGGAGGTACGCGACCAGCCTGTCGCGCTGCTCCTCGGTGTCCGGCCGCATCGGCGGCACCAGTTCCAGTTCCTCGTGTGTCACGAACCTCGCCAGGTTCGGGACGGCCCGGATCGACGTCTCGGGGCTCGTCCGCGTGATCGCGTCGAGGGTGCCGAGCCACGCACCGATCCGTCCGCGTGTGCCGGCCGGGAGCAACGTGGAGAGGTGGCCCACCGCGTCGCGCGACGGGTCGGCCTTGGCCAGTCCGCGCGCGGTGAACTGGTCGAGTGCCCTGTGGTGCCAGGCGAGGACGCTCGGGTGGTGGCCGATCGAGTCGACCACCCCGGCCGTCCACTTGGCCGCCACCTTGCGGCCGCGCCTGCCGCTGCCCCGAACCGGGAGATCCTGCAGGAGCAGCATGCCCATCTCGTCCGCGGCCGCGTAGAAGTCGGGATGGGCCACGTGCCCGCACACCCGCACGAGGTCGAGGCCGCGACCGCGCGCCCGCACGAGCGGCGCGACGATCTCGTCCCGTGTGGCCGTGGCGGCATCGAGGCCCGGCTCCGTCACGTGGGCACCGTCGAGGAACAGGCGCTCTCCGTTCACCGTGCACGTCCAGTTCTGGAAAGTCGCCTGGCGCAGGCCGGTGTGCACCCCGTGCGAGTGGCTTGTCTCCCCGTCGACGACGATGTCGATGTGCACGACCGTCATGGCGGCCTCCCCGAGGAAGTGGGGCCACCACAGCCGCGGCGAGGGAATGTCGAGGTTCCATGACACGTTGTTCGTGCCCTTCGCGAGAGCCTGGCGTCGCTCGTCGCGCACCGTTCCGTCCACGGACGTGCGCACGGTGCACGTGAGGGCGCGGTCCGAGTCGATCGCGGCCGTCAACAGGACGTGGGCGTTCTCCTCCGTCGCGTCGCGCGTGAGCACGCGGGCGGAGTTGATGCGGGCCGGGCCCGTGGTCTGCAGGGTGATCGGCCGCCACACGCCGGCATTCGCGCCGCCGTGCGTCTCGAGGACGAGGTCGTGGGGGCCACCGAGCGCGTTCAGCTCGCTGATGTCGTAGCTGTGCGACCGGAAGTAGCCGTCCTGGTCGCCCAGGTACGCACCGTCCAGCCACAGGTCGGCCTGGTCGCGGATGCCTCCCGCCTCCACCCACAGCCGCTGTCCCGGCCCGACCGGCGGGGAGTCGAACGTGGCCCGCAACAGGACGCCGTCCGCATGGTCGAGACCCGCGACGGATGCCCACGACGCGGGGAGATCGACCGGCACCCAGTCCAGTCGGTCCGGTGCGGAGAGCGCCGTGAGTCGCGCGTCGTCACTCGCCGGATGGGCCCACCACTTCACGGGTCAATGCTACGCGCGGGTCGTCGCAGGCTGTCCGTCGGCTCCGTCAGGAATGCGGCATGACGTCGACGCCGGCGGCGTTCGGCGTGCAATCCCCCTGTGACGGCCACTCATCAATCGTCCGTGACTCGCGGTGATGGACCGCGAACGCCCGCACCGACGCGAACGCCCCCGGCATGCCGAGGACGTGCAGCGACAGGCCGCACTTCCACAGGCGCACGCCGTAGCGCGGGTAGAGCGACCCGTCCACCGGCCTCGCCGATTCGAGGTCCCAGCCCCACGCCGACATCAACATGCCGGCGTTTCCGAGCACGTCCCGGAGGAAGTGACCGTCAGCACGGAGTACGTCGAGAACGGATGAGATGTCGTAACGGTCGCCGTGGCCGCGCGACGCGCGGTCAATCGGGAACGCCCACCAGTCGAAATGGACCGACGGCCCGAAGTCGGCGAAACGTCCCGCGTCGAGTGAGGCCCGGAACGACGCGTTCTGCGCCGCGGTCGCTGTCTTCAGACGGTCGGTCCCGATGAACGCCATGGCGCTCACACCTCCCCGAAGAGCTCTTCCCACCTGCCGGGCGTCGCTGTGCCGTGCAGTGTCACGATCTCGCGGGCGATGCGGATGATCTCCCCGGCCGGCAGCACCTGCGCGGACGTGAGCCGGGCGGCACGGCGCCTGATCTTGTCGCGCGTGCCGCGGGCGAGCCCGTGGCGACCCCGGCGCGCGAGCAGTGCGAAGATCCGGCCGACGCAGTCGATGACCTCGTCGGTGTCGATCTCGTCGTCGTCCGCGTCGACCAGGTCGTTCAGTTCGTCGATGAGACCCTCGAGCAGCGCGGCGGAAGCGTCGGATGGCCTGCGCCAATGAATGGAGGGCATCGGCGGCGCGAACGACCATGCCGTGTCCGCCGCGAGCATGGGCGGACGGACGGTGGTGCGGCAGTAGACCACGCCGAGTGATTCCGAGGAGAGCAAGTCATCCATGGCGTACGTCGGCTGGACGATGCGCTTCGGGATGATTGTGTCGGTTGTGCGCGAGGTGTCGATGGCCAGCCACGCCGTGTACTTCGAGAGCACGCGGCGGCGCATCGACACCTCGATGATCCGCGCCCGGCCCTCTGCCTCCTGCACCCTGCCCGACATCACGTCGTAGTCGATCGAGTTGATGTGCTCCTTGGCCCACCGCGAGGTCGCGGAGGAATCGGCGCACACGCGCACGGGCACTGCCGCGAGGATCCCCGAGTCGGTGACCACGGTGACGGTTGCATCCGCGGCGGGTCGCGGCGCACGGCCCCACAGCGTGACCGTCGCGCCCGGGTAGATGTCGGGCGCCAGGTGCGGGGCCTGGTCGGTCAGGCCGTCCATCGCGAGCCTGGCGTTGCGGTGCGCCGGCTGGGCGATGCGCTCGCACACCTTCCGCGACACGTCGCCCGTGCGCTCCGGGGAGGGCACGTACGCGAACAGCCCGTTCGCCGAGAGGGTCTCGAGATAGCCGTTCATGTCCTGGCCGATCCCCACCACGATCACGCGCGCGCCGCCCAGCTCGAGTTCGCGCTGGCGCACGGCCTTCGCCTCGTTACCGTACGCACCGTCGGTGATGAGCACCACCACGCGCTCGATGTTCGCGGAGTCATCAATGTCCTCGACGGTGCCGAGGACGGCCCCGGCGGCCGTGATGGCCCCGGTGAGGTTCGTGCCGCCGCGGGCGTCGACCTTCTTGAGGGCGCGCTTGAGAGCGGACTTTGCCTTCCCCGTGGCCTGCACGAACCCGTGCTCGCAGGCCGCCAGCGCCTCCATCACGTCGTCGAAGGCGAGCACGTGGACCAGGTCCTCGCCTGCGACCGTCCCGAGGATGTCCTCCACGATGCGCCGGGCGGCGTCCATGTTCCAGCCGGCCATGCTCCCGGAACGGTCGAGCAGGATGGACACGGCGCGGCGCCGGCGCATGCCGGTGAGGGGTGAGTTCGCGGTGCGGATGACCACCTCGACGGTGCCCACAGACGGGTCGTCAGGATCGGCGGTCCACTTTGCATCCATCGTCTCGGCCGGCACCTGCCAGCGGACCACCACGTCGCGGTCCAGCGAGAAGTCCTCGATGACCACCGAGGAGTCCGTGATGACGGCGGCCTCCACGGTGTCGCACACCGCGTCCTCGACCGGCGCGGCGAAGGAGATGTCGATGCGGGACTGGACGTGGACGTGACCGTCGTGCCGCGGCGGCGTGACCGCGCCGGCGTCAGGCGTGCCGGCCGGCACGTAGCGCTCCTTCACGTAGGTGGGGATGCGGACGGTGGCCTCGTTGCCGTCGCGGTCGACGGTGTCGTGCACCGTGATCTCCACGGTGATCGACTCGCCGGGATGGATGTTGCCGACGGCGATCTCGAAGATCTCCCCGCGGTGCTGCTCCATGAGGGCGGCGGTCTGGCCCTTGGCGAGGGCCTCCTCGTACTCAACCCTGGCCTGCCCGCGCTCCTTGATGTCGGCCACCACGGTGCGGTCGCCGATGCGCAGCGTGAGGCTGGTGACGGCGCCGCCGTTCGGCAGGGGGAACGTGTAGACGGCCTCGATCGCCTCGGCCAGCGTGTTCACGAACGTCTGGTCCACGGTCCACACCACACCGACGCCGTCGATGTGGCCCTTCACAGCCACCTTCTCGAGGGGCAGTTCGGTGTCGCCGGCGCGGAGCGAGATTCCGGTGGTGTTGTTGGAGCGGGTGAGAGTTGCCATTGTGGTGAGTCCTTCTTTCTTTGCGGGTGTTTTCTCTGTGCTGTGTCTTTGCTCGTCGGCTCTTGGTCCGTCGGATGTCTGTTCTGTCGGGTGGGCCCGGGGCGCCGGGGTCACACGTCCGTGAGCCCGGCGAGTGCGTCCCGCACGTCGTCGAGCTCGTCCTGTGTGGGCCGGCGGGTGCCGAAGCCCGAGATGGTGATGCGGTCGCCGATGCGGACGGCCCAACCGTCGGTGCGCACCGGTGCGGTCATCTCGTCGATTTCGGAGAGACGGAGAGCGGGTGCATTCGCCATGCGGAAGGCGCTGACCTCGATCCGCTCGGGCCGGCGGACGTCGATGTCGCGCAGGCTTATCCCCTGGGCCTGGGCCCGGCGGATGCGGATGAGTTCGTTCACATGGTCACGTGTCCACATGCTGTGGCCCTCGTGGCGGACCGGGGGGGACACGAGGCGGAGAGTGACGTAGTAGCGCACGGTCCGTTCGGAGAGTTGGGCGTCGATTCGGCCGTTGAACGCGAGTCCGCTGGTGGCCTCGCGCACTGCGGACACGAGTTCGTCGGTGGAGAGCAGTTCTGACATGGCACGCACTCTAACACTGTCAACAGTGTCAGAACAACCCGACATCGGACATTTTTCTCAAACCCTTGTGCCACTTGTGCTCGCTGGGGCCACACATGGGTCTCGGGGGTACTGTCGGCCCATGACAGCCGGAACTTCCGCCCCCGTGACCGCCCCCGCCGACCTGCCGGCAACGCTCGGAGCCCTCCGCGCCTCGGGGTGGCAGAGCCTCCCGGTGAAGGAGGAACTGCGGCGCAACGCGGTCCGCAACATCGCGGCCGGGGAGCCCCTGTTCGAGGGCGTGATGGGTTACGAGGACACCGTCATGCCGCAGCTGGAGAACGCCCTGCTCGCGGGGCACGACGTGGTGTTCCTCGGCGAGCGCGGCCAGGCGAAGACCCGCATGATCCGTTCGCTCACCGGCCTGCTCGACGAGTGGATGCCCGTCATCGCGGACAGCGAGATCAACGACGACCCGTACGCGCCCGTGTCGAAGCACGCGCGTGACCTGGTGGAGAAAATGGGCGACAACGCCCCGATCGCGTGGGTGCACCGCAGCGAGAGATTCGGCGAGAAGCTGGCCACACCCGACACATCCATCGCGGATCTCATCGGCGAGGTCGACCCGATCAAGGTGGCCGAGGGCCGCTACCTGAGCGACGAGCTCACGCTCCACTACGGTCTCGTGCCGCGCACGAACCGTGGCATCTTCGCGATCAACGAGTTGCCCGACCTCGCGGAGCGGATCCAGGTGGGCCTGCTGAACGTGCTGGAGGAGCGCGACGTGCAGATCCGCGGCTACAAGATCCGTCTCCCGCTGGACGTCATGCTGGTCGCCTCCGCCAACCCGGAGGACTACACCAACAGGGGCCGCATCATCACCCCGCTGAAGGACCGCTTCGGCAGCCAGATCCGCACGCACTACCCGCTGGAGGTGGCCACCGAGGTGGCGATCATGCGCCAGGAGGCGAGACCGGCGAGCATCGGAGATGTCACCGTGACGATGCCGAAATTCATGGAGGAGGTCATCGCCACGTTCTCGCAGCAGGCCCGCATGAGCAGCCACGTGAACCAACGCAGCGGTGTCAGCGTGCGCCTCTCCGTGAGCAACTACGAGGTGCTGTGCGCGAACGCGGTGCGCCGCGCGCTCCACGCCGGCGAGAAGGACGTCGCCCCGCGTGTCAGCGACCTCGACGCCCTTGCGGCGTCGACCGGCGGAAAGGTGGAGATCGAGTCCCTCGAGGAGGGCCGCGAGTCGGCGATCCTCAAGCAGCTCATCAGTGCGGCGGTGCTCACGGTGTTCAAGCAGCACGTGCCGGGCGACAAGGTGCGCGACGTGATCGCGGCGTTCGACGAGGGTGCGGTGGCGCACGTCGGCGAGGACATCCCCAGTGCCCAGATGTCCACCGTCCTCGCGGACATCCCGGCCCTGCGCGAGCCGGTGCTGTCGCTCACGGGCGGCTCGGAGTCACCCGCGCTCGTGGCGAGCGCAGTGGAGTTCATCTTCGAGGGCCTTCACCTGAACAAGCGCCTGAACAAGGACTCGGCGGGCGGCGCCGCCACCTACAGGTCGCGGGCGCAGTGATGCCGGGACGGCGCCTACAGCACGAACGGGGAGCGCGTCCAGAGCTCGCCCGTGTCGTTGCGCGCGGCGTCCTTCGGTTCCCCGGACAGCGCCACCACCTGCAGGCCCGAGTTGAGCCCGCGCAGGTGCAGCGGCTCGTGCGCGGTGGCGACGACACCCTCGGGGAGATGATCCGCCTGGTCGGCGGGTATCAGCACCTCGAACGCGCCCGCCGCGTCGCAGATGCGGGCGGCCATGTTGACGGCGGTGCCGATGTAGTCGTCGCCCTCGAAGAGCAGGGCATGCCCGGTGGCGATGCCCACCCGCACCGACAGCGGGGCACACGCCGCGCCGGACTGCTTCTGCAGTCGCAGCGCGAACGCCACGGCGTCGCGTTGGTCAACCGCCACGATCATGCAGCCGTCGCCCAGCCACTTGGCGATGCGCACGCCGGTGTCGCTGGCGAGGTCGCGCGTGACGCGGCGCCAGTTGGACAGGAGCTCTCCTGCGGCCGCATCGCCGTGGGTCGTGGTGAAGTTCGTGAACCCGGAGATGTCGACGAACACGAAGGTGCGCGGTACTTGCATGGCGCCCCACACGATAGAGGGTGGGGGGGTCGCTGATGGCGGCGAGATTCACGTACAGCCGCTGGGACGGCACCCAGAAGGGCTTCGACCTCGACGCAGAGGCGATCCTCAAGGAACTCACTGACGACCTCCTGTACCACGGTGATCTCAACTCCGCGCTGCGCCAGTTGATGCGCGACGGACTCACTGACAAGGACGGGAACCGCATCGAGGGCCTGCGCGACCTCATGGAGCGCATCCGCAACCGCCGCGAGGAGATCCAGGACAGCGGCGACCTGGGCGGTGTGTACAGCGAGATCGCCGACGCGCTCCGCGACATCCTCGACGAGGAGCGGCTGACCATCGAGAACGACCTGCGCGCCGCGGAGGCGTCAGGTGACGAGCGGCGGGCCGAGAACGCGCGCAACTCGGCGATGGAACGCAACTTCCGGCTGGACATGATGCCCGACGACCTGGCCGGCATGGTCCGCGAGATGCAGCACTACGACTTCCAGTCGCAGGACGCCCAGCGGCGGTTCGACGAACTGATGGACAAGCTGAAGAACCAGCTGATGCAGCAGATGGTCGACCAGATGTCGGATGCGATGCAGAACATGAGCCCGCAGGACATGGCCCGCATGAAGGACATGATGGCGGCGCTGAACGACATGATCGAGCGGCGCGACCGCGGCGAGGACCCGGGGTTCGAGAAGTTCATGGAGGAGTTCGGCGACTTCTTCCCCGAGAACCCGCAGACGCTCGACGAGCTGCTGGAGCAGATGGCAAAGCGGATGCAGCAGATGCAGGCAATGTTGAACTCGATGACGCCCGAGCAGCGGGCCCAGCTGCAGGAGCTCTCCGAGCAGCTCATGGAGGACATGGACCTCAACTTCCAGATGCAGCGGCTCAGCCAGAACCTGCAGTCGCTGTACCCCCAGCAGGGCTGGAACCAGAGCTACGACTTCGACGGCCAGGAACAGATGGGCATGCAGCAGGCCATGGACGCCATGGCCGAGCTGGGCCAGCTCCAGGACATGGAGGGGATGCTGCGCCAGGCCACGAACCCCGCCCAGCTGGCCGAGGTGGACGTGGAGAAGGTGCGCCGGATGCTCGGGGACGAGGCCGCCGACTCCCTCGACCGTCTCGCCCAGCTGACGAAGATGCTGGAGGACGCGGGCCTCGTGAACCGCAAGGACGGACGGCTGGAACTGACCCCCCGCGGCCTGCGCGCCATCGGGAACAACTCCCTGCGTGAGCTCTTCAGCAAGCTCTCGAAGGACAAGTTCGGCCAGCACAAGATCCACAAGGACGGGAGCGGCCACGAGCGCTCGTACAACTCGAAGCAGTACGAGTTCGGCGACCCGTTCCGGCTCGACCTCAACCAGACCATCCGCAACGCCCTTCGCCGGCAGGGGAGCGGCACGCCTGTGCGCCTCCTCCCCGAGGACTTCGAGATCGAGCAGACCGAGCACACCACGAGGTCGTCCACGGTGCTGATGCTGGACCTCTCCATGTCGATGCCGATGCGCGGTAACTTTGTGCCGGCCAAGAAGGTCGCGATGGCGCTGCATTCGTTGATGAGCTCGCAGTTCCCGCGCGATTTTCTCGGTCTCGTGGGGTTCAGCGAGACGGCGCACGTCCTCGCCCACGAGGACCTGCCGGAGGTCAGCTGGGACCTCGCGTACGGCACCAACATGCAGCACGGTCTGAAGCTCGCCCGACAGATGCTCGCCCGCCAGACGGGCACCAAGCAGATCATCATGATCACCGACGGCGAGCCCACCGCGCACATCACACAGTCGGGGCAGGTGTTCTTCAACTACCCGCCGGTGCGCGAGACGGTGGAGGCCACGCTGAAGGAGGTGATGCGGTGCACCAAGGACAACATCCGCATCAACACCTTCGTGCTCGACGCGACCTCCTCGCTGCGTCACTTCATCGAGCAGATGACCCAGATCAACCACGGCCGCGCCTTCTTCACGGACCCGGACAATCTCGGGAGCTATGTCCTCGTCGATTTCCTCGAAAACAGGCGCAAAACAGCCCGTTCCGGGCGCTGAACGGCCAAAAACCCAACAAAAACGGTCTGTTCTGGGCGGCAGTCTCGGGAAACCCTTGGGAATCAAGGATTCCACTTGCAGTTTCGGCCGAAAGTTGGCACAATGACACCGTTGTAATTACACGGCTGTCCGCCGTGTGCGCCGGGTCCGGGACCTGACGGCACCCGGGCAGGCCACTGCTGGGAGGCATCACAGTGCACGGAGACGGCGAGTCATTGAGTCAAGAACGCGGCTGGCAGGACAATGCCAACTGCCTGGGTGTCGACCCGGACCTGTTCTTCCCCGAGCGCGGTGCGAGCACCCGCGAGGCGAAAGAAGTCTGCAGGGGTTGCGTCGTGCGCGGCGAGTGCCTGGAGTACGCGCTCGCGAACGGCGAGAAGTTCGGCATCTGGGGCGGTCTGTCGGAGCGCGAGCGCCGTCGTCTGCGCCGCCAGCGCGCACAGGCCACGCGCGGCATCAACATCGTCAACGGCTGACGCTCAGCCGGCACTCATCCCGAGCGCGCCGATGCGCGCCTCGATCGTCCGATCCGCGGAGAGGTCAAGTTCCTCCCAGCGACCCTGCGGAATCGACTCGAGCACACGCTGCGGCACCAATCCCACGAGCTCTGCGTGCGACACCGCACCGCCGCATTCCGCCCGCACGGCGTCGAACGCGTCGCGGGGCCCGGCAACCGACAGGTCAACCAGGTTCATGCTGACCTGGGTGTGCGCGCCCACCTGCAACCCGAGCGAGCGGATGCCGGGCCGGCGCACGCGCGCAGCGACGGCCCGTGTCTCCTCCAGCGTGCACCCGGTGAGCCACACGTTGTAGGCCACCAGCACTTCCCGCGCCCCCGCGCACACCGCACCTGCCGTGGGGTGCGGAGCGGGCCCGCCCGAGTCGGGGGCAAGGTCCCTCCATGCCCTGCGTCGCACCTCCGGCAACGTCCGCTCCGGTCCGTACAGGAACACCGGCAGCTGCAGCGCCCCCGTTGCCCACTTCGCGAAGTCGTCCCTGGCCGCGACGGCCTCTGCCATTCCCGACCCCTCGAGGGGGACGAACGGCACCACGTCAACCACGCCCAGCCGGGGGTGAACCCCTTCGTGTTCATCGAGGGAGAGTCTCCTGACGACGGTCTCGGCGAGCGTGCGCGGTGCCTCTGTGCCCACGAGCGTGAAGACGCTGCGGTTGTGGTGGGGATCCGTGTGGACGTCGAGGAGGGCCGGCCTGAGCAGTTCGGCGAGGCCGGCGAGGAACGCGACGTCCCTGCCCTCGCTGATGTTTGCCACGCACTCCAGCACCTACTCAGCCTGTCATCAGCGGGGACCGCACGGCACCACCGGTGGTAGGGTCACCTCCATGGGAACCCCTGAAATCCTCATGATCGCTGTCATTGTGCTCGTCCTGTTCGGCGGGTCCCAGATCCCGAAGATCGCGAAGAACCTCGGTCAGGCCCAGCGCGAACTGAAAAAGGCAATGGACGAGGGCAAGGCCGAGGACAAGCCCGCCGGCGACAAGTAGGACGCGCCGGGGAACCGGCGCTCGGGCTCAGACTCCCTGGTTCTTGCGGCGCTTGAGGATGCGACGGCGCTCCCGCTCGCTGCATCCGCCCCACACGCCGTGCTCCACGCGCTCCGTGAGGGCGTACTCCAGGCACTCGGTGAGCACCGGGCATCCCTTGCAGATTGCGCGGGCGCGGTCCACGCCGACGCCGTCGGAGGGGAAGAACGTGGCGGGCGGGTAGTTGCGGCAGTTGCCGCGCGCCATCCACGCAGTGGGGGAGTCGTCGAAGGGAACGTTCGCCGCGACCGGCTGCTCCGTGACCTGCAACTTTGTTCTCATGGCTTTCCTCCTTGCCACCCGGAGGTGGCATTCGGTTCGGGATCATCTCTGACCCCGAGTCATGACGGGAAGTTCCCGCAACACCAAGTCAAGCACGGGTCACTCGGGTGTTGCAGTCGGCCAGATGAAGAAAGAGGTAAATGTTCTGCTTGTCCACAGGGAAAGTTCGGGAACACGTGGGAACACTCGGGAATCAACAGGAAAATCCCGCTCCGATGTGCCGATAGCATCTCGGTGTTCTCATCCGCCGGGGCCCACGGGCCCCACCGCCCACGGAGGCCACATGTCCGATCACGCAGTCACCGAACCGCCCCGCGCGCACGCCCGAATCGTGTTCCAGGGCGCGATTGCGCCGCACTGGGAGGTCTACGGGGAGTGGGGCGACCGGACGGTACTCGAGGAGTTCCGGGCCCGTGTGCTGGCCAGGCTGGTCCTGCTGCCCCGTGACGACCCGCAGTTCCGCCGCAACATGTCACGCATCGTGCGTGACGCCGAGCGCGAACTGATCTCGCTCGAATGGGACATGGGCGACCCGGATTACCAGTTCGAGCGTCCCGAACCCCAGCGCTGACGCACGTTGTCCACAGGCCCCTGTCGGGCCGTGTGACGAACGCAGTATGAACGTCAGGTGGCTTGTTCACCTTCCGTTCACCTGTGGGTGGGGGCCAATTCACCGGGCCCGAATAATTTCTCCCGTGCGGGCCGCACCCGAGCGGTCCGAGACCAGGAGACAACGATGTCGAACACCCCGTCCCGCCGCCTCACTGCCGCACTCGCCGGCCTCGCCCTGTTGCTGACAGCCTGCGGCGGTTCCGGCAGCAGCGACGGGGGCTCGGACCTGAGCGGTCAGATTCTCATCGACGGGTCGAGCACCGTCGCGCCGTTGCTGACGCTCGCCGCGGAGGACTTCCAGGCGGAGAACAGCGGCGTCAAGGTGACCGTGGGTACCTCGGGCACCGGCGGCGGATTCGAGAAGTTCTGTGCGGGCGAGACGGACATCTCCAACGCGTCACGCCCGATCAAGGAGTCCGAGATCGAGGCATGCAAGGCGAAGGGTGTCGAGTACATCGAGGTGATCATCGCGAACGATGCTCTCTCCGTGGTCGTGAACAAGGAGAACACATGGGCGAAGTGCCTCACGGTCGCGCAGCTGAAGGCAATGTGGGGACCGGAAGCCGAGGGCAAGGTGACCAACTGGAACCAGATCGACCCCTCGTTCCCGGACCAGGCGCTGAGCCTGTTCGGTGCCGGCACGGACTCGGGAACGTTCGACTACTTCACGAAGGAGATCAACGGCGAGGAGGGCGCGAGCCGCACCGACTACAACCCGAGCGAGGATGACAACGTCACCGTGAAAGGCGTGGAGGGCGACAAGGGTGCGCTCGGCTACTTCGGGTTCTCGTATCTCGAGGAGAACGTGGACCGCATCAGCGGGGTGGAGATCGACGGTGGGTCCGGCTGTGTCGCGCCCTCCGCACAGGCGGTGCAGGACGGCACCTACACGCCGCTCGCCCGCCCGCTGTATGCCTACGTGAGCAAGGCCGCAGCGGCACGTCCCGAGGTGAAGGCGTTCTTCGCGTTCTTCGCCGAGGTGCGCGACGACATCACCTCCGAGGCGCTCTTCGTGCCGCTGAACGACGACCAGAAGGCCGTCGAGGAGAAGAACATCGCCGACATCGACGCGGCCTGACCGACACATGACCGAGCGACTCACCTTGATGCCCTCCGGGGCGATGAAACGACGACTCCAGGTGGAGCGCGTCATCAAGGCACTGCTCGCGGGCGCGGCGGGGTTCACCGTGGTCGCGTCGGTGCTCATCGTGGTCGCCCTGGTGAGACCGGCGGTCGGTTTCTTCGCCGACGTCGGTCTCGGTGACTTCTTCCTCGGGATCGACTGGAAGCCACTCTTCAAGCCGGCGCACTTCGGGGTCTGGTCGATCGTGATCGGCTCCGTGTGGGTGGCCGCCATCGCCCTCGTGGTCGCGATTCCGCTGGGTCTCGGTGCGGCGTTCTTCCTGAGCGAGTACGCCTCGCCGCGGGTCCGCAAGGTCATAAAGCCCGTGCTCGAGGTGCTTGCGGGCATCCCCACCGTGGTCTTCGGCTTCTTCGCGCTGAACTTCGTGAACCCCAATCTGGTGGCGAAACTGTGGCCGGTGGGCGACGTGGGCACCTACAGCATCCTCGCCGCCGGCCTCGTCACCGGGATCATGATCCTGCCGACCGTCGCATCGCTTGCCGAGGACGCGATGGTGTCCGTGCCCGATGCGCTTCGCGAGGGCGCGTACGCGCTCGGTTCCAACCGTCGCGAGGTGTCGACCTCGGTGGTGTTCCCCGCTGCCCTGTCGGGCATCGTGGCGGCCGTGGTGCTCGCCGCGTCGCGTGCGATCGGTGAGACCACGATTGCCGTGCTCGCCGCCGGCAGCAAGGCGCAGCTCACCGCGAACCCGGGCGAGGAGGGCCAGACGATGGCGGGCTTCATCGGCTTCGCGGGTATCGGCGACCAGCCCACCGGGAGCACCGGGTACCAGTCGATCTTCGCGGTGGGCGCGTTGCTCTTCCTCATCACGTTCCTGCTCAACATGGTGAGCATCCGCATCGTGCGCCGGTTCAGGGAGGTGTACGAATGAGCGCGGCGGTGCACCTCCGCGCGGCCCCCGACCGCAAGAGGTCGGCGAAGGACCTGGTGTTCAGGATCTTCCTCTTCGCGGGCATCGGAATCGCACTCGGCGCACTTGCGACCCTCCTCGTCAACGTGTTCGTGGAGGGCAGGCCGAGGCTGAACACCGACCTTGTCACCAGCATGCCCTCGGCGCGGCCGCGCCGCGCGGGCATCCAGTCCGCCATCTTCGGTTCGCTGTGGGTCGTGGGCGTCACAGCCGCGATCAGCCTCCCGCTCGGCATCGGGGCAGCGATCTACCTGGAGGAGTTCGCGCGCAAGGAGCGCTGGTACAACCGGCTCATCGAACTGAACGTGCAGAACCTCGCCGCCGTTCCCTCGGTCGTCTTCGGCATCCTCGGGCTCGCGTTCATCAAGCGCGGCCCGCTCGGGCTCGGGTCCACCGTGCTCACGGCGGCACTCGTGCTGACGATGCTGGTCCTCCCCACCGTCGTGATCGTGTCGCGTGAGGCCATCAGGGCCGTTCCCGACTCACTGCGGCAGGGTTCGCTCGCGCTCGGCGCCACCCGTTGGCAGACGGTCCAGCGCCAGGTCCTGCCGAACGCCCTGCCCGGGATTCTCACGGGGACGATCCTCTCCGTGTCGAGGGCGCTGGGCGAGTCGGCCCCGCTGCTGATGCTCGGTGCACTCACGTTCATCACCTTCAACCCGACGGGCCTCGACAGCTCGTACACGGTGCTGCCCATCCAGATCTTCTCCTACATCAGCAACGCGAAGCAGGAGTTCAAGCCCCTGGCGGCGGCCGCGATCATCGTGCTGCTCGCCGTGCTGCTGGCCCTGAACGCGACAGCCATCTATCTCCGAAACAAGTACCAGAAGCGTTGGTGACCATGACGATTCACGAGGAACAACAGGCCCCGCAGGCCGAGCCGGCCAGGGAACCGAGGGAGGACAAGGTGGTGCTCACCACACGCGACCTCTCGGTGTACTACGGGGATTTCCGCGCGGTGCGCGACGTCTCGCTGTACATCAAGCGCGGCGAGATCACGGCGTTCATCGGGCCATCCGGCTGCGGAAAATCCACCGTGCTGCGTTGCTTCAACCGCATGAACGACCTGATCGCCGGTGCACGGGTGGAGGGCCGGGTCGACTACCACGGGATCGACCTGTACGGACCCGAGGC
>Ga0075471_10001523_pt1 | contig 15259 bp, 17 predicted proteins | sample DEB19_08_DNA_2_FD_74787 | JGI IMG/M metagenome (GOLD analysis project Ga0075471, IMG submission 74787) | Aqueous microbial communities from the Delaware River and Bay under freshwater to marine salinity gradient to study organic matter... | ecosystem: Environmental > Aquatic > Marine > Coastal ... | reverse complement strand
CCGGAACCCCCGGCCCACTGCCGGTTCGCTACCGTCATTCTGCCTTTACGCCCGTGGCGGAGATGACGCCGAGCCACTTCGAAGATTCAGCACGCATCAGCGCGTCCCACTCCGTTGGCGTCATCGTGCGCGGCTCGCCGCCTTGCTCGCGAAGTTTCTGAACCACGTCATCGGAGCGCACGGCCTTGGCGAGCGCCGCGGACAGGGTTGCCACCACATCGGGAGCTGCGCCAACCGGCAGAACAAGCCCGAACTGCCCGCCCACGTCGAAACCGGGATAGCCAGACTCCGCGACCGTAGGGATGTCCGGCAGGACTGACGAGCGCGAGCCTGTGGTCACGGCGATGGCGCGCAACTTGCCAGAGCGGATATGACCGATCACCGCGGCGATGTTTTCCACCGTCAGCTCGACCTGGCCACCCAGAAGGTCCGCGATGGCGGGGCCGCCACCCTTGTACGGCACGTGGGTCATCGGCATCTTCGTCTGGGCCTTGATGAACTCGGCGGCCAAGTGCGTGGCGCTCCCCACGCCCGCCGACGCGTAGTTGAGATTGCCCTGCTTCGCAAGGGCGCTCAACTCCGCAAAGGTCTTCGCCGGCACCTTGGGGTTCACGGTAATCACGTAAGGCACGGTGGCGATGGCCCCGATGCCGGCGAAATCCTTGACCGGGTCGTAGGGGAGCGTCGCGTACAGCCCCGCCGACGAGGTGTGCGGGAGCGTGTTGAGAATGAGGAGCGAGTAGCCATCGGGCGCCATCTTTGCCGCTGCTGCGCTGCCAATCGTGCCTCCCGCCCCGGGCCGGTTGTCGATCACGACCGGCTGGCCGAGCACCTCGGAGAGCTTGGGCGCGATGACTCGCGCCAGCACGTCGGTTCCCCCGCCTGGCGGGTAGGGGACGACGATCTTGAGGGCCTTGCTCGGGAAGCCCTGTGACAGCGCAGGCAGCGCGAGGCCTGCGAGGAGCGCGAGGGCGGCGATTCGAAGCATGCGGAGCACGGTTGTCATGGTTTCTCCCGGATGATGGTGGCGCCCCATTCTTGGGCGAGCCGACGGACTGCGGCAAGCGACAGAAACTCGTGAGATCATGAGTTTTGGTCATGATTTCGGAGCTTGACCGTGCGGCGCATACCCTCTCTCGCCGCGCTCCGTGCCCTCGAAGCCACGGCGCGGCATAGCAGCTTCACCAAGGCCGCTGTCGAATTGCACCTGACGCAGAGCGCGGTGAGCCGCCTGGTTCGCCAGCTGGAGGCGGAATTGGGCGTCACGTTCTTTGAGCGCGTGCGCCAGCGGCTGGTGGTTACCGAAGTCGCCCGCGCCTACGTGAGGGAGGTGACGGGTTGCCTGGATCGACTGCAGGCCGCCACCCTTGACCTGCTCGCCAATCGCGGACGCGGCGGTGTGCTCCGGCTTGCTACGCAGCCCGCCATCGGCATGAAATGGCTGATCCCGCGACTCGGGCGCTTCTCGGCCCGGCACCCGGAGATCCTGTTGCAGTTGGCCACCCGCAGCAGCACGCCGTTCGAGTTTGCCGACGAGCCGTTGGACGTGGCGATTCACTATGGCGAGGCCGACTGGCCCGGGGTCGTGATGGACCCGCTGGGTGATGGCCGCGAGCTGGCCGTGTGCTCGCCAAAGTTTCTCGCGCGACTGCGGCCACGCGGCGCTGCCGACTTGACCAAGGGCGTACTCCTCCAGCATGTGCGGCGGCCCGAGGCGTGGGGGCACTGGTTTGCCGCTGCGGGTGCTCCAGATGTCGAGGCGACCTCGGGCCCGCGCTACGAGCACTACTACATGATCGGACAGGCGGCGCTCGCGGGGTCTGGCTGTGCCCTGCTTCCGCGGCTGCTTGTTCTGGATGACCTCGCCGCCGGCCGCCTGGTCGAGCCGTTCCGCGTGCGCTATCTCGCCCGCGACGCCTATTGGCTCGTGTATCCGGAAGAGCGCCGATACGACGCGCGACTTCGCTTGTTCAGCGAGTGGGCGACCACCGAGACTCGCCGATCGGCCCGCGGCAAGGTTGCTACCTTTTCCGCTCGAGCCTGAGCGCCGCGGAATTCATGCAGTAGCGCTGCCCGGTGGGCTGCGGCCCATCGGGGAACACGTGCCCCAAGTGTGCGTCGCAGGTGGCGCACACCACCTCGGTGCGCGTCATGAACCAGCTGCGGTCAGTCTTCTCTTCCACGGCGCCGGGCGCCACGGGCTGCCAGAACGAAGGCCAACCTGTGCCGGAATCAAACTTGGCGCTGGCGTCAAAAAGATCCGCCCCGCAGCACACGCACTGGTAGATACCGGGGTCCTTGCAGTCGTTGTACTCGCCGGTGAAGGCGCGCTCGGTGCCGTGCTGGCGCGTCACCTTGTACTGATCGGGCGTCAGCTGCGCCTTCCACTCGGCATCGGTCTTCGTGATCTTGGGCATGGGCTGGTCTTCCTTGTGCTGGCGGTATTCTAGGGCCCTTCACGTCCCCCGCGAGCGCCCGTGCCCCTGCGCGATTACGCCGCCGTCTTTCACAACCGCAACCTGGCGGTCGTGCTGCTGCTCGGGTTTTCATCGGGGCTGCCGCTCGCCCTTACCGGTGGCACGCTGCAGGCGTGGATGACGGTCGAGGGCGTGAGCCTCGCCACCATCGGCCTGTTCACGCTCGTGGGGCTTCCGTACACGTGGAAGTTCCTGTGGTCGCCGCTCATGGACCGCTTCGTTCCGCCTTTTCTGGGGCGCCGGCGCGGCTGGCTCATCGTCACGCAACTGGGGCTCGCCGCGCTGATCGCCGGCATGGCAACGCTGTCCCCGAAACAGGACCTCGCGTGGATCGCGCTGCTGGCCCTGATGGTGGCGTTCATGTCCGCGTCGCAGGACATTGTGTTCGATGCGTATCGCACGGAGGTCGCCACCAAGGAGCAGCGCGGCCTCGCGGCTGCGTTGACGGTGGTGGGCTACCGCATCGCCATGCTCATCTCCGGTGCCGCCGCACTGGTGTTGGTGGCGGGCTCCGGGTTCATACCGGCGCTGGGCTGGCAGAACACCTACTACGTGATGGCAGCGCTCATGGGGGTCGGCGCGCTGGCCACGCTGTGGGGGCCGGAGCCGAAGCTGGAAGCGCCACCGCCGAGGACGCTGAGGGATGCCGTGTGGCTGCCCCTGCGCGAGTTCTTCGCTCGCCCGGGCGCCTGGGTGCTGCTGGTGCTCATCATTCTCTACAAGCTGGGCGATGCCTTCGCTGGCGCTCTCACAACAGCCTTCCTGTTGCGCGGCGTTGGGTTTTCGCTCGACGACGTGGGCTACGTGAACAAGGGCATGGGCCTTGCCGCCACCATTGTTGGCGCGCTTTTTGGTGGCGCGCTGATGGTGAAGCTGGGCCTGTATCGCTCGCTCATGGTGTTTGGCGTGCTGCAGGCCATCTCGAATCTGGGATTCTGGGCGCTCGCCTCGGCGGGCAAGAGCTACTCGCTGATGCTCTTCGCAGTAGGCTTCGAGAACCTTTCGGGCGGCATGGGCACGGCGGCGTTCGTCGCATTGCTCATGGCGATGTGCGACAAGCGCTTCACCGCCACGCAGTACGCCTTGCTCTCCGCGCTCGCCGCTTTTGGGCGCGTGTACGTGGGGCCGGCAGCGGGCTATGCCACGGATCCCAAGCAGCTGGGCCTCGCTTGGACCACGTTCTTTCTCGCCACCTTCGTCATCGCCCTGCCTGGCCTGGTGCTCCTCTGGTGGCGCAGGGCCGATATCCGTTTGCTGGATAATTTCGCCTCCAATCCTTCACCTGCCCGTTGAGCGAGCTTCCCATGGCCATGCCCCCGTTTCACCTTGCATTCCCCGTTCGCGACCTCGAGGAGGCGCGCCGCTTCTACGGCGGCCTGCTGGGCTGCCCCGAAGGGCGTAGCTCGCCGGATTGGATCGATTTCGATTTTCATGGGCACCAGATCGTCGCGCACCTCTCTCCCGCGGAGGCTGGCCACCGCAATACCAGCGCTGTCGATGGCGACAACGTGCCGGTGCGCCATTTCGGCCTGGTTCTGCCCATGGCCGAGTGGCACAAGATGGCGGAGAAGCTCAAGGCGGCGGGCATCGCCTTTGTCATCGAGCCGCATGTTCGATTCAAGGGCCTTCCCGGAGAGCAGGCGACGATGTTCTTCCTGGACCCCTCCGGCAACGCGCTTGAATTCAAGGCCTTCGAGGATCCCGCCCGGCTCTTTGCGAAGCAGTAGCGTCAGTCCGGCACGCGCACGCCGCGTCGCCACTCCCACGGCGGTACCGCCTCCGGGTCCTCCCACAGGCCTGCCCGCCGCCGCCGCGCTTCCTCCTCGGCGCGCGCGTATCGCGCCCGGTCGGAGGACGATTGCTCCTGGGAAAAGGCCTTGAAGTGCCACGCGGCGCCTGCCTCCAGGAGGGCGAGGCCCACGTCCCGGCCGCCCACCGTCACCACGCACACCTTGCGGCCGTATTTGTCCGTCTTCGGGCAGTTCGCGCTCGCCTCCTTTCCGAACGCCTCCGCCGACAGCGCCCGCCGAGCCGCCTGCCCGTAACGCTGGCGCGCTTCCGGCGCGTCGATGGCAGCCAAGCGAATGCGCTGCTCGCGGCGGTTCGCATCGAGAAGGGTGAGCGTGTCGCCATCCTGGATGCCGACCACGCGGCCGGCGATGCGGTCGGCGTGGGCCGAAGCGCAAACGAACGCCAGAAAAAGCGCAGCGGCCCGTGCCGGTCGCAGCGAGGGGTGCGGTCGGCACCGAGGGTTGCCGTTTGCGGCGGATTGCATGGGGTGATCTTGCCCCGCATTGACGGTGCAGGACAACAGGTTTAGGAACCGAAATGGATCCATTGCGAAACCACGGTGCCCGTCAACCTTTCCATCAAAAACGTCCCTGACCGCGTTGCCGAGCGTCTGCGGGATCGAGCGGCTCGCCACCATCGGTCCCTGCAGGGGGAATTGATGGCAATCCTCGAGTCGGCGGCATCCTCGTCGGCTTTGTCGACAGCCGCGCCAGCATCCGGATATGCGGCGAAGGGTGATCCCGCCTCCGACGGGTTGCTTGAGCGACTGACGGCAATCGTCGGCGATCGTCGCGTCGAGGCAGCCAGCAGGCTCACGCGTGACGAAGCCCACGACCGTCGTCGAAGGCGCGCATCGCGCGTAATTGGGTCAGCCGCTTGGATTGGGCCGTGCCGGTTCAGGTGCTGCAGGAGTTCTACGTGAATGTCATCCGCGGGCCCCGCGGATTGGGCCATTCGGAGGCCGCGGCGATGATCGACGAAATCGCCGAAGCGCGCCCCATCATCGCCTCCGACCTCGCCTTGCGTCGCCACGCGCTACGGCTGAAAGAGCGCCATGGCATCGCGTTTTGGGACGCGGCTGTCATCGCCGGTGCCTTGCGCCTCGGCGCGCACACGTTGATGACCGAAGACGTGTCGAACGGGGAGGATTACGGCGGTATTCGCGTGCTGAATCCCTTCGCGTAAGCCCCGCCTAAGCCCGCCGCCGGAACCGAAACACCCCGAGGCTCCCGCGCAGGTTGGGCAGCACTTGCACCGAGCGCCCCTCGTGAAGCACCCGCTCGTCGAGGATTTCCGCCCCGACCGTAGCGCAGAGGTCCTCGAAATCCTTCACCGTGCAAAGGTGGATGTTGGGCGTGTCGTACCACTGGTAGGGAAGCGCCTCCGACACCGGCATGCGGCCGCGCGCGATCGCCAGGCGATGGCGCCAGTAGCCGAAGTTGGGAAAGGTGACGATGCCCTCGCGCCCGACCCGCAGCATCTCGCGCAGCACGAGGTCCGCCCGACGCATGGCCTGCAGCGTTTGCGAGAGGATCACGAAGTCGAAGGCGTCGTCGCCAAAGGTCGACAGCCCGCTCTCGAGGTTCATCTGCAGCACGTTGACGCCGCGCGAGACGGCGGCGAGCACGCGCTCGCCATCGATCTCCACGCCGTAGCCGGCCGAACCGCGTCGCTCGCCCAGCTCTGCCAGCAAGGCGCCGTCGCCGCAGCCCAGGTCGAGCACTCGCGCGCCGTGCGGAATCCAGGAGGCGATGAGGTCGAAGTCGAAGCGCGGCGTCATGGCTCGGCTTCCCGGGTGCCCGCGTAGCCCTTCATTTCCTCAAGCTCCGCGCCGCCAATGATCAGGGGCCGCGCGCGCGCGCCGGCGCCGACGTCCGCGGCGATGCGATCGAAGTAGGCGGCGACCGTCCGGTGGTAGAGGGCGTTGTCCAGCAGGAAAGCGTCATGCCCATGGGGCGCGTCGATCTCCGCGTAGGAGACGCTCTTGCCGGCCTTGACCAGCGCCTCCACGACCTCGCGCGAGCGCTCCGGCGGGAAGCGCCAGTCGCTCGAGAACGACGCGAGGAAGAATTGCGCCTGGGCCGCGCCCAATGCGCGGGCGAGGTCGCCGTCGGCTGCGCGCGCGGGATCAAAATAATCCAGCGCCTTGGTCATGAGCAGGTAGGTGTTGGCGTCGAAGATTTGCGCGAACTTGTCGCCCTGGTAGCGCAGGTACGACTCGATCTCGAACTCGACGTCGTAGTGGAAGCCGTAGTCCTCGCCCTTGATCTCGCGGCCGAACTTGCTGCCGAGGAGGTCTTCCGACAGGTAGGTGATATGGCCCAGCATGCGCGCGAGCTTGAGCCCGCGCGCCGGCACCGTGTTGTGCGAGTAGAAGTCGCCGCCGTGGAAATCCGGGTCCGAGACAATCGCCTGGCGGGCGACATCATTGAAGGCGATGTTCTGCGTCGAGAGCTTCGGCGCCGCCGCGATGACCACGGCATGGGCGATGCGATCGGGATGGGATAGCGTCCACTGCAGCGCCTGCATGCCGCCCAGCGAGCCACCCATCGCTGCCGCCAGGCGCCTGACGCCCAGGTGATCGAGGAGCCGCGCCTGGGACTCGACCCAATCCTCCACCGTCACCACCGGAAAGGACGCGCCGTAGCGCTTGCCCGTGGCGGGGTCGATGCTCGCCGGGCCCGTGGAGCCGTGGCAGCCGCCCAGATTGTTGAGCCCGATGACGAAAAAGCGATTGGTGTCGACCGCCTTGCCCGGGCCGACCATGTTGTCCCACCAGCCTGCCTTGCCCGGGTTGTCGCGATGAAAGCCGGCGACGTGGTGGTTTCCGGACAGCGCGTGACAGACCAGCACCGCGTTCGACCGTGCGGCGTTCAGCTCGCCGTAGGTCTCGAACACGAGCTCGTAGCCGGACAGTGCCCTTCCGGCTTTCAGTGCCAGTGGCTCGGCGAAGGCGGCCCGTTGCGGGACGACTTCGCCGACGGACCCTGGCGCGATGGTGGCGTTGGTCGTCGACATGAAAAAACCCGACCGGCTTGGCGCGGGGTCGGGTTTCCAGGGGAGACCTGCCTCTCGCTTTAGCCGTATTTGTTTCGCGCCCGCAAGCTGAGTTCAAATCCGGCGCGTGAACACATTGTAGCTCAGGCGTTCAGCTTGTCCACGAGGGCGGCGATGCGGTCCGGGTCGTCGCTCCGGAGCACCTTGGCGACCGTGGCCTCGATGCCGGCCAGGTCGGTGGTGAGGATGCGCTGCTTCACGGCGAGCAGGCTTGCCGGGTGCATCGAGAAGTGGCGCAGCCCGAAGCCGAGCAGCAGGCGCGTGAGACGAACGTCGCCGGCCATCTCCCCGCACACCGCAATGGGCTTGCCGTGGCGGGTAGCGGTGCGAATGACGCCGGCGACCAGCGCCAGGATCGCCGGGTGCAGAGGGTCGTAGAGGTGCGAGACCGCGTCGTCCGTGCGGTCGATGGCGAGCGTGTACTGGATCAGGTCGTTGGTGCCGATGGAGAGGAAATCGAGGCTGCGGATGAACATCGGCAGCGCGATAGCCGCGGCGGGAATCTCGATCATCGCGCCCACCGGCACCTGCGAGTCGAACTTGACGCCCTCTTCCTTCAGTTCCGCCTTGGCGCGTGCCACGGCCGCCAGCGCCAGCGTGATCTCGTGCTGGGAACAGATCATGGGAATCAGGATCTGTGCTCTTCCGTGCCGGGAGGCGCGCAGGATGGCGCGCAACTGCGCATTGAAAAGCCTGGGCTCGGCGAGGCAGTAGCGGATGGCGCGAAGGCCGAGGGCGGGGTTTTCGGCGAGGTTTTCCTGGCCATCGAGCGCCTTGTCGGCGCCAATGTCGAGCGTGCGGATGGTGACGGGCTTGCCCTGCATGCCCTCCACCACCTCGCGGTAGGCCTCGTACTGCTCGTCCTCGCTCGGCAGGTCCGCGCGGTTCATGAACAGGAACTCGCTCCGGAAGAGGCCGATGCCGGTGGCGCCGCTCTCGCGCACGGCATCCATGTCGGTGGGCAGCTCGATGTTGGCGTGCAGGGCCACCGGCTCGCGATCGAGCGTGATGGCCGGCGCCGAGCGGATCTGGCGCAGCTTCTCGCGCGCAAGGCGCTCCTGGTTCTGCCGCAGGCGGTATTCAGCGAGCGCGGCCGGGCTCGGGTTCACCACCACGATGCCCTCGTTGCCGTCCACCACGATCAGCTCGTCCTCTCGGATGAGCGAGCGTGAGTGGTGGAGCGCCACCACCGCCGGCATCGCCATGGAGCGGGCAATGATGGCCGTGTGCGACGTGGCCCCGCCCATGTCGGTGAGGAAGGCGGCGAACGGGTGTTCGTGGAAGAGGATCACGTCGGCGGGCGAGAGGTCGCGCGCGACCAGGATCATCTCCGCATCCTCGCGCGCGGGCTTCACCGGCAGGCGGCGGCGCGAGCCAGCCAGCGCCGCCAGCACCCGCTCGGCCACCTGGCGCACGTCCGCCTCGCGCTCGCGAAGGTATTCGTCTTCGATGTCGCCGAACTGGGCAGTGAGCTCGTCGAGCTGCGAGCGCAGGGCCCACTCGGCGTTGCATCGCTGCTCGCGGATGATTTCCCGGGGCGCCTCGGAGAATGCGGCGTCCTCGAGGAGCATCCGGTGCACGTTGACGAAGGGGGCCAGCTCGGAGGCCGGGCCGTGCAGGACGTCGTCGGTGAGCGCCTGAAGCTCGTCGCGCACTTCCTTCACGGCGCGGTCGTATCGGCGCTGCTCGCGGCCCACGTCGTGGCCCGCGATTTCGTAGTGCGCCACCTCGGTAGACATGCCGTGGAAGAGGTGCGCGTGGCCGATGGCAATGCCGCCCGACACACCGATGCCGTGGATGGTGAAGCAGGCGTTCTCGGCGCGCGGCGTGGCGGAATCCGGGCTCATCGGGCTATTCCCCTTCCCCGAACTTGTCCTCGATCAGGGCGACCAGGGCGTCGATGGCCGCTTGCTCGTCGGCGCCATCGGCCTCGATCTCCACCACCGAGCCCTTGCCGGCAGCCAGCATCATCACGCCCATGATGCTCTTTGCGTTCACCCGCCGGCCGTTGCGCGACAGGAACACGCTGCACGCATGGCGGCTCGCCACCTGGGTGAGCTTGGCCGAGGCGCGCGCGTGCAGCCCCAGCTTGTTCACGATGGTGATCTCGCGCTTGAGCAAGGTGGGTCAGCTTGTCGGGTTGAGGCGAACGACACCCTCCGTGCCACCGGAGAGGGCCTTGCTTACCACCGCATCCAGCGGCTGCTCGCGGTAGGTGAGCGCGCGCACGAGCATGGGAAGGCTTACGCCGGCGATGCCCTCGACACGGCCGGGCACCAGCAGTCGGGTGGCGAGGTTCGAGGGCGTGGCGCCGCAGATGTCCGTCAGCACCAGCACCCCCTGGCCCTGGTCCAGCTCGCGCACGAGGCCCTGCGCCACGGGAAGCAGGGCCTCGGGGTCATCGTGGACGGTGACGCCCACTTGGCGGACGTACAGGGGGCGCTTGCCCAGCACGTGGCTTGCGCAATGAATGAGGCTTTCGCCGAAGGCGCCGTGCGAAACGATGAGGATGCCAACCATGGGGGCATTTTACGGGCAGGCACGCCCTACCCGGCGCGGGCCGGCTCGGGCGCCCTCCGTGTCGGCGATAATGGGCCGGCGCCATCGCCCGTTCCCGGCCCGCCCCTATCCAGCCCATGTCAGCTCCCCTGCCCCAGCCCACCGAAATCACCCTTCACCAGGCCTCGCGCGTGCTCGAGGTTGCCTTCGAGGACGGACGTCGATTCAGCCTGCCCTGCGAGTACCTGCGGGTCTACTCGCCTTCCGCGGAGGTGCGGGGCCATGGCCCGGGGCAGGAGGTGCTGCAGGTCGGCAAGCGCGAAGTCGGCATCAAGGCCGTGGAGCCGGTCGGCTCCTACGCCGTGAAGCTCGTGTTCACCGATGGGCACGACACCGGCTTGTACTCCTGGCAGACGCTCTACGACCTGGGCGAGCACCAGGAGGCGTACTGGCAGGATTACCTGGATCGCATGACCAAGGCCGGCGCTTCCCGCGACCCGAAGTGAGCGAGGATCGCACCACGCACTTCGGCTTCCGCGAGGTGCCGGAAGCCGACAAGGCTGCGCGCGTTCGCGAGGTGTTCAGCTCGGTCGCCTCGAACTACGACCGCATGAACGACCTGATGTCGCTTGGCCTGCACCGGGTGTGGAAGCGTTTTGCGGTGTCGGTGGCCGCGGTGCGAGAAGGGGAGCGCGTGCTCGATGTCGCCTCGGGCAGCGGCGACCTCGCCGCCGCGTTCTCGCGCGCCGCCGGGCCCACGGGCCGTGTGGTGATGACGGACATCAACGGCGAAATGCTGGCGGTCGGCCGCGATCGCCTGCTGGACGAGGGCTTTCTTGCGCCTGCGGCACGATGCGACGCCGAGCGGCTGCCTTTCCCCGACAACACGTTCGACCTGGTGTCGGTCGCCTTTGGGCTTCGCAACATGACGCACAAGGATCGGGCGCTCGCGGAAATGGCGCGGGTCACTCGGCCGGGTGGCCGTGTAATGGTGCTGGAGTTCTCGAAGGTGTGGGCGCCGCTTGCCAAGCCTTACGACACGTACTCGTTCTCGGTGCTTCCCTGGCTTGGCAAGCGCGTGGCGGGTGACGAGGGCGCCTACCGGTATCTCGCCGAGTCCATCCGCATGCACCCGGACCAGGAAACGCTCAAGACCATGATGGAGACGGCCGGGCTCGTGAACGTGAGTTACCACAACCTGTCGCTAGGCGTGGTGGCGCTGCACCGCGGCACCAGGCCGTGATGGGCCCAGGCCCCGCCGGGCTTGTGGCGCGCGCGATCAACCGCGTGACCGGCGATGCCCCGCTCGCCCGGCAGCGGCTCGCGCGCCACGCCGGCAAGACGGTGTGCGTCGTCACCGGGCCGCTGCCGTTGTCTCTCACCATCCAGACGACGGGAGAGGTGCTGGCGGCGGCGGACCGTGCGCCGCCTGACCTCGAGGTGCGCATCCCGCTAGCCTCGCTCCCGCTCCTCGCCGCGCGCCACGAGCCCACACTGCGCAGCCTCGCCATGCGCGGTGACGCGGATCTTGCGCAAGATATTGCGCAGCTCGCCACGCAATTGCGATGGAACTGGGAAGAAGACCTCTCGAAGGTCGTGGGCGATGCGCCGGCGCACGCCACGGGTGAGGCTGTTCGCGGTGCCGCTGCGTGGGGCCAGGATGCAGGCATGCGGCTCGCAGCGAGCGCAGCGGAGTACTGGACGGAGGAATCCCCCGTGATCGCCACCCGCGTGAAGGTGGAGGATTTTGTCGCCGCGGTGTCGGCGCTGCGCGACGACGTCGCCCGCCTCGAAAAACGCATCGACCGGCTCGCGGTGCCGGCGCCCGGCGAGAACGTCAGGGGCCCCTGAGCACCACGCCGGTCACGGGGTTGGGCCGGTAGGTTGCAATGCCCTTGACGCCAGCCTGCCAAGCGGCGAGGTAGAGGCCCTCGAAATCGGTGAAGGGATAACCTGCCGGCACGTTGACCGTCTTCGAGATGCTGGCATCAATATAGGGAGCAACCGCGGCAACCATCGCCAGCTGGGACTCGGCGGATATATCGAGCGCAGCCACGAACCACTCCGGAAGCGCAGACGCCTCGCCATGCATGGCCCGGTAGAGGCGATAGGCGTGATCCTTTACCGCGCAGTCGCGGAGGGAGCCGTCCGGCAGGCGCCGTCGCCGCGTGTACGCCCATGAGAAGGCAGGTTCGATGCCGTTGGAGACGTTGTCGGCGAAAGCGATCGAGATGGTGCCAGCGGGGGCGATCGAGAGCAGGTGGGAGTTGCGAATGCCGTCTCGGCGGATGTCTCCCTTCAGCTTATCCGGCAGCCGCGAGGCGAAGTTCCCCGCCGCCAAGTAGCCCGCCGCGTCGAAAAGGGGGAACGCGCCCCGCTCCCGCGCGAGCTCGACGCTCGCGGCATACGCCCGATCCCGCAGGCGCTCGGCGATTCGCGAGGCCATCGCGCGCGCGGCCTCGGTGTCGTACCGAAGCCGGAGCATGAGGAGCGCGTCGCCCAGCCCCGTGAACCCCAGGCCGACGCGACGCTTGGCCTGCGCCTCGCGCTGCTGGGCCGCGAGCGGCCAAGGGGTCACGTCGAGAACGTTGTCGAGCATGCGCACAGACACGTCGACCACCTCGCCGAAGGCTTGGAAGTCGAATGCGCAGCGCGTCTCGAAGGGCGAGCGGACGAAGCGCGTCAGGTCGAGCGAGCCCAGGCAGCAGGAGCCGTAGGCCGGCAAGGGCTGCTCGCCGCACGGATTGGTCGCCTCGATCCGCTCGCAGTAGGCGAGGTTGTTGTCGCGGTTGATGCGGTCGACGAAGAGGATCCCCGGCTCGGCGTGGTCGTAGGTCGAGCGCATCACCTGCTCCCAGAGCGCGCGCGCCCGCACCTTGCGGTAGGCCCAGAGCCCATCGTCTCGCTGGTGGGCCCCCGGCTGTTTCACGCCGTCGGAGGGCGATGCGCGATGCACAAGCTCCACCTCGCCATCCGCCTCGACGGCGCCCATGAAGGCGTCTGTCACCGCCACCGACAGATTGAAGCTCGAGAGGCTGCCGTCGTCTTTCGCGTGGATGAAGCGCTCGATGTCCGGGTGGTCGCACCGAAGCACGCCCATCTGCGCGCCGCGCCGGGAGCCTGCGCTCCCAACCGTTTCGCACGAGCGGTCGAAGACGCGCATGTAGGAGACGGGCCCGCTCGCCCGCGAGTCAGTGCCTTTCACCCACGCCCCCTCGGGCCGGATGGCGGAGAAGTCGTAGCCCACGCCGCCGCCGCGGCGCAGGGTTTCAGCGGCTTCCGCGAGGGCCGTGTAGATCCCGGGCCGGCCGTCGACGATTCCGGTCACGGAATCGCCCACGGGCTGCACGAAGCAGTTGATCAGCGTGGCGGCGAGCTCGGTGCCGGCGGCCGAATCGATGCGGCCCGCGGGGATGAAGCCGCGCTCCTGGGCGTCGAGGAATCGTGCTTCCCAACGGGCACGCGCGTCCGGTGCCTCCACCGCCGCGAGCGCGCGCGCCACCCGCAGGCGCACGTCGTGCGCGGTGGCCTCGGTGCCCCTGGCGTATTTCTCCCGCAGCACCTCGCCACTCACGGGCTGCGGGGGCAGCGGGAAGGGCTCGCGGGAGGCGGGCGAAGGCACGGCGCTCATGGGTCGCTCCGGGCGGCGGGGGTCAGTGGTATTTTGCGCGGCTGGCAAGGAGAGCGACATGACGAATGCAGTGGCAACGCTCGGGGGCGGATGTTTTTGGTGCGTGGAGACGGCTTTCAACAGCCTGCGAGGCGTGGAAAGCGCCGTCTCGGGCTACATGGGTGGCGCTATCGACAACCCCACGTACGAACAAGTGTGCAGCGGTGAAACGGGCCATGCGGAGGTGGTTCAGGTCACGTTTGACCCCGGTCAAATCGGTTTCGAGGACCTGCTTGCCGTCTTCTTCACCGTGCACGACCCAACGACGCTCAACCGCCAAGGCAACGACGTTGGCACCCAGTACCGATCGGCCATCTTCTGTCACTCGCCCGAGCAGGAGCGCAGCGCGCGCAGCATGGTTGCAACGCTCGTCGCCGAGGGTGTGTTCCCCAAGCCAGTGGTGACGCAGATCACCCCCGCCACGCGCTTCTGGCCTGCTGAGGATTACCACCAGCGCTACTTCGAGCGCGTCGGCGACCGCAACCCGTATTGCACCATGGTGGTGGCGCCCAAGGTCGCCAAGTTCCGCCAGGCCTTCGCCGGGCTCCTCAAGCAGCCGTAGGGGCAAGGCAAGAAGGGGGGCGGGGTAAAATCCGCCCGCCATGCGGCTCGCTCGCCTTCTTCGAATCGTCACTACCGCGGGCCGTCACGGGCTGGACGAGTTTCTCGTCGGCCCCGGGGCGGCGCCGATCCGCCTGTTGATGCGATCGGCCTTTTTCTGGGCTGATCGCCGCCGCCCCCGCGGCGAGCGCCTGCGCGAGGCATTCCAGGAGCTGGGCCCCATTTTCGTGAAGTTCGGGCAGGTGCTGTCCATCCGCCCGGACCTGATTCCCCGGGATATCGCCGACGAGCTCGCGAAGCTGCAGGATCGCGTGCCGCCGTTTTCTGCCGCTGATGTGGAGGCGACGCTCATTCGCGCATACGCGAAGCCGCACGGGGAAGTCTTCCGCGCTTTCGACCTGAGGCCGGTGGCGAGTGCGTCGGTGGCCCAGGTGCACTTCGCCGAGCTTCCGGATGGCCGCGACGTGGCGGTGAAGATCCTGCGCCCCGGTATCCGCGCCACCATCGAAAAGGACGTGGCGCTGCTGCAGGTGCTGGGCAGCCTTGTCGAGCGCTTCGTTCCCCAGGGCCCCCGTCTCCGGCCCCGCGAGGTGGTGCGCGAGTTCGAGAACACCATCTACGACGAGCTGGACCTCGTGCGCGAGGCGGCGAGCATGAGCACCATGCGCCGCAACTTCGAGGGCAGCCCGATTCTCTATGTGCCCGAGGTGCACTGGCCCTGGTGCACACGCGAAGTGATGGTGATGGAGCGGATCGACGCCATCCCGGTGAACGACGTAGCCGCCATCCGCGCCGCAGGCCTCGACCCGGCAGCGCTGGGCCGAAGCGGCGTGGAGATCTTCTTCACGCAGGTGTTCCGCGACGGCTTCTTCCACGCCGACATGCACCCGGGGAATATCTTCGTCGCCCGCGACGGCCGCTACTGCGGGATCGACTACGGCATCATGGGGATGCTCTCCGAGGCGGACAAGAACTACCTGGCGCTCAATTTCATGGCCTTCTTCCGCCGCGACTACAAGGCGGTAGCCCAGGCTCACGTGGATGCGGGCTGGATTCCCCCGGGCACGCGACTGGAGGAGTTCGAGGCGGCCATCCGCACCGTCTGCGAGCCGATCTTCGACAAGCCGCTGAAGGAAATCTACTTCGGCAAGCTCCTGATGCGGCTCTTTGAGGTGTCGCGCCGCTTCCAGATGGACGTGCAGCC
>Ga0075471_10001522_pt1 | contig 15261 bp, 11 predicted proteins | sample DEB19_08_DNA_2_FD_74787 | JGI IMG/M metagenome (GOLD analysis project Ga0075471, IMG submission 74787) | Aqueous microbial communities from the Delaware River and Bay under freshwater to marine salinity gradient to study organic matter... | ecosystem: Environmental > Aquatic > Marine > Coastal ... | reverse complement strand
CGAATGACCGCAGAGTTCACCGCTGGCGGGGGGTCAAAGGCCTCTGGTGGCACATCCAACACCACCTCCATGTCATAGCGCCACTGCAGCATGACACTCAATCGGCCATACGCTTTGGTGCCTGGCTGCGCCACCATGCGGTAGACCACCTCGCTTTGAAGCATGAAGTGTTGATCTTGAATGCGGTGGGCAAACGGCAACAAATGAAACAAGATGGGTGAGGAGATGTTGTAGGGCAGATTGCCGACAACGCGCAACATGCCATCGGCCGTGGGGATCAGGTCTGCAAAGTTCACGCTGAGCACGTCGGCCTCCACCACCTCGAGGCCTGGGTGCTGTCGAAGGCGCTGCGCCAGATCTCGGTCGAGCTCGATCACCGTCAAGCGTCCACAACGGGCCAACAAGGGCAGGGTCAGCGCCCCCAAGCCGGGGCCGATTTCCACCAAGCGCGCTTGTGCCTCTTGCGGCCGCGGATCGATGGCCGCCACGATGGCGTCGATCACGCCCTCGTCCACCAAAAAGTGCTGGCCAAAGCGCTTGCGTGCGATGTGTTTCACGTCACACCTGTGCCGGCCCACATGGGGGCCTGGCTGAGGGTCTGGTTGAAAGCCTGGTGGGGATCTTGGTGGTGAGCCCGTTTTTTAAGCGTGGTCATGCGAAGGCGTCAAAGCGGGGGCTCACGCATCTCGATGTAAGCGCGAGAGCGCAGATCGCGCACCCAATCGGCGTAGGCCTCTTCGAATTTTTGTTCGCGAAGCGCGTTTCTCGCCTGGTCGCGGACCTGACGGGGGTCGACGTCCACACGGCGGCGCTCCAAGACCTGCACCAGGTGAACCCCGAAGCGAGAAGTGACCGGCTCTGACAAGCCTCCCACCGCAAGACGGTTCATGGCTTCTTCAAACTCCGGCACCATCGTGCCGGGGGTGGCCCAGCCCAAATCGCCCCCTTGGGCCGCAGAACCGTCTTCGGAAATTTGCTTGGCCACGTCTTCAAAGTTGGTCTGGCGCTTTTCGATGCGATCGCGATAGAGGGCCAACTGCGCTTTGGCTTGGTCCAGGCTCATCCTGGCCGAGGGACGCAACAGAATGTGACGCACCTTGGTTTGCGTGACTTTGTTGAGGTCCACCTCTTCGCGCGACAGGACTTTGAGCAAGTGAAATCCCGCGCCGCTTCGAACGGGCACGGGCGTGACCTCTCCCACTTTGAGTCGCTTGGTGTTCTCGATAAACAAATCGGGGTACTTGGACGCCGGTCGAAGCCCCAATTCGCCTCCGCGCGCGCGATTGCTGTCCTCAGACAATTCACGAGCGACGAGGTCAAAGGCCTCGCCGGCCTGAATGCGCGCCAACGCACGGTCGATCACCGCGCGCCGCTCGCTGAGCTGGGCCGGCGTGGCCCCTTCAGGCACCGAGACCAAGACTTGCGCCAAGTTCAGTCCTGCCTCGAGAGCGGCCGCTTCTCTTTGCTGATTGAGGTAGCGGTCGATGTCGGCATCGGTGGTGCGAATGCGCCCATAGACCTCGCGCTCGCGGGTGCGCTCGACGTTGAGCTGGTCTCTCAGGTTGGAGCGATAGCGCGCAAAGTCCATGCCCTCGGCTTTGAGTCGGTCACGCAGCTGGTCCAGGGTGAGCTGGTTTTGAGCCGCAATGGCCTGCAGCGCCCGATCGAGCTCGGGGTCTTCGATGCGAGCGCCGTTTTCACGGGCAAAGGTGAGGATGGCCCGCTCATCGATGAGCGCATCGGTGATTTGGCGCTTGAACTCGTCGTCGGGTGGCAGCTTGACGCCCAACCGAGCCGACTCCTCACGGGCGCGCTGGGTGCGCAGGGCAATCTCCACCGCCGTGACAAGCTCTTGATTGACGATGGCCACAATGTAGTCACCGGTGCGCACGGCCGTCCGATCGGCCGCCTTGGTCGCTGCGCGGTCGGTGGCGTTGGGCCTGTTTTGTGCCCACGCTGGCGCACAAGCGCAAATCACCCATGCACACACCAGGGCCAGAGATCCCACCACCCTCCGGCCTTGGCAGGCGGGGCGGGCTGCTTGCAAATCAGTCATAGAGGTTCCGTTCAGAGGCTCCCGAGCGATCGCCGCGCAGGAGCTGGTATCCGGGAATATTGTCCTTCAAGACCCGCAAGGGGTTGGAACCCAGGCGAGACAACCCCACAAGCTCCAATTGCAGCAGCAATCGGGTGGTGGCCTCACTGCGACCCGTGGAAAGACGCTCGGCCACGACGCGTGCAATCCAGCATCCCGCGTCGAACTCGAAGCCCGCGATGGAATCGGTGACCCGCTTCTCGACGGGACTGTAGTTCACCCGACCCACGCTGTAGAGCTGCCCGGAACAGCTGCCTCCGGAGCCACCCACTGCCAGGGCGGGCACGCCAGAGCCCCCTGACCAGCGGGCCACCGGCCATTGCCATCCCCACTCCAATTGCTCACTGGCGCCGCGGGTGTACCGGTAAGACGCATTGAACGTGCGGTACTCACCGGGACTGTAGCGAGAGGACAAAACCGCGCGCACGGGGCGCTGTATGTCGGCGTTGTAGCGCACCGTGGCGTCGAGGTTCCAGGCCGACACCACGCTGGTGGAGCCCACAAGCATGAGGTCGCTCACGCGGCGCGTCGATGGCGTGCCCTCGGGCGTGATTTGTTGGTCGGCCAGCTGAAAGCGCTGCACCACACCCAGGCGCAGCAGCTCGGATCCGCGTGTGGCGTCGATGACGCGGGAGACCACACCCAAATCGATTTGGTGGGCGTCAGACACCCGGTCAATGCCAGAAAACGCGTTGTCGGAAAAAATGGAACTCACGCTGAAGTCTTTGCCGGCCGAATCAAATGCCAGGTAAGCACTTTGGGCACGCAATGGGGTGCGCACCCACATCGCTCGAGGTTCCAAGGTTTGTTGCCAGGCGCGGCCCCAGGCCTCGAAGCGACGGTCAAACTCCAGCCCCGCGTCGACGCTGAGGGTGGGGACGGTGCGCGACAAGCGCTGGCGACCATCAGGCAAGGCTTGGTCCAAGTCGTAAGCCGCTGCATTGAACGACAAGCGAGGCGTGACCCAAACGCCTGATTGGCGCCACGGATAGGCCAGCGAGCCCAGGGCATGCCAACGGGTGGCGGTGGGACGCCAGCCCGGCGAGGACGCTGAAGCAACTGGGGTGACATCGGGCAGCGTGAAGCGGTTGAGCTCAGTCTCCAAACCCCATTGCCAACCGGCCGCAAGCGACGTGATGCGCAAACCCGCTTGCGCGCTGCGATCGTAGGGGCGCAGGATGGGCGCATCGAGCGTTTGCAGCACCTGCCATCGTTGGGTGCCCAAGTAAACAGACGCTTCGCCCTCGCCCACCCACGCCCAGGGCCATCGCTGCTCCATTTGGGCGCGCAGTGGCAACAGTCGCGGAGTGAAGGCCGAGGTGGTGCGAGGGAAATCCTTCCACCAATCGTCATCCGATACGCGCTCGCCACGCACGCCGTACCAGCCCGGGGCCCCGGGGCCAAACTGCCACGGCAGTTCGCCGTCATGACGCAAGCGCCATGCGTGCCGTGACCTGCCAGCCACCTGGTCTTGGGGCAACCAATTCAATCCGGCCTCGCCAGAAAACGCAGGCTCCAGGTAGCGGAACTCGCCATCGGCACTCAGGCCGCGCCGGGTTGCGATCTTGGGGGTCAAGGTGAGGTCGCGGTTGGGCGCCAAGTTCAAGTAGTAAGGCACCGCCACCTCAAAACCGCTGCGACTGTCGAGGTTGATGTTGGGTGGCAACCAACCCGACCGGCGTGCATCACTGGTGGGAAAACTCAGCCGAGGCCAGACGAGCAAAGGCACGCCCAAGAATTGCAACCGTGCTGCAGTGGCTGTGCCCTCTTGCGCCTGCAAGTCCAGCTCCACCCGCTGGGCCGTGAGCATCCAGGCGGGGTCTGCGCTGCCGTCTCTGGGGCAACTGGTGTAGAGGGCTTGCGTGGCAGCGAGCCGCTGGTTGCCGAGAAAATCAATGCGCTCGGCACGCCCCCCTGCGCCAGAGCGCTGGAAATCAAATTCCGGCTTCAGGAAGAAGCCCAAGAAATCTTGCACCTGCAGCTCCAGTCGGGGCCCGCGATAGGTCGCGCCCTCTCGCTGCACCCACACACGCCCCGAGGCCACCGCCTTGTCGTCGCCAAACGTGTATTCAAGGGTGTCGGCACGAATCAGCAAAGGTCCTCGGCGAAACTCCACGTCTCCGCGGGCTTGCGCCTGAGACTCAGGTTGGCCTTCCAGCTCGCGGGCCTGCAGTTGCCCTGGGAGCGCGACGGGGGTGACAGGAGCGGCGGCTGGGGCGGCTTGCACCACCCCAATGAGCGCTGGGGCCACCAAAGAGGCCACGAGCGCCATCCGCGACATCGGGGGCCAAGGCGACCCAAAAGACGGCAACAAAGAGGAGGAAGGTGTTGGCACGGCGGGTTTGTAGAATCGATTATCCATGAGCAATTCCACTGCCCGCACCGCCATCGCGGCCATCTCTTGGGCCGACCCTGAACGCGAAGCGGCTTTTCACCGCTGGCTGAGCGGCATCGCCAGCACCTTCGGTCTGGAACCCCCCACCTTGGCGCTGGCATCGGCCGATGCCAGCTTTCGGCGCTATTTGCGCATCCACAGTTCGCAAGGCACGCGCATCATCATGGACGCGCCACCGCCTCTGGAAAACGTGCGCCCCTTTGTGCACGTGGCACAGCTCATAGAGCAAGCCGAACTGGTGGGTCCAAGGATTCTGGCGTGCGACGCCGAACGCGGATTTCTGTTGACCACGGATTTGGGACAAGAACTCTACCTGCAGGCCCTTCAAGCCGGGCCCGACGCTCGGGTGGAGCACCTGATGCGACAAGCCATTGCCGCGCTGGTGCAATGGCAAACGCGGGTTGACGCCCAGGCACTTCCGGCCTACGACGAAGCGGCGCTGCGTGCGGAGCTCGATTTGTTTCCCACTTGGTGCGTGGAGCGCGAGCATGGCTTGAGCTGGGACAAGCCCCAAGGCAAGGCTTGGGAACAGGTGTGCCGGGTGCTTCTGGACAGCGCCTTGGCGCAACCCACCGTGGCCGTTCACCGCGATTGGATGCCGCGCAACCTGATGGTGTGCGACGGCGGGCCCGGCATCTTGGATTTTCAAGATGCCGTGCGCGGGCCCATCACCTATGACGTGGCCTCTTTGTTGAGGGACGCCTTTTTGTCGTGGGATGAGGCACGGGAGATCGATTGGGCGGTGCGCTATTGGCAAGCCGCCCGCGCAGCCCAACTGCCTGTGGATGACGACTTTGGAGAATTTTGGCGTCAGCTGGAATGGATGGGGTTGCAGCGGCACCTGAAGATCCTGGGCATCTTTTGTCGCTTGAAGCATCGCGACGGCAAAGCGGCGTATGCCGCCGACCTGCCGCGCTTCTTTGGTTACGCCACCAAGGTGGCTGTTCGCTACCGCGAACTCAAGCCGCTGCTCGCCCTGTTGGAGCCCATGTCTGGGGCGGCGGTGAGCGCAGGCTGGACCTTTTAAGGCATGGCCGCCACGACCTGCGCTACCGAGGCCGTCAGGCGCTTGGCGTAGGGCACGTGGAGGAATTCGTTGGGGCCGTGGGCATTGCTCTTGGGTCCCAAGACGCCGCACACCATCATCTGTGCGGCCGGAAAGCCCTGCTGCAGCATGCTCATGAGCGGGATGGTGCCCCCTTGACCGATGTAGCCCAGCGGGGCGCCATAGTGGGCGCTTGAAGCCTCATTGAGCGCGCGCTCCAACCATGGCGCAAGCTCCGGGGCGTTCCAACCGGTCGCGCCCAACCCTTCAGCCCGACCATCGGGATGGAAGGTCACCTTGGCGTTGTAAGGCGCGTTGTCTTCAAGCAATGTCTTGAGCTGCAAGCTGGCTTGATGGGCGTCAACCATCGGCGGCGTGCGCAAACTGAGCTTGAACGCGGTGTAGGGCCGCAAGACATTGCCCGCGTTGTTCAATGGGGAAAATCCGTCGGCTGCCGTGACACTGAGGGTGGGTCGCCAGGTGCGGTTGAGCAAGGCTTGCACCGGATCGGTGGTGGTGGGCAAGGACAAGGTCCCATCGGCGCCACAGGCCCAGGGATAGCGCTTCCAAACCTCATCGCCGAGGATGGCAGCGGTGGCACGGGCTTGTTCCACGCGCGAGACCGGAATTTCGCAATGAAAGACTTGGGGCAGGAGGCGACCCGTGGCACTGTCTTCGAGACGGTCGAGCACCTGGCGCATGATGCGAAAGCTCGAAGGCACCAAACCGCTGGCGTCGCCGGAGTGCACCCCCTCGGTCAAGATCTCGACCTTCAACACCCCACTGACCATGCCGCGCAAAGAAGTGGTGAGCCACAGCTGATCGTAGTTGCCGGCGCCTGAGTCGAGGCAGACCACCAAGCCCACCTGGCCAAGACGGGGCTTGAGGGCCTGGATGTAGATCGGCAAATCCACCGAACCGCTTTCTTCGCAAGTCTCAATGAGGCCCACGCAACGCGGGCGAGGAATGCCTTGCGCGTCCAGGGACTGAATGGCCGTGAGCGCCGCGTAGACCGCATAGCCATCATCGGCACCGCCACGACCGTAGAGCTTGCCGTCCTCGTACTTGGGCGTCCAAGGGCCCAGGTCGTGACGCCAGCCATTGAATTCGGGCTGTTTGTCGAGGTGGCCGTAAAAGAGGACGGTCTCGCTCGAGCCGCTGCGGGTGGCAGGGACTTCAAAAAAGATCAGCGGTGTGCGCCCTTCCAGGCGGATCACCTCCAGCTTGAGTCCCGAGACCCCTTGACGCTCCACCCAAGAGGCCGCATCGCGCACCACCCGCTCCAGATAGCCGTGAGCCGCCCAATCGGCATCGAACATGGGACTTTTGGCGGGCACGGCAATGTAGTCGGTCAGCAAGGGAACGATTTGTTCGTCCCAGGCCTTTTGGGAATGAGACGCCAGTGCGGCCGTGTTGGACGAAGAGAGCGGAGGATGGGGGTCTCGAGCGTTCATTTCTCTGGCTGTGCCTTCATGTCAAAGCGGTGAACAGCGGGTCTTTGCGTGACCTGGGCCGGTAGGCGCTGACCTTGCGTGCAATGGCGGCAATATGGTCGGGTGTGGTGCCACAGCAGCCGCCAGCGATGTTAAGAAATCCGCTGCGAGCAAAGTCCTCCAACAACGTGCTGGTGACCTCGGGCGTTTCGTCGAACCCGGTTTCGCTCATTGGGTTGGGCAGCCCCGCATTGGGATAGCAACTGATGTAGGTGTCAGCGGCCACCTTGGACAACTCCTCCACATAGGGGCGCATCAGCGCAGCGCCCAAGGCACAGTTGAGCCCCACCGCCAACGGCCGGGCATGGCGCACGGAATGCCAAAAAGCGCCCACCGTCTGCCCAGACAAGATGCGTCCCGAGGCATCGGTGACCGTGCCGCTGATGATCACCGGCAAGCGCTCGCCCGTGTCTTCCATGAGTTCATCGAGCGCGAACAGGGCGGCCTTGGCGTTGAGGGTGTCAAAGATGGTCTCTACCAAGAACAGGTCACAGCCACCTTCGAGCAGGCCTTGCGCTTGTTCACGGTAGGCCAAGCGCAATTGCTCAAACGTGACATTGCGCGCGCCGGGGTCGTTGACGTCGGGGCTGATGCTGGCCGTGCGAGGCGTCGGGCCGAGCGCACCGGCCACAAAGCGCGGATGCTCGGGTGTGCTGAATCGATCAGCAGCCGAGCGGGCCAGTTGGGCCGCAGCCACGTTCATCTCGCGCGCAATCTCGGCCAAGGCGTAGTCTTCTTGGGCGATGGAGGTCGCCCCGAAGGTGTTGGTTTCGATGATGTCGGCCCCTGCGGCCAAATAGTCCTCATGGATGCGTTGAACGTCCTCGGGCCGCGTGAGCACCAACAGGTCGTTGTTGCCTTTGAGGTCTTTGGAGTGAGCGGCGAAGCGCTCTCCGCGGAAGTGCGCCTCCCCGAGTTTGAGGCGTTGGATCATGGTGCCCATGGCGCCATCGATGATGACAATGCGTTGGGCCATGAGGGCCGGCAAGGCCTGGCCGCGGGTGTACTGGATGGCAGCGGGGGCCCAGTGCGTGGGCGACAAAACAGCGTTCATCCCTGCATTGTAGGAGTCCGCGGCGTCAAGGTAGGGCGCCAAGGTAGGTCATCAAGGCACCCACACCATGTCGGTGACCTCCCCTGAGGGAACGGGGGTGAAAAGAATCCGTACGGGCAGATGGTGTCGCTCAGGATCCAGCCAGACATCGATGCGGGGGTCATAGGGGCGCATCGACTCACGGGTGAGGTGCAATGTGTCCCGGCTGGCCAAGACCCCGGCATGCTCGCCGTTGCCGGGTCCGGGAGGTTGGCCCGCCTCTCGCCCTTGCACGACAAAGGTCCACAGGTCCAATTCACCCCGCAGGCCAGCCACCCACATCACGATCGAGCGGCCTGCCGTGAACCGCGAGGGGTCGGCCTCCACAATGGCCGGCAATTGGAGGATCCAGCTGAGCCGGTCTTGAAGGCCGCTCACCAGGGGATGGCGCTGGCTCGGTCCCGAAAAGCTCAGCTCGCCCCGCTCTCGATCCATGCTCAATGCCGCGCGATCACGCTCCCGCCGACGTTCCACCAGCCGCAAGGGGGCCACACCGGCGGACTCGATTTGGCCCCGGCTGACCCACCCCACGCTGTCTTGGCCCGGCACCCGGTGGCTGAGCGACAGTTCATAGGCCCCCGACTCGACTTGCCATTGCAGCACGGCCTCGCCTTGACGCGCTCCTCGAAGGAGCCGATAGCGCAGCGTGGCCGACCCTGCCAGGCGGGCGGCATAGGTGGGCAGCGGTGCGACCCGCGCACCCTCCAAGGTCCCCACGGCGGCCGGCTGCGACCCCGAAGGGGCTGGGATCGGTTCAGGGGTTTGCTGCGAGACTGGAGCGGGGGGCGGGACCGGGGCGGGGCGGGTGGCCCGGGCAGGAGCAGCCTCCACCAGCGGTCCTCCCGCCGGGTCCACCACGCGCACGTGGAGTGCGGCCGCAGCGCGTTCGTCAGACGCCGCTGCGAGCCCGCGCCAAGACAGTGCGGCCGATTGAAGCAGCAGCCCGTGCAGCCCAAACACGGCCAGGCAAATCCAGCCCAGGTCTCGAAGCTGCTCGCGCCTGAGCGGGCGGGTCATCAAGGCAGGACAGCAGTTCACCGCACAATACTGCCATTGAACACTGTCTGGGTGAGACCCCATGAAACTTGCCACCTATCAGGACGGATCGCGCGATGGCCAACTCGTGGTGGTCTCGCGCGACCTCAGCACGGCGCATTTCGCGACCGGGATCGCCAGTCGCCTGCAGCAAGTGCTGGATGATTGGAATTTCTTGTCCCCCCAATTGGAGGATCTCTACGCCACCTTGAATGTGGGCAAAGCGCGACACGCATTCGCCTTTGATCCCCGCATGTGCCGTGCCCCCCTGCCTCGGGCCTATCAATGGGCCGATGGCTCGGCGTATATCAACCACGTCGAGCTGGTGCGTCGTGCACGCAGCGCGGAAGTCCCGGCGTCGTTTTATGAAGACCCCCTGATGTATCAAGGGGGCTCGGATGACTTCTTGGGCCCCTGCGAAGACGCCTGCTTTGCCAGCACCGATTGGGGCATCGACTTCGAGGCCGAGGTGGCGGTGGTGACAGGCGATGTGCCTTTTGGCGCCAGCGCCGAGTCAGCCCTGGAGAGCGTGCGCTTGCTCATGCTGGTGAATGATTGGAGCCTGCGCCATCTCATCCCGTCGGAGTTGGCCAAGGGATTCGGTTTTTTCCAAAGCAAGCCCGCCACCGCCTTCGCGCCCGTGGCGGTGACCCCCGACGAGCTGGGCGCGGCCTGGTCGGGTGGGCGGGTGCATCTGGCGGTGGAATCCATCTGGAACGGTCAACGGGTGGGGCTGTGCGAGGCCGGCGAGGAAATGACTTTTCACTTTGGGCAATTGATTGCCCACATGGCCAAGACCCGACAAGTGCGCGCTGGCTCCATCGTGGGCTCGGGCACCGTGAGCAACAAAGACTGGAGCCGCGGCTACTCTTGCATCGCCGAAAAGCGGGCCATTGAGACCATTGAAACGGGGGCCCCTCAGACCCCATTCATGCAGTGGGGTGACACCATCCGCATTGAGATGAGAGACGCCCAAGGCCAGAGTGTGTTTGGCGCCATCGAACAGCGGGTGGTGTCCACGCCCTGAGCCTCATCAATCAAGGCATTGGGGTTTCCTCAAGCCAAGCGCCCCCGCCTTCCAACGACAATGGGGGCCTCGCGTCCGCATTGGGAGTTGTTCCATGAGCAGCAAGACCACCCCGTTTTCGACACTGGTGCCCGGGTTTGAATTCTTGAAGGACCTGCTCGGCTCGGCGCCATCTGGCCTGCCTCACATGGGATCTTGGATTGCCCCCACATTGGATCCGAAAGAACTGGACAAGCGCATTGAACAATTGAAGACCGTGCAATTCTGGCTCGAACAAAACACGCGCATGCTGCAAACCACGATTCAGGCCTTGGAAGTGCAACGAATGACCTTGAGCACCTTGCAGTCCATGAATGTGCCCGTGTCCAACGTCACTCAAGCATTCAAGGTCGAGGTGCCCGAGCCTGCCCCGTCGAACCCACCGGCCTCACCCCCCCGGCCCTCGGCCCGCAAGGCTCGAGCCAAGGCCTCGGCCGCCACACCCTCAGCCGCAGGAGGGGTGGTGGATCCCATGAAGTGGTGGGGAGCACTGACGCAGCAGTTTGCGGATCTGGCCTCGAAGGCGCTGGCAGAAGCGCCCAACGAGAAAGCCTCTGCGACTCGCAATGCCCCAGCCTCCGCCTCGGCGACGCCTGCGGTCAAGAAGTCTCGCGCCAAGCCACGAGTCAAGCCCCAAGCGGCACGACTCTGAACTCCAGGAGCGGCAGGTTGCAAGCAAGCTTTGATTCCACAACGCCTCAAGCCCGTGCTGAGCGACAGCGGCAAGTGGTGGCGGCATTGACGGCGTGTGTGCCGTCGCACGCCCTGCTGTGGCAACCCGAAGAGACCGTGCCGTATGAATGTGACGGCCTGACCGCCTACCGAGAGCGGCCCCTGGTGGTGGTGTTGCCGGAAACCGATGCACAGGTGGCCGCTGTCTTGAAAGCCTGCCATGCGCTGCAGGTGCCCGTGGTGGCCCGGGGTGCGGGGACGGGCCTTTCTGGCGGGGCCATGCCCCACGCCATGGGGGTGACGCTGTCGCTGGCCAAATTCAACCGCATCGTGGCGGTGGATCCCAAAAGCCGCACAGCCACCGTGCAATGTGGCGTTCGCAATCTGGCCATCAGTGAGGCTGCAGCACCCTACGGCCTCTATTACGCGCCGGACCCCAGCAGCCAGATCGCCTGCACGATCGGTGGCAATGTGGCCGAGAACTCCGGCGGTGTGCATTGCCTGAAATATGGGTTGACCCTGCACAACGTGTTGCGTGTGAAAGGCTACACCGTGGAAGGCGAGCCGGTGGAGTTTGGCGGGCTGTCGCTTGAGGCCGCAGGGCTCGATCTGCTGAGCGTGGTGGTGGGCAGCGAAGGCATGCTCGCCATCACCACCGAGGTCACCGTCAAACTGGTCCCCAAACCCGTGTTGGCGCGTTGTGTCATGGCCAGTTTTGATGATGTGCGCAAAGCTGGCGAGGCGGTGGCTGCCATCATCGCCGCGGGCATCATTCCAGCCGGACTGGAAATGATGGACAAACCCATGACAGCGGCCGTAGAGGATTTTGTCCATGCGGGCTATGACCTGTCAGCCGAGGCCATCTTGCTGTGCGAGAGCGATGGAACCCCCGAGGAAGTGGCCGAGGAAATCGAGCGGGTACAAGCCGTGCTGAGTGCAGCAGGGGCCACACGACTGGAAGTCAGCAAAGACGAAGCCCAGCGTTTGCGATTTTGGAGTGGGCGCAAGAACGCGTTCCCAGCCAGCGGTCGCATCAGCCCGGACTACATGTGCATGGACTCCACCATTCCGCGCAAGCGGCTGGCCGACATCTTGCTGGCCATTCAGGCCATGGAGCAGCAATACGGCTTGCGTTGCGCCAACGTCTTCCACGCGGGCGACGGCAATTTGCACCCGCTCATTCTTTTTGACGCCAACGATCCCGACCAATTGCGCCGTTGCGAGTTGTTTGGGGCCGACATCTTGGAAACCAGTGTGCGACTCGGCGGCACCGTGACCGGAGAGCACGGCGTGGGCGTGGAAAAGCTCAACTCCATGTGCGTGCAGTTTTCGCCCGAGGAAAGAGAGCAGATGGCATCACTGAAGGCGGCCTTTGACCCCTTGAAGCTTTTGAACCCGGGCAAAGTGATCCCCACGCTCAACCGCTGCGCCGAATACGGCAAGATGCACGTCAGCCGTGGGTTGTTGCCCCACCCGGATCTGCCGCGTTTTTGAATGGGCCCCTGCACTTGCCATGGACACGATTGACAGCGCCTTGGACACCTTGAGTGCCCCCTCTGGCGGCTCCCGCGAAGCCTTGGACCCTGCGCTGCGTGCGCTGTGCGACCAGGTGATGCAAGCCCATGAGGACGGCACACCCCTGGAGATCCGGGGCGGCGCCACCAAGGCCTTTTACGGCAACACTCCCGTGGGCCAGTGCCTGGACACGCGCGGTTTGCAAGGGGTCTTGCAGTATGAGCCGTCGGAGTTGGTGGTGACGGTGCGCGCGGGGACCCCCTTGGCGGAACTCGAAGCTTTGCTCGAGCAGCACGGTCAGTGTCTGCCGTTTGAGCCCCCACGCCTGGGGACTTCTGGGGCTGGGACCGTGGGCGGGATGGTCGCCGCAGGTCTGGCCGGCCCGGCGCGCGCGGCGGTGGGCGGCGTGCGTGACTTTGTGCTCGGGGCTTCGGTGATCAATGGGCGCGGGCAGTGGCTGCACTTTGGTGGACAAGTGATGAAGAACGTGGCCGGCTATGACATCTCACGGCTGATGGCGGGCTCCATGGGGATTCTTGGGGTTCTGACCAACGTGTCACTCAAAGTCCTTCCACGACCCTTGGCCACTGCCACCGTTCGTTTTGAGTCCGATGAAGCCAGCGCACTGGAGCGCATGAATGCATGGGCGGCCCAACCCTTGCCTGTGCATGCCAGCGCGTGGTGGAACGGGACCCTGGTGGTACGGCTCAGCGGCGCCCAAGCAGCCGTGCAGTCCGCGCTCAAGCACATGAGCGGTGAAGGCGCTGAGGTGGTGGACCCCGACTTGGCACTGAATTTCTGGCAAGGGCTGCGGGACCAGCGTGATGAATACTTTGAGGCTGCCGAGTCGGCCCTGGCTCAGGGGGCCCGTTTGTGGCGCATCTCGGTGCCAGACACGTCAGGCCCATTGAACCTGGAGGGCGACACGCTGATGGAGTGGGGCGGCGCCCTGCGCTGGCTGTGCACCGATGCGCCTGCGCAGGTGGTGCGGGGTGCGGCCGAACTCCACGGCGGGCATGCCACGGTCTACCGATCGGTCGACCGCGACATCGCGGCCTTTTCTGACCTGTCGGCGCCCCTGTCGCGTTTGCACCGTCAACTCAAGGCGGCCTTTGACCCGAAGGGCCTGTTCAACCGCGGCCGGTTGATCCCGGACCTCTGATCGCTGCGCGTTGCATGACACCGTTTGACCGCCCCGGACTTGCCACCGAGCACACGCGCTTGGCGATGGTGGATTACTACGCGCAACGTGCCCAAGAATACGAGCGCATTTACGCCAAGCCTGAACGACAAGCCGACCTTCGCGCCATGGAAGCGTGGGTCGCGCAGGCCTTCGTCGATCGAAAGGTGTTGGAGGTGGCCTGCGGCACCGGCTGGTGGATCCCATTTGGCGCGCAACAGTGCGCATCGTGGCTGGCCACCGATGTCAACCCGCAGACTTTGGAGATCGCTCGCCACAAGCCCTGGCCCGTGGACAAGGTGCGCTTTGCGCAAGTGGACGCTTATACGTGGTCCGGGTTGGAAATAGGGGACTTCAACGGAGACTTCACGGGGGCCTTTGCCGGGTTTTGGTGGAGCCATGTGCCACTGGAGCGACTGAGCCCCTGGTTGACGTCTTTGCATGCGCATTTGCAGCCCGGCGCGCGGGTGGTGTTTTTGGACAACCGCTATGTCGAGGGCAGCAGCACGCCAGTGAGTCGACGCGATGCGCAGGGCAACACCTTTCAGCAAAGACGCCTGGATGATGGATCCATGCACGAGGTGTTGAAGAATTTTCCAACCCGAGACGACGCACTGGCGCGGCTGGGCCCTCGTGCCTGCGACGTGCAGTGGGTGGAGTTTGACCACTATTGGATTTTGTCTTACACGCTGGCATGACGCCGCCCCAGATGACCCCCACTGATGCAAACCCATCTCGCTCCTGAATTTCAAGGCACGCCCGAGGGCAGCCGAGCCGAAGCCATCTTGCGCAAGTGCGTGCACTGCGGTTTTTGCACCGCCACCTGCCCCACTTATCAGTTGCTGGGCGACGAGCTGGACGGGCCCAGAGGACGCATTTACCTGATCAAACAAGTGTTTGAAGGCGCGCCGGTGACACGCAAGACGCAATTGCACCTGGACCGCTGTTTGACTTGCCGCAATTGCGAAACCACCTGCCCCAGTGGCGTGCAGTACGGTCAATTGATTGACTTGGGTCGTCAAGTGGTGGAGCAACGCGTGGAGCGGCCCACACGCGAGAAGGCGGTGCGGTGGCTGCTCAAGGAGGGGCTCACCTCGCCTCTGTTTGACAGCGCCATGGCCGTGGGCAAGGCAGTGCGGCCGTTGCTGAGCGCCTCGCTCAAAGCCAAAGTGCCTGCAGCATCGTCCGCACGTGCCAAGCTGTGGCCCCAGCGCGCCCATGACCGCAAGGTGCTGCTGCTGATGGGCTGTGTGCAGCCAGCCATCATGCCCAATGTCAACAGTGCCACGGCGCGGGTGCTGGATGTGGCTGGAATTCAAACCTTGGTGGCCGATGAGGCCGGATGTTGCGGTGCGCTGAGAACCCACTTGGCCGATACCCAAGGCGGCTTGCAAGACATGCGGCGCAACATCGATGCCTGGTGGCCGCTGATCGAAGGCCTCACCTCGGCAGGGCGGGTGGAGGCCATTGTCATGAACGCCAGCGGATGCGGCGTGACGGTCAAGGAGTATGGCCATGCCTTGGCCGATGATCCGCTCTATGCGCACAAGGCCCGCCAGGTCAGCGAGCTCACACGCGACCTCAGTGAGTTGCTGCCCGACTTGATGCCTGCTCTGAAATCCCGACTGCGGGGCACACGGTCTTTGAAGTGGCGCAAGCTGGCCTACCATCC
>Ga0075471_10001521_pt1 | contig 15263 bp, 15 predicted proteins | sample DEB19_08_DNA_2_FD_74787 | JGI IMG/M metagenome (GOLD analysis project Ga0075471, IMG submission 74787) | Aqueous microbial communities from the Delaware River and Bay under freshwater to marine salinity gradient to study organic matter... | ecosystem: Environmental > Aquatic > Marine > Coastal ... | reverse complement strand
GGGTCCTGGGCATTTCATTCCTGGCCATGGCCGCGTGGATGCTGGTGCCCGACAGGCTGGAGGAGGGCGGGCCGAAGCCGCCGGCGGGTGGGGTGTTTCTCTCCACCACGATTCTCTTTTTTCTGGTCGAGATGGGAGACAAGACCCAGATCGCCACCGTGGCCCTTGCGGCGCGCTTTGATGCGCTGGCGGCCGTGGTGGTCGGCACGACGCTCGGCATGATGCTCGCCAATGCGCCGGTGGCATTCTTTGGTGACGTGCTCGCCAAACGCGTGCCCGTTCGCGTGGTGCACGGCATGGCGGCCGCGGTGTTCGCGGCCCTGGGCGCGGGCGTGCTGGTGTTCGGCTGAGGGCTACTCGCCGATGGGGTTGCGCAGCACGCCGATCCCTTCCACTTCCGTCTCCAGCAGGTCGCCGGGCTTCAGAAACTCTGGCGGCGTGCGCGCGTAACCCACGCCTTCCGGGGTCCCCGTCGAGATGACGTCGCCTGCCTCGAGCGTCATGCCCGCCGACAGGTCCTGGATGATGCGCGGGAGCTTGAAGTAGAGGAACTTGGTGTTGGAATCCTGCTTGGTCACGCCATTCACCCGGCAGGTCACGCGCACCTGCGAGGGGTCGAACGCGTCGGCGGTGACGATCACGGGGCCCATCGGGCAGGTGCCGTCGAGGCTCTTGCCTTTGTCCCACTGGCCGCCGTGGCGGCGCTGCAGGTCACGCCACGAAACGTCGTTGATTGCAGTAAAGCCGAAGACATGGCGCATCGCGTCTGCTTCGCGGATGTTCTTGCCGGTCGTGCCGATGACCATGCCCAGCTCCACTTCCCAGTCGAGCGAGGTGGAAATGGACGCGTCGAATGGCACCGTGTCCGTGGGCCCGATCACGGTGGTGGGCGCCTTGCTGAAGAAAACCGGCCATTCCGGCAGCTGCCGATCGTCACCGAGCTTGCGCGCGCCCTCGGCAAAATGCTCGAGATAGTTCCAGCCGACACAAAAAATCTGTTTGGTGGGCCGCGGGAGCGGGGCGTGCAGCCGCACTTCGGTCATCGGCGTGGAAGGCAAGCCGGCGCGCTCGAGCCGATCCAGCTCCGCACGGGCCGCCGGGCCCCCCTGGATGATGCCGAGCATCGACGTGAAGTTCACACCCCCCACCGGCTTGACATGCCGCGGGATGTCCAGCACGCCCTGGCCGATGACGATGCCGGGCCGGGGTTCGCCGCCCGCGACAGGGGAGAAGGTGCACAGTTTCATGGTTGAGGCTCCGGGTCAGAGATGGCGCAAAGGATGTTCGCCGGGCGTCCACCACGGCTGGAAGAATGCGGCGACCCGCTCTGGCGTGACTTGAGCCAGGGTGGCGGGCTGCCAGCGGGGCCGATGGTCCTTGTCCACCAGAACCGCCCGCACGCCTTCGGCAACGTCGCCGATATCGAAGGCGGCACGCACCATGCCGAGCTCGCGGCGCAGGGCGTCGCCGAGCGCGAGGCCGCGGCCTTCGTGAAGTTGTCGCAAGGTGACCTTGAGCGAGGTGGGCGAGCGACGCAGCAGCAGCTCGCGAGTCCGCGCTGCCCATTCGCGCGCCGCTGGCTCGGGCTCGTGTTCCAGCGAATTGATGATGGCCTCGACGCTGTCCCGGGCAAAATGTCGATCGATGGCCTGCCGCATACCAGCCAGCTCTCCCGGCGGGGGCTCGGAGGCTGCCGAAGCCGCCCAGCGGCTGATGGCCGTGCGGGGATCCGGCCCGGAGGCGGCGGTGCGAAGGGCGCCATCGAGTTGGGCGAGCGCCTCGTCGCCGAGGCAGGCATCGGCAAGCCCTGCGTACAGCGCATCCGCAGCCCCGATCGTGGCGCCGGAGAGCGCGAGGTACAGGCCTACCTGTCCCGGCGCGCGATTGAGGAACACCGTGGCGCCCACGTCGGGAAAGAGCCCGATGGCCGTCTCCGGCATCGCCACGCGGCTGCGCGGCGTCACGATCCGCAGCGCCGCGCCCTGGGCGATGCCCATGCCGCCGCCCATGGTGATGCCGTCCATCAGGGCCACGATGGGCTTGGGGTAGGAATAAATGCCGTGGTCAAAGGCGTATTCGTGAACGAAGTAGGTCTTCCACACGGGTTCGCCGGCAAGATGCGACTCCCGCACCTGGCGCACGTCCCCTCCCGCACAGAATGCCTTGCCGCCCGCGCCCTTGAAGGCGATCACCCGAACCTCGGGGCTGTCTCGCCACGACCGGAGCCACGCGTCGATGGCGTGGAACATCGACAAGGTGAGCGCATTGAGGCTCGCGGGACGGTTGAGCGTCACCGTCGCCACGCCATCGCGGACGTCGGCGAGCACGTCCCCTTGGGCGCTGGCCATGCTTACTTGAGGGCGATCGTCGTGTTGACGCCGCCGGCCGTCGATGCCTCGTCGAACCAGCGCGCCGTCACTGTCTTCACCTGCGTGTAGAAGTGGACGGCCTGCTTGCCGTAGGGCCCCAGGTCGCCGAGCTTCGAGCCGCGCGAGCCCGTGAAGCTGAAGTGCGGAACCGGCACTGGAATGGGCACGTTGATGCCCACTTGGCCAACATCAATTTCGTGCTGGAACTTGCGTGCTGCAGCGCCCGAGCGGGTAAAGAGCCCGGTGCCGTTGCCGAACGGGTTGGCGTTCACGATGGCGATGGCTTCGTCCAGCGTCTCGGCGCCCATGAGGCAGAGCACGGGGCCGAAAATCTCCTCTCTGTAGATCGTCATCGAGGGTGTGACGCCGGAAAAAATCGTCGGCCCGATGAAATTGCCTTTCGGGTAGCCCGGCACGGCGATGCCGCGGCCGTCGAGCTCGAGCTTGGCGCCTTCCTTCACGCCGGCCTCGACGAGCGCGGTGACGCGGGCGAGAGCGGCCGTCGAGATGAGCGGGCCCAGGTCTGCGCCAGGCTCGGTGCCTGCCGTGGTTTTCAGGGAGCGAGCCTTCTCGACAATCTCCGGAACCCACTGGCGCGCGGCGCCCACCAGCACGCCCACGCTAATGGCCATGCAGCGTTGTCCTGCAGCGCCAAACGCAGCGCCGGCCAGGGCGTTCAGGGACGCGTCCTTCGCAGCGTCCGGAAGGACCACGGCGTGGTTCTTCGCTCCCATCATGCATTGCGCCCGCTTGCCGTTTTGGGAAGCGAGGCGGTAGACGTGAGTTCCGACCATCGTCGACCCCACGAACGAGACGGCAACGATGTCCGGATGGCTGCACAGCGTGTCGACCGCGCCCTTGCCGCCGTGCACTACGTTGAGCACGCCCGGCGGAACGCCGGCCTCGAGCGCCAGTTCCGCCAGCAGCATGGTGGTCATCGGGTCCTGCTCGGAGGGCTTGAGCACGAAAGTGTTGCCGCATACCAGCGCCATCGGAAACATCCACAGGGGAATCATCGCCGGGAAGTTGAATGGGCTGATGCCGGCGCACACGCCGATCGGCTGGCGAATGGCGTAGACATCGACGCCGTTGGCTACCTGCTCCAGGTGTTCGCCCATTTCCAGCGTGCCCACAGCGCAGGCATGCTCAACCACCTCCAGGCCGCGAAAAAGATCGCCCTCCGCATCGGCGAGGGTCTTGCCCTGTTCGGCGGTGAGGCAGGCCGCGATCCTCTTTGTGTCTCGCCGAATCAGCTCCTGCAGCTTGAGCATGATGCGGGCACGGGTGCCGACCGAGGTGTGCCGCCAGGTGGCGAACGCCTTCTTCGAGGAGGCGATGGCCGCCTCCAATTCCTCCGGAGTGGCGAAGGGCACGCGAGCGAGCACCTCCTGCGTAGCCGGGTTGACGATATCGCGCCACTCCGTCGTCTTCGAGTCGACGAGCGCTCCGTCGATCAGCAGCTTCACGGTGGGAATGGTGGCGGGCAGGGATTGGGGTTGGGCGGCCATGGCGACTCCAGAAAGGCGGCAAGGCCAGACACGGTGTCTGACGCGTTGATTATAGAGCCGGTAGCATAGGGGCCCTTTGCGCCCGGAGGACCCTGCCGTGCTTCGTCGACTTGCACTAATCGCCCTCTCGTCACTCGTGCTGCCGGCCGTGCTGCCCCTGGCGGCCCAGGACTACCCTGCGAAGACAGTGAAGATCATTGCTCCGGTGCAGCCGGGCGGCGGCGTAGACCTCGTCGCGCGCACGGTTGCCGAGCAGCTGGGAAGGTCGCTCAATCAATCTTTCGTCGTGGAAAATGTTTCGGGTGGCGGCGGCGTGATCGCTTCGCAGCAGGTTGCGCGCGCAGCGCCCGACGGCTATACCCTCATGCTGGGCTACGTCGCCACGCACGGGACGGTTCCCGCCGTTCGCAAGGTCCCGTATGACGCAGTGAAGGATTTCACGGCTATCGCGATGGTTGCGGGCACGCCCAACGTCCTCGTTGTCGGTTCGGGCGTGCCGGCCTCGGACCTGAAAGGGTTCGTCGATTACGCGAAAAAGAACAAGGTGAATTACGGCTCGGCTGGCCAGGGATCTCTCACCCACCTGGCGATGGAGCAATTCCGCACCGCGGCGGGGTTCGACGCCGTGCACGCTGCATACCGTGGGATCGGCCCGGCCATCACTGATGTGCTCGGTGGCCAGACCCAGGCCATGATGCCGGGGCTCGCGGCGGCGGTTCCCCACATTCGGGGCGGCAAGATGAAGCCCTTGGCGGTCACGGGCCTGAAGCGCCACCCGTTGCTTCCTGACGTGCCGACGTTCGAAGAGCTTGGCTACAAGGGCTTCGACGGCGTGCAGTGGTACGGCATCGTGGGCCCCGCGAACATGCCGGCTGCGGTCACGAAGAAGCTCAACGACGAGATCAACAAGGCCATTGCGAGCCCGGCGCTGCGCGAGCGGCTTGCCGGTGAGGCGCTCGAGCCCATGCCGATGACGCCTGACCAATTCGCGCGCTTCATCCAGGGCGACATCGGCCGGTGGATGAAGCTCGCCCGCGAACGCAACATCACCCTGGAAAACTGACCTTGGCCCGGAACACGAAGGTCCAGGCGGACCATAACGCGCCTGCGGTCACCCAAACGCTTGCTCGCTTCGTCGCCACGCATCCGTCGAAAGGCTGGAGCGACGCGGTCGAGCACGAAGCGCATCGCACGCTGCTCAACTGGGTGGGCTGCGCCGTCGGCGCGGCTCGGCACGATTCCGCCGAGGCGGCCCTGGGCGCGCTGAAGATGTTGCAGCCCTCACCGCAGGCGGCCGTGCTGGGACGAAGCGACCGTGTGGACATGGCTGGGGCCGCACTCGTTAATGGCATCACGTCGCACACGTTCGACTTCGACGATACGCACCTCAAGACCATCATTCACCCGGCGGGGCCGGTGGCGTCTGCGGTGCTCGCGCTCGCGGAAGGCATGGGCGCCTCAGGACGCCAGGTGATCGATGCGCTCGTGCTGGGAATCGACGTGTCCTGTCGCGTCGGCAACATGATGTACCCCGAGCACTACGACCGCGGCTGGCACATCACGGGCTCGACAGGCACCTTGGGCGCCGCGGCAGGTTGTGCGCGCCTGCTGGGGCTGGCAGAGACGCCCACGGCCATGGCGCTTGGCATAGCGGCTTCGCAACCGATCGGCATGCGCGAGCAGTTCGGCACCATGACCAAGCCCTTCCATCCCGGAGGGGCCGCTCGCGCGGGGCTCCTGTCGGCGCTGCTCGCGAGGAACGGCTTCACCGCCAGCCCGCGCGCCATCGAGGCCGCGCGCGGCTACGCGCAGACGGTTTCCACCAAGTGCGACTGGAAGGAAATCACCGACCAGCTGGGCGAGCGCTTCGAGATCTCGTTCAACACCTACAAGCCGTTCGCCTGCGGCATCGTGATCCATCCGTCGATCGACGCCTGCGTTCAGCTGCGCAGCCGCGGCGTGAAGGCCGAGGATGTCGAGCGCCTCGAGCTGAGGGTGCACTCGCTCGTGCTCGAGCTCACGGGCAAGAAAGAGCCGCAGGATGGGCTGCAGGGGAAGTTCAGCGTCTACCACGGCTGCGCTGCGGGGCTCATCTTCGGGCAGGCGGGGGAGGGCGAGTATGAGGATGCCATCGTCAATCGCGCCGACGTCGTGGCCCTTCGCCGCAAGGTAGTCGCGACAGTCGACGACTCGATCGACGAAGCTTCCGCCGACGTGGTGGCCACGCTCAAGGACGGGCGCAAGGAGCACGTGTTCGTGAAGCACGCCATCGGCTCGCTCGAGCGTCCCATGACGGATGCCAACCTCGAGGCGAAATTCCATGGCCTTGCCGACGCGGTCATCGGGGCGGAACGCGCATCGCGACTGATCGCCGAATGCTGGAGGCTCGGCTCGGCCGCGAACGTAAGCGCGCTCGTTCAGGCGGCCTGCCCGTGAGCGCTGCCCGTCCGCACATCGTCGTTCTCGACGACTACGAGCGTGCCCTGCGACGCCTGGCGGACTGGTCAGGCATCGAGGCACGCGCGTCGGTCGTCATGCACCACGACAAGATGCGCGGCGAGCCGCTGCTCAAGGCCATTCGCGACGCGGACGTGATCGTCACGGTGCGGGACCGCACGCCATTCAAGGCCGACTTGCTGGCCCACTGCCCCAGGCTTCGCTACTTTGTCTTTACGGGCGGGCGCAACACGCAGCTCGACATGGCTGCGTTTTCCGGGCGAAAGATTCCCGTGAGCGGCACGGCACAGGATGCCAACAAGGAAAGCACCACGGAGCTCGCGTGGGCCCTGATCCTCGCTGCGGTTCGGCGCCTGGAAAGCCAGATGGCGCTGGTCCGGCGCGGCGAATGGCGCGATGGCGAGGCACTGGCGCCGGCGCTCTCCGGCCAGCGGCTGGGGCTTGTCGGGTTAGGCAACATCGGATCGCGGGTGGCGGCGGTGGGGCGCGCCTTTGGGATGGAGGTCGTCGCGTGGAGCCCCAATCTCACGCCGGAGCGGGCTCGCGCCGGTGGCGCGCTGCTCGTGCCGCTCGAGGAAATTCTGGAGACGGCGCGGGTGGTTAGCCTGCACCTGGTGCCTTCCGAGGCTACGCGCAAACTGTTCAACGCCGAGCGGCTTGCGCGCATGCGGCCGGACTCAGTGCTGGTGAACACCTCGCGTTCGGCGCTGATCGACGCGCCGGCGCTCGTGGAGGCGCTTCGCGCGGGGCGTCCGGGCTGGGCTGCGCTAGATGTTTACGACGAGGAACCGCTGCCAGCGAATTTCCCGCTGCGCAGCCTGCCCAACGTGACGCTGACGCCGCACCTGGGGTTCGTCACGCAGCCGGTGTTCACGTCGTTCGCCAAGGGCGTGGTGGAGTGCCTCGAGGCCTGGCTCGACGGCCGGCCGCTGTTGCGAGTGCAACAGTAGCGCTGACGGGGCCCTGAGGCCCCGACTTCGCTGTCAGTGCGCTTCCGGCTCGCCCTGCCAGAGCAGCTCGTAGCCCAGCTCCTCGGTGTCGGTGCACATCTTCGCGAGGCTCGCGAATTTCTCCTTGAACACGTGGTCGGCGTGCGAGCGCTCGTGCTCCTCGAAAGAGCGCCAGTAGGTGACGATGACGAGGTGGTCTTCCTGCGCGCCAGGCGTGTGGAGCGAGCCTTCCTCGGAAGCAAAGCCCGAGAACTTGAACACCTGGCCGGCGAGAAAGCCACCCTTGTCGCCGCCGTAAGTGTTCTTCACGGTGTTGCACATTTCGCCGAGGGCGAGCTCGACGTCGTCGAAGCTCACGCCGGGCTTGAGCTTGACCTTGTTGAACAGCATCTTGGCCCCGAAGGGCACCGAAATCGCGTGGAACATACGTTTCTCCTTGAACGGTCGGCGCGGATTCTAGACGATCCGCGGGGTTTGGACGGCGCCGCTCGCGAGAGGTTCGCCCTCAGGCGCCCTGCGGGGGCTCGTCGCCCGCGTCGTCCTCTGGCGGCGGCGGCAACCAGGCGGCTCTGCGCTTCTCCAGGAAAGCCGAAATACCCTCACGGGCCTCAGGGCCGGCGCGTACGCGAGCGATGCGCTGGGTGGTGTCCGCCACCAGCGCCGGGGTGATGGGCTGGCCGGCAACGGCGCCGATGAGCTCCTTGGCTTCCCCTTGGGCGACCGGGCCGCACTCGAGCAACGCGCCGATGATGGCGCCGATGCGCTCATCGAGTTGCTCCTCGCTCAGGACGATCTCGTGGACGAGCCCCATCCGCCAGGCGTCCCCGGCCTCGAAGCGCTCTCCCGTGAGGAAGTAGCGGCGCGCCCAGCGTGCGCCCATCGCGGCGATGACATGCGGCGAAATCACGGCCGGGACGAGGCCCAGCTTCACCTCGGAGATTGCAAACGTGGCCGTGTGCAGCGCCACGGCAATGTCACAGCAGGCAACGAGGCCCACGCCGCCGCCGAAGGCGGCGCCCTGGACGCGGGCGACCGTCGGCTTGGGCATCTCCGTGAGCGTGCGCAACATCCGCGCGAGCAGGTCTGCATCGCGCTGGTTGGCTTCCGGCGTAGCCGCCGCCGCGCGTCTCATCCAGTTGAGGTCGGCGCCAGCGGAGAATGACTTGCCGGCTGCGGAAAGCACGACGATTCGCACCGTGTCGTCGGCACGCGCTTCCTCGAGGGCTTCGGTGAGCTCCGCGATCATGGTTTCGTCGAAGGCGTTGTGCCGCTCCGGGCGGTTGAGCGTGATGAGCGACAGGGGTCCCTGGCGCTCGGTGACAAGGGTGGTAGGCATGGTGGGAGCGGTTCAGCGAAAGAGAAGGAGTGTCAGGCGAGTTCGACAGCGATGGCGGTTGCTTCGCCACCGCCGATGCACAACGAAGCGACCCCGCGTCGCTGGCCGCGCTGGCGAAGCGCGTGCAGCAGCGTGACGATGATGCGCGCGCCTGTGGCGCCGATGGGGTGGCCGAGGGCCACGGCGCCACCGTGCACGTTGAGCTTGTCGCGCGGGATGCCGAGCGATCGCATGGCCGCCATCGCGACCACGGCGAAGGCCTCGTTGATCTCGAACAAGTCAACCTCGCCAATGGACCAGCCCGCGCGCTCGAGCACACGCTGAATGGCGCCTTCCGGCGCCGTCGTGAACCACGCCGGCTCCCGCGCGTGCGAGGCCATGGCGACGATGCGCCCGAGGATGGCAGTGCCGCGCCGCCGCGCTTGCGATTCCGCCATCAGCACGAGGGCAGCGGCACCATCGGAAATCGACGACGACGTGCCCGCCGTCACACGGCCGTCGGCATTAAAGGCAGGCCGCTGCTTGGGAAAGCGCGACACGTCAATCACGAAGGGCGTTTCGTCGCTAGCCACCTGCTCATCGCCAGACCGCCCACGCACCGTCACGGGTGCGATCTCGTCGGCAAAGCGGCCCTCGCGGGAGGCCTCCACGGCGCGTCGCACCGACTCGACGGAGTACGCCTCCATCGCTTCGCGCGTGAAGCCGAGCGCTGCCGCAGTCTGGTCGGCGAAATGCCCCATGGCCTTGCCGTCCCACGGGCTTTCGAGCCCGTCGAGCGCCATGTGGTCCAGGAGGCGCTGGTGGCCGTAGCAGTACCCGGCGCGCGACCTGGGCAGGAGGTGCGGGGCGTTGCTCATCGATTCCATGCCGCCAGCCGCGACGATGCTCGCATCGCCGCACGCAATCGACTGGGCACCGAGCATCACGGCCTTCATCCCGGAACCGCAGACCTTGCTGACGGTGGTGCAGGGGGTTGCAAGCGACAAACCTGCCGCGAGCGCCGCCTGTCGCGCCGGCGCCTGGCCGAGGCCCGCCGGGAGCACGCAGCCGAGATAAGCCTCGTCAATATCGCTTGGAGCCACACCCGACTCGGCGACTGCGGCGCGCAAGGCCGTTGCGCCGAGGTCGGTTGCGGAGACGGAGGAAAGGCGCCCGAGGAGGGCGCCTATGGGTGCGCGCTTCGCCCCGACGATGACGACCGGATCGCTCATCGGGGAGCCGGCGTCAAAGGCGCTCGATGATCGCCGCGATGCCCTGGCCGCCACCGATGCACATGGTGACGAGGCCGTAGCGCCCGCCCGTGCGATGCAGCTCGTACACGCACTTGACGGTAAGGATGGCGCCGGTGGCGCCGATGGGGTGGCCGAGGGCCACTGCGCCGCCGTTCGGGTTGACCTTCGCCGGGTCGAGGCCGAGGCCCTTGGTGACCGTCATGGCCTGCACCGCAAACGCCTCGTTGGATTCGACCACATCCATGTCGGAGGGCTTGAGCCCTGACTTCTGGAACACGCGCTGCACGGCCGGGATCGGGCCCTCGCCCATGATGTGCGGCTCCACTCCCGCGTGCGCGTAGGCCACCAGCCGGGCCAACGGCTTCACGCCAGCCTTCGCTGCAGCGGCAGCTTCCATCATCACGATGGCTGCGCCGGCGTCGTTGATGCCGGAAGCGTTGCCCGCCGTTACCGAGCCATCCTTCTTGAAGGCCGGGCGGAGCTTGGCGAAATCCTCGGGCTTGGCGTCCTTGCGCACGTGCTCATCGGTGTCGAAGACCACCGGGCCCTTCTTGCTCTTGAGTTCGACCGGCACGATCTGGCTCTTGAAATGGCCAGCAGCCATGGCGGCGGTGGCACGACGATGCGATTCCAGTGCGAAGGCATCCTGCTCCTCGCGCGTGAAGCCGTGCTTGGCGGCCAGGTTCTCGGCGGTGATACCCATGTGGCCGGTGCCGAACGGGTCCGTGAGGGCGCCCACCATGGCATCGACGATTTGCCCGTCACCCATGCGCTGTCCCCAGCGAGCCCCGGGAATGAAATAGGCCGCGCGGCTCATGCTCTCGGCGCCCGCGCCGATGGCCACATCCACGTCGCCCAGCAGAATGTGCTGAGCGGCCGAGACAATCGCCTGCAGGCCCGAGCCGCACAGTCGGTTGACGGTGAGGCACGGTGTGCCCACGGGCAGGCCCGCATCGATGGCCGCCACGCGGGAGATGTACATGTCGCGGGCCTCGCCGTGCACCACGTTGCCGAGCACCACGTGGCCCATCGTGGCGGGGTCCACCTTGCCGCGGGCCAGCGCTTCCTTGATCGCGATGGCGCCCAGTTGAGTGGCGGGGATGTCCTTGAGCGACGCGCCGTAATCGCCGATTGCCGTGCGAGCGCCTGAGACGATGACCACTTCGCGTGCAGCCATGGAGACCTCCTTGAGTGAGCGGGATGGCGCGCAGCTGCCGGTCGCGCTGCGCGAGCGGGCGAATTATCGCACTTCGCGCCATTCCCTAGCCGCTTGCTACTTGGCGCCCATGCGGATGGCGCCATCGAGCCGGATCACCGACCCATTGAGCATGGGGTTCTCGATGATGTGGGCGGCGAGGGCAGCGTATTCCTCGGGCTGGCCCAGCCGAGACGGGAAGGGAACCTGGGCGCCGAGGGAGGCGCGAATCTCCTCCGAGAGCCCTTGCACCATGGGGGTGTCGAAGATTCCCGGGGCGATGGCGACGACGCGTATCCCGTGGCGAGCGAGCTCGCGCGCGGCGGGCAGCGTGAGCCCGTTCACGCCGGCCTTCGAGGCTGCATAGGCCACCTGCCCGATCTGGCCTTCCTCGGCCGCGATGGAAGACGTGTTGATCACCACGCCACGCTCGCCAGTCGGCTCCGGCGCCTGCGACGCCATTTGCGCCGCCGCAAGCCGCAGCACATTGAACGTGCCCACCAGATTGACGGCGATGGTGCGTTCAAACGTGGCAAGCGTGTGCGGCCCCGATTTGCCCACCACGCGCTCACCCGGGACGATGCCGGCGCAGCTGATGGCGCCGTGCAGACCCCCGAATGTGGAGACGGCAAGCGCGATTGCAGTGGCCACTTCGTCCTGTCGAGTGACGTCCACGCGCTGAAACCGAGCCCGCTCGCCCAGCTCCGCGGCGAGGCTCGCCCCATGCTCGCTCACGTCGGCGATCACGACAGCACCGCCTGCGCCGACTAACCGTCGCGCCGTCGCTTCGCCGAGCCCCGAAGCGCCGCCGGCCACCAGAAACGTCCGACCCGAGATCTGCATGTGCGTCCTCCTTGGTCGTCGGGAGTATAGGTCCGCCCTTGCGCCCAACGGCGTAGAGACGCCCGGCCGGGGGAGGCGCCCAATGGCGGCAATGCCAACTGCGGCTTCGCCCTGATCGGACTTTTTCGATGCTGCCTATCCGAATCCTTGCCCTCTTGCTCGCCATCGCCCCTCCCGTGTTGCACGGGAGCGCCTCGGCGCAGATGCCGTCGTCGTCGGCCGACTTCGGCCGCTTCCTCTATCAATCGAACTGTGCGGTCTGCCACGGCATGGGCGGCAAGGGCGACGGCCCGCTCGCGGGCAAGGTCGACACCCGAGGCGGGGCGGATCTCACGACGCTTGCCAAGGCGAACAACGGCGTCTTTCCGCTGGAGCGGGTGTACCAGGTGATCGACGGGCGCGAGGAAATCCTCCTTCACGGGCGTCGGGACATGCCGGTGTGGGGCACCACGTTTCTTGAGCGCATCGCCTCGGAGGGCACGATCGAGCTGCCCTGGGGCCGGGAGTTCTATGTTCGTGTCCGGGTTCTCGCGCTTGTCGACTACCTGAGCCGTATCCAGCAACGCTGATCTTTCTCAACCCATCGGGAGCCCCCATGCACTCTCCACGCCACTCGCTGATGGCCCTGGCGGTCGCCGCCAGCGCCCTGTTCACTCAGGCCGCCACGGCGGCTGACAAGTTCGACTTCGGCAAGCGCGAGTACGAGAGCAACTGCGCGGTCTGCCACGGCATGAAGGGCAGGGGCGACGGGCCGTACGCGGGCTTCGTGCAAACGAAACGCGGCCTCGACCTCACCACGATCCAGAAGCGCAATGCGGGCGTGTTCCCGCTTCTGCAGGTTCTCGAGACCATCGATGGCCGTCGCGAGATCGCCGCGCATGGCCCGCGCGACATGCCGATCTGGGGCCGCGATTACCTCGAGAAGGGGCGTGGCGACTACCTGGAGGTTCCCTACGACCTGGAGCGTTATGTCGAGACGCGCATCGTTGCGCTCGCCGATTACCTCTTTCGGCTGCAGGCAAAGTAGAGGCTCGGGTCAGCGGCGCTCGGCGGCGGCCGGAAAGGCCACCACATGATCCACGTCGAGTCGGATGCCGATCCGTTCGCCGATGGCGTGGTTGTGGTGAGACGGCACCAGCGACAGGACCGTGCGCCCGTCGTTTAGCTTGAGCGTGTACAGGAAGTCGGCGCCGCGAAAGGCCTTGCTCACCACCTCGGCTTGCAGGGGCGCATCGTCGTCGTGCTGGACGTCGTCGGGGCGCAGGAGAAGCGAAACCGGCATCCCCGGGGTGAGCTCGCAGCCAGGGCAATGGGGGATCGGACCCAACGGCGTGTCGATGGCGTCCTCGGGGGTCGCCAGGCCGTCGAGCAGAACCCCGTCACCGACGAAGTCCGCGACGAAACGCGACCGCGGCCGGTGATAGAGCATGTAAGGCGTGTCCCATTGCTCGATCCGGCCCTCGCGCATCACGCCCACCATGTCCGCCATTGCAAAGGCCTCGTTCTGGTCGTGGGTCACCAGGAGCGCCGTCGTACCCGACTGCTTGAGGAGCGCTCGCACCTCGTGCGAAAGGCGCTCGCGGAGCGCCCCATCGAGGTTCGAGAACGGCTCGTCGAGCAGCAGGAGCCTGGGTTCCGGAGCGAGGGCCCTGGCGAGCGCGACGCGCTGGCGCTGGCCGCCGGATAGCTCGTGCGGAAACTTGCTGCCCATGCCTGGCAGGCCCACGGCGGCGAGCAGTTCCGCCGCGCGCTGGCGGCGAGCCGGCCGCGGGAGGCTGTGCAGCCCGAAGGCCACGTTGTCGACGCAGTCGAGGTGCGGGAACAGCGCGTAGTCCTGGAACACCACGCCGACGCGCCGCCTCTCGGTGGGCAGGTTTAGGCCGGGGGCGCTGACGCGCTCACCGCCGATACGGATTTCGCCTTCCGCGATCGCCTCCAGCCCGGCCACGCAACGCAGCACCGAGGTCTTGCCGCACCCGCTTGGCCCCAACAGGCAGCCGATCTCCCCGGGAGCCAGAGACAAGCCGAAGTCGGCGAGCACCGGCGGCGTCCCGGGATAGGCGAATCGAAGGCCGGCAATGTCGAGGGCGTTGGGCATGCAGAAGGGTGGGCTAAGGGGTTGAGCCGTAAGGGAAGTTTGGCGTTGTGCAGGCGCTTGGCCTGCCAATGCGAAGCATTCTCATTTACAATCCAGCCAACGTCAACCGGCGATACCCCCCCCGATGCGCCAAGCCTGCACCCTCCTCACCACCTCCCTGCTATTCGCCCTTTCCCCTGCGGTCGCCTCGGAAAAGACCCTGAACCTCTATTCGTCGCGTCACTACCAGACGGATGAGGCGCTCTACGAGAGCTTTACCCGGAAGACCGGCATCCGCATCAATCGCATCGAGGCAGGCGAGGACGCGTTGATCGAGCGACTCAGGAATGAGGGAGCGCGCAGTCCCGCGGACGTGCTCGTTACCGTCGACGCCGGGCGGCTCTGGCGCGCCGAGCAACTGGGCCTCTTCCAGCCGGTGAAATCGCCGTTGCTTACCGAGCGAATCCCAGCGGCGCTGCGGCACCCCGAGGGCCTGTGGTTTTCGTTCTCCATCCGGGCCCGGCCGATCCTCTACCGCAAGGGTGCCGTGGACCCCTCGCTGATCCAGCGCTACGAGGACCTTGCCGACCCGCGCTGGAAAGGCAAGGTTTGCATCCGATCGAGCGGCAACATGTACAACCTCTCGCTGATGGGCTCGATGATCGCGGCCTCCGGGCCCGAGAAGGCCGAGCAATGGGCGAAGGGGGTCGTGGCCAATTTTGCGCGCCCGCCCAAGGGCGGTGACACGGACCAGCTGAAAGCCGTGGCGGCCGGGGAGTGCCAGATCGCGCTCGCCAACACCTACTACTACGTTCGGCTGCTCAAGTCGGCGAAGCCGGATGAGCGCAGGGTCGCCGAGAAACTGGGCGTGATCTTCCCCAATCAGGGGGACCGCGGCGCGCACATCAATGTCTCGGGCGCAGGCGTGCTCAAGCACGCGCCCAACCGTGAGTCGGCCGTGAAGTTCCTCGAGTATCTGGCGGGTGACGAGGCTCAGGCGTACTTTGCCAACGGGAACAACGAGTACCCGGTGTCCGGGCCCGTGCGCGGCAACCCGGAACTGGCGGGGCTCGGAGAGTTTCGCCGGGATAGCGTCAATGTGACGCTATTGGGCCGCAATCAAGCGGCCGCGCAGCAGATCTACGACCGGGCTGGCTGGCGCTAGGTGACCGCCTCGCCGCGAACGAGGCGGCGCGAGGCGATGATCAACGGGCCCAGCCCCACTGCCACGATGGCGAGCGACGCGGTCGAGGCCTCGGCAAGGCGTTCGTCGGCGGCGAGGTTGAAGGCCTGCAC
>Ga0075471_10001518_pt1 | contig 15267 bp, 11 predicted proteins | sample DEB19_08_DNA_2_FD_74787 | JGI IMG/M metagenome (GOLD analysis project Ga0075471, IMG submission 74787) | Aqueous microbial communities from the Delaware River and Bay under freshwater to marine salinity gradient to study organic matter... | ecosystem: Environmental > Aquatic > Marine > Coastal ... | reverse complement strand
AACTCGGCCGGGGCGTCGGCCGGTTGCTGACGTGGAACACGCTCGGCGCGGTCGCCGGCACGTTGGCGACGGGTTTTGTGCTCATGCCGCAGCTCGGGCTGCGCGGGGCATTTCTCGTGCTGGCGCTCGGGCTTTGCGCGGCGGTTTGGCTGCTGGGGCAGAAGCTCACGCGTGCTCCGCTGCAATTCGCCGCCGGGGCGGTGGGGGTCGGGCTGTTGCTGGCCGGCGCACTGGGCGGCGAGAGCTGGCGGCACTTGATGAGCTCCGGCGTCTTCCGTCTGCGGGAGACCGAGCTGAACCGCGACTATCTCTCGCACCGGCAGAAGCACGTCAAAATCCACTTCTACGAGGACGCCGCCGACGCCTCGGTCGCCATCGAGCAGGGAGACGGCGCAGGCATGAGCGACCAGTTGGTTCTGCGCATCAACGGCAAACCCGACGCCACCTCACGCGGGGATATGGCGACTCAGTATCTGCTCGCGCATCTGCCTTTGCTGGCGCGGCCGGAGAGCAAGGACATCTTCGTGCTCGGTTTCGGCAGCGGCGTGACGGCGGGCGCGTTGCTGGGCCATCCGGTGAGCGGGGTGACGGTGGCGGAGAATTGCGAGCCGGTGCTGCGGGCGGGAAAGTTTTTCGCGCCCTGGAATCGCGGCGTGCTGACCAACCGCCTCGCGCGCATCGTGGGCGAGGATGCGCGCACGCTGCTCAAGCTCGGTCCGCAGCGTTACGACGTGATCATCAGCGAGCCGTCGAATCCGTGGATGGTCGGTGTGGGCAGCGTGTTCAGCCGCGAGTTCTACGAGTTGTGCGCCAGTCGCCTGAAGGAGGGCGGCATCATGACGCAGTGGTTCCACGTCTATGAGATGCACGATGGCATCGTGGAGCTGGTCTTCAACACCTTCGCCAAGGTGTTTCCCCATCTGGAGATCTGGGATCCGGGCACGGGCGACCTGATTCTGCTGGGCTCGCAAAAGCCCTGGCGCACCGGTCCCGAGGTTTGGCAGGCCGTCTTCGACCGTCCCGAGCCGCGCAAGGATCTCGCCGCCATCGGGCTGTTGTCCCCGCAGATGGTCTGGGCGCGGCAGCTTGCCTCGCAACGCACGGCGCGGCTGTTCATCGAGAACGGCCCGGAGCAGTCGGATGAATTTCCCGTGCTGGAATACGAGGCACCACGGGCGTTCTTTGTCGGCGGGCTGGCCAAGGGCTTCCTCCAGTTTGATGAACGCACCCGGCAGTTCCAGCTCGCGCCCCCGCCGAAGCGAGTTGCGTTGCACACGGCCTCGGCGGAGCAGCTCGCGCCGGTTTTCCCCCAGCATGGCTCGGTCAATCCCGAGGTCGCCCAGGCGGCTGGGAACCGCGTCTTCAGCCTCACGAACCGTTTTGCCACGCTGCCGCCCACGAACATTTTTATGCCGCCGCTGGCCACGGAGGATTACCAGGCGCTCGTCATCAACGTGGAGCAGTGGCTGCGGGCCGGCGGGACCAACCGGACCTCGCTCACCATGAACGACGTGGGCGATGCCATCCGTGAATGTCTCGCTCATGGCGAGCTGGAGCGGACCAGGGCGCTGCTGGGCCTGGCCGGGGGCCGGCTCAAGAACGGCGCGGAACTACGCTTCCTCGAACGCGTCTGGCAGCGCGAGACGGCTGCCGCCAAGCCATGATTCTCGGACTCATTTCCGACACGCACGACTACTTCGATCCCCGGATCGCCGACCACTTTGCCGGGGTGGAGCACATCCTGCATGCGGGCGACATCGGTTCGGCGCGGATCATTCAGCGGCTGGAAGCCATCGCGCCGGTCACCGCCGTGCTGGGCAACAATGACTTCGATCCGACCTGGCGGGAGACCGAGGTGGTGATGCTGGCCGGGCGGAAGTTTCTGGTGCATCACATCGTCGGAGTGCGGGCGCTGGCGGACGGAATTCGTGACCGGATTGCGCGCGAGCAGCCGGACGTGGTGGTCTTTGGCCACACGCACCAGCCGCACGAGGAACGACGCAGTGGGACGCTTTTTCTGAATCCCGGTTATGCCGGCAAGCCGCGCTTTGGCATGGAGCGCAGCGTCGCGCGGCTGCACTGCGGACCGGCTGAGTTGCGCGTTGAATTCCTGCCGCTGTAGCAGCGCTCTGCGCGCGCCGGGTTGTGGTGTGTATCTCGGTGGTCACAGGCCACCGCCGCACCAAGTCAACTGATCAGCTCTGCGGGCGCGACCTCGATCTGATCCGCGATGGCCTTGGGAATTGTCGTGGAGGACATCTTGCCGTGCGCGTCCCGGGTGACGCAGACCACCGTGAGCTTGCCGCGGGCGACTTCCATCGGATGCGGGCCGTTGAGCTTGCGGAACTTGAAGAGGTAGCTGAGCGCCTTGGCCTTCTTCTCGCTGACCAGCATGTGGATTTCCACCTCGTCCTCGAAATGCAGCGGGTGCCGGTAATCGCACGACGCATGGACGCGGGGCCAGCCCACCGGGGGATCGGTGTGGCGGGTGATGATGGAGAAGCCCAGCGAGCGGAAGAACGCGTGCTCGGCGGTTTCCATGTATTTGAAGAAGTTCGAGTAGTGGACGATGCCCGCCATGTCCGTCTCGCTGAACTCGACGCGGCGAAGGGCTTTGAACTCGAAGGCCATGGGCAAGTGTGGTTGTTCGACGCGCGCAGCTTGAACCGGGGGCCAGGGTCCGGCCAGCGCAAATCTTTCAGGAGCATTCCGACGGGGCATCTGCGCGCCAGACCCTTGCGCCTGCGGCAGCCGATTAGGTGGTCAACGGATGCTTTCGGTCCACCAGCGGCATCGGCACGCGCCTCGCAGTGAGCGCGGCTTGATAGACGGCCATCACCATCTCGATGGCCTTCATGGCGTTGTGGCCGCTGCACTCGGGTGCGCGATTCTTGGCGATGGCGCTCAGCCAATCGTCCACGAGGCGGGCGTTGGAGGGCGTGAAGCCTTGCGCGGCGGCGGGGATATTTAGCGTCGGGTCGTCAGGCAGCCTGCGCCACTCGTCGGCCTTGCCGTCGGGTTTCCAACCGCTCGACTTCAGCAGGAAAATTTGCGGCGGGAGGTTGGCGAGGAGGCGTGCCGCGCCCTTGGTGCCGATGAACTCAATGCCCCAGTGCCCGACGTGCTCGCGCAGTTTGCCCCGGCTCGTGAACGAGGCGGTCACGCCCTTCGCTAAGCCGAACTGCGCGTTGACCTCGTCGCCGGCAATGGGGCCGACATTGTCCTTCATCAGGCGTGCGTCGGCAGGGGTGATGTCGCGTCCGGTTTGCGTGACGCGCGCGGTGCACCATTGCGGGTCACCGGCGAAGAGGCGCATGAGGTCGAAGAGGTGCGTGCCGAGCACAATCATGTCCTCGCCGCCGGCGCGGGCGTCCTGCTTGCCCCACGCGCGCATTTCGAGCAGCTCGCCGATGAGGCCGTCCGCGATGCGCTGCCGGAGGTGGACCGCTCCCGGGGCCATGCGCGTCTGGTGCGCGACGGCGATTTTCAAACCGCGTTTGTCCGCTGCCGCGAGCAACTCGTCCGCCTCGGTGAGCGTGGGCGTGAAGGGTTTCTCCATGCAGAGGTGCGCGCCAACCGCGACCGCTGCCATGCCCATCGCGTGGTGCTGGTCCGAATGGCGCGGGGCGATGCTGACGAGTTGCGGACGCTCCTTCTCGAGCATCGCGCGGTAGTCGGCGTATTGGCGCGGGGCTTTCAGTTTGGCGGCCATCTTCGCAAGCCCGTCTGGGTGCGCGTCGGCGACGGCGACCAGCTCCACGTTGGGTCGGTCGTTGAAAATGATGTCGAGGCCATGGCCGTAATCACCGCGCCCCGTGTGGCCAATGACGGCGGCCTTGAGCTTCGGTCCTTCCGCCGCCCGCAGCCACGCCGGAGCGGCCAATGCCGCGGTGGTGAGCAGAAACTGACGACGACTGGGCGCGGGAGTGGTGTTCATGGTTGGCGGAGGGTGGACGCACCCAGCCAAAGTGGGATTCGCCCGGCGTTGTGTCTGTGCTTTGCCTTTGCGCCGCTCGCGGGTTGCGGCAAACTTCCGCCCCGTCCGCATGACGCACACCGAAGCCAGCACCCGTCACCAGCAGCTTGTCCGCGAAATCCGTCGGCACGACCACGCCTATTACGTCGAGGCGCGTCCGACGATTTCCGACCGCGAATACGACCTGCTCTACGCGGAGCTACAGGCGCTGGAGAAGGAATTCCCCGCACTGGCCACGCCGGACTCGCCCAGCCAGCGCGTGGGCGGCGCGCCCACCGGGAGCTTCGCCCGTATCACACATGAGCAGCCGATGCTCTCGCTCGAAAAGATTCCGGCTTCCGATCTGCCGACGAAGGACGATGAGCCGGAGCGTGAGAAGCGCAACCGGTTGCAGGACGAGCGCACGCTGGAGGAATTTCGCGCCTTCGACGCCACCTTGCGCAAGCAGCTCGGCAAGGAACGGATCAGCTACATCCTGGAGCCGAAGGTGGATGGCGTCTCCATCAGTGCTCATTACCGTGATGGCCAGCTCGTGCTCGGCGCGACGCGCGGCGATGGCCGGCAGGGCGACGACATCACGACCAACCTCCGCACGGTCCGCTCCATTCCGCTCCAGCTCGATGCCCCACAACCGCCCGCGCTCATCGAGGTGCGCGGCGAGGCCTACATGGCGACGAAGGAGTTCGATGCGCTCAACGCCAAACTTGCCGCCGCCGGCGAGGCGCAGTTACCCAACGCCCGCAACGCGACTTCCGGCACGTTGAAGCAGCTTGATCCGCGTATCGTGGCGCAACGTCCGGTGCGCGCGGTGTTTTATGCCATCGGGGTGTGCGAAGGGATCGAGTTCCGATCGCATGCCGAGATGCTGGCGAAGCTCCGTGAATTCGGCCTGCCCACGCAGTCCGCGTGGTGGGTGTGCGAGGGCGTTGAGGAAGTGTTGCGCTGTTATCGGGAGCACGTGGTCTGCGATTACGATGAGGACCGTGATTTGCGCACGCGACTGCCTTACGAGATTGATGGCGTGGTGCTGAAGGTGAACGACCTCTCGGACTGCGAGCGCATCGGCCTCAAGACCCGCGCGCCGGGCTGGGCCATCGTCCACAAGCCTGTCCCGTGGATCACGCCGGCCGAGACCGTGCTCAAGGCCATCACCGTGCAGGTGGGGCGCACCGGGGTGCTCACGCCTGTGGCGGAATTGGAGCCGGTGTTTGTGCAGGGCTCCACTGTCGCGCGCGCCACGCTCCACAACGAGGATGAGATTCGCCGCAAGGACATCCGCATCGGCGACACCGTGGTCATTCGCAAGGCGGGCATGGTGATTCCCGAGGTCTTCGAGGTGATGAAGACGAAGCGCCCGGCGGACGTGGTGGAATTCGACCTGTTCAAGCACGTGGGCGGCAAGTGCCCGGCGTGCGGAGGGCCGATTGCGAAGGACAAACTCAATGCAGTGGAAGGGTCGGGCGACGCTGCTTCAGCCGTCGAAGTCGCGTGGCGTTGCCAGAATGTCGCGGGCTGCCCGGCGCAGAAGACGCGGCGGCTCGAATACTTCGCCCAGCGCAAGGCGCTCGATCTCGAAGGCCTGGGCGGCATCGTGGCCGAGAAGCTCATCGAGCGCGGCCTGGTGCGTGAGCCGCTCGATGTCTTCGAATTGAAGCTGCCGGAGCTGGGCGCGCTGAATCTGGGCACCGACGAGGAGCCGCGCGTCTTTGGCGAGAAGAACGCCGCGAAGCTGATCGAGGCCGTGCAACGCTCGCGCACGATGCCGCTTTCCCGCTGGCTGCACGCGCTGGCCATTCCAGAAATCGGCGAGCAGACGGCGCGGGATCTGGCGAGGTTCCACGCGGATCTCGAAGCCATACCGCAGTCATCGTTGCTGCGGGAGGTGGTGGAGTTGCACCGGTTGCGCGAGGCCGCCGAGGCCGCCAGTCCGCGCGCGAAGGCGAACAAGGACAAGTCGGAGCTGGAAAAGCAGCAGCTCGGGATGCAGCAGGCCGAACTCCTCGCGCAGGCCAACGCCACGGGCGCGCGGCTCATCGCCACGGGCTTTGCCGCCGCCGCAAAAAAGAAGGGCGCGACCGATCTGGACGCGGTGGTTGTGGTCGGCCCCGTGGCGGCGCAGGCGTGCCTGGACTGGTTCGCGAGCGGGGTTGGGCAGGAGGTGCTGCGGCGGCTGCGCGAGCTGGGCCTCAACCCGAAGGGCGAACAGGGCGCCACCTCGGATGCCCCGCTGGCGGGCAGGACTTTCGTCATCACCGGCACGCTGGCGCGCATGGGGCGCGATGCGGCGGCCGCGCGCATCCGCGCCTTGGGCGGCAACGTTTCCAGCTCCATCAGCTCGAAGACGCACTATCTTGTCTGCGGCACGGACGCGGGCAGCAAGCTGGCCAAGGCGCAGGAGCTGGGCGTGCCGGTGCTGGATGAAGCCGCCTTCATCCGGCTCGTGGGTGAAGCGCCCGCAGCACCGCCCGCCGATCAGGGGACGCTGCTTTGAGCAGGCGCAAAACGCCTTGGCTGATGTTAGGACAGGTCAAACACCAGCGCCTGCGCGGGGCCGGCGGAATGGAGCGTGAGGCCCGTTTCTCCACTGAGGCCGGCCCCATCGCCCGCGTGCAGGAGAATCCCGTTCAAGCTGAGTTCACCTTCCGCCACCTGCACCCACGCATGGCGGGTGGCTGACAGCGGGTGCGTCAGGGTTTCGCCACCCTTGAACTTGGCGAGGAGGACTTCGGCATCCTGGTTGATGGGGATGGAGCCATCACGGCCGGTGGGGCTGGCAATGCAGTGGAGCTGGCCGGCGGCGGCGTTGCCGAAGGAGCGCTCGGCGTAGCGCGGGGTGATGCCCTTGCGTGCGGGGAGAATCCACGTTTGCAGCAGGTGCACCGGATCGCTGGGCGAGTAGTTGAACTCACTGTGCCGCACGCCGGTGCCGGCGCTCATGTGCTGGGCGTCGCCCGCGCGCATGATGGCGGTGTTGCCCATGCTGTCCCGGTGCTCCAGCGCGCCGCGCAGGACGTAGGTGATGATCTCCATGTCCCGGTGCGGGTGCGTGTCGAAGCCGCCCCCACCGGCAATGATGTCGTCGTTGATCACCCGCAGGCTGCGGAAGTGGACCCAGGCCGGGTCGTGGTAGTCGGCAAACGAGAACGTGTGCCAGGAGTCCAGCCAGCCGTGTTCGGCGTGGCCGCGTTCGGCGGCGGGGCGGAGGATAATCATGTTGTGGCCGATGCTTCGGTGCCGGGAGGGTGCCGGGCTGGGCTCCAGAGTCAATCAACCGGCATGGTTTGCGGCGGAATTTTGGTTAGCCCGCCTGAGGGCCTTGTGTTACCAATTCACCATGAGCATCAAAGAAATTCGCGAAATCAACCGCGCGACCCCGTTCCACGCTTACACGGTGCGCACCTCCGACGGCGATGCCCTCCATGTGCCGCATCCGGACTTCATGTTCATCCCGCCCATCGGTGAGACGGTGATTGTCGTGGACCAGGAGGGCGGCAAGCACCTCGTGGACGCGGACCACATCACGAAACTGGAAATCCGCCGGACGCGCTCGAGCAAATCCGCCCGCTGAAACGCGCCGAAACCCTTTCACCACGGCTCCCTCCGTCTCCGTCCGTCATCATGAAACGCCTTTGCCTGTTCCTCGCGTTCGTCCTCGCCGCCGTCGTTGCTAGCGCCGCACCCAAGCAGCCGAACATCCTATTCATCTTTAGCGACGACCACGCGTATCAAGCCATCAGTGCCTACCAGCATTCCCTCAAGCTGGTGCAGACGCCGAACATTGACCGGCTGGCGAAGGAGGGGATGATTTTTCATCGCGCCATGGTGCCCAACTCCATCTGCGGCCCCAGCCGCGCCACGGTGATGACCGGGAAATACAATCACCTGAACGGCTTTTACAACAACACGAACAGCAAGTTCGACGGCACGCAGCAAACCTTCCCCCGGCTCCTCAAGGCCGCCGGCTACCAGACCGCCATCGTCGGCAAGTGGCACCTCACCGGCGCGGAGCCGTCCAGTCTGGGCTTCGACTACTGGGAAATCCTCCCGGGTCAGGGCATTTACTACAACCCGCCCATGAACCGCATGGGAGAGCAGGTGAAGCACACCGGCTACACCACCGACATCATCACGGACCTCTCGCTCGACTGGCTCAAGAAGCGCGACAAGTCCAAGCCCTTCCTCATGATGGCGCAGCACAAGGCCCCGCATCGCGAGTGGTCACCGAACTTGAAATATCTTGGTTGGAACAAGGACCAGAAGTTCGCCGAACCGCCGACGCTCTTCGACAACTACACCGGTCGCGGTCGCGCGGAATACGAGCAGGACATGACGCTGGAGAAGACCTTCACCAAGACGGACGCCAAGCTCACCGCGCCGGGCAGCTTGAACGAGGAGCAGCGCAAGGCTTGGAACGCCTACTACGAGCCGCGCAACGCGGAGTTCGAGAAGGCCAACCTCACCGGCAAGGACCTCGTCCGCTGGCGCTATCAACGCTACCTGCACGACTACCTCGCCTGCATCCTCAGCGTGGACGAGAGCGTGGGGCGGTTGCTGAAGTTCCTCGATGACGAGGGGCTGGCGAAGGACACCATTGTCGTTTACAGCAGCGACCAAGGCTTCTATCTCGGCGAGCACGGGTGGTTCGACAAGCGGTGGTTTTACGAGGAGTCCCTGCGCACGCCCTTGCTGGCCCGCTGGCCCGGCGTGACCCAGCCCGGCAGCGTGAGCCGCGACATCGTCAGCAACCTCGACTTCGCCAGCACGTTCCTCGAAGCCGCCGGGCAGCCGATTCCTGCCGACATTCAAGGCCGCAGTTTGATTCCCGTCCTCAAAGGCCAGACGCCCGCCGACTGGCGCAAGAGCTTTTACTACCACTACTACGAGTATCCCGGCCCCCACAGTGTGCGGAAGCACTACGCCGTCATCACCGACCGCTACAAGCTGGTCCACTTCTACGAGCCGGACGTGAACTACTGGGAGCTGTTCGACCGCGAGAAGGATCCGCAGGAGTTGAAAAGCTTCTATGAAGACCCTGCTTACGCCAAGACGCGTGCCGAACTCCACACTGAACTCGGGCGGCTGCGCAAGGAGTTGAAGGTGCCGGATCAGGATGCACCCGAGAGCATCATCCGTCCCGGGGTGCCCAAAGGCCAGCCGGGTGCCAAGAAGAAGCCCGCCGACAAGAAGGACGGCAAGTAGCGCTCGCCTGGCGTTTTGTTCTCACCACACGGAAAACCGCGCTCGACAGGGGCGCGCCGCCCGTGTGTCATAACCCGCAGCAAATGGCCGCCCTGACACCCAGCGAAGAAGCCCAGTTGCAGCAGACGATTGAGATGTTCCGTGTGATCACTCAGTCGCAGCCGCTGGACTACCAGTCGTTGGAGATCCTCAAGGAGGCCTACATGAAGCTGGGCTTGCAGAAGGATGTCGTAGAGACCTCCAAGCGCATCGCCGAGGCTTACGTGCAACTGGGCCAGCTCAGCTCCGCCATCATGGAGTATGAGACCATTCTGCAGCGCTTCCCGGATGATCCGGACGTGCAGAAGGCGCTCGCGGAGATCGAGAACAAGACCAACAGCTTTGCCGGCCGAGGCGAGGCCGCGGCACCCGCCGCCCCTGCTCCGGCCAAACCCGGAGCTTTCGGGGCCAAGCAGGCTCCCGAGACCGACGATGGCAAGGCCGCCATGCAACGCATCTTCGTGGATGCCAAGCTGATCACCGCGCAGGATTTTGGCCGGCTCTGGTTCACGCCCGGGGCCGAGCCGCCGAACCAGGTGGTGGAACCCTTCTTGCAAGTCATGTCGGACAAGGGGGTCATGAACCTCGACAAGTCGCTCAAGCTGGTGATTGACCGCGCGCGCATTGGCTACCTGCCGCTGGACCGCTACGACATCGACATTGAGCTGGGCAAGAGCTTCCCGCGCGCCATCTGCCTCAAGTGGTGCATCCTGCCCTTTGACCGCATGAGCAAGTCCGTGCTCGTGGCCACGGCGAATCCCTTCAACAAGCAGGCCGCCGCCGAGCTGCAGGCCGCGACCCCCCACCGCCTCCTTTGGTATATGACCTCCCCGCCCGACCTCGTGAAGTCGGTCAAGCGGGTCTTCCGTTAACCACCTGTGAGCCTGGCACCCATCAAATCCTTCGGCGAGCGCATCGCCGACGCGCTGGTCGAGGACAGCCTCCTCACCAGCCAGCAGGTGGACGAGCTCGTTGCCCTGCAAAAGAAGGAAGGCACCCGCCTCCTCAAGCTGCTCATTGACAAGGCCTACGTCAGTGACGCGGACATGGTCGTCGCCATGGGCCGGGTGCTCAACACCCCGCCCGTCAACCTCGCCCGCGCTGGCATCCTGCCGGAAGTGGCCGCGTTGGTGCCGCGCGAGGTGGCCCTCAACTACAAGGTGCTCCCCGTCTCCCGCCTGGACAACAAGCTGTTCCTGGCGATGGCGGACCCGCTCAACGTCCTGGCCCTCGACGACGTCAAGCGCATCACCAAGCTGGACGTGACGCCGATGATCGCCTCGGAAAAGGCGATCCTCGACAAGATCAACAACCTCGAAACCTCCAAGGGCGGAGGCATGGAGGAGATCATCAAGAAGTCGGCGGAGATGGACGCCGAGGCCGAGGGCGCGGAACTCGTCGCCGAGCAGGCCGACAACGCCAACGTGGACGAGCTGGCCGCCGCCGGCGAGGAAGCGCCGGTCATCAAGCTCGCCAACCTGATCCTCGTCCAGGCCATCAAGGACCGCGCCTCCGACATCCACATCGAGCCCTTCGAGAAATCCGTCCGCCTCCGCTACCGCGTGGACGGCGCGCTGGTGGACATGCCGCCGCCGCCCAAGTCCCTGCAGATGGCGCTGACCTCGCGCATCAAGATCATGTCGAACCTCGACATCGCCGAGCGCCGCCTCCCCCAGGACGGCCGCATGCGCATGCGCGTCTCCGGCAAGGACATCGATCTCCGCGTCTCCTTCCTCCCCGTGGTGCATGGGGAGAAGTGCGTGCTGCGCGTGCTCGACAAGTCGAACCTCACCGCCAGCATTGAGAAGCTGGGCTTGGACCCCGACACCTTCCGGCGCTTCAAGTCCGCCGTGGACGCGCCGCACGGGCTGATCCTGGTCACCGGCCCCACCGGTTCGGGCAAGACCACCACGCTCTATTCCGCCCTCAACGAGCTCAACAACCCCGACTACAACATCGTCACCGTCGAGGACCCCGTGGAATTCCAGATTCCCGGCATCAACCAGGTCCCGGTGAAGAAGGAAATCGGCCTCACCTTCGCCGCCGCCCTGCGCTCCATCCTGCGCCAGGACCCCGACATCATCATGCTGGGCGAAATTCGTGACGAGGAAACCGCTGAAATCGCGGTCGAAGCCGCGCTCACCGGCCACCAGGTGCTCTCCACGATGCACTGCAACGACGCCCCCGGCGCCATCTCGCGCTTGGACGACATGGGCATCGCGCCCTTCCTGATTTCCAGCTCAGTGATTCTCTCCTGCGCCCAGCGCCTCATGCGCCGCATCTGCCCGTCCTGCAAGGAACCCGTCAATTACCCGCCGAAGATCTACGAGCAGCTTGACCTCGACCCCAACACCTTCGCCGGGGTGCAGCTCTTCAAGGGCAACGGGTGCGATCGTTGCAAGAACTCCGGCTACGCGGGGCGTTGCGCCATCATCGAGGTGATGACCGTCACGGATGACATCCGCAAACTCGTCATCCAGCGCGCCAGCGCCTCCGAAATTGGCAAGGTCGCCGTGAGCCAGGGCATGAAAACCCTCCGCATGACCGCCCTCGACAAGGTGCGTGAAGGCATCTCCACGCTCGAACAGGTGCTCGTGCTCACGTCGAGCCACTGAGTTCCCGTCCCCTCGTCCCGACTCTCCGCCTGTTTCCAGAGTGAAGGCATTAACTTTGCCAGTCCGCGGTCTGGCCACCGAAAAAATCTGCGTTCCGAAAACTAAATCCCTTGAGCGGCGTGAGGATGGGCGGATACTCCATTAACAGCAGCGCCCGGTGTGGTCGTGGTGACGGCGGGCGGCTCTTTCAAAAACCAGCTTTCAGCTTTAGCCCTGCCCTGTTCGTGATTCGCAGGCAAAGTCCTTGAACCGTAAGTTAAAAAACATCGGGGCCCTAACTTCTTCGGCGGATGTCAGGCCTTCACTGGAAGGCAGAAACCGCTGATTCGGCCCCACCTGTTCCTAGGCAGTTCAAAGGAACTGTTTGCACACGGCAATGGCGGGGCTTCTCTTTTTTTGAAGGCTGTTTCGAGCTGAATTGCTTGTTGATCTGCGGACCGGCCGGAGCAAGGCTCGCCAGCATAAACCCCGGTTGCTACGCCCATGCTCAACACGCGGATGACTGCGACTTCACCAGCCCTCGTCACCGCCACGTTCTGGTGGCTTCCGCTCGTGTGGGTCGCACGCCGCCAGCATCGCCTCCTGCTGCAAACTCTCCTCACCCTCGCCGTGCTCGCGCTACTACCCGGCTGCGCAGCAAACCGTTCTGTCGGCGAAGCCACTGCCTCCGTAGGAGACAACGTGAGGAGTCTCCAATCAAAAGTGGAACGCGGAACGCGGAATGCGGAATCCAGTCAGCCCCTCGTCACCTCGGCTGCTCCCAACGCGCAGCCCTTCGTTCTCCAAGGCCGCGTCCTTTTCCATGGCGCGCCGCCGCCCGAGCTTGAGATTCCGCTGCCCGCGCCGGTCATCGCCGCTCGCACCAACGCCCCGCTCAAGACCCGCTTCCACCGCGTCTCCCCCGAAGGTGGCCTCGCCGACGTGCTAGTGTATGTGAAGGCTGGCCTGACGAACCAGACGTTCACCGCACCGACGAACACGCATCTCATCCGCATCCAACGCCACGAATACCAGCCCTACATCAGCGCCGTGCAAGCCGGCCAAGTCATCCGCTGGGAGAGCGACATAGACCTCAACTTCCACCCCACACCCACGAATCGCGCCAACCGCGAGTTCAACCGCGCGCTCATGCCGAGCCGCCCCGTCGAGGCCATCTTTCCCGCGCCGGAGCTCTTCCTTCGCACCAAGGACGACGTTCACCCGTGGCTCTTCGGCTACGTCAGCGTGTTACCGCATCCGTTCTTCGCCGTGACGGATGCCGAGGGCCGCTTTCGCTTCTCGCAACCGCTGCCGCCCGGCAAATACACCCTCGCCGCTGTCCACCGCCGCGCGGGCGAGGCCGAGCAGATGCTCGCCCTCACGCAGCCATTGTCCGCAGGTGCATCCGTGCCGAGCGTGGAATTCCATTTCAATGCGCCACCCGGCGGCGCGACGCCCCCATCGCTGGCATCCGTTCCGCAGCGTCGCGCCCCGCCTCCGCCCGCTGACTTCACGCTTTCCGTCCCGCCCACGCATGAGGAATTGCTGGAACGCAAAGCCCGCGTCCAAGCGGAAATCAAGGCCATGGAAAAGGTGCTTCTCGCCACACATCCAAAGATGGTCGGCCTGCGGAAGCAGTTGGAATCCATCGAGGAGGCTTTGAAGCAAACGCCGCCCGTGAAGCCCGGCGCGGCCAACCCCTCACTTCAGCCTTCTCCCCAGACGCCAGACGCCAAACCCCAGACCCCAGACCCCAGTCAGAGCCTCGTTACCTCGGCTCCTACAGCGGTGCAGTTGGCCGCCGCTTCACCGGGGGGCATTCGCCTCCCCGTCCCGAATCCCTACTTCCGCACCAACGCCGAGCGCCCGTTCCTCACGCATTCGAGCAAGGGCGCGCAACTCATCAACCGCAAGCTCGATCAAATCGTTCTACCGGAAATTCACTTCGACGGCGTGCCGCTCAAGGACGTGGTGAAGCGCCTCGCCGATGACGCCAAACAGCTCGACCCCGAGAAGAAGGGGCTGAACTTTCTCATCAACGACGTCAACCGCACCGCTCTTACCGCCGCACCGGCCGTGGATCCCAACGGCAACCCGATGCCAGCCGCGCAGCCGGTGCCGTTGAGCGAAACGCTTGTCCACCTGAGTCTGCCGCTCAAGGGCCTCACCCTGCGCGAAGCCTTGGACGCCGTCTGCAAAACCTCCGAGGGCGGGGCCGGATTTGCCGTGGAGGAATACGCCGTGGCCTTCATCCCGCGCGGCCCGGGCGCTTCCGCCCTCTTCTCCCGCACCTTTCGCGTCAGTCCGGATGCCTTCATGCAAGGACTGCAAGGTGTCGTGGCCAGCCCGGTTATTGGAGTGCAGGCCGGCCAGCCGACTACTGCCAACGGGGCTGCCGGACAACCCGCCGCGCCGGCCGGTGGCGTCGGTGCGGCCGGCCCCGTGCGGGCGGTCGTCCCGCCCGCTGTTCCCGCGATGCAGAATAACACCAGCTCGGCCAACACGCTGGTCCGCCAGTTCTTCCAATCCGCCGGCGTCAGCGGCCTCAGTGCGCCCAACTCGGGCACGCGGGTGCAGTTCAATCCGCAGACCGGTGCGCTGGTGGTGCAGGGCACGGCGGCGGACTTGCGCGCCGTGGAGCAGGCGCTCGGAAAGCTCGGTGTCAATCCGCCGCCAGCGCCCTGACGGCGGTGGCGCTCTGCGAGCATTAGTTCGCGTCGTGCGCTGGGTGCAGACCGGCGCGATAGGCGGTTCACTCCGGCTTGTCCAAGTGTTCGCCCGGCGGCAGTTCGTCGTATCCCTTGAAGTGCTCCGGGCGCAACGGCTCGGAGACGACGTGCTCTTCGCTGAACCACTTGCCCAAGTCCACGAGCTTGCAGCGCTTCGAGCAGAAGGGGCCGAACGGCGTGGCAAACCAGTCGCCAACCTTCTTGCACGAGGGGCACTTGATCGACGTTGGATGACTCATCGCAGGGAAAGCTCCGGCGTGCGCAACCAAACGCCCGGTTGCGCGGCGGCCTGACGGCAGGCATCCAGCAAACCCGCGGTGAGCAGGCTGCGCGACGCGGGCCAAGGCGGCGTGCCGGTGCGGAAGAAATCCTCAAGCGAGGCGGCGAGTTGGCTGTAGTGCTCTTGCGCGGGCACGGGCGCGCGGAAGAGTTGAGCGGAGAGGTTACTTCCGTCAGCCAGGCGCACGGCGAAATTGAAGTCAGCGACCACGCCGTCCAGCACGAGCAGGGCGGTGCGGACGCCGTCGGTGTGCTCCAGCAGCCAGCCTCGCGGGTTCGTCGCCAGCTTGGGCACGAGGCCGAGGCCGACCAAGTCCTGCGTGCGTCCGTCGAGAATCGTGTCGCCCTGTGGTGAGTCGGAGCGGGAGAGCGCGGCGGAGAGGAGCGGCCACGACCACTCGCGGCGGTCGCCCGCGCGCCACAGTTCGCGGCCTTCCAGAAACTTCACCTG
>Ga0075471_10001517_pt1 | contig 15269 bp, 16 predicted proteins | sample DEB19_08_DNA_2_FD_74787 | JGI IMG/M metagenome (GOLD analysis project Ga0075471, IMG submission 74787) | Aqueous microbial communities from the Delaware River and Bay under freshwater to marine salinity gradient to study organic matter... | ecosystem: Environmental > Aquatic > Marine > Coastal ... | reverse complement strand
AGATTGGTGACTTGCTGCGCTTCTCCGCCGCCAAGGTTGATATGCCAGACCTGCGAAGAGCCACTTCGGCTCGACAGGAAAAATAGACCCGATCCATCCGGAGCCCAACGCGCGCTGCTTTCCGAAGCAGGATGTTGAGTGAGACGACGCGCCTTTGCGAGACCGGTGCCCGAGAGTTCCGCGAGCCAGACATCGGTGCGACCGCGGTTGGCTTCAAGGTCGGTCTCTCGCAGCGTATACGCGACATAGCGCCCATCGGGCGACACCTGAGGATCGGCGACTCGAGCGAGCATGTTGAGATCCTTCGCCGTAAATGGTGCGGCGAGGCTGTGGTCTGCGCCGAAGGCGAGCGCCATCGTGAGGGCGACGATCGAGGCAAGGTTCGGGGACTTCATGGTTGTGCTCCGCATCAGGGGCCTGTAAAAAGCGTTGCCCCATTGTAGACGAGCGGCCACGCCGACTCCGAATGCCTGACCTCCCTCTTGTCATCTGCTTCGATCTCGACGACACGTTCTGGGCCGTGCAGCCCGTGTTGCAACGGGCAGAGGCGCGTATGCGAGCCTTTCTCGAGGCCGAGCACCCCGCGCTTGCCGCCCGGATTGGCCCTGATGACCTACTCGAGGCGCGCCGCGCTCTGGCGGTCGATCACCCCGATCGTGCGCACGACATGACTTGGCTGCGTACCGAGGCGTTACGACGGCTCGCCCTACAGCATGGGCATGAGGCGACGATCGGAGATCGCGCGTTCGAAGTGTTCATCGAGGCTCGTCACGAGGTGGAGCTCTTTGCCGACGTGCCGAGCGCGCTCGAACGCCTAGGAGCCCGATTTCGACTCGCGACGTTTTCGAATGGCAACGCCTGTGTGCGTCGCATCGGCATCGGCGATCACTTCGAGTTGAGTTTGAATGCCGAGTCAGTCGGCCATGCGAAACCGCATCGCGTCGTATTCGAGACACTCGCCCGGCGACTCGGCGTACAGCCGTCGCAGATGCTGCACGTCGGCGATCATCCGGAAAACGACATCGTGGGAGCCGCGGCAGTCGGCTGCCGCACGGTATGGGTGAACCGACGCGGGATCAGTTGGTCGTCGCAGTTTGGGGCGCCGCCTGATTTTGAGGTGCCCGACCTCGAGGTGCTTGCGCGCCAACTTTGCGGATGAGAAACCACACGGCGAAGATCGTGCCGCCTTTGATGAATACTTCACCGAGGTTATCGAGTCGGTGACGGTTGAGCGCCGGCACTGCCGCGGTCAACAACATCACGATGCCGCCGACGGCCATCCAGGGAAATCCTTTGCGTACCCACAGCGCGATGCCGGTGCCGATCACGACGAAGCAGGTGATGACGGGCGCAAGCGGAAACTCGCCTTGGACGAGCGCTTGGTCCGGTGAGCAACGGTTCGCTTCGGTGACCGACCCGCTGTAGCGGATGAGGTCGTATTCGCACACGGGATATATTTCTTTGGTCCAGAAGAGCGGCAGGTCGTGCAGCATGAGTGCAGCCGCAACCGCGCAGAACGCGCCCATGGCGATACGAGTTTGGGCGAACTCGAAACCTGCGAGTCGTAAGACGGAGCCGCTCGCAATGATCAGCCAGCAGCCGGTGAGCCAGTGCGCCCAGAAGACGGGCCAGGTGAGCCAGTAGAGCGGTTCGCCAAACCCGATGACAATGCCCGAGGCAACGCGCAGGTTGTCCCAGATCAGGAAAAATTGGGGAATGAGTATGACTGCCAGTGCCTTGGCTCGAGTCTCGCGCCAAAGCCGGACCGCCCAGACGAAAAGAGCCGTCTGTGCGATCGCGAAAAGCAAAAACATCAGGCTGTACATGCCACCACGATCTTGCCCACCGCCTCGCGCCGCAATAATTTTTTGATGGCCTCTCCACCCTGTGGAAGCGCGAAGCGATCGGAAATCTTTGGTCGAATTTTTCCCTCGACGTAAAGGGCGATCAGCTCGCGAACGTTGGCCGCATCCCGTGCGGGTTCTTGTTCACGAAATGCACCCCAGAAGACGCCCCGGATGTCGCAGCCTTTGAGCAGAGGCAAGTTGAGCGGAATCTTCGGAATTCCAGCCGGGAAACCGATAACGAGGTAGCGGCCCTTCCAGGCCGCCGTGCGCAGTGCGGGCTCAGCATAGTCGCCGCCCACGGGGTCGTAGATGACCTCTGCGCCCTTCGGGCCGCAGGCTTCCTTAAATGCCGTAGCGAGCGCCTTAGAGTCGATGTTCTCTTTCGGATAGATCACGATCTGATCGGCGCCATGCTCGCGTGCGACGGCAGCCTTGGCTTCGCTCGATACCGCAGCCACCACTCGTGCCCCCATCGCCTTGCCGAGTTCGACCGCCGCAAGACCGACGCCGCCGGCCGCGCCCATGACGAGCAGCGTCTCGCCGGCGCGTAGCTCGCCTCGATCTTTGAGCGCGTGGTAGGAGGTGCCATACGTAAAGGTCAGACCAGCCGCGACATCGAAAGGCATGCCTGACGGAATCGGAATGCAAGCGCGCGCATCGGTGACCACCTTTTCAGCAAGGCCTCCGCCGAGAGCGGCCGCGATCACGGCATCTCCGGGCTTGAGTGCTGTCACACCTTCGCCGACGGCATCGACGACGCCCGAAATTTCGAAGCCGGGCGCGAAGGGCCGGGGCGGACGAATTTGGTATTTGTCTTCGATGACGAGGGCATCGGGATAGTTGATGCCGCAGAACCTCACGATGATGCGCACCTGACCGCGGCCGGGAGAGGGCTCGGGTACATCGCGCAGGACGAGCGTATCGGGGCCACCGGGGAGTTCGCTGAGTAGGGCTTTCATGGTCATTTCTCCAGTTCGTGTTGCGCCCGTAGCAAACCGACGACGGTTTTGGAGTCGTCGATTTCACCTTTCAGGGCGCGTCGTACGGCCTCGTCGAGCGGCACCCAGTGTACGTCGAAGACCTCGGCGGCTTCGCGCGAATCGGGAACGGGGGTGAGGTCGGTAGCGAGAAAGAGATGAATACGCTCGGTGAATATACCCGGCGAACTCAGTGACTCGCCGAGCGGTACGATTTGCGCAGCGTGAATGCCGGCTTCTTCCACGAGTTCGCGCCGGATGGTCTCGATCGGGAGTTCGCCGGGTTCGAGACGACCTGCGGGTAGCTCCCACACGGGGCCTCCGGCTGCATGCCGAAACTGGTGAAGCAGGCACACCCGACCCTCATGATCGATCGCGACGGCTGCAGCGCCTCCGGGATGGTGGAGGATTTCGAGGTCTGCCGTGTGCCCATTCGGCAGGGTGACCGTGTCCACGGTGAGTCGGGCGATCCGTCCCCGGAACACCTCGCGAGAAGAAAGCAGCATTGAGAACTCCTCTAGCCGATGAAGGGCTCAGCGCGAGCGCGCGAGATATTCCTCGTTCGGCATCATATCGGTGGCGGCCGCCACGCGATTGGTCATGTTGAAAAAGCCGGTCACGGCGATGATGTCCCAGATTTCTCGGTCTTTGAATCCTGCTCGGCGCAGCGCCGCACGCTCGGCAGCGCCAGTCTCAGCGGGTGACACTGTAAGTCGATGCGCGAAGTCGAGCATGGCGCGCTGCTTTTTCGTGATCTTTGCGATGCGATAGTTCATGACGAGCGCTTCGCCGAGCGACGGATCACCCGACATCTCGCGCAGCGCCTGTCCGTGTGCGGTGAGGCAGTAGTAACAGCGATTAGCGGACGACACGACTACGGCGATCATTTCGCGCTCGAGCAGGGTGAGTTTGGAGTCGCCGAGCATGAGGTCGTTATACATCGCGATAAACGCGCGCAGCTTCGCTTCGTTAAAGCTGTAGACCTCCAGTACGTTCGGTAGGAAGCCGATCTTTTCATCGCAAATCGAAAAGTATTTGCGCAGGTCGGGCGGCAGCGATTTACGCGACGGAATCGGCAATCGCAGCGCTATTTTTTGACGGGGTTGGGCGCGATAGCGTCGAGCCATGAGCTACTCCGGCGTGAGTTCGGATGGACGTGGAGGATATGGACGTAGGTGCAGCGAAGCGCCGTCGGCATGGCCAACGGCGCGTTGTGTTACCCAAGACGTCGGGCGTCGAGCGCCCGCCGAGGCAGGATTATCGGCGGAAACCGCCGCCACCGCCCGGGGGACGCGGCGCGCGCTCCTGCGCTTCGTTGATGCGCAGGGCGCGGCCGTTCATCTCGTACCCATTCAGCGCTGCGATCGCAGCTTGGGCATCGGAGGCGGGCATATCCACGAAGCCGAAGCCGCGCGGACGACCCGTCTCGCGATCGTTGATGAGTTTCACCGAGTCGACTTTGCCGTAGCGCTCGAAGAGCACGCGCAGGTCGGCCTCGTTCGCCGAGAAGGGTAGATTGCCTACGTAAATCGTCGTCATTCGATCGTCTCTCTATCTTTGATCGGGTGACCGATGGGCCGATGCTACTACCGGACTCGGCGGCAAGACAACGGGGCCGAGGCGTCTACTTTTTGACGGGTGTCGTCGGCGCCACCTTCTTCTTGAAGTAGGTCCAACTGGTCTCGTTTTCCCGGTTGTCCGACCCTGCGGGAGGGGTGCGGTACTCGGGATACTCGGCCTCGATGGTCTTTTTCATGAGCTCGGGTAGTTGATCGTAACTGTCGAGCTTGCGCCCCGCGGCATGCATGTAGATCAGGCCCGCCCGTCCGCTCATTTCCATCCACGGCAGCCAATCGGCCATGCGCACCCAGCCCACCTCGATCGGCGGGTTAGGGATTTTCGGATCGGTGAGAGAACTGACCTTGCCAAAGAAATTGAACATCTCGGTGGCGTGGTAGTAGCCACCCACGTTCTTTTGGTAATCGCCGCCGAGCGGATTGAGGTAGAAGAGCGGCACCGTGATCGTGTTCCACCACGTGTCACCGCTGATCGTAGCGGGCCAGGTGTTCGGCTTGCCGTCTGCACCGATCGGGAACACCGGACGCTGGTTAACCGGGTCGTTCGCGGTCTGGAGTACTTTGACTGTCTGTCCGGACCAAGGGTTTTTCCATTCTTTGAGGAGCTCGCCCGTCGCTGGATCGACATAGAACAGCAATTCACGCGAAACCAATCGCCAGCCCGTACCGCGCACCGGATCAGTGACCGTCACGCACTGGCGTACGTTATATCCCTCGACGTCGAACAGCTTGCGATCGCGCTCGCCTGGAACTCTGGAGAAGGCTTCACCGTGGAACGAATAGATGGTCGGGGTGTTATCGACCGATCCACATTGGATACGACGTTGAGCGAGCGTAGCGCCCTCGGGCGTATTGAGGTCGATGCGCTGGGCTTTGGTCGCCGCTTGCGCCGAACTCATGGTGAGACAGCATGCCGCGATAGCGGTGATCGTCAGGGAGATCAGAGGTTTCGACATCGAAGTTCTCCTGTTAACAATTATTCGAGGTAAGCGTAGCCGTTGAGCTCGCCTTCGTAGAAGCGCTTGAGCGCCTGGCTTTCGGCAACCGTCATGCGGCCCTCGCGAATGGCTCGTTCGCAATCGCGAGCGAGCGCCGGATATAGCTCGGCGACGTCGTACTCCATGTACTCGAGAACGCGATTGGCGGTGTCACCTTTGACGACTTCGTCGATCCACCACTTACCGTCGTCCTCAAGTCGGATGTGTACGACGTGCGTGTCTCCGAAGAGATTGTGCAGGTCGCCGAGGGTTTCTTGATAAGCGCCCACCAGAAACGCGGCGAGATAGTACTCATCTCCTTCGGCGATATCGTGGAGCTCTAACGTTTTTTTGATGTCACGATGGCTGACGAAGTGATCGATCTTGCCGTCGGAGTCGCAGGTGATATCGGCTAAGACTGCGCGACGAGTCGGGCATTCATCGAGCCGATGGATCGGCATGATCGGGAAGAGATGATCGATGGCCCAGCTGTCGGGTAAAGATTGGAACACCGACATGTTGCAGAAGTAGATGTCGGAGAGAATGGTCTCGAGATCTTCGAGTTCCTCCGGAACTTCCTCAAGCTTGCGCGCGTGGTCGCGAATCTTGGCGCAGGTTGCCCAATAGAGTCGCTCGGCCAGTGCGCGAAACTCCAGCGAGAGCAAGCCGAGGTTAAACATCTGTAGGCACTGTTCGCGCGCCGTGAGCGCATCGTGCCAGCACTCGACGAGTCGCCGCTCGCTGACCTCGCGATACGCACCGAGCAGATCTTGAACCGGCTGCGGGAGTGCACGATCGGCGTACTGTTCGTCTTCGCGGCCGGTCACGTTGAACTTATCGAGCGCGGAGGACCCGAGTGTGTTGAAGATGAGGACGCTGTGGTGCGCGGCGATGGCCCGCCCCGATTCGCTCACGATCATCGGATGCGGGATCCCTCGGGCATTACACACACTCGCGATACGGTAGACGACGTCGTTGGCGTATTCCTCGATGTTGTAGTTCATCGAGGACGAGTAGTTAGTGCCTGATCCGTCGTAATCGACGCCGAGACCACCGCCGACGTCAATGTATTCGAGCCCGGCGCCCAGCAGTTTGAGTTCCGCATACACGTGCGCGAGCTCGTTGATGGCGTCTTTGACGCGCCTAATGTCTTGTAGCTGGCTACCCGGGTGGCAGTGCACGAGCTTCAGGCAGTCAAGCATGTCGTGCTCGCGCAGCACCGAAACCGCCTCAAGGATTTCAGTAATGAAGAGACCGAACTTTGACTTCTCACCGGCAGAATCGCGCCAACGACCGGAACCCTCGCTCGCGAGTTTGACGCGTACACCGATTTGCGGGCGTACACCGAGACGCTTGGCATGTTTGATGATGAGGCCAAGTTCCGAGAAATTTTCGACGACGGGGACGATGCTGCGACCGAGCTTGGTCGCGAGCATGGCGGTCTCGATATAGCTGTCGTCCTTGAAACCGTTACAGATGATGAGACGATTGGGCGAATTCTCGCTCATAGCCATCACAGCCAGCAGTTCGGGCTTGCTGCCGGCTTCGAGTCCGAAGCCGAACTCGGCGCCATAACGATAGACCTCTTCGACAACGAGGCGTTGCTGGTTCACCTTGATCGGAAATACGGCCGCATATTTGTTGCGGTATTCGTTCTCGTTGATCGCGCGAGCAAAGGCGTCGTTCAGTTGTCTGAGTCGGTGAGCGAGGATGCCGGAGAAGCGTACGACAACCGGTGTCATGAGTTCGCGCTCTTTGAGACCTTGCACGACCTCGAAGAGATCGATCTCGCGACCCTGGGCCTGCTCGGGACGTACTACGACATGACCGGCCTCGTTAATGCCGAAATAACCCTGACCCCAAGCCTGGACGTGATAAAGGTCGAGCGAGTCCGACACGCGCCATGAGGGGCCGCGGCGTACGGCGGTCGACGCGGCGCCTGCGGCGGATGCGTCGTTCGTAGTCAAAGAATTCGGCGTTGCGTTCATCGTCGATCAGGTTCCCTTGGCGACAGGCCGTGTAGCATCGCGGACCCATTCGCTCCATGAGCCGGGATAAAGTTTCGCGCCCTGGAGCCCTGCGTGCTCGAGCGCCAGGAGATTTACACAAGCGCTGACACCCGAGCCACACATCATCGTCATGTTACATGGGTCTGTACCGTCCAGCGTCCTCTGCCACATTTCCCGGAGCGTCGCGATATCGTGCAGCCGACCATCGGCGCGATAGTTGCGCGCGTAATGATGGTTGATGGCGCCGGGCACGTGGCCGCCGATCGGGTCGATGGTTTCATTCTCTCCGGCGTAGCGGTCGGCGCCGCGGGCGTCGACGAGACGCTGCGCGCCGGACGTGAAGTCGCCCGCATGGACCGACTTCAAAACCTGCTGGGTATCGACGATCCGTTCATTGTTCGGGCTGGCGAGAAAGTGCTGCGTCGTCTCTGCGGGAGTGCCGTGTTCGAGCGGTTGATTCGCCTGCTGCCACGCGGCGAGCCCGCCGTCGAGAACGGCAACGGTTTCGTGACCCAACCAACGAAATACCCACCAAGCTCGGGCGGCAAAGAAACTGTTGCCCTGGTCATACACCACGACTTGTGAATCTGGGCCAACACCCCAGGCACTCGCCTTCGCCGCAAAGATCGCGGGGTCGGGTAGGGGATGGCGTCCGGTGCTCGGGCCGATGGGCGCGGCGAGATCGCGGTCGAGATGAACGTACCGAGCGCCCGGAATATGCCCGTTGGAATAGGCGTTTTCGCCAGCCGATGGCTTGCCGAGCTCGAAGCGGCAGTCGAGCACCACCCAGCCGGGTGCGCGCAGATTTGCAGCGAGCGAGTCGACATCGACGAGGGTGGTGAAGCGCATGAGCGGATCCTGATGCAAAGCGGGAGGATTCGGGCGTGATCGATGGCGAATTCTCCGGCGGGGAGGTTACCGTTACAATCCCGGCCCATGTCCATTGACCTCTGGTGGGCCAGCGGCAGCGCCTACTCCTGGCGGGTATTGCTCGCGCTGGAACATAAGCGTCTCGCCTACGACAGCCACCTTCTCCAGTTGGCGTTTCAGGAGCACAAATCGCCCCAGATGTTGGCGATGAACCCGCGCGGACGGCTTCCGGTGTTGAAGCACGATGAGTACGTCGTCTTCGAGTCGATCGCGATTCTGTATTACCTCGACCGCAAGTATCCCGATCCACCGATTTTCGGGCGCACTCCCGAGGAGGCGGCGGTGATCGTGCGAGTGATCGAAGAATTTCAGGCGTACACCGAGCCTCACATCATGGGAATCTGCCGTACGTTACTCGGCGGCGGAGCAAACCCGGTCGAGGAGCCACCGCTCAGTGAAGACGCGTTGACTGATGCGATGCATGTCGTCGCTCGTGAGGCGCGCACCATCGAGATGCGCGTCTCGCGCTTCGATTGGATCGTCGGTGATGACTACAGCGCCATCGACATGGTGATTTTTCCGTCGATTCAATTGTTGCGCCGAGCGCTCGCGCGCCCCGGCGCTGAAGATCTCGCTCGGCGCTTCCTGCCGATCGAGGTGAATTACCCGGCGCTCGGTCGCTGGCTGGCCCGCATCGAGGCGCTACCGGGTTACGATCGCACTTTTCCGCCGCACTGGCGTGCGGCTTAACACTACGGAGTCAATACAGAAAACATCATGAGCGAGCACAAGGTTCACGTGAATTTCCCGGGGCGTATCGTGTTTGTCGGTTTCGGCAGCATCGGACAGGGCGTTTTGCCGCTGATCTTGCGCCACATCGGCACGAGCGCCGATCGGATCACCATCGTGTCGTCCGATGAGCGCGGTGCAGACGTCGCCGTGCATTTCGGCGTGAAGTTCATCGTCAATCCGATCTTGCCCGGTAACCTCGAGAGTACGCTCGCGCCGCTCGTCGGCAAGGGTGATTTTTTGATCAACGTGTCCGTCGATGTGTCGTCTGTAGCGCTCATCGAGTTTTGTCATGCGCGCGGCGCCATGTATCTCGATACCTGTATCGAGCCTTGGGCAGGTGGTTACACCGACAAGAACATGCCTGCCAGCCACCGCACGAACTATGCACTTCGCGAGCAGGCGCTCGCCATGCGCAAGGGTCGCGAAACGGGCGCTACTGCGGTGATCACGCACGGGGCTAACCCCGGAATGGTGTCGCACTTCGTGAAGCAGGCCATGCTCAATATCGCCGCAGACACGGGCGTTGCGGCGGGCGATCCGCAGACTCGCGAACAGTGGGCGAAGCTTGCGCATTTACTCGGTATCAAGGTCATCCATATCGCCGAGCGCGATACGCAAGTCAGTCCGGTGCGCAAGCGTCCGGGCGAGTTCGTCAATACGTGGTCGTGCGACGGATTCGTGAGCGAGGGCTGTCAGCCGTGCGAACTCGGCTGGGGCTCGCACGAGAAGCATTTCCCGAAAGATGGGCAGAGACACGACTTCGGACGTGGCTCGGCGATTTTTTTGACGCAGCCCGGCGCCGCGACGCGCGTACGAACTTGGACACCGAAGGCGGGGCACTTCCATGGCTTTGCCATTACGCACGGCGAGTCGATTTCGATCGCCGATTACCTCTCTGTCAAGGATGGGGAAAAAGTCGTCTATCGACCGACCGTGCATTACGCCTATCACCCCTGTGACGACGCCGTGCTGTCCGTACACGAACTCGCCGGTCGAAACTTCGTCATGCAATCGCAGCAGCGCATTTTGATGAACGAAATCTCATCGGGCGGTATCGACGAACTCGGTGTGTTGCTCGCGGGCCATTCGCGTAATGCCTATTGGTATGGCTCGCAGTTGTCGGTCGACGAGGCGCGCAAACTTTGTCCGTATAACAACGCGACGAGTCTGCAGGTGACGGTGGCGGTGCTCTCGGGCGTGATTTGGGCCATGGAAAACCCGAATCGCGGCATCGTCGAGCCCGACGAGATGGATTTCCGACGCAATCTCGAGATCTGCAAACCGTATCTCGGTTCAGTGGTGGGTGAGTACACCGGCTGGAACCCGCTGACGGGTCGAGAGAGCCTATTCCCTGAAGATATCGATCGCGACGATCCCTGGCAGTTCAAGAACGTCAGGGTCTGACGCGTCGAGGGCTCGGCTGTCAGGAGTAGCGGATCTCGGTGATGAGCCAGATCCGCTCGCCTGCCGGAGTCGACACCGTCACTTCGTCGTCGAGCCGCTTTCCGAGCAAGGCTCTTGCAAGGGGTGCATCCATGCTGATGTATCCGGGCGCGAGATCGAATTCGTCGGGGCCGACGATGCGATGTCGGGCGATCTCGCCCGAGTCGTCCTCCAGCGTGACCCATGCGCCAAAGAATACGCGCCGAAAGTCGTCGGGCGGTCGCTCGACGACCACCATACCCTCGAGACGTTTTCTCAAGAATCGGACCCGTCGATCGATCTCTCTCAGGCGTCGTTTGCCGTAGGTGTATTCGGCGTTCTCAGAGCGATCGCCTTGAGCCGCCGCCTCACTCACGGCCTGCGTGACCTGAGGCCGCTCGATCCGCCATAACTGGTCGAGTTCGGCGGTGAGACGGGCGTGGCCCTCCTTCGTGATGAATTTGGAGCCGGGCGTCGTCGGGGGTCGGTAACGGGACATGGTTCTTGGCAAGGATAATGGTGCGCGGCAAGGATAATGGTGCGCGGTGTTCGCGGCGAGGCGGGACGCGGTAATCTTGTCCTCTACGTGAGTTCACTCCAATTCAGGAAACCGAGTATGAACATTCGTCTGCGTGTTTTTTCGATGATCGCCGCGTCGGTAGTCGGTCTGGCCTCCGATGCCTTTGCAGCCGATGCCGCCGGAGCAGTGCCTGCGCCGACGGGCGCCTCGTCACTGCGATCGGGTCTCGATCTCGAGGGCTTCGATCGTAGCGTTCGTCCGCAGGACGACTTATATCGCTTTGCCGGCGGTACCTGGCTCGCACGCACGGAGATTCCCGCCGACCGTTCGAACTACGGGACGTTCAGCAAGCTCGAGGACGATGCGCTTGCGGCCTTGCGAGAGCTCGTCGAGTCCGCAGCCGCCGATCCGAAGCGCGCGCCGGGCTCCGACGCGCAAAAACTCGGCGATTTTCATAGCGCCTTCATGGACACGAAAGCCATCGAGGCGCGAGGCATCGCACCGCTCCAAGGAGAGCTGGCTCGTATCGCTTCGCTCGCGTCGTATGACGACGTGTTCGCCTACTTCGGGCGAGCACAGCGTCTCGGCGTGGGCGCGCCGATCGGCGCGTATGTCGGTCAGGATCGTCGGCAGTCCTCAAGGTATCTTCCGGGGCTGTCGCAAAGCGGTCTAACGATGCCTGATCGCGAATACTACCTCGCCGATGATGCGCGCAACGCGAAGGCGCGAGCTGATCTTGCGGTCTATGCAGAGAAGCTCTTGTCGCTCTCGGGCACGACCGAGGCGGGCGCTGCCGCTGCACGTATCGTGACGCTCGAGACTGCAATCGCTCGCCTGCACTGGACGCGCGTCGAGAATCGCGATCCGGTGAAGACCTATAACCGCACCGCCATTTCTGATGCGACGGTCGCCATGCCAGCCTTCGGCTGGAAATCATTCGTCGACGGGATGGGTCCAGAGGCTGCGGCGATCACGGAGTTCGATATCCGCCAGCCGAGTTACGTGAAGCAACTTGGCGAACTCGTGCGCGCGACTCCCGTGACGACATGGCGCGAGTATTTTCGATTCCGACTGCTCGATGCCAATGCGTCGTTTCTGCCCGATGCCTACGACACCGCGCGCTTCGATTTCCGTGAGCGCGCACTGCGTGGCGTACAGGCGCAGCAGCCGCGCTGGCGTCGAAGCCTAACGCTCATCGACCGTTCGATCGGCGAAATTGCCGGCCGACTCTACGTCGAGCGTACGTTTCCGCCCGAAGCTCGTACTCGTATCCGCGAGCTCGTCGCCAACCTCCGCGTGGCATTCGAGCAGTCGATCGACTCGCTCGAGTGGATGGGTCCGCAAACGAAAGAGGAGGCGAAGCGCAAGCTCGCGGCGTTCTCGGTGAAGGTCGGCTACCCAGACAAATGGCGTGACTACAGTAAGCTCGACGTACGTTCGGACGACCTGCTCGGCAATCTTCGCCGAGTCAATGAATTCGAATTTCTTCGGCAGATGGACCGTCTCGGTAAGCCCGTCGATCGCAGCGAGTGGGGTATGACGCCGCAGACGGTCAATGCGTACTACAGTCCGCCCATGAACGAAATCGTCTTCCCGGCGGCGATTCTTCGCCCGCCGTTCTTTGACCCGAACGTCGACGATGCCGTGAATTACGGCGGTATAGGCGGCGTGATCGGCCACGAGATCAGCCACGGGTTCGACGACTCGGGTCGTCGCTACGACGGCGAAGGCAACCTTCGCGACTGGTGGACCTTCGACGACAACGTGCGATTCCGCGAGCGTGCGGGGCGGCTTTCCGCGCAATACAGCGCCTTCAAGCCGATCGATGATCGTTCGATCAACGGTGATCTCACCTTGGGTGAGAACATCGGCGACCTCTCGGGTCTCGCGGTGGCGTACCGGGCCTACAAGCTCTCGCTCAATGGCAAACCCGCGCCGGTGATCGACGGTTTCACGGGGCCGCAGCGTTTCTTCCTGGGCTGGGCGCAAATTTGGCGTCGCAAATATCGCGACGATGAACTGCGTGTGCGCCTGGTGACCGACTCGCACAGTCCGAGCGAGTATCGCTGTAATGGGGTCGTTACGAACATGACGGAATTTTATGAAGCCTTCGATGTCAAACCCGGCGACCGTCTGTATCGCGATCCGAAAGAGCGCGTCAAAATTTGGTGATTAACGGGCGTCATCGTGACGCCCTGACTGGAGAAGTTCACATGAAAAAGATATTTGCCGTAATCATCCTGGTGGCAACGCTTTCGCTCTCAGGCTGCGGTTACAACACCATCCAGACCCAGGACGAAGCCATCAAGGCGTCGTGGTCCGAGGTGGGCAACCAGTATCAGCGCCGCGCCGATCTCATCCCGAACCTCGTCAACACGGTGAAGGGTTTCGCAGCACAGGAAGAGAAGGTGCTCGTCGGTGTCACCGAGGCTCGTGCTCGGGCAACATCGATTCAGGTGACGCCCGAACTCGTGAACGATCCGGCCGCTCTGCAAAAATATCAGGCGGCGCAAGGCGAACTGACCCAGGCTCTCAAGAGTCTGTTGATGGTCACCGAAAACTATCCTCAACTGAAGTCGGACCAAAACTTCCGCGATCTGCAGGCGCAGCTCGAGGGCACCGAAAATCGTATCGCCGTGGCACGTAATCGGTATATCGCCGCGGTACAGGACTACAACGGTACGATTCGCAAGTTCCCGTCCAACCTCACGGCCATGGTGTTTGGTTACGAGGTGAAGCCGAACTTTACCGTCGAGAACGAGGCGGCCATCTCGACGGCGCCCACCGTCGATTTCGGTAATCCGACGCCCTGATTCGGACGCTCTCCGACGTGCGGCGCACATTTTTATGTCTCGTCTTGCTCGTCGCGGCGATCCCTTCGATCGCCGCGGCGCAGGGATTGCAGCCCATCCCGTCACTCGAACGTCGGGTGACGGATGCGGCCGACATTCTTTCTGCCGATCAGGAAGCCGCGCTCGAAGAAAAACTCGCTGAGTTCGAGACGAGAAAGGGTGCGCAGATCGCCGTGCTGGCCGTGGCGAGTACGGCGCCCGAGGAGATCGAGCAGTATTCCATCCGCGTCGTCGACGCTTGGAAGCTCGGACGCAAGGGCGTCGATGATGGGGCCTTGCTCATCATCGCCGTCGAGGATCGACGACTACGTATAGAAGTCGGCCGCGGTCTCGAGGGTGTTCTCACCGATCTCACTTCTAATCGCATCATCGATGAAACGATCACGCCGCTTTTTCGCGCCGGCGATTACGCGGGCGGCGTCAATGCAGGCATCGATCGCATGATCGCCGTTGTCGACGGTGAGCCCTTGCCGGAGCCCGAGCAGCAATGGAAGGGCAGCGAGGGAGGGAGTTTTGAGAACATCATCGGGCTCGTGTTCGTGCTCGCGATCGTGCTGTCGGCCATCCTTCGAAAAATTTTGGGGCGCATTCTCGGGGCGGTCACGACCGGGGGTGTGCTCGGCGCGCTGGGTCTCATGGTGACGGGTGCGCTCGGCCTCGCGGTGCTCGCCGGCGTCGTCGGGTTTGTCGTGGCACTCGCCGGTGGCGTACCGACGGGGCGATTTGCGAGCCATGGACGTCGCGGACGTTGGGATGGCGGGGGCTTCGGCGGCGGAGGTTTCGGTGGCGGAGGTTTCGGAGGGGGTGGCTTCGGCGGACTCGGCGGCGGTTTCGGAGGCGGTGGCGCCTCGGGACGTTGGTAAAGGGCGTTTCGTAACATGAGCACCTTCGATCGCTGGTCCAAAAATTTATTCGCCACGCCGCTCGTAACCCGACGACGCTTTCCCGCCCATGCTTTGCGCTCGATCGAAAAGGCCATCACCACAGTTGAGGCCAAGCACGCCGGAGAGATTCGCTTCGTGATCGAGACGTCTCTCGACTTCGGTGATTTATGGTCGGGCCGGACGCCCCGACAACGTGCGGTCGAGCTCTTCGGACGGCTCGGGATCTGGGATACCGAGCGCAACAACGGCGTACTGATTTACCTCTTGATGGCCGAGCACGACGTCGAAATTGTGGCCGATCGGGGTATTGCCACGCGCGTTTCGGCCGACGAGTGGGAGTCTGTCTGTCGTGCGATGGAGCAGCATTTTCGCGAGGGTCGGTTTCCCGAAGGAGCCGTCGCCGGTATCGAGGGTGTCGGCGCTTTGCTCGCTCGACACTTCCCGAACGAGGGCGGCGATCGTAACGAGCAGTCGAACCGACCGGTCCTGCTGTAATCTTTGCGCCCATGAGGACGCCCTGCCTCACTGTTGGTCGACTCGCC
>Ga0075471_10001513_pt1 | contig 15277 bp, 9 predicted proteins | sample DEB19_08_DNA_2_FD_74787 | JGI IMG/M metagenome (GOLD analysis project Ga0075471, IMG submission 74787) | Aqueous microbial communities from the Delaware River and Bay under freshwater to marine salinity gradient to study organic matter... | ecosystem: Environmental > Aquatic > Marine > Coastal ... | reverse complement strand
TTTGGCTCGCTCGGCATTGGCTTCGCTCCGCCATCCTGGCTCCGCTCGCCACTGACGCCGTCTCCCGGGGCATGGGCAACCCCTCGCTCGTCACACGGCGGGGCGCTGCGGGGCGGGGCGGTGCGATTGCGGCGCTCCGTGGAAGCCCAACGGCGTGAGCCGTGGGACCGGCGCGGCGGTGCGTGCGGTGGTTTCGGCGTAATGAGCCGAGGGTGCTCAACGGCGTTTGCAGCGATCGCGATGCGTGTCCCAGGCCTGACGGCCTTGGGCTTGGACAGGCGGGACGCGGCGATTGATTGCCCGTGGAAGCCCAACGGCGTGAGCCGTGGGACCGACGCGGCGAAACGCATGACGCGTTTGGCTGTTTCGGTGTCGGTTACGGCGTGAGGTCGCTCGTGCGGTTGCTCGCGTCGGGCATCCATGCCCATCGGCTCGCTCAGCGGTTCAGCGGGCGCGTCAGCGTCACGTGCTATTCGGTCTGGATGACCGGGATCGCAGCCCTGGCACACCTTGGCTGTGCCCGCGGCTGCGTGAGGCTGCAACGGCCAAGGATGGCGTTGCAGCCGTGCCGTTACGCGTCAGCGTAACGTGCAACAAGCTCCCCGCCCTCCACCGGCGTGCCCGGTGACACGAGCACCTCGGCGAGGCGGCCGTCGCGTTCGGCGTAGACGGTCGTCTCCATTTTCATCGCCTCGAGCGAGAGGAGTTTCTGCCCCTTCTTCACGACGTCGCCCGGCTTCACCGCCACGGTGACGATCAACCCCGGCATCGGAGCGCCCACCTCGCGGGCGTCGCCGATCGCAGCCTTCGGTCGACGCTGCACCTTCGTCTCCATCGATCGGTCGGCGATCGTCACGCTCCGTGGCTGGCCGTTGAGTTCGAAGAACACCGTGCGGGTGCCGTCAGCATGGGGTTCGCCGACGGTCAGAAGCCGGATGAGGAGGGTTTTGCCTGGTTCGATGTCGACGGCGAGTTCCTCGCCCGGCTTGGGACCCTCGAGGAAGGCCGGAGTCGGGAGCACGCTCACATCACCGTGCTTGGCGCGATGCGTGGCGAAATCCTGGAAGACCCGCGGATAGAGAAGCCACGAGAGCACTTCCCGGGGCGACGCCGATCGGCCGACGAGTTCCGCCACCTTCTGCTCCGCGGCAGCAAGGTCGGCGGGTGGGAGGGAGTCGCCTGGGCGGCCCGTAACCACGTCACCGCCGCGCACGATCCGCTTGACGACCTCGGGTGGAAAGCCCCCAGGAGGCTGCCCCATGCGGCCCGAGACGAGGTCGATCACCGACTCGGGGAAGGCGAGTTCGCGGGAGTCGGTGAGCAGGTCCGAGGCATGAAGGTTGTTGGTGACCAGAAGGAGCGCCAGGTCGCCGACCGACTTGCTCGTGGGAGTGACCTTCACGATGTCGCCGACGAGCTGATTGACGTCGGCATATGCCCGGCAGACCTCCTCCCAGCGATCGCCGAGCCCGAGGGCCTTGGCCTGTTCGAGCAGGTTCGTGAACTGCCCGCCCGGCATCTCGTGGAGGTAGAGATCGGGGTCGGGGGCCTTCATGCCGCACTCGAACGCGGTGTAGTGGTCGCGCACGGCGGCCCAGTAGTGCGACAGGTGCCGGAGCGGTTCGGGGTCGAGACCGGTGTCGAGCGGTGTGTGACGGGCGGCCTCGACGAGTGCGTTGAGGCTGGGCTGGCTCGTGAGGCCGGCAAACGCGGCAAACGCGGCGTCGACCACGCTCGCACCGTTGCGGGCGGCCTCCAGGGCGGAGGCCACCTGCGCCCCGGAGGTGTCGTGCGTGTGAAAGTGGATCGGGATGCCCACTTCGTCGTGGAGCGCCTTGACGAGCGTGCCCGCCGCGAAGGGCTTGCAGAGGCCGGCCATGTCTTTGATGGCGAGCATGTGGGCGCCGGCCTTCTCAAGCTCCTTGGCGAGCTTCACGTAGTAGTCGAGGGCGTATTTCGTGCGACGCGGATCGAGAACGTCGCCGGTGTAGCAGACGGCCGCTTCGCAGATCGCGCCGCTCTCCACCACGGCGTCGATCGCCACCCGCATGTTGGGAACCCAGTTGAGCGGATCGAAGACGCGAAACACGTCGATTCCCGAGGCGGCCGATTCCTTGACGAACGCCTGCACCACGTTGTCGGGGTAGTTGGTGTAGCCCACCGCGTTGCTCGCACGGAGCAGCATCTGGAAGAGCACGTTCGGGATCTTCTCGCGGAGCTGCAGGAGCCTTTCCCACGGGCATTCCTTGAGAAACCGCATCGAGGTGTCGAACGTGGCACCCCCCCACATCTCCAGCGAAAAGAAGCCGGAGCCGAGCCTGGCGTAGGCATCGGCGATGGCGAGCATGTCGTGGGTGCGCATCCGCGTGGCAAGCAGCGACTGGTGGGCATCGCGCATCGTCGTGTCGGTGATCAGCAGCCGCTTCTGCTTCCGCACCCACGCGGCAAACTTCACAGGGCCGAGTGCGAGGAGCGTGTTGCGGGTGCCTTCCGGGGGGGCGGCGTAGGCATCGAACGACGGCTTCGGCGCCGGCTCGCGCCGCGCCGCCGAGGGGCGGCCCTTCACGAGCGGATTGCCGTTGACGATCACGTCGCCGAGATACTCGAGCACCTTCGTGGCACGGTCACGACGCAGGGGGAAGTCGAAGAGCGAGGTCGTCTCGTCGATGAATCGCGTGGTGCAGTTGCCGGCGAGAAACTCGGGGTGTGTGACGAGGTTGATCAGAAACGGGATGTTCGTCTTCACCCCACGGATGCGAAACTCCTCGAGGCATCGCTCGATGTGGCCGGCCGCCTCCTGGTGGGTGAGGCCTCGGGCCGAGACTTTCACCAGCAGCGAGTCGAAATAGGGCGTGACCACGGCCCCCGAGAAGGCGGTGCCGGCGTCAAGGCGGATGCCCATGCCGCTCGCCGACCGGTAGGCCGTGATTCGGCCGTAGTCGGGTAGGAAGCGATTGTCGGGATCTTCGGTGGTGACACGGCACTGGATCGCGGCCCCCATCGAACGGATGGCCTTCTGGTCGCCGAGGCCCACCGCCGCATCCGAGAGGGCGTGCCCCTGGGCCACGAGGAGCTGCCGACGCACGATGTCGATGCCGGTGATCTCCTCCGTGACGGTGTGCTCCACCTGGATGCGGGGATTCACCTCGATGAAATAGAAACGTCCGGTGTCGGCATCGACGAGAAACTCGACCGTGCCTGCATTCTCGTAGCGGGCCGTCCTGCCGATGGCGAGCGCCGCCTCCCAGATCCCCTCCCGGGTTTTCTGGTCGAGGTTGGGAGCGGGGGCGAGTTCGACCACCTTCTGATGCCGGCGTTGCACCGAGCAGTCGCGTTCAAAGAGATGGACGAGGTTGCCGTGGTGGTCGCCCAGCAGCTGCACCTCGATGTGACGGGCCCGTTGGATGAACTTTTCAACGAAGACGGCGGCCGATCCGAACGCCGTCTTGCTCTCACGCTGGGCGCTCTCGAGCGCCACGGCGAGTTCGTCCTCGCCTCGCACCACCCGCATGCCGCGACCGCCGCCTCCGTGGGCGGCCTTCAGCATCACCGGCCATCCGAGTTCGTTCGCGATCGCGAGGGCTTCGGCGTGGCTGGCCACGGGCTTGGGGCTGCCGGCGAGGATCGGCACCCCCGCGCGGTGGGCGAGGTCGCGGGCGGCGGTCTTGTCTCCCAGTGTGCGGAGGAGTTCAACGCGGGGCCCCACGAACGTGATGCCGGCCTTGGCGCAGGCGGCCGCGAAGTCGGGATTCTCCGAGAGGAAGCCGTAGCCCGGATGGATGCCATCGACCCCCTGTTCCTTCGCCAGCGCGACGATTCCCTCGATATCGAGATACGACCGGATGGGCTCGCCTGGTTTCCCGATCAGATAGGCCTCATCCGCCTTGAAACGGTGGAGGGCGAAGCGGTCTTCGTGGGCGTAGATCGCGACGGTGCGGATCCCGAGTTCGTGGGCCGAGCGAAAGATCCGGATGGCGATCTCGCTGCGGTTGGCAACGAGGAGTTTGGTGATGGGCCGCATGAATGATCTCGGAGACAGGGAGCCTTCGGGGGGACTGACCGGGAATCCCGCCCGCGGGCACCAATGTACCGGCAGAATCCGGCCTCGGCACGGGGCCGCCCGTTCTGTGCGGCCAGCCTTTAGGGAACGGGCTTGCGGGTCTCTTCGGCGTAGCTCGGCCGAAGGTATTCTGGCACGAGCGTGGCGGGATCATCGCACCGGCCGGCGATGGCATAGGCGGCCGCCATGGTGGCCACTTCGGCCGCCGACGGCAGCCAGGCCTCCGTTGGTGCGATCTGCAGATCTCCGCGCGCCGACGCAAGCGTTCCCAGGGCGGTGAGTGCCGGGCCGCTCACCGCTGCGCCCTGCGGCAACGATGCGATCCAGTCGGATCCGACGAGGAGCGACGACGGCGCAAGCGACCATCCTCCAGGCGACGCGAGATCAGGGGTGGCGATCGTGGAATAGACCTCCCCGCGTCCGGCGTCGTAGGCGATGGCGAGGGGACGCTGCCAGCCGGTGAGTCGCGCCGTCGTGCGGGCGATCACGTCGAAGCCCGACACGCCCACGAGCCTCGCGCCGGTCGTCCAGGCCAAGGCCTTGGCGGTGGTCACCCCAACCCGCAGCCCGGTGAAGGATCCCGGGCCTCGTACCACCGCCACCACATCGCCGTGGCCATAGCCGAACTCTCCAAAAGGGGACGTTGGGGTGGACCAGCCTCGACGGGCGGCCAGTTCGGCCATCGCCTCGGTGAGCACGCGGGCGTGGTCGCCAGCCGGACCAAGTGGTCGTTCGGAGGTTCCAGCGGGGTCGGCGGCGGCCACGGAGCCCTGACCGAGGCTGGTGTCGATGGCGAGGATGTGCATGGGTTTGGCCGGCGGTGAGGCCGGTGCGTCCTTGACCGTGCCGGAGAGGGGGCGTACGCTCATTTTTCGCGGAATGCAGCCGGAATTCGCCGCCCGCGGTTGGGAGTGTACGTGAAGCGGGCCATCATCAGCGACGTCCATGGAAACCTCGAGGCGCTCGAGGCGGTTCTGGAGGATATCGACCGCGAAAAGGTCGATGCCGTGATCTGCCTTGGCGACGTGGTTGGCTACGGGCCAAACCCGTGCGAATGCGTCAAGCACATCCGTGAGCGGTGCCGCGTCGTGATTCTCGGCAACCATGATCAGGGGGCGCTGTTCGATCCCGATGGGTTCAACTCAGGGGCGGAGCGGGCCATCCGCTGGACGCGGCACCAGCTTGAAATGCACGACCGCATGCCCCGCAACGCCAACGACCCCCTCATGGACTTCATTGGCGAACTCCCCCGCACCCATACCGAAGGCGACCTCCTCTTCGTGCACGGATCGGCCCGCCGTCCCCTCGACGAATATGTCTTTCCGGAAGACATCTACAATCCCCTGAAGATGGAGCACATCTTCGAACTCGTGGGACGGTACTGCTTCCAGGGCCACACGCACATTCCGGGGATGTTCACGACGTCGCCGGAGTTCCTTTCCCCCAGCGTGCCGGCCCGAGAGACGGAGGTTGCGATCGACCTGCCCTCCGGGAAGGCGATGGTCAATGTTGGCTCGGTGGGGCAGCCCCGAGACAACGATGCCCGGGCCTGTTACGTCGTGCTCGAAGATGATCGCCGCGTGCGGTTTCGTCGGATCGCCTACCCCTTCGAGAAGACCTGCCAGAAGATTCATGCCATCGCCGACCTCGACAACTTCCTCGGCGATCGCCTTGGGCAGGGACGCTGACCTCCCTCCCGTTCGTTCCGCTTCCCTTCGCCCCCCTCCGAGAGACGCCCGCTTTGGATCGCCGCTACATCCAGTTTTTCGTCGTGTCGCTGGCCATCATTCTCGCCAGCCAAGCCCTTCAGACGTGGCTTTTTCCCCAGCCGCCGCGTGAGAAGCAGGAAGCGGCCGTGACCGATGTGGCGACGGCCGAGACGCCGGCGGTGCCGGAAGCGGCTCCCGGGCCTGCGTCCTCGGAGCCGGTGATCGCGGAAGCGGCACCCGCGGAGCCGTCGGCAGCCTCGGCGGTTGAGGATGGGGCGGCTCCTCGCCTGCGACGCACGCTCGGCTCCCTCGATCCATCGTCCTCCCGCATGCTCGTCACGCTGACGAGTCGGGGAGCCACGGTGGAACGCATCGAACTTGCCGACGAGAAGTTCCACGATCAGGACGATCGTTCGGCCTACCTCGGCCACCTCGCCCTGGAATCGGTCTCGGACGGGTGCCGTGTGGGAGTGGTCGGACCAGGCACGCCAGCCGCCCGGGCCGGGCTGCGGGCAGCGGACGTGATCGTCGCCGTGGATGACGAGCCCGTGGCGGATGCGGCGGGCTTTCGAAGTCTTCTCGCCGGCATGAGGCCGCGTCAGAAGATGATGCTGAAGGTTCGTCGCGGGGACCAGACGGTCGCCGTGGAGGCGATCACCGACCGCCGTCCTCTGGAAGTGGTGCGGCCTGAATACCGCTCGGCACCGGTGGACGATCCCGATGACTCGCCCCACGACCCGTTGTCGTTCCGGGTGTCGATCGAATCGAAGGATGGTCGTCGCCGCCCTGCCGACCTGCTGGCGGAGATTCCAGGCCTCGAACTTGCCGACGTCGACTGGACGATCGAGGAAACCGGCGATGCCTCGCGGGTGCGATTCGCCCGCACGCTGGCCGGGGGCCTGACCGTGGTGAAGGAGTATCGTCTCGCTTCCGACGACGAAGCAGGCTACTCCCTCGAGCTCCTGATCGAGCTGCGCGGGGCCGGCCAAGACGCCACGCTCACCTATGCCCTCGACGGTCCGACGGGCCTTCCGACCGAAGGCTGGTGGTACACCCAGCGGGTGTCGCGGGATTGGGGATCGCTCGCGGTGCGCGATGTCGCCGTCCGATTCGTCGGAAAGCCGGGCGTGATCACCAGCGGCCTCAAGGTGGCCGATGGCAAACTCGACCATCCGTCATCGGTGATCGCTCCGGGAACGCCATTGTCCTTCGCTGGCGTCGATGCCCTCTACTTCGCGTCGGCCGTCATCCCCGTGCAGGCGGGCCCCGGCGTCACCGATGCACCGTCCCTCGCCGAGGTGCGTCCGCTGGCGGTGGGCCAGCCTCCGGCGGCCCGGAAGAAACTCGTCGACGTCACCAGCAGGCTCGTGTCGCAGGACATCGTCGTGCCGAATGGCGGCACGGTCGCCCATCGTTACCGGATTTTTGCGGGGCCGAAGCGGCCGGAACTTCTCGCCCGATACGGAGCCGCCGGGTCGGGCATGGACGACCTCGTCTACTACGGCTGGTTTGGCTGGGTGGCCCGTCCGATGATCGCCATCCTGCATGCGATCCACGCGGTGATCGGCAACTACGGCATCGCCATCCTGCTCCTCACGGTGATCGTTCGCGGAGCGATGTTTCCCGTGAGCCGCAAGCAGGCGCTCTCCTCGCAGAAGATGCAGGAGCTGCAGCCCGAGATGAAGGTGATCAATGAGAAGTATGCCGACGATCCGGCGAAGCGCACGCAGGCGACGCAGGAGCTTTGGAAGAAGCACAACTACAACCCGATGGGCGGGTGCCTGCTCGTGTTCATCCAGCTTCCGATCTTCATGGGGCTTTATCGCTCCCTCGCCACCGATGTCGAACTCCGCCAGGCTCCGCTCTTCTCGCCGATGATCCGTTGGTGCTCCAATCTCGCGGCGCCCGACATGTTTTGGAACTGGTCGGCCTATCTGCCCCCGTTCCTCACGTCACCCGAGGGCTGGCTTGGACCGTTTCTCAACATCTTCCCGCTGATCACGATCGGTCTCTTCCTGTGGCAGCAGAAGCTGTTCATGCCCCCGCCGGCCGACGAGCAGCAGAAGGTGCAGCAGCAGGTGATGAACTACATGATGTGGTTCATGGCCCTCATGTTTTTCAAGGTGCCGTGCGGTCTGTGCCTCTACTTCATCACGTCGAGCCTGTGGGGCATCGCCGAGCGGCTCTGGATGCCGAAGACGCTTCCGGCGAAGGCCGGTGGCACCACCGTGGTGGATGCGGCCTTCGCGCCCGTCGGGAAGGCCTCGTCGAACGGGGCCGCTGCGGCCGCCCGCGAGAAGCGTCAGGCACGGAAGAAGAAGTAAGGCGGTTCGTTGGGCCATGCCGGGCACGACACGCCCGGGGTGGAGTCATGGCGAGGGCTGGTGGTGCATGTGGGCGGTCGACGAACTCATCGTGGCGCCGGCCACCGTGCCCGGCCCGGGAGCGCGGGCGATCGTGCGGCTGGCGGGCCACGGGCTGTTCGACCTGCTGCCCCGACTCGTTGAGGCGCTCGAGCCGGGGTGGCCTCGACCGGGCGAATCGCCCAGGGTCGTGCGGGGAACTCTCGCCAGATCCGGCCTCGGGCACGGCTGGGGGGCCCTGCCGGTCGACGTGCTCGCCTGGCCCGGGCCCGGTGGGCCGATCGGTGGTCCCCTCGCCGAAGTGCAGCTGCCGTCGTCGGCGCCCCTCGTCGATGCGGTCGTGGCGGAGGCATGCCGGTGTGGGGCGCGACTCGCGCGGGGGGGCGAGTTCACGCTACGTGCCTTTCTGGCGGGACGGCTCGACCTCGTGCAGGCTGAGGCCGTGCTCGCGGTTGTCGATGCCCGTTCGCCCGAGGAACTCGGCGCCGCTCTCGACCGGCTCGCCGGAGGGGCGGGCAGAGCCTTGGAGCTGACCCGTGGCACGGTGCTCGACCTGCTCGCCGACGTCGAGGCGGCGATCGACTTCGCGGACGAGACCACACCCGACAGCGTGCCGGTCACACCGGCGTGGGCCGACGTGGCACGACGCATCATGGAACGCCAGGCGGAGGTGGCTGCGGTGGTGGCCGCGCTTGGTGATCGTGATGCCGCCGCCTCCGACGTGCCGCGGGTGGTGCTCGCGGGACGTCCCAACATCGGCAAGAGCAGCCTGTTCAATGCGTTGATCGGCAGTTCGTCGTCGGTCGTTGCCGATGAGCCCGGCACGACGCTCGACTGGGTCGAGGTCCGCATGACCGCAGCCTCCGGTCGCGGCTGGCTCCTCGTCGATCTTGCCGGCCTCGATGACGCCGAGGGAAGGGCGGGCGATCTGGCCGCGGCTGCCCGATCGCGATCCGAGGTGGAGATCGCCCGTGCCGACGTGATCCTGGCCTGCCGCGATGCCGGCGCCGATCGCTCGACGCATCCGGCCGATGGGCGCCCCGCGACTCCTCGGATCGACGTCGTCACCCGAAGCGACCGGGCAAGGGACGGCGCTGGCGATGGGGCGATCGTCACCTGTGCCATCTCGGGAGCGGGAGTCGCCGAACTGCTCGCCGCAATCGAGGCGCGGGTGGCCGACGTGCCCACGCCGACGACCTCGGCGACGGTGCGGATGCGGGCTGCGGCGATTGAGGCATCCGCCGCGTTGGGCGAGGCCGCTGTCGCCGTGGAGCGAGCAGCTGTCGGCGTCGCCGACGAAGCGATCATTGCCGATTGGCTTCGTGCCGCGGCGCTGGCCCTCGGGGATGCCACGGGGGCGGCGATCGGCACGGATCTGCTCGATCGCATATTCTCACGTCATTGCATCGGCAAGTGACGACGAGACATGACATGACGCTCACCGACGTGATCGGGAACCTTGCGGCGGGCTCAAGGAGATGGGCCGACCGCCATCCCACGGCGAGGGCGATGCTCGCCCGGAGCGTGGCGGCGACGGTCGTCGAGGCCGCCGAACGGTGGGTGGATGCCGCGGTGTCGATGAAGGGAGCGACGGCGGCGGAGGGCGTGGCGGCCGAAGAGGCGGCCACGGGCCCCATCGCCACCCTCAGGCTGCTGCTCATCACGGCCCAGAGTCTCGACGCCATCGGTCACGATGGGGTGCCACGCCTCCACACGCCACCACGGCTGCTTCACGGGCCGGAGAGTGCCTTCATCGGCATCGATGCGTCTCCGGAGTCGTGGATTGCCGACCGTGTCATGTTCGCCGGTCATACCGCCACGGTGCGGTGCGCCAATCCCGGAGGCCTGGCGGCCTTTCGGGAGACCTGGCGTGAGGAGTGTCGACGACGGCCCACGCAGCATGGCGTGGCGGTCGTGCTCGGCGCCGGCAACGTCACCGGGCTCGGGCCTGCCGATGTCATCGGTCAGGTGTTTGAGCATGGCCGTGCCGTGCTCCTCAAGCTCCATCCCGTGCAGGAGCCGCTCCTGCCCGTGTTCCAGGCAGCGTTTCGACCGTTGGTGGAGGCCGACCTGTTGGCGGTCGTGACCGGTGGTGCCGACGTGGCGAGGGACGCCATCGCGCAGCCGTCGGTCACCCACGTTCACCTCACGGGGGGTCGCGCCGCGTTCGATCAGCTCGTCTGGGGGCGACCGGGCCCGCCATCCCCGTCGGCGGAACCCGTGCTTCGGCTGCCGATGACCTGCGAACTCGGCGGCGTCACGCCATGGATCGTGGTTCCCGGCCGCTACACCGCCACGCAGCTTCGCTATCAAGCCGACCTCGCGGCCGCGTCGATCATCAACAACACGTCGTTCAACTGCATCGCGACGAAGTGTCTCATCACCTGCCGGACATGGGACCAGCGGCGCGAGTTTCTCGACCTCGTCGCCCATCGCCTGTCGATCACGCCGCCCCGGCCGGCGTGGTATCCCGGCTCCGCGTCGGCGTGGGAGTCGGCCACGGCCGGCGACGCTCCAGCCGACGGCACACTCCCGTGGTTTTTTCGAGCCGGCCTCGATGCCGAGGACAGTGGACCGTTTGTCGATCGTGAGTGGTTCGCCCCGGTCGCGATCGAGACACCGATCGAGGCGTCCGACATCGAGGCCTTCGCCAGTGGCGTGATCGAGCGTACGCAGAAGATGCCGGGGTCGCTGGCAGCCACGGTGGTGGTGCCCGATTCACTCTCTTCCCGAGATCGACCGCGGATCGACCTCCTCGTCGAGCACCTCCCCTACGGTGTGGTCGCGGTCAACACCTGGTCGGCGTTGGCCTACGCGCTCGGCAGTGTGCCGTGGGGCGGATTCCCCGGTGGGACGCTGGTCGAGCCAGCCAGCGGCATCGGCTTCGTGCACGATCCCCTCATGCTGCCGCTGGTGCACAACAGCATTCTTCGGGCGCCCCTTCTCGTGCCGGTGACACCGCCGTGGTTTCCCTGGCATCGATCCGGTCGCCGCCTCGCGCGGGGTGTGATCGATGTCTACGCGGCGATTCGGCGGGGCACGAGCGGCCTCTGGCCCCTTCTGAAGATGCTGCCTGCCGTCATGCGGGGCTGAGGGGCCGCAGGCAGTGTCGGTTCAGCGACGGCGTTTCCGGACGCGGGGTCCCGTGTCCTGATGTTTGTCGGCGGTATCGGGAGGATTCTCCGAGAACTTGTCGGCCTGACCGGTGAGTTCGTAGAGAAACCGGCTCGGGCGGCAGGGCTTGCTCTTGCCCCACTTGGTGCGGGTCAGGCAGAGCGACAGCATCAGACGGCGTTTGGCCCGCGTGACGCCCACGTAGCAGAGCCGCCGCTCCTCGTCGATCGCCTGGAGGCTGTCGGCCAGCGAACGATGATGGGGCAGGATTCCCTCCTCCATCCCTACCATCCAGACGCAGTCGAACTCGAGTCCTTTGGCGGCGTGCAGCGTCATGAGTCGCAGCACGTTCTGTTTGGGTTTGTCGTCTTTGAAGCGATCTTCCTGCTCCTCGACCTGGAGCACGAAGTCGTCGAGAAAGCCACGGATCGTGGCCTGCAGATCCCGCTGGGGTCGAGCGCGTTCGTGCTCGTCGAGGGCCGTCGCAACCTCCTCCACGCATGCCCAGCGGCTCTCCGCCTCCGCGGGATCGTCCTGATATTCCTTCTCGAGGTAGGCCTTGTAGCCGGCGGCGTCGAGCAACGAGCGAAGCACGACCGCCGCCCGGGACTGCCCCGGTGCGGCCGGGGCCGCGGAGTCGCGAAGCGCGACGAGCCGGCTCAGGGCCTCGACACCCGACCGGGCGGCCGGGGAGAGCCTCGCCGAATCGCGACGGGCCAGGAGTTCCTGCCACACACTGCGGCCGGTCGACGTGGCCTCGGCCCGCGCCTGCTGCACCGTGGAGCCGGCGAGGCCGCGAGGCGGCACGTTGGCGATGCGCGACACGGCCAGGTCGTCGTCGGGATCGACGAGAAGCCTGAGGAAAGCCATCACATCCTTCACTTCTCGCCGGTCGAAGAAGGAATGGCTGCCGACGAGCTCGTAGGGAATCTGACGACGCCGGAGCTCCTGTTCGAAGGCCCGCGTCTGCTCGCCGGTGCGCACCAGGATCACCGCCTCGCTCGGGTCGACGAGCCGTTCCCGCAGAAGGCTTTCCACATCGCTCACCACCCGGCGAGATTCATCGGTTTCGTCCTGTGCCTGAATGATGGCGGGAGGCACGCCCGACGGCGCGTTCGACACGAGGGTTTTTCCATGCCGCCGTGAGTTTCGCTCGATGAGCATGTTGGCGGCCCGGATGATCTCCGGAGTCGAGCGGTAGTTTTCCTCGAGCCGCACCACCTTCGCCCCCGGCCAACGCGTCGCGAAATCGAGGATGTGGGAAACCTCCGCGCCCCGCCAGGCGTAGATCGACTGGTCATCGTCGCCCACCACGCAGATGCTGCGATGATCCCTGGCGAGCGAAGAGAGGATTCGTTCCTGGATGCCGCTGGTGTCCTGGTATTCGTCGATGAGCAGGTGGTCGAAACGCGAAGCCTCGGTCCGACGCACGTCCTCGTGGTGGGTGAAGAGTTCATCCACCAGCAGCAGAAGATCATCGAAGTCGACCGCCCCGGCCGTTTTGAGGGCGTTCTGATACCGACGGTATCCGGCGGCCGCCAGCGTCCATGAGTCATCGGCGTCCGACGGAATCGTGTCGATCGCCGAGTCGGCCCGAACCGCACGGCTCTTCCACCGCCCCACGCGATCGAGCAGGTCGGCAGGCCGCAGCACCGTGTCGGCCACCTTCAGTTCCTTCAGCACGCTCCTCGCCGCCGCCTCCTGTTCGCCGCGGTCGATGATGGCAAACCGCTCCGGATAGCCCAGACGGCCGGCGTGCCGGCGCAGGATGCGCACGCACAGCGAATGGATCGTCGAGATTTCCGGCTTCTCGTCGCTCCCCTTTTTGAGGCCTTTGGCGGCTCGGGCCAGCATCTCGCGTGCGGCCTTGTTGGTGAACGTGACGGCGAGGATTCGCGATGGCTTGGCGCCCCGCCAGATGAGATGACCGATCCGGGCGATGACGACGCGGGTTTTACCCGTGCCGGCACCGGCGAGCACGAGGAGCGGCCCTGGGGCGGCATGCACGGCCTCGTGCTGGGCCGGATTGAGCCCGGAGGCACGGGGGCGTGGGGGGGCGGGTCGGGAGGCCGGCGCCGGAGCGTCGGGGGCGGCTGACTCGTGGGGGGCAGACGGCTGGAGCATGGCCGGAATCTACCACACCCGTTCGCGGACGCGGTGGCTTTCGATCGTCTTGACGCCTGCGGCGCGGCCGTCTCTATTTTTCGTTTCCCCTGCGCGAAGCCGCGTGAGGGAAACCGTCCCGGGAGAGCTTTTTGATGCGTGCCGCCGAGATTGCCGAGATTCAAGACAACGACCTCGCGCAGGCGACGATGTCGCTGCTCGATCGCATTCGCCCGCATCTCACCACGATCGTGGCGGCCATCGCCGTGGTGTTCGTGGGGCTGGCATCGTGGACGATGATGGCGTCGCAGCGGGCAACGGAAATGGAGCAGGCATGGGATGCCTGTGCCGGCGCGCTGCAGCAACAGAGCCCCGACGGCCTGGCCGCCGTGGCCATGCGGTATCCTGGTTCCGCGGCGGCAACGTGGTCCCAGATCCTGCTCGCCGACCGGGCCCTCGCCGACGGGGATCGAATCATCTTCGTCGACCGGGCACTCGGCCGTCAGCGGCTTCAGGATGCAGCCGACGCCTACGCTCGCGTGCTCGCCGAACGTCCCCCGGAGATGGCGGCCCAGCGGGCAGCCTTCGGCCTGGCAAAGGCCCGCGAATCGATGGGCGAACTCGATGCAGCTCGGCAGGGCTACGAAACGCTCTCCCGGGAGAATCCCGGAAGTCCGCTGGCGTCGCTGGCAGCGTCGCGAGCTGCCGCCCTTGGGCGCCCCGCCGCAAAAGGCTGGTACGATTGGTTTGCCGAAAATGCCAAACCAGCCGCCACGCCCGACGCCACCCCTCCAGCTGGATCCCCCGCTGCCGAGCCTGCCGCCGACGCCGGCTGAACAGGCCGTGGAGGGAGCACCGCACGCCGGCGACGAGGTGGGCTTCGTCGTCTCAGCCGACGATGCCGGCACCCGGCTTGATGTCTATCTGGCCAGGGCGTTTCCCGACCGAAGCCGCTCGTTTCTCGCCCGGGCCATCGACCGAGACGCCGTGCGCGTCGACGGGGTGACCGCGAGGGCGTCGCTCAAGCTCCGTGAGGGGGCTACGGTTCGGTTCACGGTGCCCGCCCCGCCTCGGGCCGGTCCGGCCGCCGAGGAGATCCCTCTCGAGTTCCTCCACCTGGATGCCTGGATGGCCGCGGTCAACAAGCCGGCAGGGATGGTCGTGCATCCGGCGAAAGGCAACTGGAAGGGCACCCTCGCCGGCGCGCTCAAATGGCATCTCGAGCGGCCCGACGGCGGCCTTTCCACCGCCGGTGGCCCGACGCGTCCTGGGATCGTGCATCGGCTCGACCGTGATACGAGCGGCGTGATCGTCGTGGCCCGAACGGAAGAGGCGCACCACGCGCTTGCGAAGCAGTTTGAGCGGCGCACGACCGCGAAAACCTACCTGGCGATCACCCAGGGAGCGCCTCGCCTCGATCGCGATGAGATCAGTCTTCCCATCGGCATCCATCCCTACCAGCGGGAAAAGATGGCGGTGCGACGCGACCACGCCACCAGCCGGGATGCGGTCACGCGATACGAGGTGCTGGAGCGATTTCGGGGCGGAGCGCTTGTGCGGGTCGAGCCAAAAACCGGCCGGACGCACCAGATCCGAGTGCATCTCGCCGCCATCGGGGCGCCCGTGCTCTGCGACGGGCTGTACAGCGGCCGAACGATCATCGAACCGGGCTTCCTCCGACGTCCGGCCGGCCCGCCGCTCCTCGAACGCCAGGCGCTCCACGCCGCAAGCCTGGCGATCGATCACCCTGCATCGGGTGAACGGCTGATGCTGTCGGCGCCGTTGCCGGCCGACATGGAGCGAATGCTGGAGGCCTTCCGTTCGGCCGGCGGTTGATCGGCCGGTCCTGGCACCTCGTCGAGCAGCACCATCGCCCGCGGCAGGGTGGAGTCGATCACACGCGACAGGGCCACCACGAATCCCGCGGC
>Ga0075471_10001512_pt1 | contig 15279 bp, 13 predicted proteins | sample DEB19_08_DNA_2_FD_74787 | JGI IMG/M metagenome (GOLD analysis project Ga0075471, IMG submission 74787) | Aqueous microbial communities from the Delaware River and Bay under freshwater to marine salinity gradient to study organic matter... | ecosystem: Environmental > Aquatic > Marine > Coastal ... | reverse complement strand
GGCCGGCGAAGGGGCGGGTTATGCCGGCGGCATCATGTCGGCCGGGGTGGACGGCATCGAGGTGGCCGAAGCACTCGCATCACAGTTGCTGAGCATGGCCTCGTCATCGACGTCTAGGCCCTGAAGGACTCTGGGCCATGTCTGCATCCTTTGTGGATCCGTTCGGTCTGCCGCTGTCATTGCAGCACGCGGCTTCGTCGCAAGACGTTCAAGACTTTGTCGAGGGATTCTTGGGCTATGAGCCCCGCATCCTCCACATCTTGAACGCCGCACAAAGTGATGACAGCGCGATCGTGCAGGCCTACGCGGCCGCGTTGCACATGCTTTCCGAGACACGCCATGGCCCTCCTGGCGCGCGCCGTCACTTGGAGCGAGCGCGCTCGGCCCCACTCCCAGCCACCGAGCGTGAGCGCGATGTGCTGCGCGCCGTGGGTGCGTGGGTCGAGGGCGACTTTCACCAGGCGATTTCCCTCTTGGAGGCGATCGTGCTCCAACACCCGCGCGATTTGGTCAGCCTCAAACTCGCACAGTACCTGGCCTTCAATTTAGGCGACTCGCCCACCATGCTGCGCTTGGCGTTGGTCGCTCGCGAAGCTGCAGCTGACATCGCCTGGACCCACGGGATGCTGGCGTTTGCCTTTGAGCAATGTCACCGCTTGGATGATGCGCAAGAGGCGGCCCAAACCGCTTTGGCCCTGCGTCATGACGAGCCTTGGGCCCAACACGCTGTGGCCCACGTCGAACTCACGCGCGGGCGTTTGCGTGAGGGCGCCGACTTCTTGCAACATTGCGCAGGCGGTTGGCAGCGGTTGACCTCGTTCATGCGCACCCACAACTGGTGGCACTTGGCGCTCTTCTACTTGGAGTTGGGTGACGAAGCTGCTGCGCTGCGCTTGTATGACAACGAGGTGTGGGGCGTTGAGAAGAGCTTCCCCCAAGACCAGATCGGCGCAGTGTCTTTATTGGCGCGCCTGGAGCTCATGGGCGTAGATGTGGGGCCGCGCTGGCAAGAGCTGGCCGGGTGGATCGAGCCGCACGCCGCTGACCAGGTGCAGCCCTTCCTGGACTTGCAATACCTCTATGGCTTGGCGCGCGCCGAGCACCCCGAAGCGCCTGCCCTGCTGGCGCGAATTGAACAGTTCGCCCCACAGGCACCGCTCGCCGCCCGCGACAGTTGGCTGCGCGTGGCCGTGCCCGCAGCCAGAGGCTTGTGGGCCCATGCCCAGGGGCGCTGGCGCGAAGCGGCCGACGCGCTGGAGGTGGCCTTGCCCCGGCTGGTCACCATTGGCGGCAGCCACGCCCAGCGCGATCTCTTCGAACAGATCCATTTGGATGCTTTGCTGCGCAGCGGCCAATGGGCGGGAGCGCTCAACCGCCTACAACCAGCGGCCCACATGCAACCACAGTCGGTGCGCATTCAAAGACTTCTGAACCAGACCTCGCGCTCGTTGGGCCTGCCCACGATGTCGTGAGGCCTGCTCGAGCCTGAGGCTGCTAACGGTCGTGTTGGTGGGTCCAGGCCACCAACTGCTCCAATGCTGCGGTCCATCCGGCCTCAAAGCCCATGGACTCGTGACGGGCACGCGAAGCAGCATCGGCATGGGCCAGCCGGGCCACAAAGCGACACCCAGAAGCGGGTGACGACGCCTGAGACCCCGCATCCGGCAAGAACTCCAAGGTGGCTGTGAAAAGAAAGCCCGTTGACGCCTCGGGCGCGAGCGCAAGGGGCCGAAAGCCAGGACCCAAGGCATTGGTCCAGACCAAGCGGCGTTGCGGCACGACTTCGAGATAGCAGCCTTCGTTGTGGACGTCGGCGTCATGTGGATCAGGGCCGCGCATCACCGTGTGAAAGCGGCCCCCTGGGCGCAGGTCGATGTCACAAGCCAGGGTCTTCCAAGGCGCAGGCGTGAACCAATGGACCAGCACTGACGGGTCCGTCCAACCGCGCCAAGCTTGCGCCGGGGTGATGTCGACGCAGCGGTCCAGCACCAAGTCGAAGGAGGCATTCATGAGGTCACCACCGTCGCGCCTGTCATACCGTGGCGTTGCAGCGCGTCTGCCACAAAACCCTGGGAGCGACGCTCCTCGATGAAGTTTTCCAAAAAGGCCGCGGCCTGAAGATGGGCATGGACCTTGGCCCGCGCACGCGACATCGCCATCGCCTGCTCAATCACCATGAAGCGGCCCGGCAGCAAACGCACGCCCCCGAAGCGCGCGGCGTCAGCCTCCAGTTGTTGTCGAACCCCAGCGGCCACCGGCCGCGTCGAATCCTGCAGCATGGTCTGCACCACCTCCTCCGAAGTCGGCACGTCCACCAGATGCGCGTGCTGCAAATGCCGCTGCAAGTGCAGCGCGTAGGCGCTGGCTTGGCCCACGATCACCCGCACACCCTCACGGTCCACCTGCGCGTTGTCGGTCAGTGGCGAATCGGCCTGCACCGCGTAGCAGCCCTCGATCTGGACATAGGGCCGTGTGAAGAGGAGTTCTTGTGCTCGCAAAGGGTCGATGGCCATGAAGCCCACGTCCACCTGCTCCGCAGCCAATGCAGCACCCGCCTTGCCCGCACCCTCAAAACACACCAGCTCCAAAGACACGCCCAACACCCGAGCGAGATCGCGCGACAAATCAATGGTGACGCCTGCGGGCTTTTCAGACGCGGTATGGCTGTGGGCCAAGACTGCATTGCCCATGTTGATGGCGGCCCGCAGGGTCCCAGTGGGCGCAAAAAAGCCGCGCAAGTCATTCATACAAATTCGCCTATTTCCCAATGCAAAACGACGAGAAAATCTCGCCCAACAGGTCGTCCGCGGTGAAGGCGCCGGTGATTTCACACAGCGCCTCATGGGCGAGTCGCAACTCTTCGGCCAACAGGTCCAGCGCAAACGGCGCTTGCTGCAAGTGTCCTTGCGCTTGGGTCAGGTGCTGCTCGGCCCGTTGCAGTGCTTGCACATGGCGGGCCCGGGCGATGAACACACCGTCCGGTGCGCTTTGCCATCCCGCTTGCTGCAGCAAGGCGCGGCGCAAGGCGTCCAGCCCTTGGCCCGTCTTGGCTGACACCGCCACAGCATCCGGTCGAGCCTTCAACGGCGCTCCCGCATCCACCTTGTTCCACACGTTGAGCAATGGAACGGCAGCCGGCTTGCGCTTTGCAATCTCAGCGGTGATGTCGCGCTCCACCGCATCGTAGGCGGCATCGGCGCCGTGCCGCGTGAGGTCATGCAAGAAAAGCACCACGTCGGCCGTCTCGATCGCCCCCCAACTGCGACCGATGCCGATGCGCTCCACCTCGTCGTGAGTGTGAGCATCAGGGCGCAGCCCCGCCGTATCGGTGATGTGCAGCGGCACGCCTTCGATCTGAATGGACTCACTCACACGGTCGCGCGTGGTGCCAGGAATGGGGGTCACAATGGCCAGTTCAGCCCCGGCCAGCGCATTGAGCAGCGAGCTCTTGCCCACATTGGGTTGACCGGCAATCACCACCCGCAGCCCTTCGCGCAGCAACGCGCCTTGCCGCGCTTGTTGGGTGAGTGCGATCAATCCATCCTGCAAGGCCTTGAGCTGGCCCGCTGCATCGGCTTGCTCAAGAAAGTCGATCTCTTCTTCGGGAAAATCCAGCGTGGCCTCCACCAGCGTTCGCAAGGTCACGAGGCCTTGTGCCAAGGTGTCCACCTGTTTCGAGAACGCCCCGGCCAAGGCCCGGCCCGCTGAGCGGGCTGCGGCCTCGGTGCTGGCGTCAATCAAGTCGGCCACCGCCTCGGCCTGCGCCAGGTCGAGCTTGTCGTTCAAAAACGCCCGCTCGGTGAACTCGCCCGGCCGCGCCAATCGCGCCCCAGGCAAAGCGGCCAAACAACGCGCCAACAACAGTTGCAGCACCACCGGCCCGCCATGGGCCTGCAGCTCCAACACGTCTTCGCCCGTGTAGGAGTGCGGCGCCGGGAAATGCAGGGCCAGACCGCGATCGATGGCTCGACCGTCGTGATCCAAAAAATCGAGATGGGTCGCATGACGCGGAGCGAGAGCCGTGCCACACAACGCCACAATCAGTGACGACAAATCGCGGCCCGAGGCCCGCACGATGCCCACGGCGCCGCGTCCTGGCGCCGTGGCGACCGCCACAATGGGCGCGTCGCGATCAGACAAAGCCTGCATCGACATGGCGCACATTGTCTCCGGCTTTGGGTCGTCGCAGGGTTGGCGCGGGATGGAGTGGCCCACCCCCGCACGAAACGGGCATGGGCCGAACTCCTGAGCCGTCGAGAGCCCTCTCTACGCCGGGTCGCCCGCATCCACACATCATGGCCAACGGGCTGCCTTCACGCCATCCCGCACCTGGGGGATGGCGCGAAGCACACTCACATGTTCAGCACACCCAGACGCTTGTTGATGAACCACTGTTGCGCAATGGACAGCAGGTTGTTCACGAGCCAGTACAGCACCAAGCCCGAGGGGAAGAAGAAGAACATGAAGGAGAACGCCAGCGGCATGATCCACATCATCTTGGCCTGCACCGGGTCCGGCGGCGTGGGGTTGAGCCAGGTTTGGAACAACGATGACAAGGTCATCAACAAAGGCAAGATGAAATACGGGTCTTTGGCCGCCAAGTCGGTGATCCACCCCACCCACGGCGCATTGCGCATCTCCACGCTGGACAACAGCACCCAATAAAGCGCAATGAAAAAGGGCATCTGGACGACGATGGGCAAGCAGCCCCCCAAGGGGTTGACCTTTTCTTCGCGGTAGATGCGCATCATCTCCTGCTGCATTTTTTGCTGGTCGTCTTTGTACCGCTCACGCAACTCCATCACGCGCGGATTGATGGCCTTCATCTTGGCCATGGACTTGTAGGCGCTGGCGTTGAGCCAATAGAAGGCCGCCTTGAGCAGCACCACCAAGGCCACAATGGCCCAGCCCCAATTGCCCAGCACCGCGTGCAGCTTGCTCAGCAGCCAAAACAGCGGCTTGGCAATGACGGTCAGCCACCCATAGTCCTTCACCAACTCCAAGCCCGGCGCCAGCGCCGAGAGGACATCTTCCTCCTGAGGCCCGGTGTAGAGCTGGGCTTCAAATGCGCCGGTGGTCCCTGGCGCCACTTCGCCCATGGGGGCCACCATGGCAATGGTGTAGTGGTTGTCCGCCACTTTGGCGGTACGGAACTCACGCTGCACCGCCCCGGGCAACAGCCAAGCGGCGGTGAAGTAGTGCTGCACCATGGCCACCCAGCCGTTGTTGGCACTCTTGTCGTGTTCGGCCTTGCCCTTGTCGATGTCCTTGAACTCCACTTTGTGGAACTTGTTGGCGTCGGTGTAAAGGGCGGGACCCGTAAAGGTGGAATAGAACGACGACTCGCCCTCGGGCGCATTGCCGTCTCGCGCCAGCTGCACATACACCTGCGGCGTCACCGCGGCGGCCGACTCGTTGACCAATTCGTGTTTGACGCCCACCAAATAGCTGCCGCGCTTGAAGGTGTAGGTCTTGACTAGACGCCGTCCGTCCACCGGGAGCGACTCCAACTTCAAAACCAATTCCTGCGCGCCTGCGCCCAATTCGCGCGACTCGGTGGTGACCGACATGGGCGTGAGGTGGTTGGGCAAATTCACCCCGGGCACCGCCGTGATCAGCCCCGTTTGGGCCAGATACAAGCGCTTGGCGCTTTGGTCCAGCAGCACCATGGGTCGAGTCGGGTCGTGTTGATCGGCAAACTTCAGCAACTCCACATGCGAGAGGGTGCCGCCCAGCGTGTCCACGACCACTTTCATCACATCGGTCTTGAGGGTGATCTTTTCACTGGCCGCCGTGGGTGCCGCGCTGCCCGTGGGAGTGGCGGGCGCACCCGCACCTGCAACTGCACCCGCCGACGCGGACAGTGCGGGAGGCGTGGCCGTGGCCTGAGGCACCCCCGAGGCGCCACCGGTGGCCCCGGCGGGCGCCGAAGCCGCCGGGCGCGGCCCCGCAAAGAGGCCGGGCTGTCCCGTGTGTTTGTTCCACGCATCCCAAAGGAAGAACAAAGACATCGTGAAAACCACCCACAAAATGGTGCGTCTTGTATCGGTCATGGTGAGAGATTCCGCTCGGGTCGTGGATCGGGTTGGGAGGTAGGGGGAAAGAGTCTGCGGGGCGGCACCGGGTCGCACCCACCCGCACACCAAGGATGGCAGCGCAAGAGCCGCCCGGCGGTGAGCGCCGAGCCCTTGAGCGCGCCGTGAAGTTCAAGCGCATCGAGCGCATATTGCGAGCACGTGGGCTCAAAACGACAGGCATTGCCCAGCCAAGGCTTGAGAAAAAACCGATAGCCCCGCACGCAGGTCACCAACAGCCTTCGCGGCAATTGCCTCAGGAATTGACACAGGGTCTGGAGCCAAAACGCCGCTGCGCTCATCCTTGCGCCCCCAGCCGAGCCGCCACCAAGCCCATCAATCGGTCGAGCTCCATCCGGGCGGCTTTTCGCAGGGCATTCGAGCTCGCCGATGGGAAGTCCTGCGCACTGAAAGGCCGACTCAAACGAATCAACCACAACCCCGCCGACAAGTGGCCCTCATGTGCACTGGCCACCGCCCTCATTTGACGCTTGATCAAAGAGCGCGTCACCGCGCGTCGGGCGTGGCGCTTGGGCACCATGCAGCCCAGCCAGCGGCTGGCGGGCTGGTCATCCACAGCCTTTGGACAATTCGGTTCATGTCCTGTGGATAAGTCCTTGTTTTCCACCTCAGAGCCCGCGCGCTTGGCCGCTGAGGGCGTGGCGCGCAAATAATGAACCGCGAAGTGAGCACTTCGCTGCCGCACAGGGGCATCGAGAAGTCGACGAAAGTCGCCAGCCTGCTGCAGACGGCCGATCATGGCGAGTTCAGCGTCGGCGTTGCGCGCTCGGGAGTCGTCCTGCGCGAAGGGCTCAGGAATCAGGACCGAGGGGTCTGACCGGGGGTCAGACCTGGGACAGGCGCTTGCGGCCCTTGGCACGACGGGCATTGATGACCGCGCGACCGCCACGGGTCTTCATGCGAACCAGGAAGCCGTGCGTACGGGCCCGACGGGTCTTGGAGGGTTGGTAAGTGCGCTTCATGGTGGTGGTGCTGAGATCAGCGGTTTTTATACGGGAAACCCACAATCATATCAAAGAATCCCAAAATCCCCTGCGCTGCCAAACACTTGCACCACAGCGTGCGGTCTTTCGGGGGCATTGACGAGTCGACCAAAATTGTGGATAACTGCGGTCCAGGCGCTGCAGATGCGCTCGCCTGCGGCCTGTAACGAAGAACTTGTCCACAATGATTGCCTCTCTTTGGTCCCGCGGATGCGCGCGCTTGGCCGCTGAACTTCCTGAGCACCAATTCAACACTTGGATTCGGCCCTTGCCCGAACCTTCGGTGGCAGATGATCCCCAGCAAGGCGCGATCGTGTCGCTGCGCGTGCCCAATCGTTTCAAGCTCGATTGGATCCGCTCGCAATATGCGGCCCGCATTGAATCCCTCTTGAGCGATTTGGCAGGGCGCCCAGTGCGTCTGGAACTCAGCCTGGCTCCGCGTGAGATCCCCAAACTGATCGCGGGCGCGGCTGCCGCCACCGCCACCGCCTCCACCCCTCGCGACGACGCAGCAACGCCTTCGGCGGTGCCGCTGGCGCCCAGCGCCACTGCGCACAAGCTCAACCCGTCGTTGACTTTTGACACCCTGGTCGCCGGCCGCGCCAATCAGATGGCGCGCACCGCGGCGCTGCACGTGGCCGGTGCGCCGGGGGTGATGTACAACCCGCTGTTCATCTATGGTGGGGTCGGCTTGGGCAAGACCCACCTGGTCCATGCGGTGGGCAATGCCTTGCTTCAAGACCGGCCCACGGCACGGGTGCTCTACCTGCACGCCGAACAATTCATCAGCGACGTCGTCAAAAACTACCAGCGCAAGACTTTTGACGAGCTCAAGGCCAAGTACCACTCCCTGGACCTCTTGCTGATTGACGATGTGCAGTTCTTTGCTGGCAAGGAGCGCACCCAAGAAGAGTTCTTCAACACCTTTGAAGCCCTCCTGGCCAAGCGCGCTCACATCATCATGACGAGCGACACTTATCCCAAGGGGCTCAGCGACATCGACCAGCGCTTGACCTCCCGTTTTGACTCGGGCCTCACGGTGGCCATCGAGTCGCCTGAATTGGAAATGCGCGTGGCCATCCTCATCCGCAAGGCCGAAGCCGAAGGCACCCAAATGCCCGAGGATGTGGCGTTTTTCATTGCCAAAAATGTGCGGGCCAATGTGCGCGAGCTCGAGGGGGCTTTGCGCAAGGTCTTGGCCTATGCGCGTTTCAGCCACAAAGACATCAACATCGTCTTGGCCCGCGAGGCCCTGCGCGACCTCTTGTCCATTCAAAACCGGCAGATTTCGGTCGAAAACATCCAAAAAACCGTGGCCGATTTCTACAAGATCAAAGTCGCCGACATGTACAGCAAGAAGCGCCCGGCCAGCATCGCCCATCCTCGGCAGGTCGCCATGTACCTGGCCAAAGAGCTCACCAAAAAGAGCCTGCCTGAGATTGGGGAGCTCTTTGGCGGGCGCGACCACACCACCGTCTTGCATGCCGTGCGAAAAGTGGCTTCAGACCGCACCCAAAACACCGACCTCAATCAGCAATTGCATGTGTTGGAGCAAACCCTCAAAGGCTGAACCGAACAACCCTGTGGATGCTTTTGGGACAACCTGCGCTTTGTCCACAGGCCCAGCTCAATGTGCAGATTTATCCCCATTTCACCGCCCCAGAGCCATGGCAAAGCCCACAGGGTTGTGATTTCGCTAAATCATTGAAAAAACAAGCGAAAATCGCGTTTTCCACAGCCGACCCCACGGCCTACTACGACCACCATCTTTAAAAACTGAAATACATCATGATTGTTCTCAAAGCAGCGCAGGAACAACTGTTGGGTGCCTTGCAGTCGGTCTCGGGCATCGTGGAGCGGCGCCACACCTTGCCCATCTTGGCCAATGTGCTTTTGCGCAAAAACGGCGCCAGCGTGGAACTCACCACCAGTGATCTTGAAATTCAGGTGCGCACAGCAGCCGAACTTGGCGGTGATGAGGGCACCTTCAGCACCACGGTGGGGGCTCGCAAGCTCATCGACATATTGCGCACATTGCCCAGCGATCAAATGGTCACGCTGTCTTCTGGGCAAAACAAACTCACCTTGCAAGGAGGCAAGAGCCGCTTCACGCTGCAGTCGCTGCCCAGCGAAGACTTCCCTCTGGTCAACGAGTCCGTTGACTTTGGACCCGCGTTTTCCATTCCGCAAAAAACGCTCAAGGGCTTGCTGGATCAGGTGCATTTCGCGATGGCCGTCCACGACATTCGCTACTACCTCAACGGCATCCTCTTCATTGCCGAGGGCAAAGCCTTGACGCTGGTGGCCACCGATGGGCACCGACTCGCGCTGGCCCAAACCACCCTCGAAGGTGAAGTGCCGTCGCGCCAGGAAGTCATCTTGCCGCGCAAAACGGTTTTGGAGTTGCAGCGCCTGCTCAAGGTTGACGACAGTGCCATCGAGATGAAGTTTGCGCACAACCAGGCCAAATTCACTTTCTCGGGCATGGAGTTCGTGACCAAGTTGGTGGAGGGCAAGTTTCCCGACTACAACCGTGTCATTCCCAAAGGGCACAAAAATTCCGTGGTGCTGGGTCGCGCGCCCTTGCTTTCGAGCCTGCAGCGCGCTGCCATTTTGACCAGCGAAAAGTTCAAGGGCGTGCGTCTGAATTTCGAGGCCGGTGTTTTGCGCATTGTGGCCAGCAATGCGGAGCAAGAAGAGGCCAAAGAAGAAATCGAGATTGATTACGCCGGCGATGCCATTGACATTGGCTTTAACGTCACGTATCTCATGGACGCGCTGGCCAATATGGAAGCGCAGATGGTCAAGATCGAGCTGCAAGACGGCAACGCCAGCGCGCTCATCACCATTCCCGATCAGCCCGGGTTCAAGTACGTGGTCATGCCGATGCGCATCTGAGCACTACCAAGACATTCTTTTTTTTCGACATGACCGACACCTCAGATTCCCCGCAGACTCCCCCCATCGATCAAAGTTACGGCGAAGGCAGCATCCAGATCCTCGAAGGGCTGGAAGCCGTGCGCAAACGCCCGGGCATGTACATCGGTGACACCAGCGATGGCACCGGATTGCATCACCTGGTCTTTGAAGTGGTGGACAACTCCATCGATGAGGCCTTGGCCGGGCATTGTGATGACATTGTGGTCACCATCCACAGCGACAACAGCATCAGCGTCGTTGACAACGGGCGGGGCATTCCCACCGGGGTCAAGATGGATGACAAGCACGAGCCCAAGCGAAGTGCCGCCGAAATTGCCTTGACCGAGTTGCATGCGGGCGGCAAGTTCAACCAAAACAGCTACAAGGTCTCGGGCGGATTGCACGGCGTGGGCGTGAGCTGCGTCAATGCCCTGTCCAAATGGTTGCGTCTGAGCGTGCGCCGCGAAGGCAAGGTGCATTTCATCGAGTTTCGCAAGGGCATCCCTCAAGACCGTCAGCTCGAAATGCGCGAAGGCTTTGAGGTCAGCCCCATGAAGATCCTGGGGGACACCGAAAAGCGCGGCACCGAAGTGCATTTCTTGCCCGATGAAGAAATCTTCACCAACATCGACTTCCATTACGAGATTCTCAGCAAGCGCTTGCGCGAGCTGAGTTTCCTCAACAACGGCGTCAAGATTCGTTTGGTCGACGAGCGCAACCAAAAAGAAGACAACTTTGCCTATGCCGGTGGCGTCAAGGGCTTTGTGGAATTCATCAACACGGGCAAGAAGACCTTGCACGGCAATGTCTTTCACGCCACGGGCGAGAAGTCCAGTGATCAAGGCACCACCATCACCACCGAAGTGGCCATGCAATGGAACGATGGCTACAGCGAAAACGTGCTGTGCTTCACCAACAACATCCCCCAACGCGATGGGGGCACGCACTTAACCGGTTTGCGCGCAGCCATGACGCGCGTCATCAACAAATACATCGAAGACAACGAACTGGCCAAAAAGGCCAAGGTCGAAATCAGCGGGGATGACATGCGCGAGGGCTTGTGCTGCGTGCTCAGTGTCAAGGTGCCCGAGCCCAAGTTCTCCAGCCAGACCAAGGACAAACTCGTCAGCTCCGAAGTTCGCGGTCCGGTAGAAGACGTGGTGAGCAAAGCGCTCACAGACTACCTGCTTGAAAATCCCACCGACGCCAAGATCATCTGCGGCAAGATTGTTGAGGCCGCCAAGGCCCGAGAAGCCGCGCGCAAGGCCCGTGAAATGACCCGCCGCAAGGGGGTGCTCGATGGCATGGGCTTGCCAGGCAAGCTCGCCGACTGCCAAGAAAAAGACCCTTCGCTGTGCGAGATCTACATTGTCGAGGGCGACTCCGCAGGCGGCAGCGCCAAACAGGGGCGCGACCGAAAATTCCAAGCCATCTTGCCCTTGCGCGGCAAGATCCTCAACGTCGAGAAGGCCCGTTACGAGAAGCTGCTGACCAGCAATGAAATTCTCACGCTCATCACCGCGCTGGGCACAGGCATTGGCAAGGGCATGGGCGGGGATGATTTCAACCCCGACAAATTGCGCTACCACCGCATCATCATCATGACCGATGCCGACGTGGACGGTGCGCACATTCGCACACTGCTGCTGACATTCTTCTATCGCCAGATGCCCGAGTTGGTGGAGCGGGGCCACATCTACATTGCCCAGCCGCCGCTGTACAAAGTCAAGCACGGCAAACAAGAGCAGTACCTCAAAGACGCACACGAACTCGACGCCTACTTGCTGAAGGTCGCACTCGACAGCGCAGTGGTGTGGCCGGCGGGATCGGCCGCTGACAAGCCGTCCATCCGCGGGGCTGCGCTCGAAGAACTCGCCCGCCAGTACGTGGTGGCCACCCATGTCATTGACCGTTTGGCCAACTGGATGGATGTCGAAGCTTTGCGCGCCGTCTCTGACGGCTTGGTGCTGCAGCTCGACACGATGGCCGATGCGCAGCGCAGTGCGCAGGACCTGAAGGCAGCGCTGCAAGACGCCGAGGTGACAGCGGAATTTGATGCGCGCACCGACAAGCACCATTTGCGCGTGAGCCGTCGCCACCACGGCAACGTCAAAAGCAGCGTCATCACCACCGATTTTGTCCACGGCGCCGATTACGAAGCCCTGGCCCAAGCCGGCCGGACCTTCAAGGGGCTGCTGTCGGCCGACGCCGTGGTGCAGCGCGGAGAGGGCGAGCGCCAAAAGGAGCACAAAGCCAGCGACTTCCGTGCCGCCATGGCCTGGCTCATGGCGCAGGCCGAGTCCAGCGTGGGCCGACAGCGCTACAAGGGCCTGGGTGAAATGAACCCCGAGCAGCTCTGGGAAACCACGATGGACCCGAATGTGCGACGCCTGTTGCGCGTGCAGATTGAAGACGCCATCGAGGCCGACCGCGTCTTCACGATGCTCATGGGCGACGAGGTCGAGCCTCGCCGCGACTTCATCGAGACGAACGCCCTTCGCGCGGCAAATATTGACGTGTAGCCGGCGCGGCCTGTCGCTCTGCGCGGGCCTGTGTCAGCCTGGTTTCCAGCAGCGCGGCGTCCAAGCCTTTGAGCGCGCAGAAGTTCGCCAAGGTCAGGGTGGTGGATTCAAAAGCGCGCAGCAACTCCGCGCGCTCACGACGCTGAGCGAGCTGCGCATCTTCAGCCGCGGCGCCGCGTTCTCTGGGGTGCCCGCGTTGTGCAATGGGCTTGCGACGCTCGGCAGGGCCCGGGCGATCGTTGGGCCGCCGGTGTGCCTGAAGCTGCTGACGGCGCCGCGCCAACTCCTGCACGGCGGCTTGGCGGTGTTCATCCAAAATCTCGCCCGCGGGCGCGCCGTCCAAATCCAAGCGGTGGGTGGCGCCAACCAGCGCCTTCAGGTAAGGCGTGGTGGTGGTGTGGCGCGACAAAAAAGCGGCCAGCACCCGGCGCGTGAACACCTGCGGAGCACGCTCCAAAATGTCCACATGGATGCGAAGTTTCACAGGCCCGGGCGTCGCTTGAGGTCCGAAGAGCGCCGGAAATCGCTGAGCCAACTCGCGTGCGCACTGCGCCACAGACAGGCCCTGCGGGGCTGGACCCGGGGTGGGGTGGGTTGTGTCGTTCGTATCCGCCGTAGTGCTTGGGGTGATGGGGGCGGTCGTGTCGGAGGCGTTTTCTGAGGGCTTGGGCATCGATAGGCCAGAAGATGGGCAAGAAAAATGCGCCCCAAGGGCGGCCCCTCCATTGTGCCTGCGCCAAGGGGCCGCTGCCACCTTGAGACCCGCGCCACGAAGGTGAGTGCGCAGCCCCGGTGTAAGGCTTGTGCCAGCGCCATGCGGCCCACTTAGAAATCTTTCAAACATCTTTCGGACATCTCGCGGTACACCCAAGGGCTCAGCGCTTTTGCCCTTGGGGACACATCGCAGCAATTTCTTCAGGAGACAGCCATCATGAGTCAGCGTGAAGTCGTGGTCTTGGGTGCCGCCCGTTCAGCCATTGGCACCTTTGGAGGGTCGCTTGCCGACATGGAGCCGGCCGAGTTGGCCGGTCAGGTCATGAAGGAGGCCGTCAAGCGCTCAGGCGTCGACCCCAAGGTCATCAACTACGTCACCGTGGGCAACACCATTCCCACCGAGTCCCGATTTGCCTATGTGGCCCGCGTGGCCTCCATTCAAGCGGGGCTGCCCATGGATAGTGTGGCCATGGCCGTCAATCGGCTGTGCTCCTCGGGCCTGCAAGGCATCGTCACCACGGCACAGAACATCCTGCTGGGTGACTGCGAGTACGGGGTGGGTGGCGGCGTGGAAGTGATGAGCCGCGGCGGCTATCTGTCCCCGGCCATGCGCACCGGGGCGCGCATGGGCGACACCAAACTCATCGACACCATGGTGGCCACATTGACCGACCCGTTTGGGGTGGGCCACATGGGCATCACGGCTGAAAACTTGGTCACCAAGTGGGGCATCACCCGCGAGGAGCAAGACGCCTTGGCGGTGGAGTCGCACCGCCGCGCCGCTGCAGCCATTGCCGAGGGCCGCTTCAAGAGCCAGATCGTGCCCATCGTCAAGCAAACCCGCAAAGGCGAGGTTGTGTTTGACACCGACGAACACGTCAAGGCCGGCACCACCCTGGAGTCTTTGTCCAAACTCAAGCCCGCTTTCAAGAAAGAAGGCGGCACGGTGACCGCGGGCAATGCCTCTGGCATCAATGACGGCGCCGCATTCTTCGTGTTGGCAGACGCCAAGCGCGCAGCCGCCGATGGTCACAAACCCATGGCGCGCCTGGTGTCCTACGCCGTTGCGGGTGTTCCCAATGAAATCATGGGCGAAGGCCCCATTCCTGCTAGCAAGTTGGCGCTCAAGAAGGCCGGCCTCACGATCGATCAAATCGACGTGGTGGAGTCCAACGAAGCCTTTGCCGCGCAAGCCATTGCGGTGGCTCGGGGCCTGGGCTTGGACATGGCCAAGACCAATCCCAATGGGGGCGCCATTGCTTTGGGACATCCCATCGGGTGCTCGGGAGCCTTCATTGCCACCAAGGCCGTCTACGAGCTGCACCGAACGGGCGGGCGTTACGCGCTGGTGACCATGTGCATCGGGGGCGGTCAAGGCATTGCCGCGGTCTTCGAGCGGCTGTGATTCGAGTCGCAGGCCTTCTATGCAGTGGCTGATTCTGGGGTTGGTGCTTTTTCTGGGTGCACACGCCTCGCGGATTTTTGCTCCCGGTTGGCGCCAGGCCCAAATCGAGCGTCGGGGAGAAAAGGCCTGGAAGGGTCTGTACTCCCTGGTGTCTTTGGTGGGCTTGATCTTGTTGGTGTGGGGCTACGGACAAGCCCGGTTGAATCCGGTGCCGCTTTGGCAGCCGGTGCTCGCCTTTCGGCACTTGGCAGCGCTTTTGACCTGCGTGTCCTTTGTGTTGGTGGTCGCTGCCTACGTGCCTCGCAACGCCTTCAAGGCCCGCTTGGGTCACCCCATGGTCATGGGCGTCAAGGTGTGGGCGCTGGCCCACCTGCTGGCCAATCACACCTTGGCCGATGTCGTGCTTTTTGGCAGCTTTCTGGCGTGGGCGGTGCTGTGCTTCTCGGCAGCCCGCAAGCGTGACCGTCTCGCCGGCGTGCGCGCAGCGGAGTCGACCTTGTCGGGCACCCTGATCAGTGTGGTCGTGGGGGTGTTGGCGTGGGCGGTTTTTGCGGTGTGGGCGCACCAAGCGCTCATCGGCGTGCGTCCCTACTGAGCGGGCCGATCACACCCACATCACCGGATCGCGGTTGCGATATCGC
>Ga0075471_10001510_pt1 | contig 15284 bp, 17 predicted proteins | sample DEB19_08_DNA_2_FD_74787 | JGI IMG/M metagenome (GOLD analysis project Ga0075471, IMG submission 74787) | Aqueous microbial communities from the Delaware River and Bay under freshwater to marine salinity gradient to study organic matter... | ecosystem: Environmental > Aquatic > Marine > Coastal ... | reverse complement strand
GTCAATCTCCGGCATCATCACGTCAAGGATGACCAGATTGGGCTGGATGCGGCGGGCCTTGTTGAGCGCCTCGGCGCCGTCTCCCGCGGTGGAGACTTCATAGCCCGCGCCTTTCAAATTGAACTCCACGAGTTCAACGGCCTCCGGCTCATCATCCACCACGAGGATCTTCGATTTCACGCGCCCTCTGAATACCATGCAACCCGCCGCCGCTCAATGACGGTCAAGCGACACCCTTGTGACGATTGGGTGACGGGCGGCCGCTTAAAGCCCCAGCTTCTTGAACCGGTTGTCCACTTCCTTGAAGTGGAAATCCAGCGAGCAGAGCTTCTCCAGTTCACCCTTCTTGAAGTGCTTGGCCACGTCGGGGTCGGCCTTGAGGACTTCGAGAAAATCCGCGTCATCGCGGCCGGCGTGCTTTACCTCCCACGTTTTCATGGCTCCGCGTTGGACGAGGTGATAGGCCTCTTCGCGCGTCAGGCCCTTCTTGATGAGCGCGAGCAGCACGGTCTGGCTGTTCCACATGCCGAGCGAGAGGCCGAGGTTCTTCTTCATGTTCGCCGGATAAGCCACAAGGCCGTCCATCAGGCGCGTCAGCAGGCCGAACATGTAATCGAGCAGTGTGCAGCTATCCGGGAAGATGATACGCTCGACGCTGCTATGGCTGATGTCGCGCTCGTGCCAGAGGGCGACGTTCTCCAGCGAGGCCACGGCGTTGCCGCGCAGCACGCGCGCAAGGCCGGTGAGGCGTTCCCAGGTGATGGGATTGCGCTTGTGCGGCATGGCGCTGGAACCTTTCTGGCCCTGGGTGAACGGCTCCTCCGCCTCGAGCACCTCCGTGCGTTGCAGATGGCGGAACTCCACCGCCCACCGCTCGATGCTCGCGCCGACGAGCGCCATCGTGGTTTGGAACTCGGCGTGTATGTCGCGTTGCACCACTTGCGTGGCAATGGGCGCCGGCCGGACGCCGAGCTTCTTGCACACATAAGCCTCCACCCGCGGCGACAAATGCGCGCTGGTGCCGACGGCACCGGAGATCTTGCCCACGGCGACCGTGTAACGCACGGACTCCAACCGGCGCAGGGCGCGTTTGAACTCGTCATACATGAGCGCAAGTTTCAGGCCGAACGTGGTCGGCTCGGCTTGAATGCCGTGACTGCGACCGATGCAGGGCGTGAACTTGTGCTCGTTGGCGCGGCGCTTGATGACCGGTAGAAGCTTTTTTACGTCGGCGATGAGCAGGTCGGCGCTTTGCCTCATTTGCACGGCGTAACAGGTGTCGCCCACGTCGCTGCTGGTGAGGCCGAAGTGGAACCAGCGGCTGGCCTGGTCGTTGATGGCCTCGGCGACGGCGGTGGTGAAGCCGATGACGTCGTGGTTGAGGACCTTCTCCAATTCGCGCTGGCGGGCGACGAGGCCGGGCAGATCGGCAAACCACTTGTCGCAACCGGCCTTGATCTTCTTGAAATCCTTGGCGGGCACGACGCCTTCCTTGACGAGCGCCTCGCTGGCCAGCAGTTCGATCTGCAGCCAGAGGTTGAGCTTGTTTTCGTCGGTCCAGATGGCCCGCATTTCCGGGCGCGAGTAACGCGTAATCATGCGCGCCAATTAAAAGTTAAAAGGGCGGAATTAAAAAGGGCGAAAGTGCGGCAGCGGCTCAGGTCAGGCCAATTCACGCTAAAGCTTGCACAATATCGGGCAAGCCAGCGGTTCCAGATGGGGGCCAAGGTGACTCCAGAAATACAGTCAGGTCTCGCGCGCCGTTCGCGATGCCCGCAACCGGAGCATTGCCATGAATACTCAGATCTTCCGTCCGCCCGCCACCGTTGCAGCCGCGCTCGTCTTGTTCCTCATCGGCATTACGGCAAACACCCACGCTCGGCCGCCGATTCGAGACGCGTTCTTTCAGGTTTACTCAAACGCTGTGGGGTCCAAGCTGGATAACTTGACGGGCAAGCCCGGCCACTATGGCGTGTGCCACTGCTGCCGTGCTGTCCGCGCGTTTCTTTGATTCGGACGGCGATGGCTTCACAAACCACACCGAGGTCGCGGACACACTCAATTACTCCAACACACCGACGTTTCCAGGACTCTCGATGGCGAACACCAATCTCGTCCTTGATTTGACGGCGGCACAACTGGTGGAGTTGGCGGGCTATCTGACGCCCGTGGTCTGGGGCGACACCACACTGCCAGTCGTCACCGTGATTACTCCGACCGGTGGACAAACTCTGGTTGCGAATCGCGCCACCAACGTGGCCTGGACCCGCCACCGATGCCAGCCCGACCACGTCCACCAACCTGTTCCTCTCCACCACCAACGCGGCCAACTGGCAGATGGTCGCCGGGGGGGGCGGGTGTCTCTAATCACTCCTGGGTGCCCGCCCGCTGGCCCACCACCCAAGCGCGGCTGCGCGTTGTGGCAACGGACCTCTACGGCAACGGCGGCTCCAATCAGAGCGGCAGCTTTTTCACGATTGTATCACCGCTGCTCACAAACTTGCACGGCGTGGCGAGCACGTTGCGCGACTTTGACATGCCAGGCGCGCATCCCTTTGAGCATGGGCCGGACTTGGATTCCTCGGCCAACTGCGCCTCGTGCCACGGCGGCTTTGATGCCAATCGCAGCCTTACTTCAACTGGCGGGGCAGCATGATGGCCGATGTGGCGCGTGATCCGCTGTTCCTCGCCAACCTCGCCATCGCCAGTCAGGACGCGGCCAACTCCGGCGATCTCTGCCTGCGTTGCCATCTGCCGCGCGGCTGGATGGCGGGACGCTCGGTGCCCACGGATGGCAGCTGTACGGAGAGTGCGATTGCGACGGTGTGAGCTGAAATGGGATCAAAATTCAATCGCCTCGTTGAGCTTGCCGCATTGGGGGCAGCGCGAGCGGTCAACGTCAGGGTCGTCGGTGTAAACGGACTGGCATTCCTTGCAGCGGAAGATGCGGTCGCGGCTGGGGTGCGGCTGGAACTTGCGCCGCCGCAGTTCGGTGTAAAAAACGATCAGACCCACCGCGCCAAGCGTCATCACCACAAAACCAAGGATGAGTGTGTGAATGGGCATCTCAGCGGGGGTTGGGTGCGCCGTTGGTGTCCGGCGACTTCGTCCGCCAGGCGAAGACCAGCCAGCCGGTGATGGTTTTCGCCTCGGGATCTTTCAACTCGCTCACGCGGTGGTCGGGCTCAGGTCCGAACACCATGCGCCGGGCGATGTCTAGCGCAGCGGCGTCGGCTTCCTTCAGGCCACAACTTTGCAGGAGCGCGGCGGACATGGGGTTGCCCCAGACGTCCACCAGCACTTGCACGCGCGTGTGGCCGAGGATCTCGCTGCTGCTCCACGAGGGCAGGGCGGGGGTGGAGGCGATGCCGCGCTTTGCCAGCGTCCCGTAAGCGCGCACCTGACTGTCCGGCATGGGTGGATAACGCAGCCGCGTCGGGGCCGTGGCGGCGGGCGGCTGCCAACTGCGCAATGGCGGCCCATCCGGTGCGAAGTTCTTCACGTAATCTTGAAACGTCCTGCCCAAATCGGCAGGCGAAGGTGGGAGCCACGCCGGCGCGTCAGGCGGCTCGGCTGGGCGGTAATTGTGCTCCGGAACATCCAGCCACGCTGCGGCGGAAACGCCATCCGGATGTGTGCGCGCGAACAGCGAGGGGTCCGTCAGCCGTAACCACTCCGGGCGCACACCGGTCAAGAGTTGAATGCTGGGGCGAATGTCTGCTGTCCGGGGTTTGAAATCACCCCGCGCACTGAACAGGAAGATCAGCACGGCTTGAGTGACCACCGCGATGCCGATGGCGATGCCCAGCTTGCGTGTGGACCACGGCGCGGAATCTTCAGCCGACAGGTTCATGGTTGCGCGGCAGGTCTCATCCGGCCCACCGGCGGGGGCAACGTGGCCAGCAGCGCCTCTTCGATGCCTGCCTTGCGAGCCAGTTGCGTCAGGCGCACCAGATGATTGTAGCTGGTGCCCTGGTCCGCCTCGACCACCAGCGTGGGTTTTTCCGCTGCTTTGGCGAAATTGCCGAGTGTCTCCAACAACATCGCGTCGGTGATGAGTTGATTGCGGTGGTAACAGTTGCCGGCGGCATCCATCACCACGCGGATGGCCGGGCCTTCGGTGCCCGGCAGTTCCTCGGAGACGGGCAACTGCACCCGCACGCCCGGCGTGTAAACAAGCCCGGCCAGCATGATGAAGATCACCAGCAGAAACATCACCGCCGCCCACGGAGCCGCCTCCATGGAACCCTTGGTGATGCGGGCATTGCGCTGAAATCTCATGACTGTCTCGGTTCGGACGGTTCGGAGAGGATGTTGACGATCTCAGTGGCGGAACGTTCCATGTCGAGCACGATGGCGTTCACGCGGCTGACGAGATAGTTGTAGGCGGCGTGCGTGGGGATGGCCACGGCGATGCCGGCGCCGGCGCTGATGAGCGCCTGCCAGATGCCGCCCGCCAGTTGGTTGATGTTCGCGTAAACGCCCGCTTCTTGGAGCTGGTAGAACATCAGCATGAAACCATAAACAGTACCCAGCAGGCCAAGTAACGGGGAGATTTGCGCCACCGTGGCCAGCAGGTTCAAGCGCGCTTCCAATCGCGGCACCTCGACGAGCCCCGCGTCTTCCAGCGATTCACGGATGCCCTCTTTGCCCTTGTCGCGATTCACGATGGCCGTGCGCACGAGGCGGGCGACGGGACCGGGGGTGGCGTCGCAGATGGCGAGGGCTTCCACGACATTGTCGCGCTTGAGCACGGTGCGGACACCGTTGAGGAACTCGGAGGAATTGATCTGGGCACGGTGGCAATAGAGCACGCGCTCGATGAACACCGCGATGGCCACGCCGCTCAAAATGAGCAGGAACCACATCATGGGCCCACCGTTCTTCAACAACGTCGGAAGCAGCATGGGCCAGTTATACGGCGGGCCGTTAAAGCGGGCAACCTTCAACACTTGACCTTCAAAACCGAACCGCGTGGTTCGCTGCCCATCCTTGGAGGCTTTGTCGTCGGGCGTTGCATGTTTTGGACCGGCTACATCCTCCTTTCCGCTTGCATCGTAGGCGCTTCGCCGAAATGCTCCGCGCATGGAAAAACCGGACCAATTACGCGAACTGTTCCGCATGCAGAAGGCTCTCAACGAACGCATCGGCGTCAAGATGGAGGACATGACTGAGGAGGAAAAAACCAAGTGGGTTTTGAACTACTGCCGGGCCATGTCGCAGGAGATGGCCGAGCTCACGGACAGCGTTCCGTGGAAGTGGTGGGCCAAATACCAGAAGTTCGACGAACAGAACGCCCGCGTTGAAGTGGTGGACCTGTTCCACTTCCTGATCAGTCTCGCGCAAGTCCTCGGCATGAGCGCCGACGATGTGTTTGCCGCCTACGTCAAGAAGAACGAGGTCAATTTCAAGCGGCAGGAGACCGGTTATGCCGTGAAGGATCACGGCGATTCCAAGCACATCTGACGATGCCAGCCCGCGACCTCGCCCAAGCCAAACCGCTCCCCGTGCCGAAGCAATGGCAGAAGGAGATCGAGAGCCTGCTTATCACCGAAGATCAGATCGCCGCGCGTGTCGCCGAGATGACGGCGGAGATTCAGAGGGACTTCAAGGGGCGCGAATTGGTGGTGGTTTCGCTGTTGACCGGCACGGTTCTGTTCCTTGCGGATTTGATCCGGCACCTTGAATTGCCGTTGCGCCTCGATTTCATGGGCGTGTCGAGTTACGGCGGCGGCACCGAGTCCGGCGATTTGGTCTTCACCAAGGAACTTCGCCTCGATGTGGCCGGGCGTGACGTGTTGCTCGTGGACGACATTCTCGACACGGGCAAAACCATGGATCGCGTGCTGGCCAAGCTGTTTGTGTTGCGTCCTCGGCGTATCAAGACCTGTGTGCTGTTGGACAAACCATCGCGCCGGGTGGAAAAAGTGCAGGCGGATTACGTGGGCTTTACCATCCCCGATAAGTTTGTCGTGGGTTACGGACTGGATTTTGCCGAGCGCTACCGCAATTTGCCCTTTGTCGGGGTGTTGCATCCCAAGGTTTACCGCCAGCACGCGCGCACGCTGCCGCGGAAGAAGAGGTGAGCCGCCGCCGCTTGGCCTGTTCTCAGACCTGTCTCACGGTCCCCCAGTAAACATCCAGCCGCTTGGCGAGGTAGAGCTGGATGGCTTTGACCAGCACCTTGGCCTCCAAGGCCTGACCCGCAGCCACAATTTCTTTCAAGCTCATCGTGGGCTTGATCTCGAATGAGCCTTGCGAAATGATCGGTCCCTCGTCCAGGTGCATGCTCACGAAGTGCGCGGTAACGCCGGCGATCTTCACGCCATGCTCGTAAGCCTGGCGATACGCTTGTGCGCCGGGGAAACTCGGCAGCAGGGAGGGATGGATGTTGATGATCTTGTTCTTGAAGCGCCAGACCAGGTTGGGTGAGAGGATCTTCATGAACCGCGCCAGCACGATGAAATCCACGTGATATTCCTCCGTTAGCGCGAGGAACTTTTCTTCCGCTTCGGCACGTTCGTTCCACGGCACATGGACGAAGGGGAGTTTGTATTTCTCGGCGAGCGGCTTGAGATCCGTGCGGTTGCCCGCCACGACCACGGGCTCGGCTTGTCTGAACTGACCGCGCTTGAACGCGGCCATGATGGCCTCAAAGCAGTGGGTTTCCTTCGTCACCAAGATGGCCATCCGTTGGCGCTGCTTGGGGTTGGTGAAGTGCAGCTTGATCTCCATGCCGAGGTCCTTGGCCAGCTTCAGCAGGCCGGACTCCAGCGGGGCGCCATTCAGTTCGCCCCGCTTCCACGACGCCTGCAGCGTCATGCTGAACTGGCCGCGAGTGACCTGTTCCTCCAAGGCTTCGATGTTGGCGTGTTGCTCGAAGAGAAAATTGGTGACCCGCGCAATCACGCCCGTTTTGTCCCGCCCGATGACGGTGATGGTGGCAAATGTTTTCATGAACCTTCCACAAGAAAGTCCATCGGGCCTGGGAACGGAAGGAGAATTTGCCCCCTTGCAGCAGCTCTGGAGAGGACTACATTGCGGTAGGCCGATGCGACCCAGGCGGGAAATAGAAGACTCCCCTTGTGGATGCCCGATAGCCGCATCGGCCAAAACTTCAATCGGTTCCCGTCGGTCGGAACAGTCTTGTTTCGGGTTGCCACGCTTCCCTGCATTCCTAACCTTCGAGCATGTCGCTCAAACTTGTGAGCTTGCTCGGCCTGTTCACGTTCCTCGCCCTTGCGTGGGCCATCTCATCTAACCGCAAACGCTTTCCGTGGCGGACCGTGCTTTGGGGCCTGGGGCTGCAATTCGCCTTCGCTTTCCTCATTCTCAAAACGCCGCCCGGCCGGGCCATCTTTGACTACACCGGCGCCGCCATTCGCAAGCTCGCTGACTTTGCGATGGAAGGATGTAAGTTCGTTTTTGGTCCGCTCGCCAAGGATGAAGTGCTGGGGCAATCATTCGGGCCCCAGAACGCCCTCGTCCTCGGCATCCTCATCATGGGGACCATCATCGTGGTGGCGATGCTTTCATCGGTCTTTTACCACTGGGGTGTTCTGCAAAAGGTGGTCCACGCGATGGCCTGGGTGATGCGCAAAGCGATGCGGACCAGCGGCGCGGAAACACTCTCGGCCGCCGCGAATGTGTTCATGGGGCAGACGGAAGCGCCGCTGCTCATCAAGCCCTACATCCCACGCATGACCCGCAGCGAACTAATGTGCATGATGACCGGCGGCATGGCGACCATCGCAGGGGGTGTTGCGGCGGTGTATGCCGCCTTCGGTGCCCAGGCCGGTCACCCGGAGGTGGGCGGGCATTTGTTGACGGCTTCGGTGCTAAACGCGCCGGCTGCGTTGCTCATCTCGAAGATTCTCATCCCCGAATCCGAGGTCAGCCAAACAGCGGGCGGCGTGGTGAAGGACCCGCCGCGCGCCACCGTGAACAGTCTGGACGCCCTCTGCCGTGGGGCCAGCGACGGCATGATGCTTTCGATCAATGTGATTGCCATGCTCATCGCCTTCATCGCTTTGGTGGCCTTGGTGAACTTCCTCCTCGTCTTCCCGCAGGACAAACTGGGCGCGGCTGCACCCATCAGGTTGCAGACCATGCTCGGCTGGCTCAACGCGCCGTTCGCCTGGCTGATGGGCGTTCCCCTGCCGGATTGCGCGACGGTGGGTAGCGTGTTGGGCGAGCGCATCGTGCTCAGTGAATTCATCGGCTACACCTCGTTGAATGCCGTCGAAGTCAGCCCGCGCAGTTATGCCATCGCGACCTATGCGCTCTGCGGGTTTGCCAATGTGGCCAGCATCGCCATCCAAGTCGGTGGCATCGGTTCCTTGGCGCCCGAACGCCGCGGTGACATGGCCCAGCTTGGCGTCCGCGCGATGATCGGCGGGTTGCTGGCGTGTTACCTGACGGCGACGGTTGCGGGGATTTTGTTGTGATCAATGTCCGTGGCCGCACCTCGTAAGAGTGCCACACCTCAATGCCGTCAGGCGTGTTCTGATGAGCACAACCACCGCGAAAACGGAAAACACCTTACTCCTCTGAGAACAGATACTCCAAATCGGTGGCCGAGAGGCTGCGGGCGAAGCCTTCTTCGCCGAGCACGTCGGCGATGGTCTTGGCTTTGCTCTGTTGCAGTTCCCAGATCTTTTCCTCGACGGTGCCGGGCGCGATTAGGCGGTAGGCGTTCACCGTGGCCGTCTGGCCGATGCGGTGCGAGCGGTCAATGGCCTGCGCTTCCACGGCCGGATTCCACCACGGATCATAAAGAACCACGTAGCTCGACGAAGTGAGGTTGAGGCCGGTGCCGGCGGCGCGAAGGCTGAGCAGGAACACGCCCGCGTTTGGATCGTTCTGGAATGCTTGTACGACTTCCTGCCGGTCCTTGGTGGCGCCGGTCAGGATGTGCGTGCTGATGTTGCGCGTTTTGCATTCCTTCTCCAGCAACTCAAGCATCTGCACGAACTGCGAGAACACGAGCACCTTCTGGCCCTCGGAGATGAGCGGGTCGAGCATTTCGAACAACGTCTCGGTCTTGCCGGAGGCGGAATTGTTCCCGACCAGCGACGGATGACAGCAGATCTGGCGCAGGCGCGTGAGCGCGGCGAGCACATGCATCTTGCTCTTGGCCACGCCTTGTTCCTGGATGATTTTCATCACCTGATCGCGGCTGCGGCGCAGTTCGGCGAGGTAAAGTTTCTTCTGCTCGTCGCCCAACGGGCAATCCATGCGTTCCTCGATGCGCTCCGGCAGATCCTTCGCCACGTGCTTCTTCAGGCGGCGCAGGAGCAGGGGCCGCAATTTGGCGGACAGGCGCTTGCGGGCGATGCGCTGTTCGCTTTCCACGTTCGCGCCGCGGGGCTCGTAGGTTTCAACGAAATTCTCCTGGGTGCCGAGGTAGCCGGGCTGGATGAAGTCCGCTATGCTCCAGAGGTCGAGCATCCGGTTTTCCAACGGCGTGCCGGTGAGGGCGAGCCGATGCTCGGACTTGATCTGCTTCACGGCGGTGGTCACCTGCGCGCCGGGGTTCTTGATGAACTGCGCCTCGTCGAGGATGACGGCGCGGAAAGGGAACTTCTGCAACTCCTCCAGGTCACGGCGGAGCAGGGCGTAGTTGGTGACGATGATGTCGTTCTCCGGAATCTGTTTGCGCAAGTTGTGCCGGGCGGAACCGCTCTCCAGCACGAGCACCTTGGTGCCGGGCACAAACTTCTCGGCCTCGCGTCGCCAGTTGTGCAGCACGGAGGCGGGGCAGATGACGAGCGACGGCTTGTGGTTCTTCTTGTTGCGCTCCCGCAGCCACGCGAGCCACGTCAGCGTTTGCAGCGTTTTGCCCAGCCCCATGTCGTCGGCCAGGATCCCGCCGAGCTTGATGTGCGTGAGGTGGCAGAGGAAATCAAAGCCGTCCTTCTGATAGGGGCGCAGCTCGGCGGCCAGTGTTTTGGGCAGGTCCGAGTTCGGCACCCCCTTGAAGCTCTTGAGCTTCTCACGGAGCGCCTTCGCTTGCGGCGAATCGGCGAACTTGCCCAGCGCGCTTTCGTCCATGTGCGCGACTTGTTCCATGCCGATCTTCTGCGCGACGGGCACCAGGCCGTCCACGCCGAGTTCGGCCATGGTTTCATGCGCGGATTGCACGGCGCTGGTGTTGAGCTCGACCCAGCCCGCGTTCGGCAATTTCACGAAGCGGCCGGTGGCGCTGGCGAGGCGTTGCAGGTCGGCGGCGCTGAGCTTCATGCCTTCCTGCTCCCATTCGGCGGAGACGCTCAACCAGTCGATGCCGCTGCCCTTGACGATGATCTTGGGCTTTAGCTGGCGCGGTTGTAGGAACAGGCGGTGGAAGCCGGGGTTGCCGAGGAATTCGGCGCTGTCGGGACGATCGGCCCAAATTTCCGCGAGCGCGCCGAGAAAGTTTTCGTTGGCATCGCCGATCCAAAGTCCGGGCTCGGGCGTGAACCAGTCGAGGCGCTTGAGCCAGGCGATGGCGGGTTCGAGGCGCGGGTCGTCGAGCATTTCCGGTTTGTCGCCCGCCCGCTTTGTGGGTTGATCCAGCGTCCAAACATGGCCGTTCCACACCCAAAGGCTTTCATCCTTGGCGCTTCTGGCCAGCAGGCGCAGGCGGACGGTGTCGTCCAGCAGTTCGAAGACGAATTGCGGTTTGGCCTTGTGCACGACGCACAATTGCTCCCAATCCACGCCTTTCGCGGTCTGGGCCTGGCGCAGGTGCATCAGGAGACGATGGCTCAACCGGCGCACGGGCACGCTTGGGCGGTGCGACCAGTGATCGATGATGCTCGCGGGCGGCGCGTTGCGGAGCAGATAAAACTTGGTGCCCAAAAGGACGAGCGGCGGTTGCAGCGAGAAGAATTTGGCGTCTTCAAGCGGCTTGGCTTCACCGGTGGAGACGTTCAGGCTGTGCGTGAAATAAAGTTCCCCATCGGCTTTTTCGAGGCGCGGAGACAGCTCGGCCATCTCACCCGCGAATTGTAGCGCGCCGGCGCCATCGGCGAATTCGATGCGCGTGGTGGCGCCCCAACGGGCCAGCCAGTTGAACAGTTCGCCATCGTTGAGCACCAGCGTGTCGCCATCCACTTCGCGGTTCTTGTGTCCGGCTACCACCCACTCGATGAACTCCCAGTCCTGAGGATGGAACAGTTCGCGCTCGTGGGCGGCGCGGGTGATGAGATCGTTCAGCTCCGCTATGGTCTTCGCCTTTTCGCCCGTGCGTTGGCGAGACAGCAGCATCTGCACGGCGAGCCGATGATGGGAGGTTTGTTGCTCGTCCTCCACCGGCTCGCACACGACGCGGAGCGATGCCTTGGGCACTTCCAGATGCAATGGCGTGGCGGGGAACATCCACTGCTCCAACTCGCGCACGAGTCGCTGCTCGTGCTCCTCGTCCTGCACCTGGGCAAACCGCTCGAAGTTCGCATGGGCCGTCAGCTCGGTGGGGATGGAACGCTTGGCGCGGATGAACAGGAAGGCCAGCTCTTCGAGGCGCTCCTTGTTGCGGACTTCCAGCATCTTGGGCCACCAGTCCGTGTCGGGGAAATCCTTGCGCGTGAGCCAGAGTTTTTCGAAGTAATCCTCCAGCAACAACCACGCGCGTTGCGAATCAGGGCAGACCGCGAAGTTGCGCAGGATCTCCTCGCGCTGGGACACGGCGTCCTTCGAGTCGGAGAGTTCGCGACGCAGGTCGGCGAGCGCGCCGTAGGTCTGTGAGAGCACCTTGTGGTGCGCATCGTATTTGGACGTGCCGGCACGAACCGGGCTTCTGGTCTTGGCTTTGGCCATCAGTAAAGGGAATTGAAAAGTTAGACGGGATCGGCGGGCGGGGAGGCGTCGGGTTTGAGCCCGAGCTTGCGCTCAAGGTCCGCCACGCGCTTGAGCAGGTCGGGCAGATGCTGAATAGCAATGAACTGCCGTTTGGTCTGGCGGTCAGGTTGTGCCGGCGAGCCAAACCACTTTTCGCCGTCCTTGATGCTGTGCATGACGCCGGATTGCGCAGCAATGGAAACTTTGTTGCCGATCTTGATGTGGCCCGCGATCCCCACCTGGCCGCCTAGGATGACGTAGTTGCCCAGCTTGGTGCTGCCCGCCACGCCCGCCTGCGCCACGATGAGGCAATGTTCCCCGACGTTCACGTTGTGGGCGATCTGGACCAGGTTGTCAATCTTGGTGCCCTTGCCGATGACGGTCGGTCCTAGCGCGCCCCGGTCCACGGTGACGTTCGCCCCGATCTCGACGTCGTCGCGGATGATGACGTTGCCGATCTGGGGAACCTTGCGATGCGAACCGCCGTCGTGCACGTAGCCGAAGCCGTCCGAGCCGATCACCGTGCCGGAGTGGATGCGCACGCGCTGGCCCAGTTCCGTGTGGGCATAGAGCGTGACGTTGGGGAAGAGGTTGGCGTCTTCGCCGATCTGGCAGCCGGTGCCGACGAAATTGAGTCCCTGCAGGACGCTGCGGGCGCCGATGGTGGCGTTTTCCCCGATGACACATTGCGGGCCGATGTGTGCGCTGGGATCAACGCGTGCGCTCGGGGCCACCGCAGCGGAAGGATGAATGCCCGGCGCGTAGGTCGGCTCCGGAAAGAACAGCGGCAATACCCGGGCGAACGCGATGCGCGCGTCCGCCACGCGGATCAGCGTCTTCTTCGAGGAACTGAAACTGGCGGGGGCGATGATGGCCGAGGCGGCGCTTTGCTCTCCCCGCGCGAAGTAGTTTTCGTTTTCGGCGAACGTGAGGTCGCCGGTCTGCGCGCGGTCGGCTGGGGCAAAACCCTTCAACACGATGGATCCGTCTCCCACAACTTCACCCTGAAGCTGGCGGGCAATCTCGGCGACAGTAAACGGCATATTCGATTTGTGTGCGCGCAACCGAACGAGGTTGCGAAAACTCGACCATCATAGGAGACGCCGACTTCAATTCAACATCTACTTTGAGGTTGTGAACAATTTTCCACGGTGCGCCCGACGGGGATGCCGCGCGAAAGGATGACGCAAAGTCTTGTGACCGGCCCGGGGAATACTAGATTTCTGACATGGCCCCATGTTCTGCACCCATGCTCCCCGGGAATGAACCGGCCGATCGCTTGGCGCGGCGCTGATTTTGTGGGCGGGATTGCTGGGCGTAACCCTGCCGGTCTGCGCGGCGGAGGATTCCTTATCCATCACCACGAATCATTTCATGGTGACCGGTGCGACCCCGTCGGAGATCCGCAAGTCCATCAATCGTGCCCGCCCCGGAGGAGTTTCATCGGTCACCGAGCGCTGACCACTTGGAAGATCAACTGGCGCACGCGCGTTTCCACCGTTAACGGCCAGTGCCAGCTCGATTCGCTGACGGTGGATACCGCGATCAGCATCACGCTGCCGAACTGGCGTCCGCCCACGAATGCGCCTCCCGGACTGACCAAACGCTGGTCGGACTACTATTTGGCGTTGCTGAAGCACGAGTTGAATCACGCCGAGCCCGGTAGGCTGGCGGCCGGGGAACTGCGCCGCCGCGTTTTGGAAGTTCCGCCGCAAGCCGATTGCGGCCTTTTGCAGCGGCGGATTCAAGAGGTGGCGGACTAGGTCATCGCAGAATAGAAGCAGCGTGACGCGGACTACGACAGGGAGACGACCCACGGCTTGAAGGAGGGAGCCCGACTGCCTTGACGGATTCGAGGAAGCTGCGGCTGCTCTTGATCGCTTAGTTCACGTTCTCCGGCTACGTCTGCGCAGCGCAGGTTTCCCAGGCTGCAGGTGACTTGGGCATCGCTGCCTAAGTTAGAGGCGGTGTAACAGGAACTGAGAGCGGGATGCTTCCCGAACCCGCAGGGTGGCCGTCCGCAAGGACCACGCTGATCTGCCCGCAATGTCAGCACCCCATGCGCGTGATTACGGTCATTGACAAGCGGGAGGTGGTGGAGAAAATCCTCCGGCATCTCAGCCAATGGAGTGGCACGTCGCCGCTGGCTCTGCCCGCTCGCCCCCCGGAAGGGGCAAATCAGCTGTGGAGCCGCGAGCCGTGCAACCACGTTTATACCATGCCCGACTGCAAAACGTCCTCACCGACCGACCCAGTGCGGTGCGCGGAATGAAAAGCCGCCACCTTCGGCCCGCTGGGTGGGGTGCGCCCCGGTGCGGGTAACTTCAGCCTTGGTTTCATCAGATTCGCTGCGTTGGGTCGCCCTCGGACCCAGCCGTGCCGAACTTGTGGAAAAGCCCGAAAAGTGCACTTGACACCAGCTCTCTGCGGCAGAAAATCGTACTCAGTGAACCCGGCGCCAAAGCAACTTCCAATCAGTACGAAGGTCTTGTCGGAGGCAATCGCCTGCTCGGGCGCGTTCTCCATCGCCGGCTGCGGCGACACGCTGGCGTCGATAGACAAGTACGGCGTCGCCGATCGTATGGCTACATCTCAACCATGGGGCGGTGCCTTCCTCGAGTTTGTCGAGGGCAAGGTGCTGCCGGCGGTCGACATCCTCCAGCAGCGTGCGAAAGGCTGAACGGGATTACATTGTGACCGCGCTGCTCAAAGGACTCGAATACCGACTAAAAGGCTTGCGCGCACCGCTATATCGCTGGCGGCACCGCGGCGATGCGTCCTTTGAGTGCCCTATTTGCGGCTATGCTGGACCGTTCATGGCCAAGGGCACGCGGATCCATGCGAAGTGCCCGGCCTGCGGCGAACTGGAGCGCGCGCGCCTTTTGTACCTGGTGATGGCGCAATGGTTTGCGCGCCATGATACATCACGTCTCCACTGCCTGCATGTCGCTCCCGAAGTTACACTCGGAGGTCGGCTGAGGCCACGTTTCCGTCGCTACGTCACGGCGGACCTGCACCGCACCGACATTGATTTCCGCTGCGACGTGCAGTTGCTGCCTTTCGCCGACGGCGAGTTCGACGTGCTAATCGCCTCGCACGTGCTGGAATATCCTGAGGACGACCGGCAGGCCCTGCGGGAAATGCATCGCGTGCTGCGTCCCGGCGGCGTCGCCTTCCTGCCGGTGCCGATCGTGCACGAGCACACCGTCGACCGCTCGACCCGCGATCCCGTCACCCGCATGATGCACGAGCCAGGCCTCGACTTTTTCGAGCGCATGCGCGAGGTTTTCGCGAGCGTCGAACTACCGGACTCGGCATCGTTTGATCCGAAACACCAGTTGTATGTCTATCGCGGTCCTGATGCCGGCGTGCCACTGGAAGAGATGCCCGGCGTCTATCGCGACATCATTCCCGTCTGCACGCGCTGACGACGAGAAGCTAACTAGAACTCAAACAGGATCCAA
>Ga0075471_10001509_pt1 | contig 15288 bp, 14 predicted proteins | sample DEB19_08_DNA_2_FD_74787 | JGI IMG/M metagenome (GOLD analysis project Ga0075471, IMG submission 74787) | Aqueous microbial communities from the Delaware River and Bay under freshwater to marine salinity gradient to study organic matter... | ecosystem: Environmental > Aquatic > Marine > Coastal ... | reverse complement strand
GGATGGGCGCAGCGAACGTCCGGCGAGACGGTACGGGGTAACCCCGAGCCGGATTGGGCGCGATGAGTCTGCTCAACTCGACGAAAAGTCAGGACAGGCTGAAGCCTGTCCTACGGGAGGGCGGCGGCGCGGATCGTGCCGATCGTGGGGCGGGAGGGGCCGGCTTGCTGGAGGGCGTCGAGGACCTGGGACTCGGTGATCAGGTCGCGGAGAATGATCGGGTCGCGTGTTGGCGCGTCGGGGCTGCCCGCTGGAAAGACTGCGAGCACGGGGATCGAGCGGCTCTGCAGCGTCTCGAGCATCGATTTGATCTCGGGTGATTCTTCCGTCCAGTCGGCCAGGAGCGGCACCACGCGGTTGGCCTCGATCGCGGCCTTGACGCGGGTCGTCTCGATCGCGGTGGCGAGGTTGAGCTTGCAGGTCATGCACCAATCGGCCGAGAAGTCGACGAGCACGGTGGCGCCGCTCTTCTGCAGTTCGGCGAGCCGGGCCCGTGAGAAGGGCTCCCATGGCAGGATCGACTTCACAGGACCGAGGAACGCGAAGGCGAGGCTGCCGATCACGGTGGCGATCGCCGCGGCCTGCACCCAGCGGCCGAAGCCGATCGAGCCCAGGGCGTTGTCCTGGGCCTTGCCGATCCACCAGCAGGCGGCCCAGATGCCCACGAGGAGGGCGAAGGTCGGGATGAAGTAGTCGTGGTCGAGAAACGTGAACAGAAACACGACCGTGCCGATCATCACGAAGCCGAGCACCTCCTTGAGGGTCTCCATCCAGGCGCCCGGCTTCGGCAGGAACCGCACGAGCCCGGGAAACACGCCGACGAGCAGGTAGGGCAGAGCCATGCCGGTGGCGATCGCACCGAACACCGCGTAGGTCACGGGGGTCGGCTGGGCGAGCGTGAATCCGAACACCGGGCCGAGGAACGGGCCGCTGCAGGGCGTGGCGAGCACGGTGCTGAGCACGCCCTTGAGGAATGCCCCCACCGGGCCTTCCTTCGACTGCACGTGGCCGGCCTTCTCGCCGATGAAGCCGGGAATCGGCAGCTCCCAGACGCCGAGAAACGAGAGCGCGAAGGCGAACACGATCGCCGCCATCGCCACGTTGAACCGCGTCGACGTGAATTGCTCGCCCCAGGCGAGGTTCTCGCTGCCGAGGCCGAGGTTCGCCGCCACGCTCGCCGTGGCCAGCACGAAGAACACCGCGTAGAGCCCGGCGCAATACCAGAGATTCATCTGGAAGACCTCGCGGCGGGCCTTCCCCGACTGCTGGGCGAACGACATCAGCTTGAGTCCGAGCACCGGCAGGACGCAGGGCATGAGGTTGAGGATCAGGCCCCCCGCGAGCCCCATCAGGAGCGCCATCGGCAGTGAGAGCGACGCAGGCGCCGCTGCGGTGGTCGTGGCCAGGGGCAGCGGTGCCTGGGCGATGCTCGGCCCGAACTGGGCGGCCCGCGGCAGATCGATGGCGGCCGACGCCCGGGCCGCCTCCGCATAGCGGGCGGAGGCGAATTCGACCGCGCCACTGAGCGGGTCGTCGTCGTCCGGCAGCGTGACCTTGAGCCGCACGGCGGTGGGGGCGTCGCACGTCGAGTCGGTGCATGTCTGGAAGCCCACGATCGCCTCGGCCGCGGGCTTCCCGTCGCCGCGCGGCTCGAGCACGACCTCGAGCGTCACCGGGCCTTCGACCGCGCCCACCGCCGCCATGGCTGGCTCGGTGGCGGGGTGCACGCCGCTGGCCGTGACCTTGGTCGCGCTCACACCGTCGCCGGGGGGCAGTGCAAGAATCGTCGGCTTGCCCTGGCCCACGGCTGAGGCGTCGGTGGATGCGGGGGCGTAGAGATGCCATTCCGGCTCCGGAATGATGCGGATCATGAGCGGCCAGAGCCGGATGTCACCAGCGCCCGGCCGCGAGGGGCCAAACGCCGCCTCGATCCGCGCGTGGGCCCGCTCCGGAGTGAACGAGGGCGGCGGAGGAACGGCGAGGCCGGCAGCGGGAGTCGGCGTGCCGCCGATCACGGAGAATTCGAGGGTTTCGGGCGGCGTGCAGGCGTTGTCACGGCATAGTTGGACACTCACGGTGCCGTGGATCGCCGCTGCCGAGCCCTTGGGGTTGGGTGCGAGCGGGGCCCGCCACGTGACCCGGCCCGAGTGCTCCTCGACGACGAGGCCTTTCCAGCCGGGGACGTCGTCAACCGTGCGTCGGTGAGGTGGTTCCGCGGGCTGAAAGGCGGCGGCCGGCAACTGGGGCGAATCGTCGGAGATGGTGATCTTCGTCGGCTTCGGGCCGCCCGGCTTCTGCTCGAGCGAATAGAGGTGCCAGCCCTCCTCGAGCACCGCGGTGACGGCCAGAACCTCGCCGGCCGGTCCCTTTTCGATCGCCGCCTCGACGCTGATCGGGCTCGGCAGCCCCGCCTTGACGGCGGCAAGCGGGTCGAACGCCGGGCCGTCGGCTGCCCGCGCGTGGCCGGCGAGAGCGCACGCCAGGGCCGCGGCGGCATACCAGGCACGGGGCAGTGGAGACACAACGCGGTGCATAACTTTGAAAAATCCTACCGGGGCCGTTTTCCGACGGTCAATTCCGGCCGGAAATCGCTTCCCTGGAGGTTTCCAGGGCCTCCGGCAGGTGGCGAAGAAGCCGATCGATCCGCTCCCCCACGCGACTCATATCGTCAAACGTGCGGCGATCCGTGATCAGCCACCGAAACCAGTTGTCGAGGCCGCAGATCACGCCCGTGGCGTGGAGCCAGGGAACAAGGCTGCGTTCACGAGGGGAGAGCGGACGCACCGCCTCGTACGCATCGAGCGCCGGCTGCCACCGATGCAGGAACAGGCCGCCGAGCTCTTCGATCGGCGCGTGCCAACTGCCGAGCAGGCGAGCCAGGTCGGTCGCGGGCGTATCGCGCCCGGCGGCATGAAAGTCGATGAAACCGGCGAAGGAGCCGTCGTCGGCAAAGAGTGCGTGATCGCTCCAGGCATCGCGGAGCACTGGCTGCGTGAACACGGGAGCCATGTTGGTCGTGGCGATGCTCTCGATCGCGGCATCGCCCCGGCAGGCCTCGAACACCTCGATGGCGTGGCGCAGGGTGTCGTGTATGGGGACCGGCGGGCACGACGCACCCGCTGGATCGAGGCGGCGCCACGGCGATGCCCGCATGCGGGCAGCCTGCTCGACCCGCCGCCGGACGCCGGTCGATGGCTCGGTGCGCGGTGGCGACGCAGGCAAGGTGGCGGCTGCGAGGTGCAGCCGGGCGAGGCCGGCGAGGGCAACCGCAGCCTGGGCGGCAGTGGGGGCAGGGCGGGGCGAGCCGGGTACATACTCGACCATTTCCCAGAGCATGCCCGCGGGATCGGCTGCGAGCGTCGAGCATCCCGCGCCGGCGGGCTGCTCGTGTTCGGGCCGCAGGGCGACGACCGCGGGCACGGTCTCAAGGCCAGAGGCCCGCAGATGCCGCATCAGGCCGTGCACCCACATGGCATGCGCTATGGGCGTCGCCGGCGGGAAGTTCTTGAGCACCAATCGTGCTCCCGAGGCGCGCTGAACGAGAAACACGCGTGAGCCGCTGAAGCCGGATCCGCCGAGCCTCGAAATCGCCACGCGCTCGCCGCCAAACCACGCGCTCGAGTCGAGAGGGTCACGATGCATTGCCGCTTGGTCGCTGAGAGGCGAGCCTGCTACCTTGATGGCCTACGGCAATCGTAAACGGGCGCATGCCCCGGAGGGGATGATGGTCGATGAGATGCGGATTCTGCTGGTCTCGCCCGACCTGCTTTCCACGAGCCGGATCGCGGCGCTCGCGCGGCCCTTGCCCGCACGGGTGGAGACACTGCGCAGCCTTGACGACGAGCCGCGGGAAGGCCCGTTCGATCTGATCCTGCTCGACCTCCAGTCGCTCGCCGGCGATGCGGCCGTGATCGTGGCGCGGGCCGTGAAACTCGTCGAGAAGCAGGTCGCTGACGCAGGTCGGGCTCCCAAGCTCGTCGCTTTCGGGCCGCATGTGCAGAAAGAGCGGCTCGCCGACGCCGTGGCCGCGGGAGCCGACGCGGCCGTGAGCCGCGGGGAACTGCTGGGGTCGTTCCCCGGGCTCGTCAAGCGGTGGGTGGGGTGACGTGATCGACGGGGGCGTGGGCGGGAGTGACAGGCCGAAGCCTGTCCTACAGGCCTGGTTCGTCGATCACGACCTCGTCGAGTTCCGTGCCGTCGACATCCTGGCGCAGAAGCATGTAGGCGGCCGTGGCGATCGCCCAGAAGTAGCCCCAGCCAAACGAGCCCAGCAGCGACTCGAGACCGCGGGTCCAAAACCCGAGGGCGCGCAGGCCCCACGCAGCGTCGGTCTGGCCGCGCAGCCCTTCGAGCACGGCGAGCGTGCGCTCGTGCCCCATGCCGAAGCTCGCAGCCCACAGTGCGAGCGTGCTCGTGGCGTCGGCGAAGAGCCCCGCGGCGGCAAAGGCTGGCAGGGCCACGGCGCACGCCACCAGTGCATAAAACGCATAGTGCAGGGGCCGCTGGTAGAGGTAGGAAAACGATGTCGAAATCGCCTGAAAGCTGTCGCCGCGCTCGACGCCCACGGCCGCCACCATCAGCGGCCAGCCGAACACGAGGCCGATCGCGAGGATCGCGAGCACGACGGCCCCGGCGAGCACGAGCGGCCAGATCGCCCCGGCCGCGGCCAGACCCCAGTCGGTGCGCATCAGCAGGCCGAGCAGGGCGCCGGGAACCGAGAGCGCCACGATCCCGAGCAGCACGAAGCCGACGGAGTTGAATGCGGCGAGCCACTTGCGGGCCCCGAAGAGCACGGCACCGACGAGGCCGGGCGCCTCCTCGCCGACGAGCTTGAGGGCCACATGGCGCGTGATCGCGGTGCCGAAGATCGACCACACGAGCACGAACCAGCCGATCCGCGCGAGGGCCCCGCCCATCTGGGAGAGCGTGGCCGTGGGGCGGAAGGGAATGCCCACGAGTTCGAGGACGTCGGCCACAGGCCTCGGCAGCCACGCCCACGCCGCCCGCAGGGCCGGAAGCGCCTGGCGGCTCGGAGTGAGGGCGGCTGCGGCACCGGAGCCATCGGGCCCCGGGATGATCGGACCGGCACCGAGGGATGCATCGAGGATCGCGTCGGCCGCCGGGTCGGCGCCGGCCAGCCGCAGGCTGTCGGCGATCGACCAGCCGGCCCACGTGGCCAAGCCGCCGAGCAGGGCGAGCAGGATCACTGTCGGGGCAAACGCGGCACCCGCGGCTCGGAACAGGAGCCACCACGGCAGCGCCTCGCTCCAGAGAATCTCGTGAATCGTGCGGCCGTGGTCGTGAAGCGGCGTGTCGTCGTGCGACATCTCTCCCTCCGGGCGTGTGCAGGTTGCGAACGGCCGGGAGTATACGACGGCTACTCGGTTTCCGCCTCGTCCTCGTCGTTTTCAGGCCGCTTCGTCTCCGGAACGGAATAGGCCTCGTCGAGCCAGCGGCCCAGATCGATCAGTCGGCAGCGGTCGCTGCAAAAAGGCACCGTCGGCGTCTTCTCGAGATCGACGTGGGCGTCGCAGACGGGGCACTTCGGCATGGCTCAGCCCTCGCCCCCGCCCTTCGACTCAGACTTCTTCTCGCCGCCCCCCTTCGCCCCCTCGGCCTTGCCGCCCGAATCCGCCGCGGCGCCTTTTTTGTACGACTCGCTGCGGTAGTCGGTCTTGTAGAAGCCCGAGCCTTTGAACACGATCGCGCCCCCGGCGCCGATCAGCCGCCGCAACTTCGACTTCTTGCACTTCGGGCAGGTTTTCTTGACCGGGTCGGTCATCGACTGGAAGAGTTCGAACGCGTGGCCGCAGCCATCGCAGACATAGTCGTAGGTGGGCATGGGTGCTACTCCTGTTTGGCGACGATCACCTGGGCCGGACGGACGACGCGGTCGTGAAGCCGGTAGCCGCGGCTCGCCACGCCCACGACCGTGCCCGGCGCCGCGTCGGGCACAGCCTGCTGGAGAATCGCGTCGTGCACGGCCGGATCGAAGGCCTGGCCGACCGTGTCGATCGTCTTGCAGCCATGGGCGTCGAGGACCTTCTCGATCTGCTGGGCCGTCATCCGAAAGCCGGCCTTGAGGCTCTCGACGTCGGCCGTCTTCTCCGAGGCCTCCACGGCCCGCAGCACGGTGTCGAGCACCGGAAGCAGGTCACGGAGCAGATCCATCTCGCGATAGCGTTGGGCGTCGTCATACTCCCGCCGGGCCCGCTTGCGGAAGTTTTCGAGTTCCGCCTGCACGCGCAGCACCCGCTCCTCGGCCTCCTGCAGTTGCTGCTCGAGCGGCGCGGCGGCCGCCTCCGTGGGCTCAGTCTCGGTCGAGTGCTCGGCCGGCTCGTCGTCAGGCGTGGTCATGGAATGATCTCCGCGGCAGTCTGGTCACTTCGAGCGTATCACGATTCGTCGGTGTCGCCGGCCTGAGGCTGGAAATACTCGGCGAGGCGGCTGAAGAAGCTCGACCGCTTCGCGCTCACCGCCGCCTGCTCCTCCGTGGCGAGGTCGCGGAGCAGTTTCTCAGCCTTGGCGGAGAGCGTCTTCGGCACTTCGACGTGCACGTGCACGTGGAGGTCGCCGACACCGCGGCCGCGGACCTCCGGCATGCCGAGGCCGCGCACGCGGATCACCTCCCCGGCCTGCGTGCCGCGCTTGATCTCGAGCGGCTTGGGGCCGTCGAGCGTGGGGACGTCGACGGTGGCCCCGAGCGCCGCCTGGCTGAACGTGATAGGCACTTCGCAATGCAGGTCGCGGCCGTCGCGCTTGAGAAACGGATGCTCCTCGATCTCGATCATGCAGTAGCAGTCGCCGGGCGGGCCGCCGTTGCCCCCGGGCTCACCCTCGCCGGCGAGTCGCACACGCACGTCGTTGTCGACTCCGGCAGGGATCGTCACGCGCCGCTCGACGTGCTCCTCGGTAAGGCCTTCGCCGCCGCACTCCCGGCACTTCTCGCGGATGATGCTGCCCGCGCCCTGGCACGCGGGGCACGTGGTCTGGAGGCGAAACACACCCGCCTGCTGGATCACCTGGCCGCGGCCGGCGCAGTAGTCGCAGGGCACCGGCGCCGTGCCCTTCTTGGCCCCGCTGCCGTCGCAGGCGGCGCACGCCTCGTGCCGGGTGAACTCGACCGTTTTCGTCGCGCCCCGGGCCGCCTCGACGAGCGAGAGCGAAACGCTCGAAAACACGTCACGGCCTTTCCGAGGCCGGTTGCCGCGGCGGCCACCACCGCCGCCGAAAAAGCCGCCGCCGAAGATGTCGCCGAAGGCCTCGAAGATGTCGCCGATGTCGTTGAAGTCGTGCGTCGGCCCGCCCTGCAGGCCCGCGTGGCCGTAGCGGTCATACCGCGACCGGAGCGTCTCGTCGGAGAGCACCTCGAACGCCCGGGCGGCTTCCTTGAAACGGTCGGCCGCCTCCGCGTCGCCGGGGTTCTTGTCGGGATGAAACCGGATCGCCAGCTTGCGGTAGGAATCGGCGATCTGGGACTTCGACGCGGAGCGTTCGACGCCCAAGACCTCGTAGAAGTCGCGAAGGGTGGGGGGCATGTGGGCGTGACCGGTCGGTGACAGGCGTCGCCTGCCGTGCGGCGACAGGCGACGCCGTTGTGCATCGACAGGCTGAAGCCTGTCCTACAACACGCTAGCGGATGCTGCCTTCCGCGCGACGCTTCTTGGAGTCGTCCTTGTCGAGGTTCGTGACCAGGGCTTCGGTCGTGAGCAGGAGCCCGGAGATGCTGGCGGCGTTCGTGAGCGCCACGCGCACCACCTTCACCGGATCGATGATCCCGGCCTTGAGCATGTCGACGTATTCGCCCTTGTTGGCGTCGTAGCCGATGTGCACGTCTTTGCCCGCCACTTCGTCGGCCACCACTGAGCCGTCGATGCCGCCGTTTTCGGCGATCTGCCGGATCGGAGCCTCGAGGGCGTGGAGCACGATGTCGACGCCGATCTTCTCGTCGCCCTTGGCCTGCGAGCGGGCCTTCTCCACCGCCTCGCGGCAGCGGAGCAGCGCCACGCCGCCGCCGGGCACGATGCCCTCTTCGACGGCGGCACGGGTCGCATGAAGGGCATCCTCGACGCGGGCCTTCTTCTGCTTCATCTCGGCCTCGGTGCCGGCACCGACCGACACGATGGCCACGCCGCCGGTGAGCTTCGCGAGCCGCTCCTGGAGCTTCTCGCGGTCATACTCGCTCTCGGTGGCCTCGATCTGGTTGCGGATCTGCTGCACGCGGGCCTGCACGTCGGCCTGCTTGCCGGCTCCCTGCACGATCGTGGTCTCGTTCTTGTCGACGGTGATGCTCTTGGCCTTGCCGAGGTGCGAGAGATCGAGGCTCTCGAGCTTGAGCCCGAGGTCTTCGCTGATCAGCGTGCCGCCGGTGAGCACGGCGATGTCGCCGAGCATTGCCTTGCGGCGGTCGCCGAAGCCGGGAGCCTTCGCCGCGCAGATGTTGAGCACACCGCGGAGCTTATTCACCACCAGGGCGGTGAGCGCGTCGCCGTCGATGTCTTCGGCGATGATCAGGAACGGCTTGCCCGACTGGGCGACCTTCTCGAGCAGCGGGAGCAGGTCGCGCAAATTCGAGATCTTCTTCTCGTGGATCAGGATCAGTGCGTCGTCGAGTTGGCAGTCCATCTCGGCGGTGCGGTTGATGAAGTAGGGGGAGATGTAGCCCTTGTCGAACTGCATGCCGTCGACGAACCGCACGGTCGTCTCCGTGGTCTTGCCCTCTTCGACGGTGATCACACCGTCCTTGCCCACCTTTTGCAAAGCCTCGGCGAGCAGGTCGCCGATCGCGCGGTCGTTGTTGGCACTGATGGAGCCGACCTGGGCGATCTCCTCGGGCCGATCGACCTTCTTGGCGATCTCCATGAGGCGGCCAACGGCCGCCGCCACGCCCTTCTCGATGCCCCGGCGCACCGCGGTGGGATTGCTGCCGGCCGCCACCATCCGGGTGCCTTCGCGGAAGATCGCCCGCGCGAGCACCGTCGCCGTGGTCGTGCCGTCACCGGCGAGATCCGACGTCTTCGAGGCCACTTCGTTCACAAGCTTCGCGCCCATGTTCTCGAAGGCGTCCTCGAGATCCACTTCCTTGCTCACCGTGACGCCGTCCTTCGTGACCGTCGGGCCGCCGAACGACTTGTCGATGATGACGTTGCGGCCGGTCGGACCCATTGTCACGGCGACGGCTCCGGCGAGCTTCTCCACGCCCTTGAGCAGCTTGGCACGGGCATTGTCGTCGAACATCAATTGCTTGGGCACGAAACGGTCTCCTCGAAAAATGGTGTGACGGTCGCCGGGGACACGAAAAAATTCAGCTCAGGACCTTCGCCAGGATGTCGCTCTCGCGCAGGATCTTGACGTCGTGGCCGTCGACCTCGATGTCGCTGCCCGAGTACTTGCCGTAGATCACTTCGTCGCCCACCGAGACCGACAGGCTGGCACGCTGGCCGTTTTCGAGCAGCTTGCCCGGGCCGAGCGCCACCACGTGGCCACGCTGCGGCTTCTCCTTGGCCGAGTCGGGCAGCACGATGCCGCCGGCGGTGCGCTCTTCGGCTTCCACGGGCTCCACCACCACGCGGTCGTCGAGCGGACGGATCTTCAGGTTCTTCGCAGCCATCAGAAACTCTCTCCAAAAGGGAAGGAAACGTTGCAAGTGTCGGGGTCGCTTTCGCTCACATCATGCCGGGCATGCCCATGCCGCCCATGCCGCCGCCCATGCCACCCATGCCGCCCATGCCACCGCCCATGCCGTGGTGGTCGTGGCCGTCGCCACCGGCCTCTTCTTCAGCCTTGGGGATCTCAGTGATCAGCGACTCGGTCGTGAGCAACAGCGCCGCCACGCTGGCGGCGTTTTGCAGCGCCGTGCGCACCACCTTCGCGGGATCGATCACGCCGGCGCTGACGAGATCGCAATACTCTTCCTTGTCGGCGTCATAGCCGTCGTTCTTGCCCTTCATGTGGCGGACGCGATTGACCACCACGGGCCCGTCGACGCCGGCATTCGCCGCGATCGCCTCGAGGGGATAGCGGAGGGCGTTCTTCACGATCGAGGCGCCCATCTTTTCGTCGCCCTCGAGATCGAGCTTCTCGATCGCCCTCTCGCTCCGCAGGAGGGCAACGCCGCCTCCGGGCACGATGCCCTCGGCGAGGGCCGCCTGTGTGGCGCTCTTGGCGTCTTCGATGAGGGCCTTGCGCTCCTTCATCTCCGTCTCGGTGGCGGCCCCCACGCTGATCTGGGCCACGCCGCCAGCCAGCTTGGCCAGACGCTCCTGGAGCTTCTCGCGGTCGTAGTCGCTCGTGGTCTTCTCGATCTCCTCGCGGATCTGGGCGGCCCGGCCGTCGATGGCCGTCTTGGTTCCGGCCCCGCTCACGATCGTGGTGTTCTCCGCCTCCACGATCACCTTCTTGGCGCGGCCAAGGTCGGTGAGCTTCACGGAGTCGAGCGCGATGCCGAGATCCTTGAAGATCGCCTGGCCGCCGGTGAGCACGGCGAGGTCGCCAAGGATCGCCTTGCGGCGGTCGCCGTAGCCCGGGGCCTTCACGGCCACGCTCTGCACGATGCCCCGCAGCTTGTTCACCACGAGCGTGGCAAGGGCTTCGCCCTCCACATCTTCGGCGACCACGACGAGCGGCTTGCCCGCCTTGCTGATCGCCTCGAGCAGCGGCACGAGGTTCTTGGCGCTCGAAATCTTCTCCTCGAACAGGAGGATGTAGGGGTTTTCAAACTCGCAGGTCTGGGAGTCGGCGTCGGTCACAAAGTGCGGCGAGAGGAAGCCGCGGTCGAACTGCATGCCTTCGACGACGTCGACGGTGGTTTCGGCCTGCTTGCCCTCTTCGACGGTGATCACGCCGTCCTTGCCGACCTTGAGAATCGCCTCGGAGAGCACGTTGCCGATCGTCGGGTCGTTGTTTCCGGCGATCGTCGCGATCTGCATCAGCTCCTTCTTGTTCTTCTCGTTGATCGGCGTGGCCATCGAGAGCACGGCCTTCGAGACCGCCTCCACCGCCTTGTGGATGCCGCGGGAGAGGGCCATCGGATCGGCGCCCGCCGCGATCATCTTCAGGCCCTCGCGGAAGATCGCTTCGGCGAGCACCGTGGCCGTGGTCGTGCCGTCTCCGGCAACGTCGTTGGTCTTGCTGGCTGCTTCCTTGACGAGCTGGGCGCCCAGATTCTCGTAGGGATCCTCGAGGTCGATGTCCTCGGCGACCGTGACGCCGTCCTTGGTGACCTTCGGCGAGCCCCAGCCCTTGTCGAGCACGGCGTTGCGGCCGCGCGGGCCGAGCGTGCTTTTCACCGCGCGGGCGAGCTTCGAGACGCCGGCGAGCAGCGGTTGGCGGGCCTCATCGTCGAACACCATTTGCTTGGCCACAATTGACTCCTTCGGAAAGCGAAGCGGACAGGATTGGCAGCCATTGAACGGCTCTGCCCGACGGGAAGCAACCCGCGTGCCAAAGTGTCGGCTCCCAGCCACTTTGCGTCGAAAACCCGGAGCAGACGCCCCCGTCACACCGCGGCCTGCGGCGGCATGTGCCGTTTTGGCAGAACCGGGCTGACGGGTGCTCCTGGGTTCGGTCGTGGCAATCCAGGCTCTAGTCGTGGCAGTTGAGCACGAAGCTGAAGAGCGTGCCCGAACTCGGGTCGAGCACGACTGCCCAGTCAAAGCTGATGGGATACGGTTCATCCGAGAGGCCCTCGCCCATGACGACGTCGACGGCCCGCTCGTCAAAAAAGCTGCGGATCGCAGCCACTGCCGCCGGCTTGTCGGCCGGATCCTCGATGGCGGCGACGAGATCGAAGGTCGACACGGCACGCTTGAGCCGCAGGCGGCCGTGGGCGCATTCGTGGATGAGATTGCGGTGGTCGGGGGGCAGCAACGGCAGGATCTTGGCGAGTGATCCAGGCAGTTTCTCGAGGGTGCACGGCATGCTCTGAGCCGCTGCCAACGGAATGTCGGTGGATGCGATTTGATTGACGGCCTTGGTGAGGCCTCGGGGCGTGACGGATGCACCGGGATCGCCGGCAAGCGTGGGGTTAAAAGGAGCGGCAACGGCTGCGATCACGGTGCAACAGGCGAGAAGACGGGTCAGGGAACGACAGGTTGGGAAAGACATGTGTGAACCTCCGGGATTTGTCCTAGGGAGGTAAACGAGAGAGGTGGCGGGGAGGGGCAACTGCGTGGCCGGATCGGCCGAGTGATCGATGGATCGCCGCAGCGTTGCGTCGCCCCCTTCGGCGTGGTATGTTTGTGGGAGTTCGGAATCGATGAAGGCAGTTTTTCGGCCCTAGGCCGGTGATGTGACTGCCGCGATCGCATCTCTCGCAGCGGTTGTCCTCCGGTTTGAGTTGGTTCACAGCCGACTCCCGGGCCAGGCGACGGTTCGGCAGGCCGTGATCCATCGCTGGGATCGCTTGGCCACCGTGGCTCCGCCCCTGTTTTCCGCGCTTGGTTTCCGTTTGTTCGCACAGAAAGAACTGTCTTGAACTCCATCTCCACTTCGCACTCCATGCCCACTTTCGCCGACCTCGGTCTGTCTGACGTCACACTTCGCGCGCTTGCCGACGAGGGCTACACCACGCCCACGCCGATCCAGGCGAAGGCCATTCCCCACGTGCTCGCGGGCCGCGATCTTTTCGGCTGTGCCCAGACGGGCACCGGCAAGACGGCCGCGTTCACGCTGCCGCTCATCGAGCGCTTGCTCGCCGCGCCCGGTCGGGCGGCTCCGCGGCGCTGCCGCGTGCTCGTGCTCGCCCCCACGCGGGAACTCGCAGCGCAGATTCACCAGAGCGTGCGAGCCTACGGCCGGCACGCCGGAACCACTGCGGCCGTGATCTACGGCGGCGTGAGCCAGCGGCCCCAGGCCGATGCCCTCGCGCGGGGCGTCGACGTGCTCGTGGCCACGCCCGGCCGGCTGCTCGATCTCGTGGGCCAGCGGCTCGTCGATCTCCGCTCCGTCGAGTTCCTTGTCCTCGACGAGGCCGACCGGATGCTCGACATGGGCTTCATCCACGACGTGCGCCGGATCGTGGGCCTGCTGCCGCGCGATCGCCAGACGCTGTTCTTCTCCGCCACGCTGCCCGCCGAGGTCCGCGATCTTGCCGACTCGATGCTCCGCGATCCGCTCGAGGTGAAGACGGCGCCCCAGGCGACGTCGGCGGAGACGGTGGCCCAGTCGGTCTATCACGTGGCCAAGCAGGAGAAGAAGCAGCGGCTCGTGCAGCTGCTACGCGAAGAGCCGATGTCGCGGGTGATCGTGTTCACTCGCACGAAGCACGGTGCCGACAAGCTCCACCGCGACCTCGACAAGGCCGGCATCGCGGCGGCGGCGATCCATGGCAACAAGTCACAGAACCAGCGTGAGCGGGCCCTCGCCGCGTTCAAGTCGCCGCGCCCGCCGGTACTCATAGCGACCGACATCGCGGCCCGCGGCATCGATGTCGACGCCGTGTCGCATGTCGTGAACTACGAATTGCCGCACGAGCCGGAGACCTACGTGCACCGCATCGGCCGCACCGGACGGGCTGGGCAGTCGGGCACGGCCGTGAGCTTCTGCGACCACGAGGAGCGGCCGCGGCTGGCTGCGATCGAGCGGCTGATCCGCATGAGGATCCCCGCCGAGAACGCGCCGGAGGGTGTGGCCGCCCCAACGGAGCGGCAGCCAAGTGGCGGAAGCGAGCGTCGGCCGCGCGGTGGCCGGTCGCGCGGCCCCGGTCGGCACGAGCGCCAGGGTGGCCCGGCGCGCCGGCATCGCTCTTCGCGGTCAGAACGACGGAGCACGGGTCACGCGAGCGTGTCGGCTTCGGCAGCCCCCGCAGGCTCGCCGGCCCCAGCCGCGCCCGCCCGCCCGAAGCGCAGCAAACACCGCCGTGCCCTCTAAAAAAGAAAAGGAACGATCGGCCAGTGGCACTTCTGCAGGAGTGGGCCGAGCGGAGCGGATCATGAGGAGCAACTGTCAGAGCAGGTCGGGCCGGATCGCGGTGAAGGCGATCAACCACCTCGGCGTCGAGGTGATGAAGGTGTTTCGGGTGTGAGCGGGCCTGCCGCAACGCGGCTCACGACGTCGCGCAGGCAGGCTGTGATGAGCACTACCTCCCACGCCAGCGGTGGCCGTGTGGCGAAGCCTGGATCGATCCGGATCACGAGTGGCCAGGCCTCGGGCCCGGCGAGATCGAAGCCTTTTCGCTCGATCGCATCGTGATCACGGGCGGAGATTTCAAATGCCTCGCCAAACATCACGGCCAGCGATGTGCTTCGCGCGGCGGCCTTTTCATCGCCCCGGAGGGCGGCGGCGAGCGTCTTCCGATCTTCGTAGATGGCCAAGCCCTGCTGCACGCCCGACTGGCCCATCACCACGGCATGCACGAGCCGACCGTCGGGGCCGTGGATGTCGAGCGGCGTATCACTCGGCAGTTTCCGCCAAGGGCGGGCCAGGTAGAAGTCGGCCGCGGCCGCATACAGGCCGCGCTGGAGGGCGTCGGTCATGCCGGGCACCGTGGCCAGCGGCCTCAGCGTGTCTGGGCCGGCAATCGCCGTTGCGAGCGACTCGGCCATCTGCTCGATCACCGGGAGGCCATCGGCGGCCACCACCACGGGCACGCCAGCCAGTTCGAGCGCGGTGGCGAGTGTTCGTGCCTCATCGGCATCGAGAACCTCAACCGCTTCGGGCCGGATGCCTGCCTCACGAATCGCACGCAGCACGAGCCGCATGAGGTAGCCGTCGCCGGGCCGCGTCGTGATGACGTCGGGAACGAGCACCCGGTCGCGCGTGCGGCTGGCCACGAGCGCGATCCAGGGGCGATACGGCTCGCCTTCGCCGGTCACCCAGGCCGGGGCCCGGCGCAGATCGGCCTCCCAAATCTCGCCTTGCTCCTGCGGCAGGCCTGCCAGGTCGGCCGCGACCGCGGCGGGATCGAAGCTCTCGTGCGCTTCGTCCGCTCGTGCCCTCTCCGCCGTGGCGATCCGCTTGTCCACGTCGGCCAAGGACCGGTCGATTTCGGGAAGCGCATCGCGCAGTTCCTGCCGGATGCCGACCCGCGCGAACCGCTTGCCCCAGGCCGCGGGAAACACGCCCGGCCGCATGGCGATCGTCGCCGGTCGCCGCGGATCGCCTTCGTGGGGAAACCGCATCGCGTTGGAGATCACGCCCCACATGTCTTCCGCGCGGGGCTTGGTGGTGGTCACTTCGACGGCGATCATCCGGCCGCCGTCCCTCGACACGACATGCAGCGACCATCCGGCGCCGCGCTCGCGGGCCAGATGCATCTGCCATTCTTCGCCCTCGGACTGCGGAAGGCTC